>Ga0134125_10007903_pt1 | contig 11995 bp, 10 predicted proteins | sample KB31751_FD_96464 | JGI IMG/M metagenome (GOLD analysis project Ga0134125, IMG submission 96464) | Terrestrial soil microbial communities with excess Nitrogen fertilizer from Kellogg Biological Station, Michigan, USA - KB3-175-1 | ecosystem: Environmental > Terrestrial > Soil > Unclassified ... | reverse complement strand
TATCCGATTTCATGGAACATTGAGGTGCCGTCGAAAGAGCTACACTTGCTGCTGACAACGCCTGTCGTTCAACAGGAATTGGTTAATCGGGTTACCAGAAATTATTGGGAAGGATTGGTGCGGTATTCCGGCACGGAAAAGGGACAGCCGGTTGCAGGTAAGGGATATCTGGAGATGACCGGCTATGACCGGTAGTTCCCTTTGACGGTGCTTTATAGGGCGGACCGCCCGGCCCGCCCCAAAATAAACTAACTAAAACTTCTCACTGCCTGGGCTTCGTCGTCAAATGCCTCGAACACGGTGTACAGTTTCGTGATCTGCAACAGATCCTTCACCCGCTTCGACAGGCCGACGAGTTTCAGGCTGCCACCGTGATTCGTCACTGTCGTAAAGCCTGAAACCAGCTCACCGATCCCCGAGCTATCGATGTAGGAAACCTCAGCCAAATTCAACAATAGTTTTTTATCGCCCTTGGCAGCGAGGTCGCGGATGATATCCCGGAAAGCGCTCGCTCCTTCCCCGAGCGTGATCCGTCCAGCGGCGTCGATTACCGTAACATCCCCTACCTGACGGGTCGTTAATTTGACACTCACGATTGCCTCCTCTGTGACAATTACTCTCTCTTGTTAGTCCTTACTCAAGCGCTTTACCAGCCGAACTTCCGTGCCCCCGCCGGCTCGCGGATGCAAGTCGAACTCGTCCATAAACGCACGAATTAATAGAATGCCACGGCCCGATTGCCGCAACAGATTTTCCGGTGCAAGCGGATCGGGCAGCGACTTCAAATCGAACCCGGATCCCTCGTCGCCGATAGTTATCGTAATCCCATCGACGGCCCCGCTGACCGCCAGATGAACTTTTTTATGTGAGCTATACCGGTTTCCATGCACAACCGCGTTCACCATGCATTCCCGGACCGCCATTCCAATCTGGTGCTGATCGTCGTCACCAAAGCCAAACCGTTTCGATTCTTTGAGCACCAGAGCTTCGGCCGCATCCACGCTCTTCAAAGTGGAATCCAGCTCGTATTGCTCTTTCAATTCTTCATGGCTTTCGCGCTCGGGCATAAAGTCGAAGAGTGGCCTCGGCTGCTCGTCGAATGGCCACGATAAAATATCGCCCCGGGAAAGTCAAGGTTTCCAGGGTACTTGCCTAGGATATCCCGTCGTGCTGTCCGCGGACGGACGGGCTTGGCGTCTGAGCGCCAGGACCGCCTCGCCCGGTGCTTCCCTTCGCCACCCTGGCCGTTACAATCAGAAGCATGTCGGCAATTGCTGTGGCCGAAGATGTACTGGCCAAATACGAGACGGTAATCGGGCTCGAAGTCCACGTGCAGCTTGGGACTAAAACGAAAATCTTCTGCGGTTGCCCCGTCGAATTTGGCGCAGCGCCAAACACTAACGTCTGCCCTGTCTGTCTCGGCCTGCCCGGCGCTCTTCCCGTCCTGAGCCGCCAGGCGGTGGAACTCGCCATTGCCGCCTCCCTCGCGCTTCACTCGAAGGTGAATTCGTTTTCCCGGTTTGCGCGAAAAAATTATTTCTATCCCGATCTTCCGAAGGGCTATCAAATCTCCCAGTACGACGAACCGGTTGCCGAGCACGGCAGTCTGGATATTTTTGTGGGCGGCGAGCGCAAGCGCATTGGCATCACGCGCGTGCACATGGAAGACGACGCCGGAAAAAGCATTCATGAAGGATTTAAGGACTCCGAGCGCTATACCTATGTCGATCTGAACCGTTCGGGGACGCCGCTGATCGAAATTGTCAGCGAACCCGACATGCGAAGCTCCGACGAAGCCTACGCCTATCTCACCGAGATGAAGCAGGTGCTCCAATATATCGGTGTCTCCGATTGCGACATGGAAAAGGGGCAATTGCGTTGCGACGCCAACGTCTCTGTTCGTCTGAAAGGCGCGCCGGAGTTCGGAACCAAGGCCGAAGTCAAAAATCTCAACTCGTTCCGCTTTCTGAAAATGGCGCTCGATTACGAGGTTCAACGGCAAGTCGAGCTGATTGAATCCGGCGGAAAAGTGGCCCAGGAAACCCGGCTTTTCAACTCCGAGACGGGCGAAACGGTCGGAATGCGGAGCAAAGAGCATGCCCACGACTACCGTTATTTTCCCGAGCCCGACCTGGTTCCGCTGCGAGTAAGCCAACTCTGGCTCGATCAAGTGAAATCTTCGTTGCCGGAACTGCCGCAGGATCGCCGTGACCGCCTCGTCAGCCAGTATGGACTCAGAGAATATGACGCCCAGGTACTTACGGTTACCCGCGCGATTGGCGATTACTTCGAAGAAGCCGTTTCTGTGTCAGGCGACGGCCGCGCCACCGCGAACTGGGTAATCGGCGATCTGGCAGGGCTCCTCAAGGTACAAGGCAAGGAAATCGGCGACTCTCCCGTATCGGCCAAAAATTTAGGAGAGTTGGTGACGCTCATTGGAAAGGGTGAGCTATCCGGCAAACTCGCTAAAGAAATTCTTCCCAAAATGTTCGAAACCGGCGATGCGCCGCGCGCGATCATGGAGCGCGAAGGACTCCAGCAGATTTCTGATTCCAGCGCACTCGAAAAAATCATCGACACCGTCATTGCCGGTAACCCGAAGCAGGTCGAGCAGTACAAGAGCGGTAAAACGACAGTCATTGGATTTTTCGTCGGCCAGGTCATGAAAGCCAGCCGCGGCCAGGCAAATCCCGCGGCCGTCAACGAGCTTCTCAAAGCCAAACTCTCGTGAGCCTTGGCTGCGATGAACGGGAAATCCCGTTAGAATGAACGTTCCGCTTCTCGGTCGTTAAAATCTATGGCTTCTATTACTCGCAGCCACCAGCCCTTCGTTCCGCAACATGTCACGATGCGCGAACTTACTCTTCGCGCCGTATTGCTCGGTTTACTGATGACGGTTGTGCTCGGCGCGGCAAACGCGTATCTCGGGCTGCGCGCCGGAATGACCATCGCGGCTACCTATCCGGCCGCGGTCATCAGTATGGCTGTCCTTCGTGGCATGAATGGCTCTCTGCTCGAAGAAAACATCGCGCGAACCGCGGGATCTATCGGTGAATCGGTCGCCGCCGGCGCGGTCTTCACACTCCCAGCCTTTCTTATCGCTCATGCCTGGCCGTCTTTCAGTCCGGCGGATGCCTATTGGAAATCGACGGTATTGATGCTCGTCGGCAGCGTGCTCGGCGTTCTCTTTGTTTCGCTCGTTCGACGCGTCATGGTGGAAGATCCCGAACTGCCGTTCCCGGAATCCATCGCGGCATCTCAAATTCACAAAGCGGGCCAGCAGGGCGCCAGCGCGGCACGTTATCTGTTTTGGAATATCGGACTCGGCGGCGTTGTTTATTTGCTCGGCCGGTTCGGCATCTTTGCGTCGGATAAAGACGTTACGGTCGCGGTTGGGGGTATGTCCGGCCAACTTCGCCTGGGCGGTGCCGATAGCAACCAGGTAGTCGCCATCGGCGGAGCCACCAGCTTTGCCGCTCCCAGCGTGAGTCCGGCTTATCTCGGTGTCGGCTACATTATCGGCCCTCGCCTCGCGGCTCTCCAATTTGCAGGCGGCGTTCTCGCCTGGGGGCTTCTTGTTCCGCTGCTCATGTATTTTCTTGGCCCGCAATTGCGGGCCTTTCTGCCCCCCGGCGCCGGGGCGGAGTCCTGGAGCGGCCTTGCCTCCTCCACAGGTCGCTATATTGTCCGGCCGATTGCTGTCGGCGGAATGCTCGTCGGCGCGGCTTACACGCTATGGCGAATGCGCGTCAGCATTTGGAGCGGCCTGGTGCGCGCCATTCACGATCTGAAGCAAACTCCCGCGCAAGCCGCGAAGCTTTCCCGCACCGAGCGCTACATGAGCTCCAAAGTGGTATTCCTGCTCATCGGGCTTGTGTTCCTCGCCATGATCGCCCTCTATGTCTACTTCTCCGGAAACGTGATTGGTGGCGTTGTGGCGGCGATCATGATGCTGATTCTCGGCTTCTTCTTCGCGACGGTTTCGGGTTACCTGGTCGGCATCATCGGTTCATCGAATAATCCCGTTTCCGGCCTGACGCTGTGCACGCTAGTGGTGGCGGCGCTCCTGATGGTGGCCTTGGGTGTCTCGGGGGTCGCCGGCGCCGCGGCTGTACTCGGTGTAGCCGCCGTGGTTTGAGTTTCGTCAGCGGTTGCCGGCGCACTGCTTCAGGATTTCAAAGTCGGCTACATTTTGGGCGGCACTCCGCGCAGTATTCAGATTGTGGAGCTGATTGCCGTCGTCGTCGCCAGCCTCGTCATGTATTTTCCACTGTTGCTGCTGCACCGCAGCGATATCGCTTCGGGCGGCACGGGCCTCGGAGGCCGCGCTCTTCCCGCTCCTCAGGCCGGATTGATGGCATTGTTAGCGCAAGGCATTGTTGGCGGCAATATGCCTTGGGCGCTCGTGCTCTTTGGCATTCTCCTCGGAGTCGCCTTCATCATGGTCGATGTAAAGAGTCCGATGCTGGTCGCCGTCGGTATGTATCTTCCGTTTGAGACGACTTCGGCTATTTTTGTCGGCGGCGTCATTCGCGCGATTGCCGACCGTATCGCCGTCAAGCGTGGGCTAAACGAAAGCCAGCGTATTCGCGTTGAAAATGCGGGGGTGCTGACTGCATCCGGACTTATTGCCGGCGAAGCATTATTAGGGCTTGTGTGGGCAGCAATGCAGTTCGATTTTGCCAAGGGTATCCGTCAGGCTGTTGTTGTATCGACCCATCCGCTGTATTCGTTGGGCCTTTTGGTGCTCATCGGCTTGGCGATTGTGATGATCGTCATACCGCTAAGGAGCGCCGGCAAACCAGATGATCCCGCGCCCCCGGTGGCCATGATGTAGCGATACGCTTTGCTCGGCTTGTAGCTTGTGGCCTAGTGCCTTCATGGGCTGAATTCCCACTAAACTGAAGACATGGATACTGCGGCGAACCCTTATCTCTCCCGAATTGTTGTCAGGCCAGGTGTGCGATCCGGCCGGCCGTGCGTGAGAGATACGCGAATTACCGTTCAGGAAGTTCTCGCCTGGCTTGCCTCCGGTGCGACCGAAGAGGAAATTCTCAGCGACTATCCTTACCTCGTTAAAGATGATTTCAAAGCCGTATTCGCCTACGCCGCTCAATTCCCAGATCCGAGACAGGCTTCCCTTTGAGATTACTCTTTGACGCCAACCTATCCCCGAAGCTCGTAAGCCAACTTCAGGATCTCTTCCCAGGATCTGTTCATTTGTTCGATTTGCCCCTGCCACGGGATGCGGAGGACCGCCTGATATGGGTGTATGCAAAGCAAAATGGACTCGATATTGTTACCGCTGACAGCGATGACTATCCCCGCTAACCAGGCGCTTCGGTCCTCCACCTAAAATAATTTTGCTCGCAAGCTGGCGCTATCCGACAAAACTCGCCTTAGAACTCATTCGGGGAAATGCAATCATGATTTCCGAATTCGAGAAGACGAATCAAGGCCTCCTCATCCTCCGGATCAAGTGACGAGGTATGATTGCCTCGCCACCCGGCTTCTACAAATTCTCGCCCAATTTCCGCCGATCCGAAATCCAATAAGCGGAAAACGCCATTAGCGCATACGCAAGTCCTAGCAATTGCGTGGTAACGCCAAAGTTAAATTCCCAGACCGGCGCCACAAAGAAAAAATCTGTATTGAATATGCCGATTGCGAGAGTCAGTATTCCCGGCCCCGCGCCCCACTGAACAAACGCGAAAACGATTGGCGCCGATAGCAGCCAGAAAATGGGGAAGGGAGTTAATGACTGCAGTAAAAAAAGTACTCCTGTGGCGGCTAGTACAGTTGTAGTCGCCAGCGCATACCGCAGCCATGATGGCTTGGCGTTTAAGGCCATCAATACGTTGGACTGCCTGCTCCGCACTTTTTCAGGATGATGCCTGGGAAATTGCGGCTTCGACCGCGGTAGCGACCGCCGTCCCATCAGTGCCCCTTCCCCGTAGGCCCCACGCAGGTGGGCAATGTCCACAAAATCGTCCTTTAGCTCGCGATGATAAACGCCAACGCGAAACAGCACAGGCGCTAACAATACCTTCGCAATCTCCACCGGCTGCATCAGCGCGCCGCGATAGCAGAGGCGAATTTCGTCTTGTTCGTCCAGCACCAGCGTAATCACGCCACTTGTTTCAAAGGGATCTGTCGCGCAAAAGTAAATTGCCGGCAAATCGGTATTGAAACGAAGCTCAAAGAGAACCCGATCCGGTGTTCCTCTTTCCACAACCGTCGCTCTATGCACAGTACTCGGCGAGTTGAGGTCATCGGTCGCGGACGGCGATTCATTCGCCCAAAAAAGCCGCCGCAGATATTCCTGTTCGTAGTCGCCGACGATTCTTTCGCAAGCGGCTGTGAGTTCCTCCCACAGCTTCTTGCGCGCCACCGCGACAATACATCCTAAGTCGCCGTTCTGGAAGGCCGACCAATCCTGGCGGGCAAGTTTCTCCACCCACCCGGCGCCCTGCTCGCTTTGGATGTCTTTCTTCACAATGAACCTACATCAAGTATCGCTGAACATAGCCCCCATTTGTGGGCTTTGCAATCGAAAATACAGCCGTTTTCCGGTTGCCCGCGCAATCTCACGGTACCTCTTTTTGCGCCGTCAATTACGATAGTACTTTGGCGTCCGTAGATTCTCTCAAACAAGAGCAGGTGCTCCGCCAGCGTAAAAGTTGGGCGCAGATTTACTTCGGCGTTGCCGTGACCACTCTGGCGTCGCTTCTGCTGGAACTCTCGCTGACCCGCATCTTTTCCGTCGTTTTTTATTATCATTTCGCCTTTCTTGCGATTTCGGTTGCGCTGTTCGGTCTCGGCGTCGGGGGTATTTTTTCTTACGTCATCGTGCGATGGCCCGGAGTTTTATACCAAAAACTCGGCGCCTTGGCCATTGCCGATGCCCTTTCTGTTGTCGTCGCTCTTGAATTTCTCCTGACTCGCCGCGCCGAACTGAGCACGCTCGATATCAGTCTGGTGTATTTCACCTGCGCGCTGCCCTTTATCCTCTCCGGAACTGTGGTTGCCACCGTCGTTTCCGACACCATCCAGCGCGTCGACCGGGTTTATTTTTTCGACCTCATGGGTGCCGCCGGCGGATGTATCTTTCTCGTTCCTTTTCTTAATTGGATCGGCGGACCGAACACCCTGCTGGTCGCCGCTTCGCTTTTTGCGGTTGCGGCCGCCGTTTGGTTCAATGTGGCCGGATTAGCGCGAGGCCGCGTCGCCGGTGTGTCGTTAGCGCTGGTTCTTGTCGCGCTGATTACTTACAACTCGAGAACCTTCATCATCGAGTTGAAATACGCAAAGCAACACGCGCTGACGAATGAAGAATTTCATCAATGGAACAGCTTTTCGCGAGTTGCGCTGACAAAGGACCCCGGTTCCGGGGCACACAACATCATCATCGACGGCGATGCTGAAACGGGAATCGCCAATTTTAATTTCTCGAAGCTGAGCCCCAGCGAACGTGAATACCTCGCTTATCACGGCCCCGGCTTCCCTTATATCCTGCGGCCCGGCGCAAAAACGCTTGTTATCGGTCCTGGCGGTGGCTGGGATGTGGCAAGGGCGCTCGCCGCGGGCAGCAAGGATGTTACCGGCGTTGAAATCAATCCCATCATCGCGGATGTCATTATGCGGAAGAAATTTCCCGCATACAGTCAGTATCTGTACTTCCGGCCCGATGTTCACATTGTCATCGAAGACGGCCGCTCCTACGTTCGGCGCAGCAACCAGAAGTTTCAGGTGCTTCAGGCGACACTTGTCGATACCTGGGCCTCGACAGCCGCCGGCGCTTTTGCGCTTTCGGAAAATAACCTCTATACAACCAATGCCTTCCGCGATTATCTGCAGCATTTGACGAGCGATGGCATTATGGCGTTCACGCGCTGGGGATTCAGCCCTCCCCGCGAATCGCTGCGCATCGTGGCGTTGGCCCGCAAGGCACTGGCGGAAATCGGCGAGCGCGATGCCGCTTCCCATGTCATGGTCATTCGCGAAGACATGCAGAAGCTAACCGGATGGGGCGCGCAGGACACTATCATCGTCTCCCGCAAGCCTTTTCGCGATTCCGATGTCCAAACCATTGAACGAGCGCTTGCGCATTCCGGACTCGAAGGCGTCTATCTTCCCGGAACCACTCATGCCAGCGCGTTTCGCAAACTGTTGCTGAGTACCAACCCGGAAACTTTTTACGCTAGTTACCCATTCGACGTCAGTCCAGTTACCGACAATCGACCGTTCTTTTTTTACACGGTCCAACCCCAGGATATTTGGCGCTTCATCACAAGCGCCTCCACCCAAAGTGCCGATTACAAAATTAACCGGGCTGTGCCACTTCTTTTTGGACTGCTTATTGTCAGCATTCTTGCTACGCTGCTCATCCTTCTCCTGCCGCCCGTCATCCTTGGATCGCGCTGCATTCCCAAAGAGAAGGGAGCCATTCGAGCGTTGCTCTATTTCCTTTGCATCGGAGCCGGATACATTCTCATCCAGGTGGCGCTCATTCAAAAATTTGTTTTGTTCCTGGGCCACCCTACTTACGCGCTGACTGTCATCATTTTTTCCATGCTCCTGTCGAGCGGCTTGGGTAGCTTTGTCAGCCGCCGCATAGTGCGTAACTCCGTTCAGCGCTTGACTGGCGTGCTTCTCTTTATTGCCGCTGGAGTAGCTCTGTTGGCATCCGTCGTCACGCCAGTCACCGAAGGCGGAGTCGCACTGCCATTCTTTATTAAGGTTTTGATATCCGTACTGCTGATTGCGCCGCTCGGCTTTGCCATGGGCATGCCGTTTCCTTCCGGTTTAAGGCGGCTTGAAGCCATCATGCCCCAGTCCATTCGCTGGGCGTGGTCGATTAATGCCGCAGCCAGCGTACTGGGTTCGGCCGGTGCTATTGTCCTCGCTATTTACTGCGGGTTATCGAACACTCTTCTCATAGGAGCGCTGTTCTATTTACTGGCGCTAACAGGCGCATTATTCTCCCCGCTCGGAAAAAAATACACAATTCCAGCTTCCGCAGCGTAGTTTTACGGGTGTAAACTTAGGCATTTACAATTTGGCACTCTTCGTGCTTCGCCCACTAGTGTCGAAAGGATACGTCATTAAGATGAAGCAATCGCTCGCGTTGTTGTCTCTGATATTGGGCGGTAGCCTCGCGCTTTGGTGCCAGGAGCCGAACCCGACACAAAATCTCAATAATTCAAATTCGCCGGCGCAGGCGGCAGAAAACGCCACTAGCCAGAATCCGACGAATCCTGTTTTTAAAGTTCAGGTGGTTTCGCGAACCATTACCGCCATCAGTTATAGAAACCGTAGCGGCTGGACTAAGCTCGATTTTCAGGGCACGGCTTTGGCGCCAAAGGCCAAGGGTTCCATTGATGTAAATAGCCGTAAAGGCTATATCCAGGTGAAGGCGTCCGTTCGCAATCTGCCTCCAGCGGTTGGTTTCGGGAGTGAGTATTTAACTTACGTGCTTTGGGCCATCACACCCGATGGACGTCCTAAGAACCTCGGCGAATTGTTAGTTGACAAAAACGGTAATGCCGATCTCGACGTCACCACAGATCTTCAATCCTTTGGCTTGATTGTCACCGCGGAGCCTTACTATGCCGTCACGCAGCCGAGCGATGTCGTTGTCATGGAAAATGTGGTTCGCGGCAACACCATCGGTAAGCAGGAAGAAGTAGCGGCGAAATATGAGCTGATGCCGCGCGGTATGTACGTCAAGAAGATGGGATCTTCTCCCACCTTTCAAATGGATAAAAAAGTTCCGCTGGAACTCTACGAAGCTCGCAATGCGATCGCGTTGTCACGCGGTGAAGGCGCCGACAAGCTCGCCCCCGATGTATTTCAAAACGCCCAGAGCTTACTTCAGCAAGCAGAAGAGTATCAGCGGCGGAAAGCCGGTTCGAAGCCCGTCATCATGACGGCGCGCGAAGCCGCGCAGAAAGCCGAAGATGCCCGTCTGATTACGATTCGCCGCGAGCGTGAAATCGCCATGAAGAATGCCAAAGACGCGGAGGCCGACGCCAAACAGCGGGCGGAAGAAGCCGCTAAACAACGAAAAGTAGCCGAGGAACAGGCCCAGCTCGATGCACAGCGCCGTGCTCAAGCCGAGCAGGCCAAGGCAGAAGCTGATGCTGCTCGCGCTCAGGCTGCTCTTGAGGCGCAGAAGGCGGAGGAAGCTGCCGCCGCCGCCGAACGCCTTCGCGCACAAGCCGAACAAGAACGCAATGCCATTAAACAGCAGTTGCAACAGCAACTGAATTCGGTGCTTGAAACGCGCGAAACCGCGCGCGGGCTCATTATGAACATGTCCGACGTACTTTTCGATTTCGGCAAATACACGCTGAAGCCCGAAGCGCGCGAGAAGCTGGCTAAAGTTTCGGGCATTATTCTTTCGCATCCCGGTTTGAACCTTCATGTCGAGGGCTACACCGATAACGTCGGCAGCGATGAATACAACCAGAAGCTGTCGGAACAGCGTGCTGATGCGGTTCGTAGCTATTTCATCGAACAGGGCATTACGGACAGCTCCGTAACCGCTCAGGGATTCGGCAAGAGCAATCCCATCGCTCCGAACGACACAGCACAAGGCCGTCAGAAAAATCGCCGTGTTCAGATCGTCGTTTCCGGCGCCGGCTTAGGTCAGCCTGGAGCACAGCCGGGCGCCCCGGCCGCGCCCCCTGCGAATCCACCCACCGCGGCTCCCGCGGCCACACCGGCGCCCGCGCCGCAAGGCCAGTTGAACCCGCCGCCTCCACGTTAAGGCGTCGCGGCTGAGAGCTGTCCAAAAAAAGACCCGGTCGATCAGTATAATGACGACCGGGTTTATTTTTATGTCACTAAGCCGCCGATCGTTTCTCGCTTCCACCGGTTTTGCCGCCGCCGCTGCGCTTTCTGTCCGCGCTGCATCCGATATCATCACGCCCTCGCGCATCAGCGCCATCAGCGATGAAGTGGCCCGCAGCCCTGCCGAAGCCATTCAATTTGCCCATACGTTCGGGCTGCAGTGGCTATCGCTGCGTAGTGTGCCCGGTCCTCTCCACTCGCGCAAACCGGCCTATTATTCGCTGCCGCCGGACGCCATGAAGCAAGCTGTTCGCGAGTTCAAGGATGCCGGCATTCGAATCTCATTCCTCGACACGCCTTTCCTTAAGTACCCGTTGCCCGGCACAACTCCGATTGAAAAGCACGATATGGAGAAGGCCAAAGCTCAATTCGATGCGCGCATGAAAGATCTTCAGCAAGGCATAGTTGCGAGCCATGCGTTCGAATGCCCGCTGCTCCGCATCTTTACGTTCGATCGCATTGCCAATCCCGAATCCATTTTCCCGCGTATTGCCGATATCATCACGCCCATGGCGCACGTCGCGCAAAAAGAAGGCATCCGGCTCCTGATTGAAAATGAGTATTCGCAGAACGCCGGTACCTCCGCCGAAACCGCGAAACTGCTTAAGCTGCTGCCGTCGAATGTCGGTATTAATTGGGATACGCTAAACGGCCTGCATCTCGGCGAGAAACCTTACCCTGACGGCTACGATACGTTACCCAAAGATCGCATCTGGAACGTTCATATGAAGGGAAAAACTCTTCTCAATTACCCGGAACATCAGGATTGGCCCGCCATTCTGCGCGCACTGGAGCGCGACAACTTTCAAGGACGCATGGAACTAGAAACGCACATCTCCGGCGAAAAGCAAATCGCCGCTTCGCACGCGTCCATGAAAGAAATCATGCGCTTGCTAAAAGCAAATAATGCGAGTAGCTAGGTGGATTCCGTCGCAAATTCTATTCCTGGCATCCGAGATCTTGAATCGGAGCCGTGAGCGTGAGCGAACTTAACCGGTTTCCGTTCTTTAATTAGGTTGCTAAAGCGCAATGTCATTTACTTAAGAAACTAGCCGGGGTCCAGAGGCGCATTGCTTTTGTGCAAGATGCCGAATCGGAGCCGGAAGCGTAAGCGACCACAGTATGGAAAAGCGACCGGATG
>Ga0134125_10007902_pt1 | contig 11995 bp, 11 predicted proteins | sample KB31751_FD_96464 | JGI IMG/M metagenome (GOLD analysis project Ga0134125, IMG submission 96464) | Terrestrial soil microbial communities with excess Nitrogen fertilizer from Kellogg Biological Station, Michigan, USA - KB3-175-1 | ecosystem: Environmental > Terrestrial > Soil > Unclassified ... | reverse complement strand
TCGCCTGGACCAATTGAACTGGTCCGGACCTTGTGCATGGTTTAGAGCCGGAGGCCCGCGTCAGCGCAAAGCGTGTCGCAGTTTTCTCTCGCGACAAACGAAGGCGTTTGCGCGGAGATCATGCTCAAATAAAAGCCTAGAGCGCGACGGTGATTCTACCTAATCTCATCATGGCTCTAAGCTCTTGCTAGCGCAAAATGGTCGCCGGTTTTCCGAGCAAGGCCATGCTCAAGAACAGAGCGGGATGACGCTTAGGGAAGAAGCCGTCACACGCTGGTATCAGCGCGTTTTGGTTTTATCAGCAATTCTCAGTGGCCTGACATCAAGGCCCCACGGAGCCATTCATGCGCATTGACGCCGTCAAAATCGGGATCGATCCGCCACGCGAAGTCAACGTCATCATCGAAGTGCCGGTCGGCGGCGAGCCGATCAAGTACGAAATGGACAAGGAAGCCGGCACGCTGATCGTGGACCGGTTCCTCTATACCGCCATGCGCTATCCCGGCAATTACGGTTTCATCCCGCACACGCTGTCGGACGATGGCGACCCGTGCGACGTGCTGATCGCGAGCACCCGCGCCATCGTGCCGGGTGCAGTGATGAGCGTGCGCCCGGTCGGCGTGCTGTTCATGGAGGACGAGGCCGGCGGTGACGAAAAGATCATCGCGGTGCCCTCCTCCAGGCTCACGCAGCGCTATGACCGGGTGAATTCCTACAGCGACCTGCCGGACATCACACTGGCGCAGATCCAGCATTTCTTCGAGCACTACAAGGATCTGGAGCGCGGCAAATGGGTCAAAGTCCGGCGCTGGGGCTCGCCGGAGGATGCGCATAAGCTGATCGTCGAGGGCATCGAGCGGGCGAAGAAGTGATGAAGAAGAAATAAAGGAGCGCCGTCATTCCGGGGCGATGCGTAGCATCGAACCGGAATCTCGAGGTTCCGGGTTCGCCCGCTTCGCGTGCGCCCCGGAACGACGGAAAAATCTACACCGCCGGCGTTGCCAGCCCCGCAATCGCGCAAGCCGCGCGCAGTGTGTTCACCAGGAGGCAGGCCACCGTCATCTGTCCGACACCGCCGGGCACCGGCGTAATCGCGCCCGCCACCTGCGCCGCCTCCGTAAATGCAACGTCGCCGACCAGTCGCGTCTTGCCGTCTGCCGTGGGGAGCCGGTTGATGCCGACATCGATCACGGTTGCGCCCGGCTTAATCCAGTCGCCGCGCACCATCTCGGGCCGGCCCACGGCGGCATAGACCAGATCGGCCTGCGCGCAGAGTTTTGCCAGCTCGCGCGAGCGCGAATGCGCGATGGTCACGGTGGCGTTTTCGTTCAGCAGCAATTGCAATAGCGGTCGTCCGACCAGATTCGAGCGCCCGATCACGATGGCATTCAGGCCCTCCAGCGAAGCATGCACGCTTTTGCTCAAGATGATGCAGCCGAGCGGCGTGCAGGGCGCGAGCGCCGCAAAGCCGCCGGCGAGCCGTCCGGCATTGTTCGGATGTAGCCCGTCGACATCCTTGGCGGGATCGATGGCGTTGATGATGGTCTCGGTGTGCAGCGTCTTGGGCAACGGCAATTGCACGAGGATGCCATGGACGGCCGGGTCACGGTTCAGTTCTGCGATCAGCGCCAGCAGGTCGTCTTGGGCAACGTCCGCCGGCAGCTTGTGCTCGAACGAGCCCATGCCGGCCGCCTGGGTCTGTTTATGCTTGCTGCGGACATAGACCTCGCTCGCGGGATCGTTGCCGACCAGCACCACCGCCAGACCCGGCGTGAGGCCGTGGTCACGCTTGACCCGCGCGACTTCGCCGGCGACTCGGGCGCGAAGATCGGCGGCAATGGCTTTTCCATCGATAATGCGGGCCGTCATGGCGATCCTTCCGTCACTTACGTTTTTCCAGCGTCAACGCGCGCAGGGTCTCGCCGAGCCCAGTGGGGTCGCCATCGATAGCGACCTGCTTGAGCCGCGAGGTTGCTCCGGACAACAGCCGGACGCTCGCCTTGGGGACGCCAAGTGCTTTGGCCAGAAGCTCGGTCACGGCGCGGTTGGCCTCACCACTATCGGCGACGGCGCGAACCCGTACCTTCACCACGCTGCGGCCATCGGCAACCGTCTCGATGCCCTCAATGTCGTCACGGCCGCCGCGCGGCGTCACCCGTAGCGCGACGGTGATGCCGTCGCTCGAGGGGCGCCAGGGATGCATGCAAAAAGAATCCATGGCGAGCGGGATCCATCAAGCGTGCATCGGCCGCGCCGTCAGAACACGACGGGATAGATGTAGTAGGTGATCACCCGCTCGATGAACATGATGATCAGGATCAGGATGATTGGCGAAATGTCGAGCCCGCCCAGATTGGGCAGGACATTGCGGATCGGCGCCAGCAGCGGCTCGGTGATTCGGTACAGGAACTCGGCAACCGCCGCGACGAACTGGTTGCGTGTGTTGACCACGTTGAACGCGACCAGCCAGGACAGGATCGCGGACGCGATCAAGAGCCAGACATAGAGATCGAGGACGATGAGAACGATGTCGAGAACGGCTCGCATGGGGAAGGGGCTCGAATGCTGCGGTCGCGGAATGGACCTCCGCTAGATATCGGTTCCGACCCCGGCGAACAAGGGAACTTCCTGGCAAAGCGGCGTAGAGGAGCGGATTTTCGTCGCTCTTAACGCCGCAATTGACTTCACAATTGACTTGGCAATGACGCGGACTTAAATGGCGCGACCGTCGGACGTCTCTACCAGACAGACGTCCGCTGGACGGGGCCATAGCTCAGCTGGGAGAGCGCATCGTTCGCAATGATGAGGTCGGCGGTTCGATCCCGCCTGGCTCCACCAGCCTTTGCTCGCTTCGCGAGCTTCGGCTGGGCAAGCCAGCATACCCTCTCTCGTAGCGAAGTGAGCGAAGGCTGCCCCGCCATAGCCCGAAGGGCGACGGCGGGCTCCATCCGGTTTTGCTGACGTTCTGTGCGAGTTTGCTCGCGCCTTTGACGCCCCCTCGCCTACTCCGCCGCCTGAGCGAGCACCCTCACCGGCATCCGGGCGAGCCAATCCGCGATAAACTGCGTCAGCCAGGCCCGCTCGGCGAAATCATGCACCGCGCGATCGGCGAAGTGATGATGTCGGGCCCGCGCCCCCGGGGCATCCAGGCGATCGCAGCCGCGTGTGGTCCAACGATGCATCATGGCGTAGGTCACGTCGGGATGAAATTGCAGACCGTAGCAATGGTCATAGCGGATCGCCTGCACCGGAAAGTCATCCCCCTCGGCAAGCAGCTCGGCTCCGTCAGGAAGCTCAAAGCCCTCGCGATGCCAGTGATAGACGTGGCTGGGCCAATCCGGGCAGAGGCGACGTCCGGCCTCGGTGGGACGGACCGGATAATAGCCGATCTGGGTCCGTCCCTGCGGATGCGGGGCGACAGGCGCGCCAAGGTGCTTGGCGAGCATCTGCGCGCCCAAGCAGATCCCCAAGAACGGCCGCCGCTCGCGCAAGGGAATCTTGATCCAGTCGATCTCGGCCCGGATATAGTCCTCTCCATCATTGGCGCTCATCGGCCCGCCGAAAACCACGGCGCCGGCGTGCTCGCCCAACGTTTCCGGCAAGGGATCGCCGAAGCGCGGCCGCCGTATGTCCAGATCATGCCCAAGCGCGCGTAGTGCATTGCCGACGCGGCCGGGCGTCGATGTCTCCTGGTGCAGAACGATGAGGACCGGCCGCTTCGGCTCAGGCTCCAACGGCGCGGATGCCGTCGGCCCGCCTGCAGGGAAGGACCATACGTTCTGGCCAGGAAAATGCTTCGGAAGGGAGAACATGACCATAGCGACGTTCCGGCGCCCAGCGCGGTATCGTAGCTAAGCAAATCTTAATTTCGCGTGAGCGCGCTCATGCTGAAAGCAAATCGCGCGCCAAAGGCGAGCCCCGACCCGTGTTCGCCTCGCTCGGCTCTTTCCGCAAAAGCTTTAGCGAAGACGAATTTGGAAAGGTCGAATCTACGGCTTGCGCATCTGAAAGCGGCCCACGGCGGCGAGGATGAAGCCACGCGGAAACAGGCGCAACACGAGCGGCATCAGCTTGATGCCGATGCCCGGCAGCACCGCGCGCTTGTTGGCCATGAGCCCGCGATAGGCCTGCTCCGCGACTTCCCGGGGTGAAACGTCCAGAATCGCGGCATCGAAGCTGGGAGTGAAACCGGCACGCTTCTGAAATTCGGTGCGCACGGGTCCGGGGCACAGCACGGTGACGCGAACTCCATATGGCTCGAGCTCCTTGCGCAGCGCCTCGGTGAAGGAAATCACATAGGCCTTGGAGGCGTAATAAACAGCCATTCCCGGACCCGGCAAGAATCCCGCAATCGAGCCGACGTTGAGTAGGCCGCCGCGATTCTTGATCAGGCTCTTGGCGAAGCGCAGCGACAAATCGGTCAACGCACGGATGTTGACGTCGACGATGCCAAGCTGTTCCGCACGGTCAAGCTCGGTGCATCGGCCGAAGACGCCGAAGCCGGCATTGTTCACGAGATATTCCAGCTCCACATCGGCGGCAGCGAGCGCCGCTTCTATTTTGTCGCCAGCGTCGCCGGCCTCGAGGTCGCACGGGATCAGAATGGGCGCATGCTTGCCCTGAACCTTGAGTTCATCGGCCAGTGCGCAAAGACGATCGGTCCGCCGCGCTGCGAGGGCGACACGGTGCCCGTTGCTTGCGAAAACGCGCGCCAGTTCGGTGCCGATGCCCGCCGAGGCACCCGTAATCAGCGTCACACGTTTGGTCACGGTCCAATGCTCTTGGGTTCAATCGCGCCGGTTATCGGGAACAATCGGACGAGAGCACAAGGTTGGAGGGGGATGCAAGCTGTCCGCGGGCATGGCGCCGTGCACAAAGCCCGGGCCTGCGCGCGTGAGCGCTTGACTTGCAGGCTCGGCACGTCAGGCGACGGCAAAACTCAGGCACGGAAGAATGGATCGCCGCAGGGCTGGTCCGCGATCAGTCACCCGCCACCCTGTCGCTTGGCCGCGACGCGATGCTTGAGATCGATGCGGTCGCGCGAGGAGATACCGAGCAGGTCGGCGGCGCGCCAGACCACATTGTCCTCGAACTCAGTGACCTCGCCATCGATATAGACAAGCTCCCACATCATCTCGACGATGCGCAGCCGGCCCTCTTCATTGACCTCGCGCATGATGACGCTGGTGAAGTGGTAGAGATCGACCGCCTCGCCTTCGACCAGGGTCGCAGAGCGGATCAGATGGTCGGCCGTGCCCGGGTCGAGACCGAACCGGCTCTCGATCAGGCTGTGCAGCTTGCGTTTTTCAAGCTCGGACGGTTCGCCGTCGAGCGAGATCACATGGATCAACAGCGCGGTGGCGGCAAGCTGATATCCGTTGTCATCAAAGTCGCGGCTGCCCTGGGGCGAAACAACTTCGGCGATGAATTGGCGCAGTCCGTCCAGCATCGATTCCTACCACAATCGTCGAAATCCGGGATTCCGCCACTTCGGTGGCTTCTCCAGCTATATGAGCGGAAAGACCTGCCCGCACAATGCGGAAAAAGCCGCTTGCGACATTACGTTTCGGCAATGCCGGAGTTTCTCTCGGCGTCATTCCAGGGCGATGCGACAGCATCGAACTCAGATGTGCACTTGCACATCTGAGAATCCCGAGATTCCGGGTCTGGTGCTAACGCACCATCCCGGAATGACTGTGCCCAAAGTTAAGGTATTTCGTACACCACCATCTTGTCGGCGATGCCGCGCAGGGCCGCGTGTTTCTGGATCGGCTTGATCGCCTGCTTCTCCAGAATGCAGGCCACTTCCGGCGTGTCGATCACGGGCGCGGTGACGTGGATCTCCTGCGAGGTCGACAGGCTCTGCACGCGCGAGGCGATGTTGACGGTCTGGCCGAAATAGTCCTGCCGCTCGTTGAGCATCACCGCCAGACACGGGCCCTCGTGAATGCCGATCTTGACGATGAGATCGTTGCTGCCACGCTGCTTGTTGAGTTCGTCCATGGCCGCGCGCATGCGCAGACCCGCCATCAGCGCCTGCTCGGGGCGAATGAAGGTCGCCATCACGGCATCACCGATGGTCTTCACCACAGCGCCCTTCTCGGCGGTAATGATCTCCAGAAGCGCGCGGAAATGCGCGCGCACCAGATCGAACGCGGCGAGATCGCCGACCCGCTCATAGAGCGCGGTCGAGCCCTTCAGGTCGGTGAACAGGAACGTCAGCGAGGTGATCTGCAGACGCTGGTCGAGATCGAGGTTGTCGGCCTTGAAGACGTCGCGGAACGTCTGGTTGGACAGCATGCGCTTGGCGGTGAGAAACGGCCTGCGCTTGCCAAGCAGCCGATGCAGCCCGTCAGCCGCGACGAAGACGCCCGGCAAAACCCGCACGCCGGCCTGGTTGTCGATCGACAACCGCAGCGGTCCGGGCCGCATTGTCATGGATCCGGTCGGCGGGTGCGCCTTGTTGTAGACGAGCGAAAGCTGCTGGCGCTCCTTGGTCGGCTCGCCCTGTACCTCGATGAAGTGCGCCGAATGCGTCACCGGTTCGAATACGATGATGAATTCCGCCGGCAAGTGCAGCGACATCACCCCTTTCTCGCCGGCGGGAAGCTCCATGGTGTCGAGCGTTACCTCCTCGGTCAGCGCGGCGAAATTCTCCTTGTTGAGATCGATTCCGGAACTCCAGAAAACTTGCTTGTAGTACTCCCACAGCGGCAACGTGTCCGGATCATGCGCGGCGATCCGCCTCACCCTGGGACTCACGGTGAAGGCCACCTCGACCTGCTCGTCTACTGAAGGCCTGTAGCCGCAGGCGCAGAGCCCACAATGATAGTCGTCGGGACGAAGCGATTTCAGCGTGTCATGCGCACCCAACACGCCGCTGCAGCCGGGGCACAGCACGTTCCAGCCGAGATCGAACAGCCCGAGCCTTGCGGCATGGAGGAAGCCGGAGATTACCTTTTCCTCGTCGAGCGAAGAGCGCCTGGAAAAATCCAGCGCATTGACCCGGTTGAGCTCGGCATCTTCGCCCGTCCTGATCAGCTCTCCGATCGCATCCGCAACGGCGGGATCGGCCGACTGCTTCAAAACGGAAATCTGGGCCTCGATGTCACTCATGGCGGAATCCTACATGGGATGGCGAGAGCTTCAGGACAATCCCCTCATTAGCGCGGCTTGATGACAAAAAGTGGTGAGCGGTCCGGCTGCGTGGTGACCACGCCGATCGGCATGACCGGAGCTTTGTCCGGCAATTCGACGCGGAATGCGCCGATCAGCCTGGCCAGCGCCAGCGTCGCTTCCGTAAGCGCAAAATGCGCGCCGATACAGACCCGGGGGCCGGCGCCGAACGGCAGATAAGCAAAGCGATCGGGCGGCGGTGCGGGCGGCAAAAAGCGCTGCGGTATGAATGCTGCCGGCTCTTGCCAAAGCTTTTCATGTCGGTGCAGCAGCCAGGGCGCGATCATGATTACGTCGCCCTTGCGTACCGGCAGCCCTGCGACCTCATCCGGCATGAGCGCCGCGCGTGCGATCAGAAATGCCGGCGGATAAAGCCGCAGGCTTTCGTCGATCACGGCGCGGGTGAATTTCAGCCGCTCGAGATCGGGCGCGCCGTCGGTACCGGCCTTGCTGACTTCTGCCGCCAGCTGCTCTTGTGCCTCGGGATCGAGCGCGAGCAGATAGAGCGACCAAAACAGCGCGATAGCCGTGGTCTCGTGTCCCGCAAGGATCATGGTCGCGACCTCGTCGCCGAGCTGCTCCTCCGAAAAGGCCAACCCGGTTTCAGGATCGCGCGCCTCCCCCATCAGGTCGAACAGATCACGCGGCGGCGCTCCATCCTTCTTTCCGGCGGCACGCCGCTCCGCCATCAACATGGCGACAAACGCGGTCCACCGTTTGCGGAAACGGGCGCGGGAAAAATCCTGCGGGCTCGGCCAGGACAGCGGCAGCAGCAGATCGAGCATAGCAGGGCGCGCCAGGCGCGCCCCATATTCCATGACGAAGTCGCGCAAGGTGGCGCCATGCTGGCCCATCTCGAAGGAGAACATGGTGCGGCCGGCGATCTCGAGCGTCATGCGCTGCATGATCTCGCGCAGATCCAGCGGCGCGTCGGCGTTGCCTTTGAGCTCGGCAAGGGTGTCCTCGATCACCGCCAGCATGTGCGGGATGAGGGTTGCGACCGCGCGCGGCGTAAAGGCAGGCGCCAGCGTGCGACGCTGATGTTTCCAGGCACGCCCCTCCGCGACCAGCACGCCTCGGCCGAGCACCGGGCGCAAGACCCGGATGCCGGCCGGTGTTCGCGTATAGTTTTCGTAGTTGTCGACCAGCACATGGCGGATCGCATCAGGTGTGTTGAGGATAAAGCTGCTGCGGCCAAAAAAGCGGCCCTGGACCACGTCCTCTTGATAGGCGCGTGGGCCCCAAGTGGAGATCACGCTTTTGCCTATCCTCGTGATCCGGCCAATGGCCGACAGATTGTCGGGCGCGCGGGGCGGGCTCGGCGGCACCAGCGGCGCCCTGGCCGCGGGCAGATCGTAGGTTTCAGCGATGCTCATCGGCTGCCCTGCTCTGGAATCCCGGATGAGCGAAGTGACATTCGGGACGGTTCTGAAAGCACGTCGCTCCGCTGATGCGGACGACGACCGTGCCTCAAGGATGACAGAGACACTAAACAGCTAGTAAGCCGCTTCGAAAACTGCAATCGATGGAAGGCCGCGCGCATCTCCCCCTGGTCAAACCGGACGCAAAGTCATCGGATGCACGCTTATTTCTCAACATGTTAGCGGCAATTTAAAATCTCAAATCCGCCGCACCGCGCTAGACAGGGGCGCAATTTCCCGGGCATCACAGGGGCGCGAGAATCAGCGATGGCAGGCCCGACGGAACCCGCGCGATGACCGAGACGCTCAACCCCCAGACGCTCCGCGGCGACGGCATCACTGCACCGCTTCGCTATCCCGCCTTCCGGCGCATCTGGCTGGCGAGCCTGCTCTCCAATCTCGGCATTCTGATCCAGGGCGTCGGCGCCGCCTGGGCGATGACTCAGATGACCACTGCCGCGGACAAGGTCGCGCTGGTGCAGACCGCTTTGATGCTGCCGGTGATGCTGATCTCGATGCCCGCCGGCGCCATCGCCGACATGCATGACCGCCGCATCGTCGCACTCGCTGCATTGTCGATCGCGCTGACCGGCGCCACCACCCTGACCGTGCTGGCCTGGCTCGACCTGATCACGCCGAATCTGCTGCTCGCGCTGTGCTTCGTGGTCGGCAGCGGCATGGCGCTGATGGGACCGGCTTGGCAATCCTCGGTCAGCGAGCAGGTGCCGCCGGAGGCGGTGCCGGCTGCGGTCGCCTTGAACGGCATCAGCTATAACATCGCGCGCAGCATCGGTCCGGCGATCGGCGGCGTCGTGGTGGCGAGCCTGGGCGCGGTGGCGGCCTTTGCCTTGAACGCGGTGTTGTACCTGCCGTTGATCGTGGCGCTGTTCCTGTGGAAGCGCATCGCCGAACCGTCGCATCTACCGCGCGAACAATTCAGCCGTGCCATCGTCTCAGGCGTGCGCTACATCACCAACTCGCCCACAATCAAGATCGTCCTCACGCGCACCATGGTGACCGGGATCATCGGCGGCGCAATCCTGGCGCTGATGCCGCTGGTGGTGCGCGATCTTCTGCGGGGTGGCGCCCAGACCTACGGCATGATGCTGGGTGCCTTCGGCTTGGGTGCGGTGATCGGCGCGCTCAACATCAGCGAGGTGCGCAAGCGGCTCAGCGGCGAGGCCGCGATCCGCGCCTGCACGCTGTCAATGGGTGGAGCCATCGTGGCCGTCGCGTTGAGCCACCAGGCGGTGCTGACGGCGGCGGCCCTGGTGATCGCTGGCGCGGTGTGGATGATGGCGGTCGCGCTATTCAATATCGGCGTGCAGCTCTCCGCCCCGCGCTGGGTGGCGGGCCGCGCGCTCGCGGCCTACCAGGCTGCGATCTCCGGCGGCATTGCCGTGGGAAGCTGGGGTTGGGGTCATCTCACCGACGTTGCCGGCGTTGAGATCGCGCTGCTGGTCTCAGGCGCTTTGATGCTGGCTTCGCCGCTGCTCGGCCTCTGGCTGCGCATGCCGCGCATCGGCGCGCGAGGCGAAGACGCCGAGCTGCTCGCCGATCCGGAAGTGCGGTTGGCGCTCACCGGGCGCAACGGGCCGCTGGTCGTCGAAATCGAATATCGCGTGATGCAGGACAACGCGCGCGCATTTCACAATCTGATGCAGGACGTGCAGTTATCCCGTCAGCGCAACGGCGCCTATGGCTGGTCGATCGCGCGCGACATCGCCGATCCCGAACTATGGACCGAACGCTATCACTGCCCGACCTGGCTCGATTACTTGCGCCAGCGCAACCGGGCGACGCAGTCGGAGCGCGCGCTGCATCAGCAGGCCATGGACTTTCACACCGGCCCGGATCCGGTGCGCATCCGCCGCATGCTGGTGCGGCCGTTCGGCTCGGTGCGCGCGAAAGACGACGCGCCCGATCACGCTGCCAACGAGGTATTGCCGGTGATCGCGGGCGCCACCGGAAGCGGCCACTGATCGCTTGGATTATTCAGCCGTCGTTCCAGGGCGGGCGTGAAGCGGGCGAACCCAGATGCGCAAGTGCACATCGGGGAACCTCGGGATTCTCAGATGTGCACTGGCGACGCGGCGAACGGCTGCGCCGCCACCAACGTCTGGGCCATCAGTACCGGCAGGCGACCGTGACCTCCGTCGCGAGAGCGACATCGCACCGAATTTCCTCGCCAATCGGAGTCGCGTTGGGGCCGCGTTAAGACTTCCTTCGCATTAATTGGACCACCTGAATGCCGCGTCTCGTTATTGCGTATTGGAAATTAACATGCGTAGTGCGTTAGCCCTGATGATGGGCATTGTCGTGTTGGCGGGGACAATCGCCGGAGGCTGGTACTTCGTCGGTTGGCTCCGCACGGATGCCGCCGCGCCCCAGACGGTCGCGGCCCACAAAGCCCCGCCGCTCTCCGCCGCTGCCGCCAAGCTCATGGCCAAGGACGATGTCGAGGCCACGGCCGCGCTCGCGGACAAGCCTGCGACGCCGCCTGCGCCCGCCACCGCGCCGGAGCCGGCACCGACCCTCGCACCCGTGCAAACGGCCTGCACCAACCCGGATGCGCTCGGCGTCGAGCGCGTGGTCGAGGTGGATACCACCGGCGGCCCCGGCTTCGGCTTCCAGCATTTCAAGCAATACGATTTCCTGGCCGACAAGGAGGTCGTGCTGACCTTCGACGACGGACCGTGGCCGCACAACACGCCCGCGGTGCTGAAAGCGCTCGCCGACGAATGCACCAAGGCGGTGTTCTTCTCCATCGGCAAGCACGCGACCTATCACCCGGAGATCCTGAAGGAGGTGCTGGCCGCCGGCCACACCGTCGGCGCGCACACCTGGTCGCATGCCAATCTGAACGGCAAGAAAATGACCGAACAGATGGCCAAGGACGAAATCGAGAAGGGCTTTAGCGCCGTGAAATGGGCGCTGGGCACCGAGCCCGCACCGTTCTTCCGCTTCCCCGAGCTGCAGCACAGCCCGGCCATGGTCACCTATCTCGGCACCCGCAATGTCGCGATATTCTCCTGCGACATCGATTCTCAGGACTACAAGCACGACGCGACGCCCGAGAAGATCGTGAACAACGTGATGACGAGGCTGAACAGGCTCGGCAAGGGCATCATCCTGATGCACGACTTCCAGAAGCACACCGCCGAAGCGCTGCCGACGCTGCTGCGGCAGTTGAAGGCCGGTGGGTACAAGGTCGTGCAGATGAAGGCGAAGACCACGTTCCAGACGCTGCCCGAATACGACGCGGAGTTCGCCAAGGAGATGAAGCTGCCGACCGCGAGCGGGCGGCCTGTGTCGAGCGTGGTGCAAACGGTGTCGAGCCGATAGAGATTAGCTCGCAGTCATTCCGGGGCGATGCGAAGCATCGAACCCGGAATCTC
>Ga0134125_10007900_pt1 | contig 11996 bp, 13 predicted proteins | sample KB31751_FD_96464 | JGI IMG/M metagenome (GOLD analysis project Ga0134125, IMG submission 96464) | Terrestrial soil microbial communities with excess Nitrogen fertilizer from Kellogg Biological Station, Michigan, USA - KB3-175-1 | ecosystem: Environmental > Terrestrial > Soil > Unclassified ... | reverse complement strand
TCGGAGATCGCGGTCGGCTCCGGGTCGACCTGGGGAGCAAAGTTATTCTCGGATCGGTACTTCACGTTCGATCAGGACAAATTCAACACCAACGCCGTCGGTCACCCGGTCGCCGGCCTCCTCTACTATCAGATCGCGCGCGGCAGCGGCCTCGGCGCGGGTGGCTCGTTCCTGGCCGCGGTCGCCGCCTCGACCGCTTGGAAGTACTTCGGGGAGATGAACCAGAAGATCTCGATCAACGATCTCATCGTGACCCCGGCGGCCGGGTGGGTGCTCGGCGAGGCCAGCTACCGGCTGGGGAGCTTCTTCGCCGACGGGGAGCCGAGCTTTGCCAATTGCTTCGGGGCCGTGGTCTTTTCACCGGTCGCGACGCTGACCGAGTCGCCCGTCTGCAAGAGCCGGCGCCGGGACCCACCGTTCGACCGCCTCGGGTTCTCCAGACGAACCTGGCACCAGCTCTCCATCTGGCTCGGCCCGGCGCACACGGTGGTCGACGGCGGCGCGCCCCGCGACGAGACGAGCTTCGGGCTGGGCGCTCGGATCGCGGCCAACGCCTACTATCAACGGCCCGGGCGGGGCGCTTCCACGGCGAAGCCGGGACAGTGGACCTCCCTCGGCGCGGGCTGGCTCATGAACAACGGAACCATTGACGGGGTGGCGGTCCACGCCGACTCCCTCATCGTCGGGCGCTACCTTCGCGACTACGGCGACGTCGTCGGCCCCTCGGGCGAGCCCGATGGACGGGGCCTGCTCGTCGGCCTCGGCAGCTCGTTCGACTATGATGGGCGGAGCCTCCCGACGGTCTACGATCGGACGCTGGCCCTCGGCCTCGGGGGCCCGGTGGTCGAGCTCGAGGCTCGCCGCGGCAGGTTCGCCGGGCGCGCCACCTTCGCCGCCAGCTATGGATTCGCCCAGGTCACTTCCCTGGCCTGGGCGCAGGCGGCCCCGCAGTTTGCCGACGTCCAGGTCAAGAGCGAGCTGCAGTTGCAAGGGTACTATTTCGCGCAGGGGCTGCTCACCTTTGCGAGCCTCGAAGCGGAGCTCGGCGATCTCCGTCTCCGATTCGACGGCCGCGGGCAGAGCTTCTGGTCCTTCAACTCGGCCGACGACCACCAGAGTCAGATTCAGAACAACTTCTCCCTGCACGACAACCAGGCATTTCTGACGGCCAGCGGCGCCGTGCAGCCGTTGCGGGGCCCCGTCCGACTGACGATTCAGCTCGACGACATCCTGCGGAGCAGCCGCCTCCCCGGCACGCTCGTCAGATCGAGCGAGCAGCGAATCATCGGCTCGGCCGCCCTGGTCTTCTGACCTTCAGGTCGTCTGTCCCGGCTCCTTCGTTCAGCTCGCGCGCACGGTCGGGGGTTGTGGGGCTCCGGCGGGGGTGGCGACGATCTGGTAGAGGTTGTGCTCGCGCGTGCGGAAGTAGGCCGCGCTGATGAGCAGGTAGAACCTCCACATGCGGTAGAAGGCTTCGCCGTACTTGCTGCGCAGGCGCGGCCAGGCGGCGTCGAAGTTGGCCCACCAGGCCATCAACGTTCGGTCGTAGTGCGGGCCGATGTTCTGGACATCCTCGGGGACCAGGATCTTTTCCATGGCGGCGGCGAGCTGGCCGAGCGTCGGGATGGCGGCGTTGGGAAAGATATATTTGTCGAACCACGGGTCGATGTGCGTGCGCGCGCTGGCGCCGCCGATGGTGTGGATGAACGCCCGCCCGCCGGGCCCGAGGAGCTGCGCCGCGAGCCGCATGTAGTCCCGGTGGTTCTTGGGCCCCACGTGCTCCATGAGGCCAATCGAGACGACGGCGTCGTAGCGACCGGTCGCGTGGCGGTAGTCGTCGAGGCGGATCTCGACCGGGAGCGCCGCGTGGTGCTCACGCGCCCAAGCCGCTTGCTCTCGCGAGACGGTGTAGCCGACGACGCGGGCGCCGTAGCGCTCGGCGGCGAACGCGGCGAAGCCGCCCCACCCGCAACCGAGATCGAGAACGCGCATCCCCGGCGCAAGGCCGATCTTGCGGCAGACCAGGTCGAGCTTGGCCTCCTGCGCGGCGTCCAGGGAGTCGGTCTCTTTGAAGTAGGCGCAGGTGTAGACCATGCGCGGACCCAGCATCTCGCGATAGAGATCGTTGCCCACGTCGTAGTGCCGCTGGCCGACCTCGAACGGGCGCGCCGTCTGCAGGTTGAAGACACGCGCCCGAACGACCTGCGCGCGCAAGGCCCAGCTCTTGGCGAGCACGTCGTAGAGCTGGCCGCGGACGATCCGCTCGATCATTTGATCGAGCGCCTGGCAGTCCCACCAACCCTCCACGTAGGACTCGCCGATGCCGATGGTCCCCTGGCGCAGGACCCGGTCGTAAACCCGCGGGTCGTGGACCTGGATGTCCCACGGCGCGTCGCCGCCGACGGCGACGCCGGCGCCGGCCAGCGCTTCGCGGACGACGTCGGCCGCGTTGCGGTCGAAGGTCGAGGCGAGCTTGCGGGCGAAATCGATCATGGTGTCCGAGGGCGCAGGCGATGATTGTGGGTCCATCGCTCGGCGAGCGCCAACCCCGCGTCGACCAGCCGCGGCGCCGGCAGGCGCGCGCCGGAGAACATCCAGGCGAAACCGCCGGACACGGCCCGGCGGCCGAGGCGCGCGCCCGGCCCGCCGCCCGACCGGCGACCGCCGCGACCGCCGAGCGCCGCGGCCGCCTCGCGAAGACGAAAGACGCGCCGGTAGTCCGCGAGGACCGGGTGCGCGCCGAGGCGCGCCGGGTAGCTCCGCGGCGCCCCGGCCAGGATCGCCTCCGCGGCCAGGCGGCCCGAGACGACCGCCGGCAAGATCCCTTCTGCGGTGAGCGGCTGGGCGAGCCCCAGGCTGTCGCCGCAGAGGAGGACGTCGTCTCTCCCGTCGTTTTTAGCGACGGCGCCGTCGAGGTGGGCCGGATCGAAGAGGTAGTAGGTGTGACCTTTCATGGCGTCGAGATCGGCGGCGGCCTCGGCCGGGAGGTGGCCCGCGGCGGCGAAGTGCGCGCGCGCGGACTGCCAGGCGGCGCGCACCTCCTGCGGCGCGACCGTGCCCGAGCCGACGTTCAGCCAGTCGGTCTTGGGGACGTTCCAGGAGTAGCCGCGCAGATCGTCGTGCAGCAACAGCTCGGGCTCGCCGTCACGTCCGGCGCGCGTCCGCGCGATGGCCGCCGGATCGGCGCGGAACTCGTGTTCCTGGACGCCCACCGGACCGCTCGGACGCGGCGGCGCGACGAGCCGAGCGACCGGGCAGTGCGTGCCCGCGGCGCCCACCAGGATCCGGGCGCGAAGGCCGGCGACCGACCACAGCCCGTCGGCGTCGCGCGCGATCTCCTGCGCCGGGACGCCGAGATAAAGATCGGCGCCGCTGCGGCGCAGAAGGAAATCGTCCAGCTCGAAGCGGCGGATGAACCAGCCGTGGCAAGGGATGGTCCGTTGCTCTCCGCGGTAGCTCACCTGGCAGGCGCTCCACTCCCAGAGGCCACCGGGGTATTCGCGCGGCGCGAGGGCGAGCGCATCCCAGATCGGGGCCGAGATCCAACCTCCGCACAGCTTGACGCGAGGGAACTGCGCGCGGTCGACGAGCGCGACGCGCGCCCCCCCCTGCGCCAGGAAGCGCGCGCAGGTGCTGCCGGCCGGACCCGCACCGACGATGAGCACGTCGTGGATCATCATGGGGTTCATCCTGCCGGCTGTTCCTGCGTCAGCCCGGCATCTCTGGCGGCGACCGGCAAGAGCCGCGCGAGCCGCTCGGCCCAGCCTCGCTGTCCCAGCTCGTCGGCGATCAGATCCTGCCTGATCTCGATCTCCACGTGGGGGAGCCCGCGCCGCTCGCCGTGGTGGACGATCGAGTAGTCGGTCAGATCGCCGACGGCGTAGGGCTGGTTGTCGCCCACGACCAGCGCGCCTTCGCTGCGCAGCGCGCGCAGCAGGGGCTGGGCGAGGCGCGAATCGCGGTTGTAGAGGACGCCCGCGTGCCAGGGGCGCTCCGTCCCCAGGAACACCGGCGTGAAGCTGTGCACGGTCACCAGGATGGTCGGATGGCCCGCCGCTTTCCGACGGTCGAGGGCCCGGCGAATCTCGTCGTGGTACGGATGAAAGATCTCTCTGGCGCGCTCCTCGGCCGCAACCGGATCCAGGTTTTGGTTTCCCGGGACGGGGATTCGTTCGCTGGCCACCGCGATCGAGTCGGGCGCGTCGAGGGGCCGGTTGCAATCGATGACCAGCCGCGAATAGCGCTGCCACACCGTGGTGGCGCCCAGAGCCGTGCCGAGGCGGCGCGCCACCTCGCCCGCGCCGATGTCCCAGGCAATGTGGCGCACGAGCTGGTCGCTCGGCAGCCCCAGCGACTCGAGCCCGCGCGGAATCAGCCGGCCGGCGTGATCACAGAGGATGAAGAACGGCGACCGCGCGTCGCCCTCCTGCACCCCCAGGGGGGCCACCTCATCCTGAGACAGCAGCACGAGGACATCATGGCCCAACTCGACGACCTTCGGGTGCCGCGCGGTCAGGTCGCCTGATAATCGATCTGCCTCGCGTCCCTGGCAACTTCGAGCGCGCAGGTCTCTTTGCTCGACCTCAGCGCCGTGGCCCAGTGGAAGATGGCGAGCGCGAAGACGATCACCACGCCGATATCGATCCAGCTCGGCAGGAGGCCCCGTCCGCCGCCATAGCGACCGAGCCACCCGATCAGCACGTGACCGCCTAACCACGGCCCTACCCAGACGGCGTTTCGGATCGCGCGCGCCGCGCCGGTGCGCCCGCGCCAGGCGCCGAGGGCGAACAGGGCGAGGCCGATCAACATCGCGAGGGCCAGCTTCCAATTGGTGTCGAACCCGCCCCAGTACATGATCAGGTTGGCCGAACAGAAGGCCGCCGGCAGCACCAGCTTCGGCAGCGGCACCCGATAGGACCGCTGTCGGTCATTTTCGACCTCGTGCAAAGCCGCCAGCGCCAGCGGCGCGAAGGCGTACATGATGGCCGTCGCGGCCGTCACCACGCTGACGAGCGCATTCCAGCTCTTGAACGGTCCGAAGGCGGCCGAACCCACGACGGCCGCGGTGAGGATGGAGACCACCGGCACGCCCTTTCTCGTCGCCGCCAGCGCGGCCGGCATCTCGGGCGTCTCGCCGAGCGCGTAGGAGAGCCGGGCCGTGGTCGCCACGAACACCACGCCCGTGCCGGCCGGTGAAATGACGGCGTCGAGGAGCAGCAGCTTGGCGAGCCATCCGGCGCCGAGCGCGAGCGCGAGCGTGTACCAGACCCCGTAGTCGGACGGATCGGCGCCGAGCGGCCTCGACCAGCCCGTGACGAGGTGGGCGGGATCGAGGCCGCCAATCATCACCACTTGCAGCGACGTGTAGAGCACGGCGCCGATCGCCATCGCGGCGAGAATCGCGCGCGAGAGATCTCGTCTGGGATCGCGGGCCTCGCCGGCCAGGTGAACCGCCTGTTCGAAGCCTTGCAGCCCGAACACGACGCCGCCGCTCAGCGCGGCAAAGACGCCATGGAATCCGAACGGCATGAAGCCGCCGCCTGCCTGGAAGTTCGAGGGCTTGAACTGCAGCGCGGCCACGACGCCCACCGCGAGCACGGGCACGGCCGTCTTCCAGATGACGACGATGACGTTGCTGTCCGAGACGAACTTGGCGCCCACCAGGTTCATCGCCGTGAACACGGCCATCAGGACCAGCGCGACGAGCAGCCCGGTGCCGTTCAGGAGGCCGGCCTTCTCGCCGACCCTGTAGATCATGTTGAAGTGGCGATTGACCCAGCCGACGCTGTTGACGTAGGTGATCGCCGCCAGCACCTCGAGGGGAGCGATGAAGACCGCTTGCAGCCACGACGCCCAGCCGGCGATGAAGCCGGCCACCGGGCCGTGCGAGTAGTGCGGGAACCTCGCGCCGCCGCCAGCCACCGGATACGTCGCGCCGAGCTCCGCGTAGACCAGAGCGAGCAGCGACAGCATCGCGGCCGCGAGGACCCAGGACAGAACCGACGCCGGGCCGGCTCGCTCAGCGGCATTGAGCGCACCGAGCAGCCAGCCCGATCCGATGATCGACCCGAGCGAGACCGTCATCAGCCCGTAGAAGCCGATTGACCGGCGCAGCCGGCCGGCGTGTACGGGGGGAGGCTGGTGCTTCTCCGTGCTCATCTCAGTCTTGTACCTCGCCCCTCGGCCTGGGCGCGTCGCGCCGACGCCGGATCACCCGCCACCCTCTCACGCCGGGTGGCGGGTGACCAGCTTGACAGCACCAAGATGTTCGGCGCAAAAAGCTCGAATGAAAGCCAACCTGGTCGTCGGTCTTTGTCTCGCGTTGGGGGGCGCGCCTCTGCTCGGGTGCGCGGCGCATGGGGCGGCGGCGCCGCAGGTCGTCGTCATGTTGACCGGCGGCGTCCATCCGGCTTTGCCGGACGGTTGCCCGCTGACGTTCATCAACAATCAGCACCTCGACATTCTCGCCAGCGGCTACGAGCAGCTCGGGCTGATCTCCTTCGCGGGCACCACCGACCAGATGACGGCCGCCTCCTCGAAGATGCCCGGGGCGGTCGCGGCGGCGGCCTGCAAGATGGGCGGGACGTCGGTGTCGCTGGCGAACGCGCTCGCCACCCAGAGCACCGGGCTGCTTCAGTTCAGCGTCTGGCGGGCACCCGCCGGCGCGGCGTCGCAGGCGGGCCCGGCGGCCTCGAGCCCACCGACGCAAGGTATCTGAGCCGCCTCCGGAGGTCGGCGCCGACCACGCTCGGGGGCGCCGCTCTCGCCCTGCTCGCCGGCGGCGGTTGCGCCTCGATTTCGCTGCGCGCCTCCGAGGCGCGGACACCGATTCTGCTCGGTCCCGTGGCCTGCATCGGCTGCGCGCCCGAACCGGCGCGCACACCGTCGACGCCGGCGGTCGACGGCGGCGTCCGGAGCCGCCAATACATCTTTCCGCTGTTCGGGTCGTATGCGGACAAGGTCGCGCGCGAAACGACGCCCCTGGACGTCGCCGCGGACCAAGGAATCTCCGATCCTTGCCGCCAAGATCTTCACGTCGACCACATCCACGCCGGGACCTGGGGCTTCGACGTGCCGATTCTGTTCGCCATCGAGGACGTCTGGATCGAGGTCCAGGCGAGCCCCGCCGCCGTCTCGAACGGCACCTGCGGCCGCACGCGCGAAGGGAGGAGGCCATGAGGGCGGTGGGGCGCGCGCTGGCTCCTCTGGCCCTCCTGGGCGCTCTCGCCGCCGGCGGGTGCGCCGGCGCGCGCGTCACCGTCAGCGCGGACAGGGCCCGCTACCCGGTCTCACTCTCGGCAGAGGTGCGGGACAAGAGCGGGCGCCTCTTCGACCAGCACTCGCTGACGAGGGTGGGGACCTTCAACGCCCACCGCGCGCCTGGCGGGATCGTCTACTCGGCGCTGACCATCCCTTCGACTTACGACATCTCGGACGCCGTCAACCAGCAGGTGGCGTCCTCCTGCGGAGAAGCGGTCATCAATCTCTCGATCTCGATCTCGGACGCTTGCACCGTGCTCAACATGTTTCCGTTTCTCAACGCCGCGCCCATCTGGCCGGGCTGCGTACCTTTGAGCGTCAGCGGGGAGATCGTGCGGCGGGGGGAGGCCAGCTGCTCGGTGCCGACCGCGCCCTGACGCCGCGGGTGGTCCTTTGCTGCGCCAAACCGCGTTCAGACGCCGCCGTACCAGGCGTAGCCCTGGTCGCTCCAGTAGCCGCCGCTCTTTTCGGCCAGAAATAGAATGCGCGTCAGGTACTTGGTGTTCTTGTAGCCGAGCTTGACCGGCGAGTAGACGCGCGCCGGCGCGCCGAAGGCGGGCTCCAGCAACCGGCCGTCCTGGCCGTAGACGATCAGTGTTTGCGGGTGCAGCGCGCTGTCGAGATCCCAGCTCTCGTGATACGCGTCGTCGAAGGACTGGAAATCGACGTAGCGCGCCTCCGGGAGCAGGCCGGCCCGGCGCGCCAACTCGGCGAGTGGCACGCCCGCGCGGACCGCGACGGCCGACCACCCCTCGACGCAGAAGTGCTCGAGGCGCAGCTCGGTCCGCGGGAGGGCCATGAGCTCGCCCAGCGTGAGCTGGGCCGGGCGCTGGACCAGCCCGCCTACCTCGAGGCGCCAGGCCCCGCGCGCGCCCTCGTCCCAGACCGGCAGGTCGGCGGAGATGAAGTACGAGGGGAAGCTCGCGCCCGCCAGGGTGGCGCCGGCGGGCGCGACGTTCATCGCCCGGTGACGAAAAAGGGCGCGCTCGACCTTTTCGTTCCAGCGCTCCGCCGCAGCGAGAAGCCCCTGAGCGCTTTTGGGCCCTTGGGAGTTGCAGCCCGCGAGCGTCAAGGCCGCGAGCGCGCCGGCGCCGAGCCCCGCTTGCAGGAAGGATCGGCGATCGACGTCGAGCCGTTCGGCGGCGTGTCGAGGCAGCCAGAGCTTGCTCATGACTCCCTCGGCGGCTCGGAGACGGGCGGCGCCGGCGGTTTCGGCCCGGAGGGGGGCGCTTCGGCGGCGGATTCCGCAGCCGCGACCGGCGACGATGCTTCGACGCCGGGGCGCGCGCGCAAATTCACGAACGGCCGCGCGTTGCGCAGCTCGGGCGAACGCGCCTCGTTGTAACGACCGGTCACCATCGCGCGGAGGGCATAGGGATCGACGGCGAACACCATGAACACGTGACCCGCGGTGAGGACCACCAGCGCGAGCATCGCCAGGAAGTGCAGATAGCGGGCCCACACGAACCCGCCGAGCAGATGGGTGAGCGGCGCCAGTTGCACCGGCTTCCAGATCGCCAGCCCCGAAACCACGGCGGCCACACCGACCCAGGGCATCGCAAAGTAGGCGGTCCGTTGAAGCGCGTTGTGTTTCCCCTGGTGCGGGTGATCCCGGCGCAGCGCCAGATAGAACTTCACCATCTCCCAGGCGTCGCGGACGACGCCCCGGCGCGGGACGAGGTCGCGCCACTCGCCATGCAGATAGATGAAGCCGAGATAGACGAGGCCGTTGGCCACCAGCAGCCACATGGCGGCGAAGTGCCAGTGGCGCGCGCCCGCCAGCCAGCCGCCGAACGTGAGCCAGTCCGGGATCTTCGTTCCCTCGAAGGGGTAGCAGCAGAACGACTCACCCTTTCGGGCAAAAGCGGGGTAGGCGTTGAAGATCCGCAGGCCGCTGCCGACCATGATCGTCAGGGCGAGCGCGTTCACCCAGTGGGTGATGCGTACGACCAGGTGATGGCGTTTCGTGGTGGCCATGGGAACCCACCCGGACGAGGCGGGTGCGGATACCATACGTCTGCGAGCCCATCCGGTAACGCGGCCTTGTGCTGAAAATCGACCTCGGTCGGTCGTAACCGACCGAGGGGCTCGCACGTATTGACCCCCAGCCGCATGCGAACCGGTCGGCTTTCGCTCCTGCTCGCCGCCGTTGCCGGCGCCGGGTGCACCGCCACGGCGGAGGGCGCTCCCTCCGCCTGGAGACGGATCGTGCTGGTCGAGCTCTTCACCTCGCAGGGGTGCAGCTCGTGCCCCCCGGCGGACACCTTCGTTCGCCAGCTCCCGGCGCTGGGGTTTGGCCGAGACAAGGTCGTCCCGCTGACCTTCCATGTCGACTACTGGGACCGGCTCGGCTGGAAGGACCCCTTCGCCAACCCGCAGTTCACCAAGCGACAGGCGTGGTACGCGCGTTCGGCGACGCTGCGCTCGCCGGACGGCCCGTCGGGCCTGGATGGAATCTACACCCCGCAGATGATCGTCGACGGCCTGGTTCAGCTCTCGGGTCAGCGTCGGGATGACGCCGTCCGGGAAATGGGGCGCGCGGCCGCCCGGGCCGCTCCCTTCGACCTGACGGCTGACGGCGCCGTTCATGGATCGACGATCGAGCTCACCGTCCGCGTGGCGGCGCGCGGAGACCCGCGGCGAGAGCTCGACTGGCGCCTCGTCGTCGCCCTGGCGGCCACCAAAGCTCGCACCGCCGTCCTTCAGGGCGAGAACGCGGGTGAGACGCTGGAGGAAGCAGCCGTCGTCCGAACGCTCTCCGAGCGAATCCCGCTGCCGCCCGGACCGCAGGCCACCGTCACGGTAAAGTTGAACAAGCCGGCGGACCAAGCCTGGTCGCAGATCGACCTGGTCGCGTTCGTCCAATCCGAGGTGACCCGGGAGATTGGAGGCACGTCGATGCTCGATCGGACCGGGAGCGATCACTTTTCCTCTGGCGCTGCAGCCCTCCGGCGGCGATAGCTTGTGCCATCCGCATGGACGCCCCTGGCGCCACCCTGGACGACGCGACGGTCGTCGCCGCGCTCCGTCGCGGCGACGAGGCGGCCTTCACGGCCCTCGTGCGGCGCCACCAGCCGGCGTTTCTCCGCATCGCGCGGGTCTGGGTCCGGGACGCGGCGGCCGCCGCCGAGGTGGTGCAGGACGCCTGGCTGGCGGCGCTGGAGGGGCTGGCTCGGTTCGAGGGGCGCTCAGCCCTGCGCACCTGGCTTTACGGCATCGTCGTCAACGTCGCGCGGGCGCACGGGCGCGCCGAGCGGCGGACGGTCCCGATGTCGGCGCTGGTGGCCGATGAGACGGCCGAGGCCGGGCCGGCCGTCGAAGCGACGCGTTTCCACGGCGAGGACCACCGCTGGGCCGGCCACTGGACCGGCATGCCGGCGCCGTTCCCCTCGCCAGAGCGCGAGCTCGAGCGCCGCGAGCTCCGAGCAGCGCTCGAGGTGGCCCTCGCGGCGCTGCCGGTCTTGCAGCAGCAGGTCATCTTGCTGTGCGACGTCGAGGGGCTGACCGGCGAGGAAGCCTGTAACATCCTGGGCGTGGCCGGCACCAACCAGCGGGTGCTGCTGCATCGCGCGCGGTCGAAGGTTCGGGCAGCGCTGGAGCGGCACCTCGCGGAGGCGAAGGACTCGTGAGCGGACCGAAGCACAACCCAAATCCGATCGAGCTCGGCTGCCAGGAGCTGGTCGAGCTCGTGACCGAGTACCTCGGCTCGGCGCTGGACGCGACGGATCGGGTGCGCTTCGAGAAGCATCTCGTCACCTGCCCGCCGTGCACGGCGTACCTGGCGCAAGTGCAGGCCACTCGCGCGCTGGCATCCGAGTTGAGCCGGGCGGAGCCGCCTCGACCGACTGACGGCGACGTCGAGCGAGAGCTGACCGGCATGTTTCGCCGCTGGCACGGCAAGTAGGCGCTCATGGCGGCGACGGCGTACAAGTTTCTGACCCGTGACGCCAGGGGGCCTCTCTCCGGCGCCGCCTGGCCGCTGCCGCACGACGGTGCCCCGGGCGCCTGGGTCGAGGCAGGCGCGGGCGCGCTGGAGCTGTGCGTCCGCGGGGCGCACGTCTGCCGTCCCGCAGATCTGGCGTACTGGTTGAACGACGAGCTTTGGCAGCTCGAGGTCGCCGGCGACGAGCTCGAGGGGATCGACTGTTTGGTCGTGCGCCAGGCGCGGCTGGTGCGGCGGCTCGACGGCTGGCGTGACGGTGGGGTGGCGGTTCGGTTCGCCGAGGCCTGCGTCGAACACGCGGCGAGCCTGGTCCCCGCGGCGACGCCCGCGCGCGCCTACCTGCCGGACGCTGCCGAGGCTGCGCGCTACGGCTACGTGGCGGTGGCCGCCTTCGCCACCGCGCTGGCGGTCGCCAAGGCAGCCGGTGACGGCCGGCCCGACGACCGAGCCTACCGGCTCGAGCGCGGCTGGCAATCGGCCTGGATCGCGCGCGCGCTGGCCCTGTAACAAACCGGCCGCCTCCCGCACTCACCTGCATCCAACCGGTGGCGCGCTGGCCGCCGGCCCGGACGCTTCGACTGGACCGCGACGTCGCCGCTTGAGCGTCGCGCGGCGCGACCGCGAAGCAACTCATCCCACGCCGGAGGTATGTCCCATGACTGATCAGAAGATCGAAACACGGCCCGTCATCCTCGCGCTCTTCGATCCGAACCGCACGCGCCGCCTGGCAGCGGTCGGGCGAGGGGTGCTGCGCTACGGCCTCGTCGCGCTGCTGCTCTTGTGGGGCGGCTTC
>Ga0134125_10007898_pt1 | contig 11999 bp, 12 predicted proteins | sample KB31751_FD_96464 | JGI IMG/M metagenome (GOLD analysis project Ga0134125, IMG submission 96464) | Terrestrial soil microbial communities with excess Nitrogen fertilizer from Kellogg Biological Station, Michigan, USA - KB3-175-1 | ecosystem: Environmental > Terrestrial > Soil > Unclassified ... | reverse complement strand
GGGGATTACGAAGCGGTCGCCGACACGGCTGCCCAGCGTCACCGGTCGGCGCGCATAGCTGCCGTCCGAGGCGACCACGTACACGAACGGCAGATTCTCGTCGTTGCGCAGCACTGCGGACACTGGAATCAGCAGTCCCATGCGCTCCTCGTGCGACTGTATGTGCACTTGCACGTACATTTGCTTCTTCAGCACGCCGTCTGGGTTGCGCACGCTCACGCGAGCAGCCACCGAGCGGGTGTCGGGATCGATCACTGCGGCGACGTTGGTGATCGTGCCGGCCAGCGGGTGGACGCCGTCGCCGGGATCGACGCTCGCCGCATCGCCGACCCGTACGCGCGCGATATCGTCCCCGAACACCTGCGCCATCACCCACATGCTCGAGGTGTCGGCAATGGTAAAGCACGGCGTCGATCCGGCCGACAAGGTCTGTCCGGGAGCGATCGATTTTTCGACCACGGTGCCGGCAATCGGCGCGCGGATCACACCTTCCCCGAAAGCGAGAGGTTTGCCGGCTCGGACATTAGCGATCGTCTTCGGGTCCATGTGCAGTGCCACCAGCGCCTGCAGCGCGGCGCTGCGCTCCGCATCTGCTCCGACGGCGGCGGCCTGGGCGTCCGCGTTCTCACGCTCGGAGATCGCCTCGGAGGCGTACAGAGCGCGATCGTTGGCCGCGACTGCATCGGCCGCCGCGGCAACGATCAGCGCCTTGCGATAGGCACCAACCGCGGATGTGAAGTCAGGTGAAGCGACCATCGCCATGGCCTGCCGGCTCGCCACATGCTGACCGAGGGTCACCAGAACCCGGGTGACCGGGCCGGAAAAAGGGGCGAGCACCGCGTTCGCGCGGTTGTGATCGAAATCCACTACCCCGGCGGTCGTCAAGCCGGTGCGATACTGGCCCGGCTCGACGGTGACGACCCGTATGCTCTGCTGCTGCGCGCGGGTGAGAGTCAGATTATGCGGCCTGCTCGCCTGCGGATCATCCGGCGTGCGGGAAGAACAGCCGACGAGCGACGTGAGGGCGATCACCGTCCCAGCCAGGACACCTCCACGCACCGCGGCGCGGCTTCTCAGTTCATTTCGCTTTATCGTCATCATGGTCGTCGAGATTGGGTTGATTCCACCAGCCGCCGCCTAGAGCCTCGTACAGCCCCGCGGTATCGGCGAAACGATTGGCCTCGGCCGACAGCAGCGCCATGCGCGCCTGCTGGTACGACTGCTCGGCGGCGAGGAGCTGAAAGACGCCGATGTAGCCGTGACGTAATTGCAGTTGTGACAGCTCGAGCGTGGTATTCGCAGCGCGCTCCGCCGCGGACGCTGCCTGCAGAGCCACCGCATCCTGCTGGAGTGCGACCAGCGCGTCGGCGACGTTCTGAAACGCCGTGAGCACGGTGCTGCGATACTGCTGCGCGGCCTGCACATAGGCGGCCTTGGCGGCACGCTCCTGGTGCAGCAGCGCGCCACCCTCGAAAATCGGTGCGGTCAACGATGCTGCGAGTCCCCAAAACCCCGTACCGGAACCAAACACCTGGGAAATCGCGAGCGCGGTACTGCCGGCATCTGCCGTCAGCGAGATATTCGGTAGGCGCTCCGCAGTCGCAATGCCGATGGCGGCGCTCGCAGCATGCAAGGTGGCGCGCGCCTGGCGCACGTCGGGACGTTGCGTCGCCAGGGCCGACGGCAGGCTAACCGGCAGATCTGTCGGCAACTGCAGATCCGCTAGCGTGAATGCGGGCACCGGTGCCTGATCCGGGAACCGACCGATCAGCACCGCCAGCGCATGCTGCATCTGAGCGAACTGCTTCATCAGCACCGGCAAAGAGCTCTGTGCTTGCGCGAGCGCAGATTTCTGCGCAGCCACATCGAGTCCGCTGGCGTCCCCCCTCTTGAAGCGCAACTGCAGGATGGCGAGGCTTCGCTTCTCCAGGTCGATCAGCTGTTGAGTCGCCCGTATCTGCTCGCGGAGCGATGCGGTCTGAACCGCCGTGACCACGACGTTGCTGCTGAGCGTGATCGAGGCGGCGATCATCTGGAAGCGCACAGCCTGCGCTTGGGCCTGCAATGACTCGTGGGTGCGGCGGTTCAGGCCGAACAGGTCCGGCGCATAGGAGATCGCGAGCTGCGGGGTGAACAGGTTGTAGACGAACGTGTTGCTGTTCGGCACCGGCGCCAGCAACTCTGACTGACGCTGCCGGCTGGAGGCAAAACTCGCTGAAAAGCTGGGAAAGAATGCGCCGCGCTGCGCCAGCATGTCTTCCTGCGCGACCTGCAGTGCCGCCTGGGCGGCCTTGAGCGTGGGATTGTTCGCGAGCGCCTGCCCGATCAGCTCATCGAGAGCCTGGGAGTGAAACAGAGTCCACCAGTCGCCCGGCACGGCCGCGCCCCTGACGAATCGCTGCGCCAGTCCGCCGGGAACGTTTTGAGTAGCGACCGCGTCGGCCAGGGTTTCGGAGGTATAGCGGCTGACGTTCGGGGCCGCGGGAGACTCGAAGTTCGGTCCTACTGCGCAAGAGGAAAGCAGCAGGGCCAGCGCCAGGATCATAATTGGCACGCGCACCGCCGCAATCATACTTTGCGCTGCTCTCCCCGACACGGTGACTTGGACCCGGCCGTGCCTTCCGGGTTCAGTCTCTGCGTGCCTCATGATAACTGCTTGATTCGACGGGTCCACGGACGCTGCTCGATGGGTACCGATGAGCGGATTGCCGGCTGTAGGATTCGAACCTCTGACCTGCGGATTTCTGCCGTGACGAGCGAACGCGACAAGATGCTGGCGGGCGAGTTGTACGATCCGACGGATCCCGAGCTCGCGGCAGCGCGACAGCGGGCAAGAGACTTGTGTCAGGCACTGAATGCCACCCGGGAAGCGGAACCGGAAACGCGCAGACGCATCCTGTGCGAGCTGTTCGGCACGGGCGGCGACACGGTGTGGATGCAGCCTCCTTTCTTTTGCGACTACGGCTGCAACATAAAGCTCGGCGAGCGCGTCTTCTTCAACTTCAATTGCGTCGTGCTGGACGTATGTCCGATTCGCATCGGAAGCCACGCGCTCTTCGGTCCGGCGGTACAGATCTACACGGCGCTGCATCCTCTCGATGCCGAGCAGCGCCGCAAGGAGGAATTCTGCAAACCGGTGGAGATCGGATCGGATGTCTGGGTGGGGGGCGGAGCAATCATCCTGCCCGGGGTGCGCATCGGCTCGCGTAGTGTGATCGGCGCGGGGAGCGTCGTGACCCGCGACATTCCCGAGGGGACGCTGGCGGCCGGCAACCCGTGCCGGGTCATCCGGGAAATCACCGAGCGGGAAATCACGAATTGAGCGCGTGAAAATCTTCCATGCGACTCCATGCGACCGCTGCGAGAGCGGCTCGTCTGGAAGGCGGAGAGAGCCGGTGCGGATGCTGCTGTGGGCAGTTTTCGGGATCATCGTCTCGACAGCGGGAGCTCTGGCGGCGGGCCGGCTTCGCTGGCACTTGCTGACAAGACGATTGTTCGGCCGCCTCGAAACGTCCTGCTCGCGGGAGCCATCAACTCTTTCCGATGCGTCAGGGCTCGAGGCTTTGCCGCAGCCCGTGCGGAGCTATCTGCATTCTTGCGACCCTCCATCGCGGGTGTCATGGACCTCGTCAACCTCCGCGGTGCGGGCGAGATTGCGCGCGGGGAGCTGATGCGCTTTCTCGCCGAGGCGCCCTGGTACCCGACCGCGCTGCTTCCCGAGGAAGGCGTCGCATGGCAGCCGCTCAGCGCGCAAGCAGCGATCGCGACCCTCCAGGATCACGACTCAACGGTAAGCCTCACGTTCCGCTTCTCGCACGACGGAATGATCTCCTCGATCCGGGACGAGGCGAGGTGGCCTGGATTCTTCCTGAACGCGCGAAACCGTACTGGCGCGGACGTGTGACCCGCATCAGCTACCGGTTCAGGGCCGGTCGTCGACGTTCGGATTGAAGTGCAGGGCCCCCGGGCTCTTCGCGACACTGTCCCAGTGCTCGGCGATCTTGCCCTTCTCGATGCGGAACAGATCGAAGTGTGTCCCTGCGTACTTGCGGCCCGGGGCTTGCGGATCGGGGAGATAGGTCACGGTTGCGACCATCACGAGATCCCCCTCGGCCATCATGGCGATCACGGGAAACGTGATCTTGGATTCGATCGGACGAACCGGCCGAGTCGCCTTCATATAGGTGACGAGCGCGTCCCGCCCGGATGCCACGTTCGGATTGTGCTGAATGTACTCCTTCGTGAAGAAGCGCTCGGCCTGCTCCGTGTGGCCGCCCTGGATGATCACGCGATACATGTCGAAGACCAGCTTCTTGTTCGCGGCAAGCTGCGGGTCCTTACTCTGCAGCAGCGCCATTTGATCGGGCGCCGGGGTGGGCGGCACACCGGCGGAGGCCACACCCGTCCAGATCAGCAGAATTCCGCAGCAGTCGATTATCTTTCTCACGGTGCTCTCCCGCAGGTGCGCAACGTTCGTCACGATTCGGGCGCCATAGCCTACACTCGGCCTGCGCTCAGTGCGCACTCTCCTCGAGGAGCTTCGCGAGATACGACTTCCACACGGCCGGCAGGCTGTGCGTTCCATGACCGCGCGTCTGATCGGAGATCGGCAGCAGCACGAACGCACCCCGGCGCACCTTTTTGATCGCGCCCGGCATGATGTCGAGCTCGGGAGGATTCACCTGGTCATCGGCAGAGTTGATCGCCATGACCCAGCTCTCGATGCGGTCGAGGCCGGCCGAAGGATCGTAATCGCGCGATGAGTCGAATTGATACAGCATGTCGTTCGCATCCACGGAAGCGAGCTCACGCTTCATGAAGGCCTCTGCCGCCTCGTCGGCGAGCTGCTGCGTCGGGTAGAGCTTCTGCTCGTACAACGGCGCGCTCGTCAGAACGAAAAGCAGATTGAGCGCCCCGCGCAGTCCGCATGTGGGCTCCTTGGCGTAGTTGCCTCCATCCCAGGCGGGATCGTCGCGAATGGAGTCCATCACCATCCGGCGGATCATCCGATTGCGCCCCGAGATCTGGATCGGCAGGCACGCAAGCGGGAGCGCCGCGTCCATGAACTTCGGGTAGCGCTCTGCCCACATCCACGTGTGCATACATCCCATCGAGGTTCCCCCGATGAGCCGCAGATGGTCGACGTGCAGCGCGCGCGCCACGATCAGGTATTCAGCGCGCACCATGTCGGCGTAGTCGTATTCGGGAAACTTCGCGCGCAGCCCGTCGCTCGGCTTGCTCGAGCGGCCATGTCCGATGTCATCGGGGAGAATAATGAAATACCTGCTCGCATCCAGAAGCTCCCCCGGACCGAAGAGCACGCCCGCGAAATTGGCGCTGAGGAATTGATGTCCGCTGCCGCCGGTGCCGTGCAGGAAGAGCACTGCGTTGCTCACCTGGCCGCTTGCGTCGTGCTGCGCATGACCGAGCGTCGTGTAGTGCAAGTGGAGCTCCGGCAGAGTCTGTCCGCTCGTGAATCGAAAACCCCGCACCGTGTAGTCGGCCTCGACGGGATGAAGCGACGCGGCGATCTCCGCAGGCGAGGCGGCTCCCGCCGGCATCGGCAGGACGAGGATGAGCGGTATTGCGAGCACGACGGCTCGAAAGGGAAGCTTGTTCATGGTCTGCGGAGCGTACCCTCATTCGCAGCGCAGCGGGATGCGCGGCGGCCGACGTGGGTGAGGAGAGCCAGCTGCGCGCGGCGGGGGACAAGGCCCTCGAGCGGTTCGGACGGATCGATACCTGGGCGCAAATCGCAGGCGTCGGAATCTACGCACCGCTCCTCGAGACGCCCCGCGCCGAGCACGAGCGCCTGTTCAGGACCAATTACTGGGGAGTGGTGAATGCGAGCTCGATCGCCATTCCCCACCTGCGGGGCGGCGCGTTCATTACGGTCGCCTCGGTCACGGCGGATTTCGGCGTGCCGCTCCTCGGTGCGTATGCGGCCTCGAAGCATGCGATCAAGGGGTTCATCGACTCCCTGCGCATCGAGCTCTTGATCGAGAAGGTCCCGACGGTCGTCACACTCGTCAAGCCGGGCCCGAACGCGCGCTCGAGCACAGTCTGTACACGGACGCGATGCTTTGGGGCGGCACGGGGACGAAGTTCATCCTCCTCGCACTCGCAGCAGCTGCCGGACTGTCGTTGGCAACCGCCTCGCGCTTCAGGCCTCGAGGAGCCCGCGGCGGATGGCGAGGAGCGTCAGCTCCGACTGGTTCGAGACCCCGAGCTTCTGCTTGATGTTGTAGAGGTGGGTGCCCACCGTCGAGGCGGACAGGTTCAAATCCTCCGCGATCCGTGCGACGGTCTCGCCACGGGCGAGGCGCATGAAGACCTCGAATTCGCGCTCGGAGAGCCGCTCGATGGGCGCCTTGCCCGCGCCTTCGAGATCGGCAAGCGCGAGCTTTTGAGCGACATCCCGATCGAGATAGGGCCGTCCGGCCGCGAGGGTCAGCACCGCCTCGATGAGCGTCTCGGGAGCGCTGCGTTTGGAGAGAAAACCAAGCGCACCCTCGCTCAGCGCGCGTCGCGCATGCATCAGATCGTCGTGCGCGGAGAGCGCGAGCACGCGCGCAGCGGGGTGCTGCGCGCGAATACGTTTGAGTGCTTGGATTCCGCCCATGCCGGGCATGGCGAGGTCCATCACGACCACGTCGGGCTCGAGCTCGTTGTAGAGCCGGTAAGCCGCTTCGCCTGAGCTCGCCTCACCCGCCACGGAGAGCTCCGCCTGAGTCTGCAGCAAGAGCCGGAATCCGGTGCGGACGACGTCATGATCGTCGACGAGCAGGACGCGAATCATGATATGACCGCAAGCGGAATATCCGCACTCAAACTGACGCCATGCGGCTCGCGGTTGCTGACGCGTAAGGCTCCGCCGAGTCGTTCGACGCGCTCCGCGAGGCCGCGCAGCCCGAAATGGCCGGGCCGCGACCAGTCCGGGCCGAGACCGACGCCATCGTCGGCTATTTGAATGCTCATCCGCTGCGGCGTCGATCTCAGATCGATGTCGACGCGCGCCGCCTGCGCGTGCCGCAAGGCGTTGATGAGGCCCTCCTGCACGATGCGGTACGCCGCGAGCGTGACGCTCGGGCCGAGGTCGGCCGGCAGATCGTGGCGCAGCGACAGCACGATCGAAGGATGTCGCCGCTGCCAATCCCGCACGAGATTCTCCAGAGTCTCGGCGAGCCCGAACGTATCGAGCGCCACGGGCATCAGGCGCGGAATGAGGCCGTGCATTGCGTCGTAGAGCCGTGCGGCCTCATCGGAGATGAGCCGCGCGGCATCGCGCATCGCCGGCTCCCCCGCCCGCCCCACGATCGCCTGCGCAAGGCTGCGGATCGCGGTGACCGATTGACCGAATTCGTCGTGCAACTCGTGCGCGATCAGGCGCCGCTCCTCCTCGACGCGCTGCTCGATGACGAGCGCGAGCTCGCGGCGCTCCTCGAGGCGCGTCTCGGCCTCGCGCGCCTTGCGCTCGCTCTGCACGTTGTCCTCTACCGCCTGGGCCATCCGATTGAAAGCGGCGCCGATCGCGTGCGCCTCCGCGCCGGGAAGTGCCGGCAGGCGAAACGTGAGCTCCCCATGCTTGATGCGCTCGAGGCCATTCACGATGACCGGAAAGGGCGCGAGGGCTCGGCCGACGAGCCAGAACGCGAGACCGTTCACCAGCAACAGCATCGTTACGGCAAGCGTGAGCAGACGCGTGAAGTCGTCCCACGCATCGAGGATGGCACGCGAAGCCTGCGCCTGGATGCTGAGCTGTGCGCCATCGGCAAGCGTGAACGTATGCTTGGCCTCCCTCGGCGAGAGCAGCTGAGCGAACCACGCGGGCGCATCCCGGCCGGCCTTGTAGGTCGGCGGCGGCGAATGGTAGAGCACCTGCCCTGCGGGGCCGCGCAGCACGATGTCGTTCGCACGCACGTGCCCGAGCCGCTCGAGCAGATCGACCACCCCGGAACTGCCCCCTGTCCGCGAATCGAGGAGGGCAAGCTCGCCGAGCAGCCGCGAAGCGACCTGATTTGCTGCCTCGAGCTCCTCCCGGACGGAGGCGCGCGCGCTGCGGAGCTCCTCGCCGGCGAGGACGAGCACGAAGACCGCGGTGAGCCCTGCTACGACTAAATTGAGTCGGGTTCTGAGCTTCATGGCACGCGCTCGCAGGTGAGGCCGGGCAGGTGCCTGGCCATGTTAGCAAGCTCATGAAATTCATGAGACCACTTTCATGATGTTCTGGTGTCGCGGCGCCCGTCGTCGCGAAATCATGTACGTGAGGAGCCGCAGCCGGAGAGCTGGGCGCTCTTCGGGCGCGGCGGCCTCCGGCCGCCGTTCATCACCTCAATAGGGAGCATCGTCCATGAAGTGGGAAACGCCGCAAGCGATCGATTTCCGGTTCGGCATGGAAATTACGATGTACATCGCGAATCGTTGAAGGCATTCGGGCGCCGGCCCGATCCCCCAAGGGACGGCGCCCATTCTTTGATCGGACGCCATCCTCCGTGAGAGTGCGGGTGCTGGGATCGGCGGCGGGCGGCGGTTTTCCCCAGTGGAACTGCAACTGCCGCAACTGCGCGGGTGTTAGAAGCGGCACCGTGAAGGCGCGCGCCCGAACGCAGTCTTCGATCGCCGTTTCCGGAAATTCCGAGCATGCCGCCTGGGCGCTCGTGAACGCCTCGCCGGACATCCTGGCGCAGTTGGCCGCCAACCCGGACCTGCAGCCGGGTCGAGCCCCGCGCGATACCGCGCTCACGGGAATCGTCTTCGTCGACGGCCAGATCGACCACACGACCGGTCTGTACATGCTGCGCGAAGCCCGCGCGCCATGGCAGGTCTGGTGCACGGACAGCGTCCATGCCGATCTCACGCGGGGCCACCCCGTCCTCCAGGCCCTCTCTCATTATTGCGGCATCGAGCGGCGCGGGATCGCGCTCGACGGATCGCCGTTCAGGGTCGATGGCGTCGTCGGAGTCAAGTGGTCCGCCCTGCCCGTAACCGGTAAGGCCGCGCCCTATTCACCGCATCGCGGAGCGCCTGCGTCGGGGGACAACATCGCGCTCCTCGTCACGGACGAGACCACCGCCCGCGCAGCGCTCTACGCACCGGGACTCGGTGCGATGGACGATGGGCTCTGGAGCGTCATGCAGGCGGCGAGCTGCGTGCTTGTCGACGGCACGTTCTGGTCGGACGACGAGATGATCCAGCTCGGCCTCTCCGGGAAGACTGCGCGCGAGATCGGCCATCTCCCGCAAAGCGGACCAGGGGGCCTCCTCGAATGGCTCGAGCGGTTGCCGGAGGACGTACGCAAGATTCTGATTCACGTCAACAACACGAACCCAATCCTCGATGAGCGCTCCGCGGAGCGGCGCCAGCTCGTGCAGCGCGGAATCGAGGTTGCCTGGGACGGCATGGAGATCGAGCTGTGACCCCCGATGTGCTGGGCGGTGCCATCCTAGACCCGGGAGCGGCTCGGGACCCGGGAGCGGCTCGGGATGCGCGTGCGCCTGCGGGGTCGGACGAGGCTCCCGCTGCGATGGCAGAAGCCTGGACGAAGGAGCAGTTCGAGCGGCGGCTGCGCGAGAAGGGCCGCGCGTATCACATTCACCATCCCTTCAACGTGATGCTGAACTCGGGGAAGGCCGCTCCGGAGCAGATCCGCGGCTGGGTCGCGAATCGCTTCTATTATCAAATCAGCATTCCGGTGAAGGATGCCGCCATTCTCTCGAACTGCGACGATCGCGCCGTGCGCCGCAACTGGGTGCAGCGCATCCTGGATCACGATGGGCACGGAGAGGATGCGGGCGGGATCGACTCCTGGCTGCGTCTGGCCGAGGCCGTGGGACTCACGCGCAAACGCGTCGAGAGTCTCTCGGACGTGCTCCCCGGGGTGCGCTTCGCCGTCGATGCCTACGTGAACTTCGCACGCCGCGTACCGTGGCCCGAGGCGGTCTGCTCCTCGCTCACCGAGCTTTTCGCGCCGGAGATTCACAAGCAGCGCCTTGCGAGCTGGCCGGAGCACTATCCCTGGATCGACCCCGCCGGGCTCCTCTATTTCCAAAGCCGCATGAGCCTCGCGCGCCGAGACGTGGAGCTCGGCCTCGCCATCACTCTCGAGCGCTTCAGGACGCGCGCGGAACAAGAGCGGGCGCTCGAGATCCTGCAGTTCAAGCTCGACGTGCTCTGGCAGATGAATGATGCGATGGCGCTGCGCTACGGAGTGACGCCGTGAGCCTCGTGCCCGGTGCGGCTCGACCGGCGATCGGGCGGGGGTACCGCCTGCAGTGGGAAGCGGCGCAGGAGGCGCACGTACTGCTCTATCCGGAGGGCATGGTCAAATTGAACGGCAGCGCGGCAGCGATCCTCACACGCTGTGATGGGTGTCGAACGGTCGAGGAGATCGCCGCCGATCTCGAGCGCGCCTACGGGGCGACGGGGCTCTCGAGCGATGTGACGGCGTTCGTAGCGCTCGCCGTGCAGCAGGGTTGGCTCGAGGTACGGGAGTGAGCGCAAGCGTGGGAATGCCGGGGCCGCCGCTGTGGCTCAACCTCGAGCTGACGTACCGCTGCCCGCTGCACTGCGTGTTCTGCTACAACCCGACGAATTTCGGTGAGGTCGCCGCGGAGCTCGGAACGGATGAGTGGATCCGCGTGCTGAGAGAGGCGCGCGCCGCAGGCTCGGTGCAGCTCGGTCTGTCGGGCGGCGAGCCGCTCGCGCGCGACGATCTCGAGCCGATCGTGGCCGAAGCGCATACGCTCGGCTTCTATACGAATCTCATCACCTCCGGCGTCGGAATGACGGAGGTTCGCATCGCAAGGCTCAAGGAGGCCGGGCTCGACCACATCCAGCTGTCATTCCAGGATAGCGGGCGTGAGATGAACGATTTCCTGAGCAGCACGCGGACCTTCGAGCTCAAATCGAAGGTCGCGGCGCTCATCAAGCGTCACGCGTACCCGATGGTGCTCAATGTGGTGCTGCACCGTTTCAACATCGATCACGTCGGCGCGATACTCGAGATGGCCGAGGCGATGGGCGCGCAGTTCGTCGAGCTCGCGAATACGCAGTACTACGGCTGGGCCTGGCTCAATCGCGAGCACCTGATGCCGAGCCGCGCGCAGCTCGAGCGCGCCGAGGAAACGACGCAGCGCTTCCGGGAGAAAGTCCGCTCGCAGATGAAGATATTCTTCGTCGTCCCCGACTACCACGAGAGGCGCCCCAAAGCGTGCATGAACGGGCTCGGATCGGTTTTCATGACGATAGCGCCCGACGGCATCGCTCTGCCTTGCCATGCCGCGCGCATGCTGCCCGGGCCGACCTTTCCCAGCGTGCGCGACGCGAGTATCGGCTCGATCTGGTACGAGTCGGCCGCGTTCAATCGCTTCCGCGGCGACTCCTGGATGAAGGAACCCTGCCGGAGCTGTCCGGAGAAGGTTCGCGATTTCGGCGGCTGCCGCTGTCAGGCCTATCTGCTGACAGGTGATCCCGCGAACACGGACCCGGTATGCGAGCTCTCTGCGCACCACCGCCTCGTCACAGAGGCAATCGAGCACGCTTCGGAGGAGAAGCCGCTCGTATTCCGAGATCACCGCCTCTCGATTCCGGTGATGCTGGAGAGTGCCGCAAGGCGCTGATCGATACCCGCCGAGTGCCCCGTTGACCCGCCGGCCGCCCTTCGCGCAGCATTCAGAATACTCCCAGGCCAGAGGCCCGGGGTCTCGCCGCGGGAGAACAGATGAGAACCAGAACTTTGACCGCTCTTTCGCTGCTCGCCGCTTCGCTCGCCTTCGGACTCGCCGCCGCGCCTGCCTCGGCGCAGCTGCCCGTCGGGCGCGCGCAGCCGGCCGGCTCGGGCGTGCAGGCCGGATCGGACGTGCGCGAGGGGCTCGTGCGCTCGCTCTGCAAGCACCAGGAGCCGCCGCCGCCTGCGCGGCGCGGCGCATTCCGGCCTCGCTCACCGGGACCGTTTCCCTACACCGTCAAGGAGATTCCGGGCGTCGTGGCGGCGGGTGCGC
>Ga0134125_10007897_pt1 | contig 11999 bp, 12 predicted proteins | sample KB31751_FD_96464 | JGI IMG/M metagenome (GOLD analysis project Ga0134125, IMG submission 96464) | Terrestrial soil microbial communities with excess Nitrogen fertilizer from Kellogg Biological Station, Michigan, USA - KB3-175-1 | ecosystem: Environmental > Terrestrial > Soil > Unclassified ... | reverse complement strand
GAGGATCATCGCCGCTTCACCGAGTTCGCCGAACAGATCGGCCCCACTCCCGCGGCGCGCCTGGTGGCGCGGGCCTGGCTCGATCCCGGCTACCGGGAGCTGGTGCGCTCGGATCCGCTCGCCGCCAGCAAGGAGGTCGGGGTCGACTGGCTGGAACCGACCGGGTTCGGGACGCCGAGCGACTTCACGGCCCTGCATGTGCTCGAAGACACCCCGACGCTGCACCATGTGATCGTCTGCACGCTGTGCTCGTGCTATCCGCGGCCGATTCTGGGCAATTCGCCCGAGTGGTATCGGACGCCCAACTACCGCCGACGCATCGTCCGCTGGCCCCGCCAGGTGCTCGCGGAGTTCGGCCTGATCCTGCCGCAGGACGTCGAGATCCGGGTGGAGGACTCCAATCAGAAGCATCGGTTCATGGTGATGCCCGTCCGTCCCGACGGAACACAGGGGTGGACCGAAGATCAACTCACCGAAATCGTCACGCGCGACTGCCTGATCGGCGTCGCGCTGCCCAGACCGGGTGTGACAACCAACGTCGTCACGCAGACCCGCCGCGCCGTCCATCCCGTCGAGCAATGAGACACAGATGAGCCCCGCGCACCCCCCGCGGCCGATCGAGGAATCCACCGTCGCGCCGCTGACGAAAATCGTTGAGCGCAAACAGGTCTGGGGCCGCATGGCGGCCAAGTACGGCGTCGACAACCCGGTGCCGCCGTGGCAAACCAGCCTCGACGGAATTTGTGACGCGATCGACCAACGCCGGTGCGGCGCCGAGCTTCTCGGTTTCGTCGACCTGCGGGACGACGAGGACTCGCTATCGGCGACCGTCTACTCCGGTCTGCCCTACCCGGAGAGCCGGCTGGTTGCGTTGGCACACTCGCTGGTGGCGCGCGGCGTCATCGACGAATCCGAACTCGAGGAAAGGCTGGCCGCCGTGCGGGCCAGGCTGGAATCCTGAGCGAACTCCACTGCGGCGCACATCACACCGGAGTTCCCGGGCGCTTGCTCGTCGTTGTGCACGGGGTGCGCTATGCTCACAGCAACGTTGGCTTCAAAGCCTGATGTCAACTACGTCGTGGAACGCTTCTTCATCCCACTGGTGCTGCCCCGGATTCGGGCTCAACCACCACGTTCAGATGATCCGTGCACCCGCACTAGCTTGTCTCGCGGCGATCGATTTTGCCCTCCGGCAATCTCGCCAACTTGTGCCGAAAACCGCGCGCGACAAGCGCGTTGCCGGTCCGGCATGACCGATGCCTGAAAGGCACCGAAAAGTGACTACCGACAAAACCTTTGCCGACCTCGGCGTGCGCAGACCAATCGTCGACGCGCTCACGAAGCGAGGCATTGCCGATCCATTCCCCATTCAGGTTGCGACCCTGCCCGATACGCTAGCCGGCCGCGACGTACTCGGCCGCGGGAAAACGGGCAGCGGGAAGACCCTTGCCTTCTCGATTCCGCTGGTCAGCCGACTCTCCGAACGCAGCGGCCGCCGCTCGCGGCCATCGGGTTTGGTGCTCGCGCCCACCCGTGAGCTGGCGAGCCAGATCACCGCGACGCTTGAGCCGTTGGCAGCCGCCTGCGGTCTGCGTGTCACGACGATCTTCGGCGGCGTTTCACAACACCGCCAGGTGGCTGCCCTCAAATCCGGGGTCGACATCGTGGTGGCTTGCCCCGGTCGGCTCGAGGATCTGATGAAACAGCGTTTGATCAGTCTCGAGGCGATCGAGATCACCGTGATCGACGAGGCCGATCACATGGCCGATCTCGGCTTCCTGCCCGGCGTCACCCGGATCCTGGCCGCCACTCCGAATGGCGGCCAGCGGCTGATGTTTTCGGCGACCCTGGACAACGGCGTCGACAAGCTCGTCAACCGATTTCTCCGCGACGAGGTACTGCACTCCGTCGATGGGGCCGACTCGCCGGTGTCCGAAATGACGCATCACGTCTTCCACGTGGCCAATGCGGAGGCCAAGAAGGAAGTCGTGCACCGGCTGGCGTCCGGCACCGGGCGCCGAATTCTGTTCATGCGCACCAAGCATCAAGCGCGCAAACTCGCCAAACAGCTCACCGAATCGGGAGTTCCGTCAGTCGACTTGCACGGGAACCTGTCTCAGCCCGCCCGCGAGCGCAACCTTGCGATGTTCGCCTCGGGCGGCGCCCGGGTGCTGGTGGCGACCGATATCGCCGCGCGCGGCGTGCACGTCGACGAGGTCGCGCTTGTCGTGCACATCGACCCGCCAGCCGAGCACAAGTCCTACCTGCACCGCTCCGGGCGCACGGCGCGGGCGGGTAGCGCCGGCGACGTCGTCACCGTGGTGTTGCCCGAGCAGCGACATGACACCCAAGCATTGATGCGCAAGGCCGGTATCAAGGTCGCTCCTCAGCAGGTGACCGCCACATCGGAGGCGGTGCAAGCGCTCGTCGGTGAGATCGCGCCCTACCAGGCGCCCGCACCCGTCAACGTTCCCTCGCATGCGCCCCGTCAGCATCGCCCGAACACCGGCGGGCAACGGCGTCGTCCGAACGGCAGCCGGTCACCGAAGCGCAGTCCCGCTCCCACCGAATCGGCGATATCGCACCGCGGCGCCACACCGACGCGACGGCTGGATCGTCGCCGCTCCAGCCGCGCCCAAGGAAGCACCGGATAGTCCGCCGTCCGGAACGGGTCAGCCTCGCGCCAGCAGCCAGGCCTGGCCCTCCCCTTCGCCGGCGGCGACCGGGTCCAGTTCGGCGAACGCGGCGGTCAGCTCGCCGGGCGCCGCGCGAAACGGCCCCGGGGCCGCGCCCACCTCGCTGAGCACGGCGATCGCCAGCAGCCCGCCGGGCGCCAGGCGTTCGATGATCGCCCGGTCGAGGCGACGGTCCCGGAACCTGCTGCAGAGGATCACATCGGCGGGGGCACCCGCCGGAAGACCACCGTCGAAATCGACGACCTCGAAGCGACAGCGCTCGGCCACCGCGGCACGCCGGGCCAAATCCCGCGCGTGGGAGACCGCCAGCGGGGAGATGTCCAACCCCAGCACCCGCAGGCCCCGCAGCGCCAGCCAGACCGAGCCGATCCCCTGCCCGCAGGCCAGGTCGAGAGCTGCGCCCGCGGTGGGAAACACATCGGTGTGGCGCGCGAAAACGCCGGGCGGCGCAACCGAACCCAACGACGGCGGCCCCTTCGCCAGATACCGCTCGTCCCAGCGATCCCGGTCCGCTGCGCCCATACGCGACACTCTAGGACCCGGGTTTCTTTTGGACAGCTGTCTGTTATTCGAATCGCATGACCGATTCGACCGTGGTGAATAGACGTTGTTGGCGTCAGACCATGTTCCTACACTGGACGAGTGTCCAAAGATGCTTCCCCGGTCGTCGTTGACAGCACCGGCCCGGGTGCGCCGCGCCGGTCGGATCGCCGTCCGGGGCAGACGATTCGCAAAGTCCTCGATGCCGGAGTGACAGAGCTGCGGGAATCGTCGTACGCGAACCTGACGATGCGCGCCGTGGCGACCCGCGCCGGGGTGTCCCCGGCCAGCGCCTACACCTACTTCCCGTCCAAAAGCGCGCTGGTCGCGGCGGTGTACCTGCGCTTCCTGCGCGACCTGCCGCTGCACACCGACGTCAACGAATCGACCAAGACCCGGGTCAGCGCCACACTGCGGGACATGGCGGTCATGGTCGCGGACGAGCCGGAATTGACCGCCGCCTGCGGCGCGGCCCTGATGGCCGACGATCCTGCCGTCAAGCCGCTTCGCGAACAGATCGGTGAGGAGGTGGCGAGGCGGATCGGGGCCGCGTTGGGGCCGGGTTGGCCGCGCGCGGTGAAGTCCACGCTCCAGATGACCTTCTCCGGCGCGCTGATGACCGCCCGGTTCATCAGTTTCGCGGAGATCGCCGGACAGCTCGACGAGGCCGTCAACCTCATCCTGGGCGCCTCGGTGGCGTGAAAGCGACGGCGCCCCAAGCTCATCCGCTCGAATCGTCGCGTAACTAGCCGGTAGCGGCCAGCTTTCGGGATGGGCGCCCCGCCCGCAGGAACTGACCAAATCGTTCCTTGCCCAGCTCCGGCGCGGCGTTGCCCGCACCGAACGCAAGTTTCCCGGACACCAGCACCGCGGTGACGGTGTCGTCGTTGCGATTCACCATCCGCGACAGCCCGCCGTAGGACTCGACCGGATGCTCGGCGTAGCGGTCGAGCGATTCGTCGAGCCTCTCGGGATCGATGACGACGATGTCGGCCCGGTCGCCTTCGCGCAGCGTGCCGGCGTCGATGCCGTACCACTCCCCGAGCTCGCCGGTCAGCCGGTGCACGGCCTGCTCCATCGACACGAACGGCGTGCCGGACTTCTCGGCCTCGTGCGCGTGCCGCAGCAAACGCAGTCCGGAGTTGTAGAACGCCATGTTGCGCAGATGCGCGCCCGCATCCGAGAACCCCATCTGGATAGTCGGGCTCTGCGCCATCTTTTTGAGGACCTCGGGGCGATGGTTGGAGATCGTGGTCCGCCAACGGAGCTTTTCGCCGTGTTCGACGACCAGGTCGAGGAAGGCATCGACGGGATGCAGCCCACCGCGTTCCACGCCGACCTGCCCGAACGACTTACCGACGACGGACTCATCGGGGCAGGCCACGATTTCGGCATCGAAGAAATCGCGGTGCCATACCCGGGGCCCGAATTTGCTGTCGTAGTCCTTGCGGAACTTGCGCCGATACTGCTCATCACGCATGAGCTGATTGCGCTCGACCTCGGTCTGCAGGTGCAGCGCCGCCGCACCGGCACCGAACTCCTCGAAGACCACCAACGAAATCCCGTCGGCGTACACCTCGAACGGCACCGGCAAATGCTGCCAGCGAAAGTTGCCGCCGAGGGCGTTGACAACGCGGGCGAGCCCGTCCATCACGTGAATGACGAACGGTATGGCCTTGATGTCGGCCGCCGACAACAGGCTGGTCTTCAACCGGGGCCGGCGGAATCCGAACGACGTCAGCAAGTTCGATATCACCGACAGTGGATTCTTGATGTCTGGGCCGGACTGCAAGATCTTGTCGCGCCGCCGCAGAATCGCGTTCAGGCGGCGCAGCTCGCGCGATGAGGCGTACGTCGACGGCAGCGTGCGCGATCTGCAGACCTCGCCGTCGAGTTTGTCGAACAACAGTTGCTGCGACGACATCCCGACGAACCCCTCGTCGAGCGCGTCGTTCAGCATCGATTCCATCCGGGCAAGTTCCGCCGCGGACGGCCGGACATCCTTGCGCGTCGCGCGGTCCAGGCCCATCGTCGCGGCGCGCAGATCGGAATGACCGATAAAGGCCGCGAGGTTAGGGCCCAGATTGCGGCGTTCGAGTTCGGCCACGTATTCCCTGGGGTTGGTCCATGACCGCGCCGCGTCGAGGTGCTCGATGACATAGCGCCTGGGAATTGCCTCGACCCGGCCGAAGATGTCACCGGCATCAACGCTGTTCAGGTAAACGGTGGATAGCGAACACGATCCCAGCATCACCGTCGTCACACCATGCCGCAATGATTCGGAAAGCTCAGGTGCACAAAGTATTTCGACGTCATAGTGGGTGTGGATATCGATGATGCCGGGGATCACCCATTGACCCGTCGCATCGATGACATCGGCGCCGTCGGTGTCGAGCGGCCCCTTGGCGATCGTGACGACGCGGCCGTCGCGTACCCCGATGTCCCGCAACGCCGATGGTCCTCCCGTTCCGTCGAACCAGCGCCCGTTCGTGATCACGGTGTCGTACTGCATCGGTCGGCCTCCCAGGTTCTGGATCCGCACTGATCATACATACTGGGCATAGTGTCTGGCCACGATATTGGCGCGCGACGCGATCGTTAGCCAGCAACGACAGCGCCGCGAGGACGCTATGATCCAGCTGTGGGGATCACCGCCTACGGGTTTGCCGCTCGTTAATCATGCGCAGTCACGGTTGGGCAGGAAACACCCCGGCGTCCGATGCGGAGGCCATCGAGCGCATCCTCGACGCCGCCGACAAGATCATCGACGAACGCGGTTCGGCGCTGCGCATCGCCGACGTCGCGCGGGCGCTCGGAGTCACCCGGCAGACCGTCTATCGGTATTTCCCCGGAACCCAGGCGTTGTTGGTGGCATCCGCGATGCGGTCGGCCGACGGCTTCCTCGATCGCATGGCGGCCCATCTCGAAGGTGTCACCGACCCGGTGGTGGCCATCACGGAGGGGATGGCGTTCGCCGTCGAGGAGCTGGCGTCCGACAATCAGGTCGAATTCGTCCTCAACCAGCGCCACCACGGCGGTCAGAAGGTTTCGATCATCTCCGACACCGCTTTAGCTTTCGGCCGGTCGATGCTCCATCGCTACGATATCGATTGGGAGCATTACGGTTTCGACGAAGCGGGTCTGGACGAACTGAACGAATTCTCGCTGCGCGTCCTGCATTCCTTCCTCGCCGACCCGGGGCGGCCACCGCGCAACGGTGCCGATCTGCGGCGTTACCTCACCCGCTGGGTCGGGCCGGCGATCGCCTACCCGCAGCTGGTCCGGGCGATGGATGCGCTTGGCGCCGCCGAGCCGCAGCGAACGCGCCGGCGGTCGTCCAAAGCGTCCTGACCGGGACCGGGGAGTCCGGAGCCGTGCCGGACCTGATGACCATACGTTTTCGTCAATATGCCCAACGGGCCGGATGGGCGGTGCGCCGAGGCGGCCCGACGGTTGATCTGGTCCCCGAGTTCGGCGATCCTCGACGGGTCGACGTTGACGACAACCGATCAAGGAGCCGCAATGGTGGGTCTGGGGCAAATCGCACTCGATAGCGCACCGGTCTTCGGGGGTGTGATGCTCGCCGTCGCCGCCGGCCAGTTCAAAGGTCCCGACTATCGAGGAATGATCAAACAGGACATGGACTTGCTGGACCGATTGCCCCCGGATGCCACCGACCGGCGTACCGAGCTGCAGCGGACCATCGACGCCCGCATCGACGACATGGTCGACGCTGCCGACCGTAGCCGGGCGTTGCGCCGCGCCGCGTTGTCTTACCAGGGCAACTGGCGCGACGTGGTGTTGCTGCTCTGTGCGGTGTTGTTCACCATCGTCTGGTGGAACGTGAGCCACAGCAGGGGCAGCTGGCTGCCCATGTTCATCTTGCTGATCATCCTGTCCGTGGTCGCCGCCGGCTACGCGTTCCGCGGCGCACTGCATGCCGTCAGTTCGTTCGTCCGCAAGCGACACGGAGCCGACCGGCCGGATTAGGTGGCAAGTCGCGACGTTTGGTCGACCGGTGTGCCGGCGCTCGGTGGCAGCTCATCACGCCGTCGCGGTGGCGCCGATCATCGTGTGCACGTCCTCGACCGACCACGGCCCCGCCTCATGGTGATCGCGGTAACCCAGCACGCGCGGCGTCCGGCCGTCGAAACTGCCCACGAAACCGCCTGCGGCAACAAGGATCCGGCCCGTCACGTCACGCGCCAAGTCGCTCACGAGATAGGCGTAGACCGGGGCAACAAATTCCGGCGGAGCGCTGTCGAGCGAGGCCCGCATCGTCATCTCGTCGAGCAGCCCGCGGCGGTGCAGGTCTTCGATGTGTCTTTCGTACTCGAGACCGGTAGACAACCGCGTCCTGGCGCCGGGACACACCACGTTGGCCCGAATGCCGTGGGGCTTCAGTTCGGCGGCGATGGCCATCGTCAGGCCGTTGACGGCGCCCTTGCCCGCCGGATAGCCGGTCCCGCCGTAGTCACCCAGAAAGGCCACCGAACCGGTGTTGATGATGGCTCCGTGGCCCCGCGCGACCATGACCGGAGCGGCGGCCCGGCACGTGTGAAACGCCGTGCCCAGGTGGGCGCTGATCAGCCGGTCGAACTCCGCCGCGGAGATCTTCAGGATCGAGGACCCCGGCGGCTCGGCGATTCCGGCGCAATTGATCAGCGAGTCGAGCCGCCCGAACGCACTGATGCATTCGTCGATGAGCGTTTGGGCGATGCGCTCGTCATCCGCGGCCCCCACCACCGCGGTGGCGCGCCCGCCCGCCGCGGTGATCGCGGCCACCGTGTCCTCCACTGCTTGCCCGTCACGCCCATTGACGACCACGCCGGCGCCTAAGCTGGCCAGCAGCTCAGCGACGGCACGTCCGATGCCTCGGCTGCCACCGGATACCGCCACTGCGCGCCCTTCCAGCAGTCCGCTCACCGGGAACTCCGGCAGCGGCATATGCCGTGGGCCACGTAAAGCATTGCGCGCGAATGCCTCTCATCATCGGGTGACGGCATACCGCTCCGGTGGGTGGTGAACATTAGGCGAACAGTACCCAGTCCATACCGAAATGAGAACCGATGCCGGTCCTTTCGGTCCGCCGCGCTGCGCGCGCCACGGAGCCGCTCCCGACGGGTTGGTTGGGCCGGTTGCCGAGCCGCCACTGCGCTGACGGCAATCGTCTGAGCGCACTCCCTCGAAGAGACCGCCAGGCGGGTCACGATCAGCGATGAAGGGGAAGAAACCGGCCGCGATTCTGTTTGCCGATGATGCCGAGTCCCGGGGTGCCGGGCCAGGGCAAGCCCACAACATCGCAGCTCGAGAGGATGAGGGACGCGAGCGCTACGGCTCCGCCCCGAAAGGGGTGGCTTGCTGGTAGGCCACCGATACCCGCCGGACACTGTTGAGCGACCTTGCCATCCCACTGCGGGAAACGATCGCCGGGTGATGCGAGGCGGGCGTATAGTGGCCACCGAAGTCCGTTTCTGGACTTGTCGCCGTTTAGCTCAAAGCGGCCAGTCAGCCTCACGGCTACTGAGTTTGGTATTGGCTCGGCGATCAAAGACCCGAGCGCCATCTCCCCGTCGGTAGCGCGTGTGTGGTGGGTAAACGACAAGTCCTGCGGATCAGGATGCAGTGGAGGCACTGTGTGGATGACCGCAATGTCTTTCTGCATGGCTCAGGGAAGTGAGTCAGCATGCAAACTCGTTCGCGCGCAGGTATTTACACGGTTTGTCGAGTGAACACAGGGTGCGCCACCCGATGACCAACACCATCGCCCCCGCGCCTTCAGCTGCGGCACCCGACAGACGATCCGACGATTCATACGACGACGTGGTCGACATGTTCTTGGCGCTGCATCAGATGCCGGCCGAATCGCACGAGTACGACCGCCAGCGCGAGCGCATCGTGGACCGATGCCTACCCCTGGCCGACCACGTGGCCAGCCACTTCGCCCGCCGCGGCGAAGGTCTCGAGGACTTGATTCAGGTCGCACGCTTGGGCTTGATGAACGCCATCAACCGGTTCGACCCCGCGAAGGGACCCAGCTTCATCGGGTTCGCCGTCCCCACCATGATGGGCGAGGTCCGGCGCTACTTCCGCGACTACAGCTGGGGAATGCGTGTCCCGCGGCGGTTGCGTGAGCTGCACGTGCAGATCAGCAGGGCGACGGCCGATCTCGCCCAGCAGCTGGGGCGCGCACCCACCGCCGGTGAACTATCGCAGATGCTCGAGGTGCCGCGGGAAGAGATCGTCGAATGCCTCGTCGCGGGCGATGCCTACCGGCTCGATTCCCTGGACGCACCGCGCGGCGCCGACAGTTCCGGGACGCCGCGCTCGGTGGCCGACTCGGTGGGCGACCTCGATCCACAGATCGAACACATCACCAACCGCGAAGCGCTGCGCACCCTGGTTGCCTCCCTGCCGCCACGCGAACGCGAGGTTTTGCGCATGCGGTTCTTCGAATCGATGACGCAGAGCCAGATTGCGGAGCAGATCGGGGTATCGCAAATGCAGGTCTCGCGCATCCTGGCAAACACGCTGCGCTGCCTGCGCGACCGACTCGAGTAGGCCGTCGGCATCCAGTACGCTCCGCGGCGTCCCCTGCCGCGGAGCAATGTACTGTGCGATGCCAAGGGCGAACCCCACTTTGTCGCCGGGAAGACCTGGAAGGGAGCTCGATGCGATGAGGACCTCACGAGCGCTGATCGCGGGCGTCGCGGCGGCGACGGCATTGGCTGTATCGGTGGCCGGCTGTGGCAACAACAAGCCCCAACCGTCGACGTCGAAGACGGGATCCGCTACCTCGGCGACCTCCGCGACCAGTAGCCCCGGCTCGGCACCGCCGTCATCGTCGGCGGCGCCGGTTCAGCCCAATGAATACGCGAGGCTGCTCATCCAGGCCGGCGACATCAACGCGCCGGTTCCGTTTACCGCCGCGCCCCCCACCAGCAATCCCAACGGCCAGCCGGGCGTGGCGACCACCTTCAAGGACGACGACGGTAGCCACGCGATCAAGGTGACCATTCAGGTCTACGACGACCCCGACGCCGCCACGAACGCGTTGAACGCCGCGAAGGGTCAACAGGGTGGCGCGATCAAGGATCCCACCACCCAGCCGTCGAACATCGGCAGTGGCGGAACGATGTTGATGGGCAACACCCCGGACCGCAGCAAGGGTGTGGTGATTCTGCTCTTCACCGAGGGCAAGGCGCTTGCCACCCTGCAGTTCGACGGCCCAACCGACACGCTGGCCCCGCCGGATTTCGTCAACGACGTCGCCCAGAAGCAGGACGCGGCCATCAAGAAGGGGCTCGGCGGCTAGGCGTCCCGCGGACCGCCCGCCGAGGGACACGATGAACGTCATCAACGGGATACCGGCTCACGCCCTGTTGCTGCATTTCGTGTTGGTGCTCGTACCGCTGACCGCCCTGCTGGAGATCCTGTGCGGGCTGTGGCCGGCCGCCCGGCGCGGGCAACTGATGTGGCTCACGCTGATCCTCGCCGCGGTCACGATGGTGTTGACGCCCATCACCATTGACGCTGGAGCGTGGCTCTACGACCGCCAGGCCAACCCCAGTCCGATCTTGCGCGAACACGCCGCGCGGGGCGGCCTGATGACCTACTTCTCCGCCGCGCTGCTGGTGGTCGCCATCCTGCTCTTCGCACTCCGGGTGATCGAGCGCCGATCCGATAAGCGCCGGGTGGTTATCCACGTACTCGTCGCGATCGTGGTGCTCGCGACCGGCATCTCGTCAACGCTCCAGATCTACCGCGTGGGCGACGCCGGCGCCCAGGCGGTCTGGGGCGGCTAGGCGCCCTGCAAGCAACACCGTCCAGCGTTGGGCGCCGCCCTGCCAACAAGCGTCGCCGAGGTAACTGCGGCAAGTACGCACAATGTGCGACGTGGCCCTGCGCGTTGGGTTACCGTTTGCGGTGTCGAAGCCGGGGGCGGAAGGGAGCCTGGCCGTGAGCAACTCTTTGAGGCTTGTCGTTGCGGTGCCGTTGCTGATGTCCCTGGCGGGCGCATCGGTAGTCGGCTGCAGCCACAGTTCGAAATCATCACCCGCGGCGACGTCATCGAGCGCCTCGACCTCGGTCGGCCACAGCCCGGCGTCGACGTCCGGGCCCGCGCAGCCGTCCGACTACACCCGGCTGCTCATCGCCGCGAGCGATATCAATGCGCCCGAAGTCTTCACGGCCAGCCCCCCGGTCAACAACCCGAACGGCCGCCCGGGCGCCAGCACCACCTTCAGTAACGGCGATCGCACCCACGTGATCACCGACAGCATCCAGATCATGTCGGATCCCGCCGGAGCGCTCAGCGCGCTGGAATCGGCGAAGGCGACGCACGACGGTTATGTCCACGGGGTGCCCGAACCGATCGCGATCGGCACCGGCGGCACCACCATTTCGGGACCTTCGCCCGACGGCGCCAAAGGGGTGACGGTGTTGCTGTTCACCGAGGGCAGGGCGTTCGTCGAACTGCAATTCGACGGGCCGCCCGATGTCCTGGTGCCACCGGACTTCGTGACCGACGTCGGCCAAAAACAGGATGCGGCCATCAAGAAGGGACTCACTGGCTAGGCCCGACGGCCCCGCACGTCCACCGCGATCACATGATCGGCGTCAGGAGAAACAGCCGAAATCGGCGCGCGCCGGCGCGATCACCGCGGTCTACTCACCCGGCCTGAGCTAAATAAATTGCTTGATTTAATAGATCGGTAGGTGTTCACTGAGGCGATGACCGCCGAGCGGATCGCGCGCTCCGGG
>Ga0134125_10007896_pt1 | contig 12000 bp, 10 predicted proteins | sample KB31751_FD_96464 | JGI IMG/M metagenome (GOLD analysis project Ga0134125, IMG submission 96464) | Terrestrial soil microbial communities with excess Nitrogen fertilizer from Kellogg Biological Station, Michigan, USA - KB3-175-1 | ecosystem: Environmental > Terrestrial > Soil > Unclassified ... | reverse complement strand
GCCGCCGGCATTTGACCAGCCACTGCACGTAGGGCGCCCCAACATCGGCGACCGAGAAGCCTTCCTGCAGCGCGTCAATCAGATCCTCGACAACCAGTGGCTGACCAACAACGGGCCGATGGTTCAGGAGTTTGAGCAGCGCATCGCCGCACATCTCGGTGTCAAGCACTGTATCGCCATGTGCAACGGCACCATCGCGCTCGAGATAGCCATTCGCGCTCTTGGCCTGGAAGGCGAAGTGATCGTGCCTTCATGGACGTTCGTTGCCACGGCGCATGCACTGTACTGGCAAGGCATCACGCCGGTGTTCGCTGACATCGACCCCGCCACCCACAACCTCGACCCCGAGGCCGTGCGGCGCATGATCACGCCACGTACCAGCGGCATCATCGGCGTGCACCTGTGGGGTCGCGCTGCACCCATTGACGAACTTCAGGCGATTGCCGAGAAACATGGCCTGAAGCTGATGTTCGACGCGGCACACGCCTTCGGCAGTACCTACAAGGGCCAGACGATCGGTCGCTTTGGTGCATGCGAAGTGCTGAGCTTCCATGCAACCAAATCGTTCAATACCTTCGAAGGCGGTGCGGTCGTCACCAACGATGACGAGCTCGCTGAAACAATGCGGCTGATGCGCAACTTCGGGTTCCACGGCTATGACAACGTGATCCACCCAGGCACCAACGGCAAGATGATCGAGGTGTGTGCGGCGATGGGGCTGACAAATTTGGACGCCCATGCAAAAGTCGTAAAAATCGGCACGCGAAACCACGCGGCTTACACAGCTGCGCTGACTGATATTCCGGGTATCACCGTGTTGGCCTACGCTCCGACAGAACTCAACAGCCATCACTACGTTGTCATTGAGGTGGGTAAGGACTGTGCCGCAAGCCGTGACGAAATCGTCGCGACACTTCAGGCAGAGAACGTACTGGCTCGCAAGTATTTCTGGCCCGGTGCGCACATGATGCAACCCTATCGCGAGCTGTTTCCACACGCGCGACTGATGCTACCGAACACCGAACGAATAGGCGCATCTGTAATCGTTCTTCCCAGTGGGATCGCTATGACCGCAGAAAGCATTCAAGTCTGTTGCGACATCATCCGCACAGTGGAACACGCGTGACATGGCGCTTACGCACGAAGACCTGAAAGGTGCCGACCCCATGCGTGAACGCCGCGTGCTGATTTTCCCCGCTGGCACGGAAATCGGCCTGGAGATTTTCGCGGCGCTGCGTGGATGTCGCAACATCAAGCTGTTCGCCACGGGCGACAACGTATCCAATCATGCTCCCTTCGCCTACGCTGAATACCATGTTGTTCGCAATGTCCACGAAGCGGGGTGGTTGGAACAACTCATATCTCTGTGCATGCACCTTCAAATTGACTACATTTTCCCAGCTCACGACGACGTAATCGTCGCCCTCAGCGAAGCGCGGCACCACATCAGCGCAGTCATCGTCACATCACCTCCAGACGCCTGTCTCACGACCCGATCAAAGTCCAAGACGTATCGTAGACTCCGTAATATCCTGCCTGTCCCGCGCATCTACAGCAATGCATCCGAAGTTCTGAATTATCCCGTATTTGTGAAGCCTGATCGAGGACAGGGCTCCCAAGGCGCGCACAGAATCGACTCCGGCAAGCAATTGAAAGCGGCGCTCAAAGCTAACGAAGACGTGATCATCTGCGACTACCTTCCCGGCGACGAGTACACAGTCGACTGCTTTTCATCTGCTCAGCAAGGATTACTTTTCGCTGGTGCACGACAGCGGCGCAGAACTCGTAATGGAATCTCGATGAACACCATCACCGAGAACATCTCAGGTGTCTGGGAAATGGCCAGCAAAATCGGCAGCGAACTGAAATTGAGAGGCGCTTGGTTTTTCCAGCTGAAGCGCGACGCAGCTGGAACCCTTACACTGCTTGAAGTCGCACCGCGTATTGCGGGCGCCATGGCAGTTCATCGCGTGTCGGGGGTCAACTTTCCACTGTTAAGTATCTTCGAACAAGACGGAATAGCCATACGAATAAGTCGCAATAAAGGTGTAGTTGAACTCGACCGCAGCCTACGAAACCGCTACATACACAACATAATTTTTGATCATGTATTCATAGATTTGGATGATACTCTCATATGCGAAAACAAGATAAATCTAGACGTAATTAAATTAATATTCTCCTGCATAAATCAGAGAAAGCGCGTAATTCTCATAACACGCCACGAACGCAATCTTTATCAAACACTAAAAATGTACAGATTGACAGATCTTTTCGATGAAATCATTCACATTCGAGACGGATCTCCCAAGTCAAAGTACATCAAGCAAGGAAACGCCATTTTTATTGATGACAGTTTTTCTGAGCGTGAAGAAGTGGCGAAAGCGTGTGGCATTCCTACGTTCGACACAAGTATGATTGAAATTCTCAACGAGCAAGCTCAGCGCCTCTACGATTGTTAAAACCATAACCAATCTCTGGGTCATATTCCGTGAATAATGAAGTAAGCGCGCAGGATAAGGAATATCTATCAAAAATCAGGACCAACATCAGTAGATTCATGAAGAGCTGCGGGGTGCGTTATGCCATTCATGGTGGTCGCCTACTCGACATTGCTCCTCAGGATCACGAAGGAGCCAAGCCCTACTTTCCACCGGACATTCAGATCGAATCCTTCGACATCGACACGGAATCTGGCGCAGATATCATCGGTGATATATGCCAAATTAATTCTTGCGTTGCTCCGTCATCTTACAATTTTATTGTGTGCACAGAAGTCCTAGAGCACGTGCGCCAACCATTTTTTGCTGTAACTGAAATTGAACGCATGCTTGCGCCAGGTGGTTACGTATTTGTCTCAACGCCATTCAACTTCCGGATACACGGTCCATTGCCTGACTGCTGGAGATTTACTGAACACGGACTGCGCGAGCTATTTCAACATTTTGACATCATCGAACTAGACGCGCTTGAAAGTGATGATCGATTTCTTATGCCAATTCACTATTGTCTGGTCGCACAAAAACGACGAACGCACGGGGAGTCACGCATACGTGTGGGTAACTAATGGCCCCACAGACCAAAACGCTTGCATCCATGTCGTCTCTTGAATCACGCACATTAGCGGCAGTTTGGTGGAGCGCGCTAGAGATCCTCGCGCGCTACGGCGTGCAGTTTGTCGTCATGGTTGTGCTCGCGCGCCTGCTCGCGCCGGGCGACTTCGGGTTGATCGCCATGCTTCTGATTTTCACCAGCATCGGCATCCTGCTGGTTGACTCCGGCTTTGGCAGCGCGCTCATTCAGCGCCAGACCACGACGGACGACGACGAAACCACGGTATTCATCTTCACCATTTCCGTTGGCTTGGCGACGGCTGGCATCCTTGCGTTCTGCGCCCCGGCTATCGCTGCGTTCTTCAACGAGCCGAAGCTGGTCGATTTGACACGGGTCATGGCGGTGGTGCTGCCTCTTGGCGCATTTGCGGCGGTGCCCGATGCGTTGTTGACGATGAGACTCGACTTCAAGGCGCGCGCACGCGCAGAAATTGTTGCCTCGCTATGCTCGGGGGCCGTCGCGGTGGCGCTTGCACTGCGTGGGTTTGGTGTATGGAGCCTGGCCTGGCAGAGCATTGTTTCGATCGGCGTGCGAGGCGTTCTGCTTTGGTCGTATTCGGGCTGGCGACCACGCGGTCACTACCGTAGCGCGTCTTTCCGGAGCCTGTTCGGATTCGGTGGATACATGCTGCTCACGGGCCTACTGAACGCCATTGCCGTTCGGATCCAAGCATTGTTGATCGGCAAGCTGTTCGATGCCCGCCAACTTGGCTACTACACGCTGGCACAGAACACCCAACAGGCGCCCGCATCGCTGATGGCTGGCATTCTCAGCCGGGTGGGACTGCCGGTCTTCTCGACGCTGGCGAATGATCAGACGAGGTTGCTAGCGGCATTGCGCACCTCGCTGCGGATGGCCATGTTCCTGTTCGTGCCCTGCATGGTCGGCATCGCGCTGGTTGCCAGGCCGCTGGTCGAGTTGCTGTACGGCGCCCGCTGGACACCCGCCGCACCGATGCTCAGTGTCCTGGCACTGAGTGCGGCTTTCTGGCCGATCCACGTACTCAATCTTGCAGCGATAGGAGCGCTCGGCAAATCCCATCTTCTTCTGCGCGTGGAACTGGTCAAGCAATCAGCGGGCATCGGCCTGATTGTTGCCAGCTCCCCCTGGGGCCCGATGGCCATTGCGTGGGCCGTTCTGGCTGGCAGCATCCTCGCGGTATTCATCAACACCCACTACTCACGCAAGCTGCTTGGCTACGGTGTCTTTGCCCAGATGGCCGATCAGTCTTCGACGTTCGTGCTATCCGCCGCAGCGGCCGCCATCGGCTTCGCCGTGCTGCACTGGACGAGCTATGGGCCGTTCGCCATGATCGGTGCTGTCATGGCGTCCGCAGCCATATACCTGACTCTCGCCGCTCTCACACGGCAGACCGCCCTGATTGGGCTATTGACCGTAGTACGCACGTTGCGCGCCAAGCCTGAGACCTCCGAACAATGAACGAAGGACGCCCCTCTTTGCGAGTCCAAAGCTTGACCCCATGGTTTGAAAGGAATATGGCGTGACAACGTCACCAGACACCGCCTCAACAGAGCACGATTACGAGGTCAGCGACTGGGCCGCACTGCTCGATGGCCCCGTGATCAGCGTCTTGATGCTCGCCTACAATCACGGCGCGTACCTCGCGCAGGCCATCGAAGGAGTGCTGGCACAGCAAACCGACTTTCCGATCGAGTTGCTGATTGGCGAGGATTGTTCGACCGACGATACGCGGGCGGTTGCCCTCCGCTATCAGGCAGCGTACCCGCAGACAATCCGGATTATCGGCGCGAACCACAATGTCGGCATGCACCGGAATGGTCAGCGGCTGATTGAAGCCAGTCGCGGCAACTTGATCGCATTTTGCGAGGGAGACGACTACTGGACGGACCCTCAGAAGTTGCGGCTTCAGGTAGGCTACCTGCGAACGCATCCGGAAGCCGGGGCTGTACATTCGGACTTCGACCACGTGCTGGCTCACGGCGGCCAGTGGCGAGTACTCACCCGTTTTCAAAAGCGCACACGGGGAGAAATTCCGGAGGGTGTGATATTTGAAGCACTGCTGGCCGGGAACTTTATCCAGACCTGCACCTTGTGCGTCCGCGCCGCGCTCGCGCGGGAATATCTGACGAGCAAACTGCCAATTGACAGCTATGCCGTGGGCGACTGGCCGCTTTGCCTCTACATTTCGGCACGGCACAAGATCGGCTATCTGGATCGCTCAATGGCTGTATACCGCAAGGTTCCCGGATCGGCCATGCATGGCGGCGACCTGAAGCGCCTGAGCATGGTCACCAGCTATGCATTGATAATTGACGACATGTGCGCTTATTTCGGAACCCAGTCCTCGGTCAGGAATGCCGCACACACTTCCCTTTACCACTCCTTGTCGAAGCTTGCCTTCCTTGCCGACGATTTACCCACGTTCGAGAAGTGCGATCAGTGGCTCTCGACGCATGCCCCGCGGCTCCACGCCCGGCAACGTCAGTTGCTGCATTGGGCGATGAAGCGAGGCCCGGCTCGATCCGTCATCATGTGCTTGATCATGCTGCGGAGGCACCTCAATGAGATGCTGCGGTACCGGAGCATAAAGTGATCGGGGAGACCTCCTTTCCTGGCGCAGGCAGGCGAATATTGGCAATCGTCGTCACCTACCTGCCGACCCGATCCCTATTGCGAGCCTTGGTGGAGACCTACGCGCAGCAGGGGGCAGATGTTCTGGTGGTGGACAACACACCAGCCGACGACGATTGCGCATGGAACTGCCTGGAAGATCTATGTGCATCGGACTCCTCGATCAGGCTGGTGCGCTGCGGAAAGAACCTGGGGATTGCCGCCGCATTGAACGTCGGCATCGACGTCGCGCTGCGCGAAGGTTTTGACTATGCACTCCTGAGTGACCAGGACAGCGAGCCCGAACCAGACATGTTATCCGGCTTGCGGGAGGTCCACGCAGCACTCACCGCGCGCAGCACTCGCGTGGGATGCGTGGCGCCCGCCTATTTCGACCGGACGACGCGGCAAACTTTCTCGTTTCAGGTTCATGCACCGGGAAAGCTGTTCTATCGCAACGCCAGTGGCGAAGGCGCGTTGCCCTGGATCGAAATTCTCACGACCATCACTTCGGGAACCCTCATTTCGCGTTCCGCGCTGACCGAAGTCGGCCCCATGTGTGAGAAGCTTTTCATCGATCACGTGGATACTGAGTGGTGCCATCGCGCGCGCCAATTGGGCTTCAAGCTGTACGGAACGTCCTCGGTTCGTCTGGACCATCGACTGGGGGACAATCTGCTGCGCATATGGCTTTTCGGCTGGCGCAAGTGCAACGAATATTCCTCGACTCGCCTCTACTACCGCATTCGCAATTTCGTCCTGCTCTGCAAACTGCCGTATATCAGCACTCGATGGAAGTTTCGATCATCTCTTTACTGGATGCTCAGCGTCTACGGACATTTGCTGTTTTCTGCATCACGTAGAGAAAATCTTCGAATGATCGTGCGGGGGTTTCGGGACGGACTGCGCGGACGAGGTGGGCCGCTCGAATGACCGGATGAGCGTATGTGCCTTGCTCAGTTCAGGCAACGATCGAATTTTTCCACCGAACAATACCGGGACACACACTTGGGCATGATAAGAAAGCTCATCAACCTTCCGGCGGCCTATGGACTGCCAAGGCGACGCTATTGTGTGATGTGTGAGCACAAGGTCCGCCGCTTCATGCCCTATCGCGGTGGTAAACCACCTGATTTGATGAGAGCACTGGATACAATAGGAAGCGACGTCAAAAATTTTGAATGCCCGCGATGCGGCGCCCATGACCGTGAGCGGCATTTGCTGATGTATCTGGAAAGGACCGGCTTGCTGGCTGACATGCATGGCAAGTCTGTTCTGCATTTTGCACCCGAGGCGCGCCTTGCTCCTCGAATCGTCGACGTGATTCCGGCTCGGTACGTCCCCTGCGACCTCCACCCGACTTCTCCCGATGTGCTGCGCGTTGACATGCTTCACATGCAGTTCGCTGACCAGTCGTTTGACCTGGTGATCGCAAGTCACGTACTTGAGCACGTAGACGATGACCTGATAGCGCTGAATGAGATCCACCGCGTACTCAAGCCTGGGGGTTACGCCATACTGCAAACGCCTTACAGCGCAAGATTGCATCACACTTGGCGAGATTCTGGCATCGACACTGATGAAGCAAGGCTGCAAGCCTACGGACAAACCGATCATGTTCGCCTGTTCGGGCGGGACATTTTTGACCGCATAGTTGCGGCGGGCTTCGAATGCTGCATGCAACAGCACTCCGCCCTTCTAAAAGACGTCGATCCGATCAAGGCTGGCGTCAACGCCGCGGAACCCTTCTTCCTGTTTCGCAAGGCGGAGTAGGTGATGGGCAAGAGTGGAATTTCAGAATGACTGGCATCAGACAATGGGCTGCGCATCTTCGTCGTCTGCCATTGCATCCACAATGGCTACTGGGAAAGCGCCGCCCCGATGGGGCCATCCAGCAGTTGCATGGCCGCGTGCTGGATGTCGGCTGCGCGGATCGCTGGATCGAGCGGCACTGTCCGAGTGAAGTCCAGTACATCGGATTGGATTATCCAGCTACGGGCACCAAGCTCTATGCAGCACGGCCGGATATTTTTGGCGACGCGTCCCGACTGCCGTTCGCGGACGCGAGTTTCGATGCAGTGCTCTGTCTTGAAGTGCTCGAGCATGTCCGGGATCATCTGGCGGCAATGAACCAGGTTGGCCGTGTGCTCAAGCCTGGTGGCACCCTGCTCCTCAGCATGCCTTTCATGTATCCCGTGCACGACGCGCCGCACGATTACCAGCGGTTGACTGAATTCGGTTTGCGGCGTGATCTTTCTGGTGCAGGCTTTCGAATCGTCCGCTTTGCAAAGGTCGGGCACGCCGTGCGTGCAGCAGGTCTGTTGATGAGCCTCTCACTTGTTGGTGGGTTGCAGACGAACTTGCGTTGGTTCGACCTTGTACGCGCGCCGTTTGTCGCTGTTGCCGTACTCATGGTCAACCTTGCTACGGCGGGGCTGGCCGCCGTCTTGCCAGACTGGGATGCCCTTGGCACCGGCTACATGGTCGAGGCGGTCCGGCACTCCGTAGATCATCCCAGCCCGTACGACCCGCATGACGCGTGCAATGCCCGCGAAGGCTAACGGTCGACCCTGGGCATACCAAAGCGGAACAGCATGACGAGCTTGTACGGGAGCGCGATGAAGGGTTTGACGTATGCGCGCACCGTCACAGCGCGTGCTTTCTGGACGCGCCTGCGAAGAGACAGGAGACGACTCCTCTCAAGTACCAAGGCTCGCAGCGCGCCCGCGTAGACCTCGGTAAAGATTCGCGGGTCCAGGCGAACCGAGCTGACGACGAGCCCTTCAAGCAAGAGGCTTGCAATATGGATCGCCAACAACAACCACATGGCGGGTGTTGGCGTACAAAGGAACAAGACGATGGTCTTGTTGCGCTCACTCAGGCGACGACGCCTGAGCGTGGTGCTGAGTTTTTTGCCGGTAACCCGCGCGCCCCCGAAGCTGGCACCGAGTCGATGCCGAAACCCGCTGCAGTGCAATGCCGTCACATCGTGGCCATGCAGTCTGGCCAGGCAACACAAGTACATGTCCTCGCCAATCGATTCGATCCAGTCGGGAAACCCTCCAAGATCGTTCCACAGACTGCGAGGGAGAAACATGCATGCCCCGATCGCCATCGCTACATTGCCTCGCGCGGAATCGAGATTCGGCACCGGGTTGTAGAAAGGATCCAGCAGGCAACCACGATCGACGAGGGCGTTGGTCGACCAGTCGTACTGTGGAAGGGTCAGGATCACTGGAGTTGCGGCCACTCGCGCGGCGGTCAGCAAGGATGAAATCGCATCCGCATGGAGCGCCGCATCATTGTTCAACAGCAGCACGAATTCGCCACGCGCCTGTTCGACCATCCGATTGTTGCTGACGCAGAAACCGACGTTCTGCGCAGCCGCAAGCACTTCCACCTCCGGATAACGATCACGCAACAAGGTGACCGAATCATCAGTCGAGGCATCATCGTGCACGATGATCTCGATGCTGAAGTCGCCCTCTTGTGCGAGCACGGAGGTGAGGCAATCATCGAGCAAGCCGGCGCCGTTGTAGTTGGCAATGCATACGGAACAGACCGGGTGATCCGGCCGGTTCAGTGCCGGGTACTGTTCAACCATGCCCATGTTCGCTTCAGTCCATCATGCAATGACGTGGCAGGTGAAAACCCATACTCCCGATTGGCGCGAGTGGTTTCCATCACCACGCGTGCAGCATCCACGGCACGTCCGACCTCATAACTTCGACGTAATGTTTGACCGGTTACGGCTTCCATGGTGGCAAACAGGTCATTGAGACTGATTCCGATACCGCTGCAGGCGTTGACCACCTGCGCGCCTCCGCGCATTTGCCGAGCCAGAATCGCAGCTGCCAATTCCACCAGATCATCAATATACAAATAGTCGCGAACGGCGGAGCCATCACCCCATATATGCAGGGTTTCATCTCGCTTGATCTTCCCCAGGGCCGTCGGCACGATACCAAAGCCGTCGCGTTCGAGCTGGCCCGGTCCGTAGACGTTCGACGGCCGAAGAATCGTTGCTCTACCCGAATACTGATTGCACCAGGCCGAAATGAAGTATTCCGCGGCGATCTTGCCTGCGCCGTGATAGGACCGTGGTTGCACGCGAGTAGTCTCATTCGCCGCGATGTCGCCCGTCGACGTGTATAACGCGCCGCCCGACGACAGGTAGAGCAAATTGACATCGGAATGGTCCTGCAAGACCTCGATCACGCCTGCCAGTGGCTGCAGATTGTTCACCACCTCATGCGTGGGGTGACCGGCAGATGTTCCCGGGGTGGACCTGGATGCAAGGTAGGCAACTATGCGACTGCGAGCGACCAGGGGTGCGAAGTCCCTCGGCTCGCGAAACTCGGCAACCACTGTCTCGACATTCGGCAAATCAAAGTCGACCATGCTTCGGCTTGCCGCAATCACCTGCTCACCCAGTCGTGCCAGCGTCCGTACCAAGTGTTGCCCGATAAACCCACCTGCGCCGAGGACAAGAATCCGGTTAGTCATTTACACGCTTCCAAGTAGCCGGCGATAGATGCGTACATAGCGATCGGCACAGTCGTCCCATGTACCGATTTCGTTGGTCACCCACCGTCGTGCGGCATCACCCAGGCGAAGATTGATCTTGCCATCCTCCAGTTCGCGCAGGGCGGCTCCGTAGTCGTCTGCGGAATCGCACAATATTCCGGTGTTTCCATCGAATACGATGCTGGCGTGCGCCGGCATGTTTGACGCGATGATGGGTAGTCCCGCAGCCATGGCTTCAAGCATGACTTGTGGCCGACCCTCGGCATGGCGACTGAGGGTGATCAAGCCACATGCCTTCGGGAACCACTCGTCTGCGAGTTGCTCGGGCGTAGCTGGCCCGTGGTAGTGCACCCATTTGGGTACTTCGATACCTTCCTGCATCGGCCCAAACAGATGCAATTCGCGTGAACTTTCGCGAAAGAGCTGCTCCGACCAGTCGAACAAAGGCCCCAGCTTGCCTGCGGTGAGGCGGGTGACGGCAAGCCAGCAATGAGCCCGCCCCTCATCAGGTGCACGCGTGACCGCGTACCAGCGCGGATCGATGCCGAATGAAACGGGACATATTTCTGCAACGTCCCCGAATGCCGCCCGCAGAGGATCGCGCATCCAATCGGCATTAGGACAAATGGCTACCTTGCGCTGCTTCATCACGCGACGCAGCAAATTTCGCACGAATGGCAATTTGAGAAGTTTCAGATCATTGCCCAATACCGTGATAAGGGCGGGTTTGCGATTATTGGGAAGGGGCAACGCACACTGCAACCAGTTGATATGGTAAATATCAACTTCACGATTATGGCGATAGCTCGCAGCAATCATGCGAAGGAGACGCAACGGTGCGTACCAACCACGCCATCCGCTGCTGCGCATCATGTGCGACACGCCACCAGCAGCCATCAGCTGTGCCAGCCATAGGGAGTCAGCGGGCGAGACCACAGTCGTCGCTCGCTCGGGAAGATCTCCTGGCGGAGCCCAAACACTCAGCTTGATGAATGACACTCGCGAAAGCGCGGCCACAAGATGCCGCATGAATATTCCACGCCAATCGGAATTGTCACGCGGGTACGAGGTACTGATCAGGAATACACGCATCGCTGGATCCAAACCTCGTTCTCGGGACTGGCAAACGCATCTGAACCGAGACTGGGGATGCATGCCATCAAATGTTCAGGTCCGCAGACCCATTCCGCGTTCTTTGATTACATCTACTTGTCGCGACGATAGGTCAAACCGGTGATCTGCTCGGATACCAGACCTATCAGGAACACGATCACGGCAGCACTCCACATCAGCGTGCTGCCGTTGGTGAGCCGACCATAATGCATCATGGTCCACGCGTAGTTCGCGCAACCGAGCAGGAAGAACACCACACTCGCCGGCACGAACAACTTCAGCGGCGAATACAGCGTGGCGATCTTGAAGATGATCAGCAGGAAGCGGATGCCGTCGCGCAGCGGCTTGATGTGGCTTTTGCCGACACGCTGGGCGGCCTTGATAGGCACATAGGCGACGGCGTAGGCGCTGCGGAAGAACGCCATGGTGCTGGTGGTGGGGTAGCTGAAGCCGTTCGGCAGCAGGTGCAGGAATTCGCGGAACTTGTCCGCGCGCACGGCGCGGAAGCCGGAGGTGAGGTCGAGGATCGGGTGGCCGGTCATGCGGGTGGCCAGCCAGTTGTACAAGGTGTTGGCCACGCCGCGGCCGACGCCGGCCTGGCTGCCCCAGTCGCGGGCGCCGACCACCATGTCGTAGCCGCGGTTCAACTGGTCG
>Ga0134125_10007894_pt1 | contig 12000 bp, 9 predicted proteins | sample KB31751_FD_96464 | JGI IMG/M metagenome (GOLD analysis project Ga0134125, IMG submission 96464) | Terrestrial soil microbial communities with excess Nitrogen fertilizer from Kellogg Biological Station, Michigan, USA - KB3-175-1 | ecosystem: Environmental > Terrestrial > Soil > Unclassified ... | reverse complement strand
TCGGCTGGATACTGACATCCAGCAGCTTTCCGCAACGAAGCCGTGGGCCAAAGGATATGTGTCCAAAGTCTTACTGAAGACATCTGAGCTGAGGCTTGTACTCTTCGTCATGGAAGCGGGGTCGGGTATGCCGAAGCACCACTCCGAAGGCAGAATCGCTGTGCACTGTCTTCGTGGTGCAATTCGTCTTCAGCTTCCAACTGGAACGTGCGAGCTGCATAAAGACGACCTTCTCACTCTCGATCGCAAAGTTGAGCACGATGTCCAGGCGATTGAAAATGCAGCTTTCCTGCTCACGATCCTGGCGCCTCAGCAGTGATCCCGGTAGACCCTCCTAGGGCCGTCGCAGGCGCTTGTCAAACCCAAAGAGATACAGCAGGAGAGCAGCGTTGATAAGAAACAGCACACCTGAGGCAATGGCAGCATGCAGGGGGGTGCCGGAATCGTGGCGGAATAGAGCGTCAACGCTTGCCGACAGAAGCCAGAGCTGCACGATCACTCCCACTCCAACCAGCGCGAGCAACGCAGTGAACAACGTGGTGCCTTGTTCCTGCCGGTTCATTACACCTCGATTCCGATCGCGTAGATATCATTTCCGCTTTGCTGCAGCTTAATGCGCGGCAGAGGGCGTGTCGGCGGACCGGCGGTGGGCCTCCCTTCCTCCACGCTGAAGTATCCGTGATGACAAGGGCAAAAGAGCGTGTTTTCCTCCGGACGATGCACGACGGCACACGACAGATGCGTGCAAACCTGAGAGTAGGCAACTAAGTCTCCTGCGCGATCACGAACGAGAATGCAGGGATCTTCGTCGGTGGGATAACGAAAGAGCTGCGAATCGCCGGCGGCAATCTGGTCGACGGAAGCGATTTTCATTTTTGGGAATTTCCCGGCGCGCTGAAGATGCGGGACCGATGCGGCAATGAAGTTCGCGCCTGCAATCAGGAGCGATCCCAGGCTGAGAAACTTCACCATCTCGCGGCGCGTGACGTACTCATCTTTGTCCCATTGAACGGGAAAATCTTCGCGCCAGCGCGTCTCCTTCTTGTCGCAGCCCGGACAGTCTTTGCATTTCTCGTCGTTCGGCATTCTCAGTCTCCCGATAGCAGGGCAGCTACGTCGTATTCGTCGGTGTGCCTGATTCCAATTTGTTCCAGCCCAACGTCGATGCGCTCTACGCTTCGTGGGACCAGCACATTCACTTTTGTGCGCACGGCCTCGCCGCCGAATTTCCATTCGTTGACGGCGAGACCTTGTCGGGTGCGCTCGATATTTTCGCGAGTTGTGTAAGTGAGGGCGCCGGATGGGCACACCGTTGCGCACATCGGACGCTTGCCTGCACTGGTGCGGTCGTAGCACATGTCGCACTTCATCATCTGGTTGATTTCGGCACGATATTTCGGCACACCGAACGGACAGGCGAGTACGCAGTTCGAGCATCCGATGCAGCGCGGCTTGAGGGAGCTTTGTACAATTCCATCGGGAGTCTTTTTGATCGCGTCTGCGGGACAGACCTGTGCGCAGATCGGGTCTTCGCAATGCATGCAGACCTGGGGAGCCGTCTGCACGCTATCCGGCCGCATGATGGTCTCAAGGTGAATCATCGAGACGCCCCGATGGGTATCGCATTCTTCGCAAGCCTGTACGCAGGCTTTGCAACCGATGCAACGAGAGTAGTCGATGAAGAACTCCATCTCGTTCATCGCACGCCTCCAGCTTCGACTTCGAGTTCCGAAATGGCATCGTGTGGTGGCGGCACTTTTTTCACTCGTACGGCACAGATCTTGTACTCAGGAATGTTCGACATAGGATCGATGTTGCGCACGGTCATATTGTTGGCTGCGCGTTCCAAAGGCCAGTGATAGGGAACGAATACCGTGTCGGGTCGGATCGTCTTGACTACATTGGCACGCACCGTTACCGAACCACGGCGGCTCTCGACGGACACAAAGTCGCCTTCGGCGATGCCGAGCTTGCCGGCGAGCAGGGGATGAATTTCGCAGACCGGCTGTGGGTATTGATCGACGAGCGCGCCGATGCGCCTGGTCTGCGATCCGGAAAGATATTGCGAGACGACGCGGCCTGTCGTAAGGATGATCGGATATTCTGCGTCTGGCTCTTCCGCTGCAGGTCTCCATTCGACAACTTGCATGTGCGCCTTGCCGTCAGGGTGGGCAAATTTTCCACCTTCGTAGAGCCTGGGCGTGCCGGGATGATCGACGGATGGACATGGCCAGAAAACACCGTACTCGCGGTCAACACGCTCCCACGTAATTCCGTAGTAATCATTTGGACCGCCTTTGGAAGCAACGCGCAGCTCCTCAAAGATCTCCGCGGGAGAGTTGTAGGAAAATTTGTCGCCTGCGCCCAGACGCGCGGCCAGATCGCAGATGATCTTCCAGTCCACTCGCGCATCTGCCGGAGGATCGACGGCCTTGCGGTGATGAATGACGCGACCCTCAACGTTCGTTGTTGTTCCCTCATCCTCTTCCATCAAAGACCCGGCGAGCACCACGTCAGCATAGCGTCCTGATTCGGAAAGGAAAAAGTCGATGGTGCTGAAGAATTCCAGTTTCTCCAGCGCTTCACGTACCCAGGAATTATTCGGCAGCGACACCATTGGATTACAGCAGATGGAAAGCATCCCCTTGATCTTGCCGGCATGGATAGCTTCCAGAATCGGAACAAAGGTCATTCCTTTGTGCGGAATGCTCTCTGCGGGAACTCCCCAGACCTCCGCGATGTATTTTCGATGCTCAGGATTTTCGATGTCGCGCCCACCGGGAAGCTGATCGCATTTCTGGCCGTGTTCACGCCCGCCCTGCCCATTTCCCTGGCCGGTTATCATCGCGTATCCGCAGCCTTCGCGACCAATGCGTCCCGTGGCCAGCACCAGATTCATCGCTGCCATGCAGTTCTGCACGCCTTTGGAATGATGTTCGAGACCGCGCGCATGAAGAAGAAAGCTGGTTTCAGCCGGCCCCCAGATTTCGGCGGCGCGAATGATCATGCTGGCCGGAACCCCGGCGATCCCGGCAGCATACTCCGGCGTGTATTTGCGCAGGCTTTCCTCCACCTGCTCCCAGCCGCTGGTATGCTGCGCGAGAAATTCACGATTGATCCATCCGCGCTCGATCATCACGTGCAACATGCCATTGAATACACCAATGTCGCCGCCTGACCGCACCGGGATAAAAAGATCGGCATTGCGTGCAATTGGGGTCATGCGCGGATCAAGGATGATGACCTTGGCCCCATTTTCGCGCGCCTGCCAGAAATAATTTGTTGTGATGGGAGAACATTCAGCTACGTTCGAGCCGGCAGCGATGATTGCCTTTGCTTTTGGAATGTCGCTCCACGGGTTCGCGGAACGATCGAGACCAAAGACTTTCTTCGACGCGACACCTGCGGAAACCATGCAGAGACGGCCGTTGTAATCGATGTTCGCCGTGCGCACGGCAACGCGAGCAAACTTACCCATAAGGTAGGCTTTTTCGTTGGTCAGCGAAGCGCCGCCGATCAGCGCGAAGGAATCATTGCCATAGGCGCTCTGGATCCGGCGAATCTCGCCGGCGACCTTATCGAGCGCTTCATTCCACGAGACCGGCACAAATCCGGTGCCCTCTTTGCGAATAAGCGAAGCTTTAAGCCGATCAGGATGCTCGTCCTGCATGTACCGCTTCACGCCTTTGGGACAGAGGCGGCCCTGGTTGAATGGGAACTCTTCCCAGGGTTCAAACCCAATCACACGATTGTCCTTCACCTTGAGTTGAATGCCGCACTGTTGGCCACAAAAACAACAATGAGTTTTCACCAGGCGGTCGGGTACTACGTCGGAACTCCATCCCGTGACCGGAACCCGGTTGAGAGAAGGTCCGAACTGATGAACGAGATCGACTACATCTATTGGTAATTTGGCCATAGAGGTGCGGCGTCTGTCGCAACGCGCGAGCCTTGCTCCCGCCATTTCCCATCCTGGGCCATGGCGAGCGACTTGCGGCGACATGCGGGACAAACGTCCTGATAATGAGAGCCATTCTGTAGCTCGTAATGAATCTGCAGCGCCTGCTCGACCTCTTTGAGGTCATCGATGTGCATCTGAGAAGCAAACTTCTGGCCGCAGCGCAAGCAGTTCGCCTGCGGTCCAGCTTTGCCAAGGTCCTTATAGAACTGCACGCCGATTTGAGCGGGACGCTGGAAAATATGAAAGAACTTCCCAAACGGCAGATAGAGAAGGGTAAATATCACCGTTACCGCATGCAGCATCGACAGAAAACCGTAGTTCAGTCCATGCAGCAGGTGAGTGGATGCCGTCAGGAAGAGTCCCGTAATGGAAATGGCAAACAGCAGCAGCAGGGGCATCATGTCCTGCGCGAACTGCTGCACAGCGATCGCTCCGCGATCGCGCGCCCGGCGGAATAACGCGAGGGCTACGCCGGCCAGCACCATGACGGCGGAGATGTCCAGAACATTGAAGCTGAGAGTTGCCATCAACGTCCCAAGATGGAACTGACCAACCTGCACTCCAAAGAAGAATGCGCGATACACGTTCTGGTCGGCAGGCGCGCTCTCGAAGTGCACCCATCCGAATGACAGAGGAAACGTGACGGCCGCAGCGAGGATGCATCCCCATGCGATCAGCCAATGCGCAGCCCAGCGCAAATGCGATCGCTTTTCGATGAATCGCTGCGCGAAGAAGTCGGCGAAAAAGAGCTGAATCAGCCGGCCGATGTTCTGGATCAGCTTCGAGGGATGAAAGAATATCTGCCATCCCCGAAACCAGTACTTCCGGGTGGGCGGGCGCCGCAGCCACATGCCATAGCGGTATCCGATTCCGAATGCAGCGAAAACACTTGCTCCGGCATAAGGAATCAGAGCCGCGTCGAAATGTCGAAATCGACTGCTGCCCAGATAAATCAGCAGGATCAACACCGACGCGACTACGATTCCCCAAAACATAGCGCGATGGACATCTCGTCCACCCGACCGGCTCACGTACTGCATCTGCTCCGTTTGTGAGTTCATGAAGTTACCAGGACTGCCTAACCCGGCGCGAACTTGTCCAAACTAAGTCAAACTGCCCATAAAGCAAGGCTCTCACACTGTTTCGGCTTCAGCCCTAAAGAGATGCGAGAGTTGAGTTAAAAAGCCGATGAATGTCACGATCCATGCCACCAGCGATACATATGCGAATACCCTGGGAAGCCAATTCAGAAACGAGATCTGAAGCGCGTGAAAGAGTTGATATGTGCTCACGCTGTACATGCCCAGAGGAAACACTGCTCCCCAATACAACGGGTCATATTTGAGCGCAAACTTTTTGCACACATGTCGCCAGAACCCCAGAATCAGCAGCATCGGGATCCACCATGTTGCCGTTGCCCAGAAGAACATCGTAAATCCCTTGAGGAATGGCAGCATTTCCACAAGAAAGGGTGCAAGGCTCGCGCTTTGTATAAGAGTTGCTCCGGCCAACGTCGAGATGGCCATGGCGCCCATATTGATCCAGTAAGGAGGCATCAGGTCCGACGGCGCGAACCTGAAGAACGTATAACGGTAGAAGATCAGCGAGATGATCCAGATGTACAGCATTCCTCCACAAAGCCACAGGACCAGAGAAACAAAAAGCATGAGCGGCTGATTGTGCGACTGTCGCGCAAGCAGCGCAGTCAGGACGGCTACTGCCTGGGTTGCGACCACTGACAGCAACCATCCGCCGTGGATTCCTTCTGCCAGCGTTGGCTTGGTCTCCTTGACGGTGAATGCGGTAAAGATGACGTAGATCAGCAATGCCCATAACGGGAGCGCCACCCAGAACATTGCAGTCGCTATTTGCGACTGCGCATCGATGATCAGCAATTGTCGAGCAAGCACGCTTGTACCCGCGACCAGGGTAAAGAATCCGGGAGCAACTCGAAAATTCATCAAATCCTGGAGCAGTGATCCTGGAGCCATGGCGGCCCTCCCGATCAGCAGCACCCAAAACACACAGTACAGGCCCACATTGAGCCACATTAAGACACTTCCCAGGATCGGAATTCCGGCCATGTAAACCGCGATAGAAACAATTCCAGTCGCCATGACCATGGAAAAATATATGGCTGGGAATGAAGCGACGCGCCTGGACACCCGCCAGACAGGACCGGCTCCTTTCGTTTGGATCGATCGATGCGTTGTCATTCAGCAGAAGCGGACGCCGGGTCAGATTTAGCCCCGCTATAACCCGCGACGTTACATTGTAAGTGGCGGCGGCTTTGGCGTCTGTGACTCCAGTCACATTCCGAAAGCCTCAACACTCGCGGGTTTGGGTATGCTCGCGGCGAAGTCGCCACCTCATCACGATGATGAACGACTCGAATCACGCTACACCTTCAATTCGCCCGATCGCCCGCTGACTCGATGCCCCTCTGTCCCCAACTGCCACAATAGGAACGCGAACATGTCGGTGAGTTCTTCTTTCTGTTTTGAAACCGGCTTGCCTGCCCCGTGGCCGGCTTTGCTCTCAACCCGCAACAAGATCGGATGCTCTTCGCTGCCGCCATTTGCCGCCTCAGATTGCAGCCGAGCCGCCATCTTCTTGGCGTGCATGGGATCGACTCGCGTGTCGGTGTCGGCGGTCATAAAAAGCACCGCCGGATATTCCGTTCCCGGCTTCACGCGGTGATAGGGCGAGTAAGCATACAGCCATCGGAACTGGTCGGCGTCGTCCGCCGTTCCGTATTCGGGAATCCACAATTTGGCAATTTGAAAGTTCTGATAGCGAAGCATGTCAAGCAGCGGAACCTGGCAAACTACCGCTCGAAACAGCTCCGGACGTTGCGTAAGTGCGGCGCCAACCAGCAGGCCTCCGTTGCTGCCGCCCTGGATCGCCAAGCGTCGCGGGCTGGTGTACTTCTCTGCAATCAGATATTCCCCTGCCGCAATAAAGTCATCAAAGACGTTCTGCTTGTGCTCCAGCATTCCGGCGCGATGCCACTCCTCTCCGTACTCCGCGCCGCCACGAAGATTAGCGAGCGCAAACACTCCTCCACGCTCCAGCCAGAGATACACCGACGCGCGAAACGTCGGCGAATTGCTCACGTTGAAGCCGCCGTATCCGCTCAGCCATGTGGCATTCCTGCCATCCCGCTTCATATCGCGGGCATGAACGATGAACATCGGTATCGTGGTTCCATCTTTGGACGGATAGAAGACCTGCGTGACGATATAGGGCTGACAATCCAGTTGTGTGCGCAGCGATTCCCATACTGAGACATCTGCGGTCGAGGAACTCATGTCCACGCGATAGATGCTGGCAGGCGCAGTAAACGATTGGAAGTTGAAGAAGGCTTCGTTGCCGTCGTAATTGCCGCCAACTCCAGCCAGCGATCCAAGCCCCGGCAGCGCGACTTCGCTAAGAAGCCTGCCCTCAAGATCGAAAATGCGAGCCTCCGCGGTTACGTCTTTCTCATAGGTGACGAATAGCTTGCCGGCAATTACATGCGCGCCTTGCAATACCGCATCTCGCGGTCCTGAACTCTGCGGGATGATCTCGCGCCAGTTCTGGCGCGCTGGCCGCGCCGCATCGACTTTGAAGACGCGGAAGCGCGGAGCGTCTTCGTTGCTGGTGAGATAAATGAAGCCACGATAGATTTCTCCGCCGTAGAGGAAATCCTTACCGCCTGTGATTTCTTTTGGCGCCGCGCCTGACTCGAGGTCGGTGAGAAACAGGTTTACGCGCGTCCAGCCCTGGCTCACAGAAATCAGGAGCCAGTGATCGTCATCGGAAATGCTCACATTCGGCCACGCCTCCGGATCCTGGTCATAAAAGAAAACGAGTTTGTCTTCAGATCCATCATTGGCCGAGCCCAGGGCGTGATAGAAGACCTTGCGGTGGTACACCTCCTCGCCCGCAGGAACCTCGCCCACTTTGAGGTAGCGCGTGTAGAAGAATCCGGAGTTATCGTGCTTCCAGGCGACACTTGCGGCCCGTGCCCGGCTGATCTTAAGCGGCAGAAGCTTGCCGGTAGAGGACTCGATCACCTGCAGATCGCTGATCTCCGACCCATTCTGGGAGGTGCCGAAACACACGAGACTTCCGTCATGGCTCGGATACCACCAGTCTAAGGCCGTCGTTCCCTGAGCGTCCCAGGCATTCACGTCCACCAGAGGGCGATCGCTTCCCTTCAGCCCTTGGCGAACGTATAACACCGCCTGGTTCTGACTGCCCTCGCGACGCGTATGGAAATAAAAGTTGCCGCCAACCTGCGGCGCGCCGAGTACTCCGATCCCAAGCAACTCTTCGAGACGCCTGGCAATCTGCTCCCGGCCCGGAACTCGATCAAGCAGAAGTCGAGTCCGCGCATTTTGTTCTTCGACAAACCGGCGCGTCTGCGGATTGTCATGCTCTTCAAGGTAACGAAACGGATCGGGGATGGTGATTCCATGAAGCGTCTCTTCAACAACCTGTGGCTTGTGCATGGTGAAATTGTCAGAATTATCGACAACTGGCTTTCAGGTTTCAGGATTGCGGCAATTTGCAGTCTATTCAGTCTCGGACTATTCCGAAAAGGCGAATTGTAGTCCCGCGTGATTACAGGTCGCCCGAGGATGAAGGCCGATGAATTGATTCCAACGATGTCGGCCCTCCTGGCCTCGGCCGACAACCCCAGCTGACAGCCCGTTTACTCCTATGCTATAAAAAGAGCACAGCGAAGCGCGATTCCCGTCGTGGAAGAGCCGCAAACGACACTCCTCAGTAGCTCAATGGCAGAGCATCCGGCTGTTAACCGGAGGGTTGTAGGTTCGAGTCCTACCTGAGGAGCCATTCTTTCAAGCACTTGCATGAATCCCTCCTTCAATTTGGAACCCATGCAGTGGTAGTTTGAAAACAAGCGACCTCCGCGTTGAAAAATCGCTTTTGCGTTCTTCTTGCTGACGCAACCTGAGTGTTGGGACCCGATGTAGTCGCGTCGCCTCAATGCGGGCAGATCCCTTATGGAAAACGACTGCGTATCCAATCGATCTCAAGCTTTCATTCAAGTCATCGGGCGCTCGCTCGGAAACGCTGACCGGATCAGCCAGGCTGCAACGAGCAAGATCAGGACCCAACTTAGGTACATGCCAAACAGCTGGGCAGCGTTGATTGCCTGATATCTTCGCGAGCCTGGAATAAGAATGGTCCTGGCCAAAGAGATCAGCAGGATGCACCCGGCGAAGACTCGCCAGACCTTGACTCGCGGTGCGTCCAGCGGATCAACGCCAGTGGCGAGACGCAATCCACGGACGCTCATCCAGATCATCGCAATTGCGGCTGTCGGCCTGAGGACATACCAAGTCCGCGCGACAGCTCCGGCGAGATGAACGGTGCCACGCAAGAGGCTGACGATGGTGATCCAGAGCATCCAGAAAGACCATGCCAAAGACAAGAGCGCTACAAGTCCAATCAGAAATCGCTTCACCACATTCCCGGCCATGACAGTCTCAGGATATCGCGACAAATCAATTCTTCTCTTCGACCACGAGTTTCACCTTCGTGCCCTCAGGAACTTGGGCAATCTGCCGATGCAGATCGCGTGCCCAAGAACCTGCTGAGCTGAGCATCCCTCCTCGTTCCGTGTTGTTGAAGGTCAGTGCCCAACGTGCGATGCATCCCGTGAAACGTGACCAGCTCCGTGGCAATGGCAAGTTTCTTTCGGATTGGATGGATCCTCCACCGCACATTCCTCGCGCCCATTCACGTAATATCGAGTCAACCGCGTTACTAGAAATGACCGACTCGATCATCATCGAAGCGCAACAGGTGCAGAAGTCGTATGCGCAGCCCCATGGCGATCCCATTCTGGTAATTGCGCCAACCGATCTCAGCATTCATTCCGGAGAGATCGTTGCCCTGCTCGGCCCTTCCGGATCGGGAAAATCCACTCTGCTGCGCATGCTCACCGGGCTTTCTACCCCCTCGGCCGGGCGCGTTCTATGGCATGGGGAACCGGTCGGGCAGGCGAAGCCCAACGTCTCCATCGTCTTTCAAAGTTTCGCTCTCTTTCCCTGGCTTACCGTTCTGGAAAACGTTGAGGTCCCTTTGAAGGCCAAAGGCGTACCTGCGATTCCTCGGCGAAAGCGCGCGCTCAAGATTCTTGATACCGTCGGACTCGATGGATTTGAAGCTGCGTATCCCAAAGAACTTTCCGGCGGAATGAAGCAGCGCGTAGGATTCGCGCGCGCGCTCGTCATCGAACCCGAAGTCCTCTTCATGGACGAGCCGTTTTCTGCCCTCGACGTGCTTACCGCCGAGAATCTGCGCAGCGAACTGCTCGAACTCTGGGACAAGCATGAAATTCCCACGCGCTCCATCTTCATCGTGACCCACAACATCGAAGAAGCGGTCCTGCTGGCCGACCGCATCATCGTGCTCGGACGCAATCCGGCGCGCATCCGCACCGATTTTCGCGTGCAGCTTCCCCGCCCGCGCGACCGCAAGCACACGCTTTTCGGCAGCTATATCGACTACATCTACACCGTGCTCACCCAGCCGGAGGCCGCCCCGGCGCTGCCTGGCCAGGAGGAGCGTCCTGCCACCCAGGTTCGCGGCGCGAAGACCATGTACGAGATGCTTCCCCACGTGCGTCCCGGAGGCATTGCCGGATTGCTCGAGATGCTCGACGATCGCGGCGGCCGCGAAGACATCTACCGCCTGGCCAAAGACCTGAGCTTCGAAATCGATGATCTGCTACCGCTGGTGGATGCCTCGGTCATGCTCGGCCTGCTCCAGGTTGAGCAGGGTGACGCGCAAATTACCGAATCGGGACTCGCCTTCGCTCGCGCCGACATCCTCCGCCAAAAAGAACTCTTTCGCGAGGCTGCACTCGAACATCTCCTGCTCTTCCGCCAGATCCGGCGCGTGCTGGAAAGCAAGTCGGACCACAAAGTGCATGAGGAGTTCTTTCACGATCTGCTCGACGAGCAGTTCAGCGAAGACGAGACCCAGCGCCAGATGGAAACCGCCATCAACTGGGGACGCTACGCCGAAATCTTCGAGTACGACGCCGGCACTCACCGCCTGATGCTGCCGGAGAGCGCAGAGCCCACCCAGCCGCTGGAGAAAGTGCAGGATTGATCAGCGTACGCACGTTTTCGCGATCCATCATCCGGCAGCCCACCTGGACCGTTGCCACCGACATCTGCGTCCTCTTCTTCGGCCTCGCTTGCTTTTACGGCGTGGTGCTGATTGCCCGCTACTGGTCTGGCGGAGCCATTGCCTTGGCGCAGATCAATCGTTCTCCTCGCGCGCTGCCGTTGTATGCGTTGTATTCACTGGCGCGAATTCTGATTGCCTATGTCTTGAGCCTGGTCTTTGCCCTGGGTTACGGATGGCTGGCGGCTCATCATCGCCGCCTCGAAGCGCCAATGCTCGCCATTCTCGACGTGCTGCAATCCATTCCCGTTTTGAGCTTCCTGCCGGGAGTGATGCTGGCTTTGGTCACGCTGATTCCCACCCGGCAGCTCGGAGTGGAACTCGGCGCCATTATTCTCATCTTCACCGGCCAGGTCTGGAACATGGCCTTCAGCTTCTATTCATCGCTGCGCAGCATTCCCCGGGAACTGCATGAAGCCACGCTCATTTATGGCTTGAACCCGCTACAGCGCTTCTTCACCCTCGAGCTTCCCTATGGCGCCATCGGACTGGTTTGGAACTCGATGGTCTCAGTCGCCGGTGGATGGTTCTTCCTCATGGCCTGCGAGATGTTCGTTTTGGGAAAGCGGGACTTCCGACTTCCCGGGCTGGGATCGTATCTGCAGACTGCCGCCAGCGCCGGCGACACTATTTCCATCCTGTGGGGACTGGCCACGATGATTGGCGTCATCGTGCTGCTCGATCAGTTCATCTGGCGCCCGGTCATTGCGTGGTCAGATAAATTCAAGTTCGAGCAGGTCGAGAGCGTCGCCGTCCCTCGCTCTCCCATTCTGGAAGCGCTGCGCCGATCGAATACGGTGAAGGTGCTGCAAAAGAAATTCGTGCGGCCC
>Ga0134125_10007893_pt1 | contig 12001 bp, 10 predicted proteins | sample KB31751_FD_96464 | JGI IMG/M metagenome (GOLD analysis project Ga0134125, IMG submission 96464) | Terrestrial soil microbial communities with excess Nitrogen fertilizer from Kellogg Biological Station, Michigan, USA - KB3-175-1 | ecosystem: Environmental > Terrestrial > Soil > Unclassified ... | reverse complement strand
CGCTGCAATCGCCACAGGTGCTGATGCTGTCGGGCATCGGCCCCGGCGCACAGTTGCAGCGGCACGGCATTGCCACCGTGCACGATTTGCCCGGCGTGGGCGAAAACCTGCACGACCACGTGGACGTGGTGCAGGTGGTGGACGCGCCGCACCTGAAAGACCTGTTCGGCATTTCCCCAGTCGGACTGATGCGTGCCGTGCGCGGCATTTTCGAGTGGCGCAACCACCGCCGCGGCATGCTCACCACCAATTTTGCCGAGGCCGGCGGCTTCATCAAGAGCCAGCCGGGCGAGCCGATTCCGGATTTGCAGCTGCACTTTGTGGTCGGCAAGCTGGTGAACCACGGCCGCAAGACCACCTTCGGCCACGGCTATTCATGCCACGTGTGCCTGCTGCGCCCGAAGAGCCGCGGCAGTGTGAAGCTGGCCAGCGCCGACCCGATGGCGGCGCCGCTGATCGACCCGAACTTCCTGGGCGAGCGTGACGACATGGATCGCCTGCCGCGTGGCTTCAGGCTGATGCGCCACATCCTGTCGCAGCCGGTGCTGGCCGGCTATCGCGGCGTCGAGCTGCCGGCCTCCGCCGGCGCGCACACCGACGCACAGATCGAGCAGTTCATCCGCAGCCGTGCCGACACGATCTACCACCCGGTCGGCACCTGCCGCATGGGCAGCGACGCACTCGCCGTGGTGGACGCCGAGCTGCGCGTGCATGGCCTGCAAGGCCTGCGCGTGGTGGATGCGTCCATCATGCCGCGCGTGGTGGGCGGCAACACGAACGCGCCGACCATCATGATTGCCGAGAAGGCGGCCGACATGATCCGGGCCGCCGCACTCGCGGCATGAGAATTTTGTAAGCAGAATAGACCTTTAACCGTTGTGAGATATGGTTAGGATGCTATTGAATCAATAGTCACCAGCCTGGCCCCGGAAGCGTCGGCGCGGCACGGCGGTTCGGCAATGCGGCCGCTTGCATGGAGGCGATGGTGTCGCCACAATCGTCTCCCTAGCCGACAGGAGCCGCCCATGTTGCGCCACCACCGAATCCTGAACCATCCTGTGACCAGGATGCTGGCTGTCACAGTGATTTCCGGCGCCTTGGCCGCCTGCGCCACGTCACCCGCGCCGACCGGCATGAAAGTGAGCTCCAGTGCCTTCATTGATGGCGCCGCGATTCCCGTGGAGTATGGCGGCAACGGCGGGACCTGCGGCGGCCGGAATGTCTCGCTCCCTGTCGCCTGGTCCAACCTGCCGCCCAAGGCCAGGTCGGTGGCCGTGCTGGTGCTCGATTCGGACGGCGCCGGCGGGCTCGGGGTGTCGCACTGGGTGGCCTACAACATCGATGCGGCACGTGGACAGCTGAAATCCGGCGAGGCCCAGGTCACGGGCCCCGGCTTCACGGTGGGCGTGAATGTCGCGGTCGCCGACGTCTACCGCGGCATGTGCCCGCCGGTCGGCGATGTGCCGCACCATTACGTGCTGACGGTGATCGCCTCCGACCTGGCACCGGGTGCACTGCCCGCCGGTCTGGACCGCAACGCCTTGCTCGCGGCCCTCAAAGGCCATGCTTTGGGCGGGCAAAGCGTGATTGGGCGCTACGGGCGGTAGGACTTGTCAAGGCCGGTCTCTTCAAAATTGCCAGATTTTTGGCAATGAATGGCCATAGCGATTCTTCAGCTTGTATCAATTGCCATACAAAACTGTCATGTTGGATGTAGTGTGGACACACTCCAGTTACACAACGGGATTAGATTGGTTGATTTATAGAAATTTTCTGATTTTATAGCCAGGCCCGGGTCTGGATAATAAGATGAAAAATAAATTATTGGAGAAAATCAACTCCAAACAGGCTCAAGTCGGAATCATAGGCCTCGGCTATGTGGGCCTGCCTTTGGCATTGAGATTCGTAGAGGCTGAATTTCGGGTCATTGGTTTTGATATAGATGCAGCCAAGACCGGGGTACTCAATAGCGGTGCGAGCTACTTCACTCATATCGCATCGAATAAAGTCATGCGTATGCTCGGGACGGGTCGATTTGAGGCGACCACTGACTTTTCACGAGCCAGCGCGGCGGATGCCTTGATTCTTTGTGTGCCAACTCCGTTGGGCAGACATCAAGAGCCTGATCTTGTTTATATCATCAAGACCATTGAAACGCTTTTACCGTATTTGCGCAAAGGCCAGATCGTATGTCTGGAAAGCACAACCTATCCGGGCACAACCGAAGAAGAATTACGCCCCCGAATCGAAAGTCTCGGCCATGTCATCGGCCAGGATATATTTTTGGTGTTTTCACCGGAGCGGGAAGACCCAGGTAATCAGAATTTTGAAACCAGCACTATTCCGAAAATCGTCGGTGGCTCAACAGCGGCTTGCCTGGAGATCGGTAGCGCACTGTATGGTAGTGTGATCGAGAAAATTGTAATGGTTTCCAGCACCCGGGCGGCAGAAATGACGAAGCTTCTGGAGAATATCTACCGTGCAGTAAATATCGGATTGGTGAATGAAATGAAAATTATTTCCGATCGCATGGGAATCGACATCTGGGAGGTGGTCGATGCAGCTGCCACCAAGCCATTCGGCTTCGCGCCGTTTTATCCCGGCCCCGGTCTTGGTGGGCACTGCATCCCGATTGATCCATTTTATCTTACCTGGAAATCGAAGGAGTACGGCCTTCATACGCGTTTCATCGAGCTTGCGGGGCAAATCAATACGCAAATGCCGGAATGGGTTGTCGCAAAAATTACGGATGCACTGAATGAGCGGAAGAAATCGTTGCGTGGTGCCAGGATATTGGTATTGGGTATCGCCTATAAGAAAAATATCGACGATATGCGGGAATCTCCGTCGGTCAGACTTATGGAGTTGCTAACGGGAAAAGGCGCCATCGTTTCGTATAGCGACCCATATGTTCCCGAGTTTCCGAAAATGCGCAATTATTACTTTGATCTAAAATCGGTGAAGCTATCCGCTGAAGTTGTTGCAAATATGGATTGCGTGCTTGTTGCCACAGATCATGATGCTTTTGATTATACAAGCATCCAGGATAATGCTTCACTGATCGTTGACACGCGTGGCCGATATCGCCAATATTTTCACAACGTGATTAAATCGTGAAATATATATGAAACCACTATCGAAAAGAGTTTCTGCCTGAATTAAAGCCACTCACTCATTGCCTTTGCAAGAGTTTCAAATGAAAAAAATGTTTGGCACATCGACTCATTTGCGAGGTAAATTTACACATGATATGTGGGACAAAGTGCTGCTGGCAAGCATCTTATTATTTATTATCCTGATGTTCTGGATCGGCGTTCAGAAGCATTTCTTCAACCCCTGGTTATATATAGTTGACCGTCAAGGCTGGCAATCACATGTTCTTGGCCCCGCCAAGATTTGGCTGTACATGGCGACAGGGCTGTTAATGGTTCGCACGCTGTTCTGGATCAGGTACAAACCATTCCCGACTATAAACCTCGAAGATGCGCCATTTCTAACCGTCATCATTCCGGCTTTCAATGAAGGCCCCATGGTGTCGAGGGCCATCGAGTCCTGCGTTAATTGCAATTACCCCAAAGACCGTCTCGAAATCATCGCCGTTGATGATGGCAGCAAGGATGACACTTGGTCGCATATCTCGGCAACCGCAAGTCGTTATCCAGGTTTGGTCAAACCCGTGCGATTCACTGCCAATCAAGGAAAACGGGCCGCCTTATTGGCAGGGTTTGAGTTGGCCCGCGGCGAGATTGTCGTGACCATCGATTCCGACAGTATCATCGATGACAAAGCCCTTCTGGAGATCGTAAGCCCATTTCAAGATCCCAGGATCGGTGCGGTTGGCGGCAAGGTTGCGGTTTTAAATAGATATACCGGGATCATTCCCCGTATGCTCCATGTTCGATTTGTTCTTTCATTTGATTTTCTACGCAGCGCCCAGTCCGTCTATCGAACCGTCTATTGCTGTCCCGGTGCTTTATCCGCTTATCGTGCAACGACCCTCAAACTCATTGTTCCTGGCTGGAGTAAGCAAAAATTCCTCGGGCAATCCTGCACTATTGGAGAAGATCGGGCATTAACCAATGATGTGCTGAATGCGGGATTTGATACAGTTTATCAGCGCACTGCGGTGGTCCATACTGTAGTGCCGCACACATACAACAAGCTTTGCCGTATGTATCTTCGTTGGGACCGTAGCTATATACGCGAGGAATTGCGCCTTGCCAGGATTGTCTGGAGGCGGCCAGCACTTTCTCTCATCATGACCGTGATGGAGTCTACATTAACCAATCTCAGGTTTGTGATTGCTTATGCTGCCATGGCGGCCGTGATTTCCATATCGCTGCATGATTCATGGGCTACGGTTCGCTTGCTTGAATCGATTGGTATAGCCGGCCTGTTCTACGCACTCTATTTTATTCGCAGTGAACGATCCTGGGAGTTTGGCTGGGGTGTGTTGTATGCTTATTTTTCGGTTTTTATGCTGTTCTGGATTTTCCCGTTTGCACTCATAACCATTCGAAGCCGGTCATGGCTAACCCGATAAAACGGTATTATTCGAGTCAACCTTGGAACCGCCTGCGCGTCAGCGCCAGCGCCACCCAGAAAGTCACCAGGGTATAGCCAGCCAGCACGCCCAGATGTAGCAATGGCTGCGCCGGCCACTGGCCCATGAATAGCGGGCGCACCAGCTCCACCGCATGGGTCAGCGGCAGCAAATCCGAGAGCGTATGCACCAGCCCCGGCAACTGCTCGCGCGGAAAGAACACGCCGCTGAGAAACATCATGGGCGTGAGGAACAGCGTGAAGTAGTAGGTGAAGAAGTCGTAGCCCTGGGCCAGCGCGTTGAAGACCAGTGCGATGCAGCTGAAGGTGATGCCCACGCACAGCAGCACCGGCCAGGCTACCAACAGCTTGGGGCTGTGGCTGATGTGCAGAGCCAGGATCACGAGCAGGATGGCCGTCACGCTGAACAGCGCCTTGAAGGCGGCCCACAGCATTTCGGCCAGCACGATGTTGTCGAGGTTGACCGGCGCGTTCATGATGCCGTCCCAGGTCTTTTGCACGTGCATGCGCGAGAACGCCGAGTACAGTGCCTCGAAGCTGGCGGCGTTCATGGCGCTCATGCAGACCGAGCCGCTGGCCAGGAACAGGATGTAGGGCACTTGGGTGCCGCCCACCTGCACATGCCCCACCAGCGCGCCCATGCCATAGCCGAAGGCCACCAGCCAGAACAGCGGCTCGGCGATGTTGCCGACCAGGCTGGGAATGGCGAGCTTGCGCCAGACCAGCAGGTTGCGCAGGAACACGGGCCACCAGCCGCGTGACACCTGGGGCGCGCGCCAAATGCTCTGGTTCGTCATCAACCGTCCTCCCGGATTTGCCGCCCGGTGAGCTTGAGGAACAGGTCCTCCAGGTTCGCCGGGCGGTGCAGCGTGCGCAGTTGCGGCCAGGCGGCCAATGCGGCCAGCAGCGGCTGGCCGTTGTGCGTGTAGAAAAATACCGTCTCGCCGCTGAGTTCGACGCGCGCCGCCATGGCTTTGAGGGGCGAGTCCAGCAGCGCCACCGCGCCCACGCCGTAGACCTCGATCACCTCGGGCTCCAGATGCCGGGCGATCAACTCGCGCGGCCGGCCTTCGGCGATCTTTTTGCCGTGGTCCAGCACCAGCAGGCGCGAGCACAGGCGCTCGGCCTCGTCCATGAAATGCGTGGTCAGCAGAATCGACTTGCCCTGCTGCAGCAGCACCTGCAGCCGCTCCCACATCAGGTGCCGTGCCTGCGGATCAAGTCCGGTGGTGGGCTCGTCGAGCAGCAGCAGCCGCGGGTCGTTCACCAAGGCCCGTGCCAGGCTCAGGCGCCGGCGCATGCCGCCCGACAGCTCGCCCGGTTTGCTGTCGGCCTTGTGCACCAGTGCCGCAAAATCCAGCAGTGCCGGAATGCGCGGGCGCAGGTCGGCGGCGCGCATGCCGAAATAGCGGCCATAGACCAGCAGGTTCTCGAAGCAGCTGAAGTCCGGGTCCAGCGTATCGGACTGGCTCACCACGCCCAGCTGCGCCTTGATCGCGAGCGTGTCGCGCGGCATTTCGAGCACGCCGTCGTGGCCAGGAAACAGATAGCGCACCGTGCCGGCATCGGGCTCGGTGAGGCCCAGGCAGGCGCGGATCGTCGTGGTCTTGCCGGCACCGTTCGGCCCGATCACGCCCAGACACTCGCCGGAGGCGATCTCGAACGACAAGTCGTCGACCGCGAGACTCGCGCCGCCGTAGCGTTTGCACAGGCGATTGGCTTGAAGCAGAGGTGTCGGCACCGGGGGATTGTGGCGCATCGCGGGACACCACGCCGTCAAAGGCGCAGGCCTGCAAACTCGGTTTTCATCCAGTCAATGAAGGCGCGGGTGCGCGCCGGCAGCAGCCGTGCATGGGGATAGATCACGTTCACGGGCCGCGGTGGCGGTTCGAACCCGGAGAGCACGATCGCCAGGCGGCCCTGGGCCACCATGGGCAGCACCTGATACGAGAAGAAGCAACCGTACCCCATGCCGGCGGCACAGGACTCGACGGCGGGTGCGATGTGGTTGAACTCCAGGTTGCCCCGGGTTGTGACAGGCAGGGCGCGCCCGTTTTCGCGAAATATCCACGGGTCGGTGGTGGTCGGGTGGATGCGCACGCAGTTGGCACGCAGCAGGTCGCGCGGATGCTTCGGCGTGCCATGCGCCTTCAGATAGTCCGGGCTGGCGACGACCACGCGACGGATGCTGCCGAGTTGTTGTGCCACCAGCGACGAATCTTCGAGCGCGCTGATGCGGATGCCGACATCGATCCCCTCCTCGAGCAGGTTCACCGGCCGGTCGTGCAGCAACACGTTGCAGCGCATCTTGTCGTAGCGCTTGAGGAAGCGGACGATTGCCGGGGACACGTACATGTGGCCGAACAGTACCGGCGCGGCCACCGTGAGCTGGCCCGTCGGCTCGGCGGCATCGAGCGTGAGCGCCTGCTCCGCCGCGTCGACCGCGGTCAGCACGTCGCGCGCTCTTTGCAGGTAGCCGCGGCCTTCTTCGGTCAGCGCGATGCGCCGGGTGGTACGGTGAAAGAGCCGTACGCCCAGGTGCGCCTCGAGTGCGGCCAGCGACCGCACCACCGCGGGCAGCGAGGTGTCGAGTGCATCGGCCGCCTTCGTGAGGCTGCCCCGATCGGCAATCTGCACGAAGGTCTGCATGGCTTTGAGTCGGTCCATGGCGAGATTAGACCGTAAAACGGATTAGTCAATTATCAGCTTCACCATTACTCCTGGGATCGAAGTAAATCAGAATCGATTCATCGCCACAGGAGAAGCACATGGCCGCAGCCTGCCCCGTCCAGCCCATCAAGGTCTGCAGTTCCACCCTTTCCGGCCACGCGCACCGCGTGCGGCTCTTTCTCTCCCTGCTCGGGTTACCGCTTGAGACGGTCGAGGTCGATCTGCGCAAGGGCGAGCAGCGCAGCACCGAGTTCCCGCGCCGCAATGCGTTTGGGCAGGTTCCCGTCATCGAGGACGGCGAGGTGACCCTCGCCGATTCGAACGCGATCCTGATCTATCTCAACGAGCGCTATGCGCCCGAGGGGGCCGTGTCGCTCGACACCTATCCGCGGGTGCGCGACTGGCTGGCGCGAATCGAGGCGCTGCCGGGCTTCGTGCCGATGGCGGGGGCACGTGGAGGCGCTGCGTCATGAATCCCGATGCGTCCGTGCCGTCGCCCTGGCACTCCGGTGAGCTCGCGATGCAGTCCCTTGTGGGAGTGCGCGAGCAACTGGCCGAACTCGGCCCCCGGGTGATTCGGGATTACATGCCCGAGCAACACCGAAATTTCTTCGAGCAACTGCCTTTCCTGATCACGGGCAGCCTCGATCCCGCGCAGCAACCCTGGGCCAGCGTACTGGCCGCGCCCAAAGGATTTGCGCACGCGCCCGACGAACATCATCTGCGCATCGATGCCCTGCCCACGGCGGACGATCCGCTGGCCGACACGCTGGTGCCGGGTGCACCGATCGGGCTCCTGGGCATCGAGCCGCACACGCGCCGGCGCAACCGCATGAACGGCGTTCTGGCGCAGGCCGACGCGCAGGGCTTCGCGGTCGAGGTTCGGCAGAGCTTTGGCAATTGCCCCAAGTACATCCAGGCGCGTGAGCCGGTGTACGTCGATGCAACGCGCGCGGCCCCGGCCGCGCGGCGTACCGAGCGCATGGGCGCGGCCGCACGGCGTATTGTGAGCGCGGCCGACACCTTCTTCATTGCGACCACGCATTTGGCGTCCGGGACTGTCGACGTATCGCATCGCGGCGGCCGTCCGGGCTTCGTGCGGCAGGACGAAGACGGCATGTTGACCGTACCGGATTTCATCGGAAACTCCTTCTTCAACACGCTGGGCAACATCGTCCTGGAACCGCGTGCCGGCCTGTTGTTCATCGACTTCGACACCGGCGACCTGCTGCAACTGGCGGTCAACGCCGAGGTGGTCTGGGACGGGCCGGCGCTGGCCGCGTTCGGCGGCGCCGAGCGGCTTCTTCGCATGCAGGTCGTCTCGGTGCTGCACAGGCCGGCCGCCTTGCCGTTGCGCTGGAGCCCTGCGCAGTTGTCGCCGTACCTGGCCGCAACCGGACGCTGGCCCGAGACCGCTTGACAGGTCCGTATCTCCGGATCGAGCGCATCCGATGACCCCGCGACGCTCATCTCTGGCCGGCCTTTACATCGATAAACATGGCTTGCGCGTGCGTGAAGTAAAGTGGCCGCTGGGACACTGCGGCGCGGCCGGCGCGTGCAGCGCGGCTCCCGATTTCGCAATTCGACATTTCCTACTCCCATGACCCTCTTCGGTGGCGTTCTTTTTCTTCAATCGATCCAGGGGCGAACCCAGGCATGAGTTTTCTTGAACTGGGCCCACTGACCGCCTGGGCGAACGATTCCTCGCTGCATATCCTGTTGTTCGCGGCCATCGCCATCATGCTGGCCCTGCTGGTGCATGCGGTGGGTGCGGCGCTGGTGCTGCGCTTGACCCAATCCGCACCCGTGGCCGCGAACGTGGCGCGGGCATGCAAGGCACCCGCCCGGTTGCTGCTGCCGTTGATTGCGCTGCAGGCGGTCTGGCAGGGCGCACCGGATGATTTTCCGCTGATCGACGGGGTACGCCACGGCAATGTCCTGCTGTTGCTGCTGGCCCTGACCTGGCTGGGTTTGCGCGCGGTGCGCGGCGTGGCGCGTGGCCTGATCGGCCTGCATCCGCTCGATGTCGCGGACAACCTGAATGCACGCCGCGTGCACACCCAGACCCGGATGCTGGCGCGCATTGCCAGTTTCACGATGCTGCTGGGTGGGCTGGCCCTGATGCTGATGACCTTTCCGGGCGCGCGCCAGTTCGGTGCCAGCCTGCTGGCTTCCGCCGGGGTGGTTGGCCTGATCGCGGGGATCGCGGCGCGCCCGATTTTCAGCAACCTGATCGCCGGCCTGCAGATCGCGCTGGCGCAGCCGATCCGGCTCGACGATGTGCTGATCGTGCAGGGCGAGTGGGGCCGCGTCGAGGAAATTACCGGCACCTACGTGGTGCTCAGGATCTGGGACGAGCGCCGGCTCATCATTCCGCTGCAGTGGTTCATTGAAAACCCGTTCCAGAACTGGACCCGCACGAGTGCCAGCATCATCGGCACGGTGTATCTGTGGGTTGACTACCGCATGCCTTTGACTCCGCTGCGCGGCGAGGCCCAGCGCGTCTGCGACGCCGCGCCCGAATGGGACCGGCGCCTGTGCAAGCTGCAGGTGACCGAGGCGGGTGAAAAAGCCATCCAGCTGCGCCTGCTGGTGAGCTCCGCCAGTTCGGGCCAGAACTGGGACTTGCGCTGCAAGGTGCGCGAGGCGCTGGTGGATTTCATGCAGCGCGAATATCCGCAGCATCTGCCCCTGATGCGCGCCGAACTGGCCGAGACGGTTATTTCAGGAAAACAGGCTGTAGCCCAATAGGGGTATGCGCAAGCAGCTACTTAAATCGTAGCAACCGAGTGCGGGCTGCGCCCCCCGCTACTGGAACGCGACCTCGGAAAAACTGCGCAGCTTGCGGCTGTGCAACTGGTCGATGCGCTGTTCGCGCAGCAGCTCGACCGCGCGGATGCCGATGCGCAGGTGCTGGTCCACGCGTTCGCGGTAGAAGTGGTTCGCCATGCCGGGCAGCTTGATCTCGCCGTGCAGCGGCTTGTCGGACACGCACAAGAGCGTGCCGTAGGGCACCCGAAAGCGAAAGCCGTTCGCCGCGATGGTGGCGCTCTCCATGTCCAGCGCCACCGCGCGGCTCTGGCTGAAGCGGCGCTGCGGCGTGTTGTGCGGCAGCAGCTCCCAGTTGCGGTTGTCGGTGCTGGCCACGGTGCCGGTGCGCAGGATGCCCTTGAGCGCGGCGCCCTGCAGTTGCGTCACGTCGGCCACTGCATCCTGCAGCGCCACCTGGATCTCGGCCAGCGCCGGAATCGGCACCCACAGCGGCAGTTCCTCGTCGAGTACATGGTCCTCGCGCACATAGCCGTGCGCCAGCACGTAGTCGCCCATCTGCTGGCTGTTGCGCAGGCCGGCGCAGTGGCCCAGCATGAGCCAGGCGTGCGGGCGCAGCACCGCGATGTGGTCGGTGATGGTCTTGGCGTTGGCCGGGCCGACGCCGATGTTGCTCATGGTGATGCCGGATCGGTCGGCGCGCAGCAGGTGGTAGGACGGCATTTGCGGCAGGCGCGGCGGCGCGGTGCCGAGCGCATCGCCCGCCTCGGCAGCCAGCCCCACGCGGCGCGTGACCACGTTGCCCGGCTCGATGAACGCGATGTAGTCGCTGTTCGGGTCGGCCATCGCCTCGTGCCCGAGGCGCACGAACTCATCGATGTAGAACTGGTAGTTGGTGAACAGCACAAAGTTCTGGAAATGCTCGGGCGCGGTGCCGGTGTAGTGGCGCAGGCGCTGCAGCGAGTAGTCCACGCGCGGCGCGGTGAACAGCGACAGCGGCTGCGGCTCGCCGGGGCGCGGCTCGTAGGTGCCATTGGCGATGCCGTCGTCCATCGCGGCCAGGTCGGGCAGGTCGAACACGTCGCGCATCAGCAGGCGGCGCTCGGGCGTCATGCTGCCTTCCACGTGGTCGTGCTCGGCGAACGAGAAGTGCACCGGAATCGGCTGCGTGCTGGTGCCCACCTCCAGCTCCACCTCGTGGTTTTGCAGCAGCAGGCGGAACTGCTCCAGGTAATAGTCGCGGTACAGATCGGGCCGCGTCAACGTGGTTTCGTAGCGGCCCGGACCGGCGACGAAGCCGTAGCTCAGGCGCCTGCTCTCGGCCGGGTCCGGCGTCGCGCGCGCCACCGTGTGAGTGTGGATGCGCACGAACGGGTAGCAGGCGCGCACGTGTCCGGGCAGCGACTCGCCCGCCACGAAGCGCTGCATGGCCTGGCGCAAATGGTCGATTTGCTGGCTGTAGATAGCCTGCACCTGGGCCAGCGCGGCGGCCGGGTCGGTGTGGCGCGTGGGCGCGATGAAGGGGGGCAGGTAAGGCATGGCGGTATTGTCCCTATTTCCGTCAGACCGCTGCGGCCGCGGTCGGTTCGCGTACCGGCTCGCGCAGGGTCACGAATTCCTCGGCCGCTGTCGGGTGGATGCCGATGGTGCTGTCGAACACGGCCTTGGTCGCGCCGGCCTTGAGGGCTACGGCAAAGCCCTGCACGACTTCGCCAGCATCGGGCCCGACCATGTGCAGGCCGACCACGCGGTCGCTGGCGTCGTCCACCAGCAGCTTCATGAAGGTGCGCTCGCTGCTGCCGCTCAGTGTGTGCTTGAGCGGTTTGAAGTCGGAGCGGTACACCGTGATGCGGCCGAACTTCTCGCGCGCCTGCGCCTCGGTGTAACCCACGGTGCCGATGTTCGGGTGCGTGAACACGGCCGTGGGAACGAAGTCGTAACTCATGTCGCGCTCTGCCTTGCCCGCGGCCGGGCCGAACAGGTGATCGACCAGCGCCAT
>Ga0134125_10007891_pt1 | contig 12002 bp, 10 predicted proteins | sample KB31751_FD_96464 | JGI IMG/M metagenome (GOLD analysis project Ga0134125, IMG submission 96464) | Terrestrial soil microbial communities with excess Nitrogen fertilizer from Kellogg Biological Station, Michigan, USA - KB3-175-1 | ecosystem: Environmental > Terrestrial > Soil > Unclassified ... | reverse complement strand
CCGCTCGCCGCCACGCCACTGCAGGCCACGCGCGCGGCCGCCGCCACCGAGGCTCGCGCCGCCGACCGCCTGCCGCCGCCCGGCTCGATCGTGAACATCCTGGTGTAGCCGGGCTCGCTCGCGAGGTTCGTGGTCGAATCCTCGACCGCCTCGGGACGCTTCCGCGATTCAGCAAGGGCCGAATCCGCGCTAAGCCGCCTTCGGCTGCTTCTTGGCCTTCTTGGCCTTCTTCGACTTCGGCGCGCCGGCCTTGGCGGCCTTGGCCTTCGGCTTGGCGGCCTTCGCCTTCGGCGCCTTGGCTGACGGCGCCCCGCCCGCGTCGGCGGCGGCGGCGAGCGTCGTCAGCGTCTTCAGGAAGCCCTCGCGCTTCTTGGGCGGCAACAGCTCCAGCAGCCGCGCATCCGACCGGCCTGCCGGCCGGCCGCCTTCGACCAGCGCGATCCGGCCGGCCTCGCTGAGGCGCACCGTGTTGGCCCTTGCGTCGGTGGACGAGCGCTCGCGCTCCAAGAGTCCCTTGGCGATCATGCGTGCGACCAGGTCGGCCAGCGTCGAGCGGTCGATGCCGGTGGCGCGCACCAGGTCGCTCTGCGAGACGCCGTCGCCGGCCCCCGCCGCGGCGAGCACCGTGTATTGGCGCTGCGTGAGACCGGTGGGACCCGACGCTTCGGCGTGATAGTCCAGGGCAAGCTGAAGCACACGGTGCAGAAGATGGGTCACCGACTGGGAGAGACCGCCGTCAGGACTCTTCTGTTTCTTGGCCATGACGCCCCCTTGCCGCGACAGACCGTGGCAAGTCCAATAGCTGGTAGTTGCGTCAATTTGAAGACAGAGACCGTCCGTAGGCGGTCCTAGCTAGAACCCCGGCTCCGGCGGCTCCGGCGACGGAGAGGCCTCGCCGTCCATCCAGTACTTCTTCAAGAGCGGGAACTGCGCCGCCCCGAACAGCACCGCGGCCACGATGGCGACCACGCGGAACGTCGCCCAGACCTCGGCCGTCTGGGTGCGGCGGATGATTTCGTTGGCGATCGCCGAGGCCCAGAAGAACAGCGCGTAGCGGATCGTCAGCACCCGCCATGCCTGGTCGGGCAGCCGCATCGCGCCGCCCAGCACCAGCTTCAGCGGGTTGCGCTTCATCGCCAGGCCCGCGAACAGCGCCGCGCCGAGCGCGCCGTCGACGATCGTCATCTTCATCTGCAGCAGGTCGTTGCGGCGCAGCGCCAGCGAGAGGCCGCCGAACACCAGCGCCGCCGCGCCCGAGAAGGCCGGCAGCGGCGCGATCCGTCGGTCCATGACGAGACTCAGGGCCAGCGCCGCGGCCGAGAGGGCGACCAGCACCCAGGTCGCCTTGCGGAAGTCGTGGGTGACCAGCAGCACGCCCAGGAAGGCCACCGCCGGGGCGGCGTTCGCCAGCTGCCGCACCGCGGGCATCGCGCCCTGCTCGGCGGCGATACTCAAGGCGCCAGCCCCACGAGCGAGCGCGAGAAGGCGTTGGCGTCGAACGGCTGCAGGTCGTCGATCCCTTCGCCGACGCAGATCAGCTTGATCGGCGAGTCCGAGGCCTGGGCGACGGGCACCAGCACGCCGCCGCGCGCCGTGCCGTCCAGCTTGGTCATCACGATGCCTGTCACGCCGATCATGTTGCCGAAAACGTTCTCCTGCGCCACCGCGTTGCGGCCCACGGTCGCGTCGAGCACCAGCAGCACCTCGTGCGGAGCGTCCGGATCGAGCTTGCGCAGCACCCGGACCATCTTGGTGAGCTCGTCCATCAGGTCCTGCTTGTTCTGCAGGCGGCCGGCCGTGTCGACCAGCACCACGTCGTAGCCGCCCGCCTTCGCCTGCTCCATCGCATCGTAGGCGAGGCCGGCGGCGTCCGCGCCCTGCGGGCCCGAGACGAAGGCCGCGCCGGCGCGGTCGGCCCACACCTGCAGCTGCTCGGTGGCGGCGGCGCGGAAGGTGTCGCAGGCGGCGATCAGCACCTTGGCGTTGCGCCTGGTGAGGTCGGCGGCGACCTTGCCGAGCGTGGTGGTCTTGCCCGAGCCGTTGACGCCCACGAACAGCACCACGAACGGCCGCGGGCCGGCCAGCGGGTCGAAGTCGCCCTGGCGCGGCGTCAGCTCGGCGGCGACCGCCGCGGCCAGCGCCTCCTTCACCTCGCGCTCGTCGACCTGGCGGCCGAAGCGCTGCTCGCCGAACGAGCGGGTGATCCTGGCGGCCGACGCGGGGCCGAGATCGGCCTCGATCAGCATCTCCTCGAGCGCGTCGAGCTGGTCCTGGTCCAGCGGACGCTTGGTGAGCACGCCCGTCACCTGGTCGCTCATCTGCCGCGAGGTGCGCGACAGGCCCTCCGACAAACGCTGGAACCAGCCTCGCTTCGGCTCTGGCCGCTGGGTCTCGGTCATCGGCAGCGTTCTAGCGGGGGGCTGCGGCGAGGGCCAGCGGGTGCGCGGCCGCAGCCGGTCAGCCGGGCGGCCATGTGTCGGTGTCGTGATCGGGGTGCTGGCGCGACACGACGGGCGGATACTTCGCCGTATACGCGGCCTGGTCTGCGGCGCTGCGGGTGGGAAGGTCGCCGATGTCGTCCAGCCAGCGGAGTCGGCCTTCCGGCGCGAGCTGGCGCGTCGGCCGGATCGAGTCAGGCTGGTCGAAGGCGCAAAGCGTGAGAGCGATCGTGTCGCCGCCGGCCGCGGCCGCCTCGAAGGTCAGCGGCGTGCCGCAGTCGGCGCAGAAGCCGCGCGCCACGTGTTCGGAGCTCAGGAAGGTCTTGCGGGCGCCGCGCGTCCAGATCACGGCCGCCGTCGGATAGGACGCGAACGCCCCGAACGGCGCGCCCATCGCCTTCTGGCACATGCGGCAATGGCAGATGCTGGCGCGCTTCGGTTCGCCCTCGACGCGGAAGCGCACTGCGCCGCACTGGCAACCGCCGCTGTACGCCTGGCTCATGCGAGGGCTCCGATCGCGCGGCGCCCGTCATGGCCGGTGATGCGCAGCGGCGCCAGCGCGCCGATCGACGCCGGGCCCTCGAAGGCGATCTCGGTGAAGTCGGCGGCGCGGGCGCGGCCCGGCCGCTCGACCAGCGCCGGGCCGGCGCGGCCGACCTGGCGGTCCAGATGCCGCGCCAGCGCGGCATCGCCCGCCGCGCGAAGCCGCGCGGCGCGGTCCCTCACCACGTCGCGCGCCACCTGCGGCATCCGCGCCGCCGGCGCGCCCGGCCGCGGGCTGAACGGGAAGACGTGCAGGTAGGCAAGGCCGGCGCGCTCGACGAACGTCAGCGTGTTCTCGAACGCAGCCTCGGTCTCGGTCGGGAAGCCGGCGATGAAGTCGGCGCCGAACGCGACGTCCGGCCGCGCGGCGCGCACGCGCTCGATCAGCCGCAGCGCATCGTCGGACGAATGGCGGCGCTTCATGCGCTTGAGCATCAGGTCGTCGCCGGACTGCAGCGACAGGTGCAGGTGCGGGCAGAGGCGCGCGTCGTCGGCCAGCCGCGCCAGCAGCGCCGCGTCGATCTCGGCCGCGTCGATCGACGACAGCCTGAGGCGCGGCAGCTCGGGGACCTCGTCCAGGATGCGGCTCACCAGATCGCCCAGCTGCGGCGCGCCCGCCAGCTCGGCGCCCCAGCTGGTGAGGTCGACGCCGGTCAGCACCACCTCCGCGTAGCCGGCGCGCGCCAGCCCGCGCACCTCGGCCACCACCCGCTCGGCGGCGACCGAGCGCGAGTTCCCCCGCCCGAACGGGATGATGCAGAAGGTGCAGCGATGGTCGCAGCCGTTCTGCGCCTCGACGTAGGCGCGGGCGCGTTCCCCTCCCCCGCGAGGGGAGGGGGGCTCTGCGAGATTGGCTGCGCGGGCGGCGGCGCGCTCGGCGGGACCTTCCGCGGGCGGCCCCCCACCCCCAACCCCTCCCCTCGCGGGGGAGGGTAGCTTTGGGTGCGCCGCGAAGACGTCGCCGACCTGGACGCCGCGCTTCAGCAGCGCGCCGGGGGCGGTCTTGTCGGCGTTGCCGAGCACGAGGTCGACCTCGGGCATCGCGGCGAACGCGGCAGGGTCGACCTGCGCGGCGCAGCCGGTGACCACCAGCTGCGCGCCGGGCCGCTCGCGCGCCGCCTTGCGGATCTGCTGGCGCGCCTGGCGCACCGCCTCGGCGGTCACTGCGCAGGTGTTGAAGACGATGGCGTCGGTCAGGCCGTCCGCGGCGGCCTGGGCGGCGATGCGGTCGGACTCGCAGGCGTTCAGCCGGCAGCCGAAGGTGACGACGTCGACGCCGCCGTGCGCCCCCTCCGTCCCGTCGTGCTCCGCACGCCGATCCACCTCCCCCATCGTCTGCGCGATGGGGGAGGAGCAAGGTTGCGCCGCTTCGCTCCTCCCCTGCACCGAAGAGTGCGGGGGAGGGGAACCGTCCGCTGGAGCCCGGAGGGCGGAGGCGGATGGTGGAGGGGGCGCGAAGCCGCCGTCAGCCACGCCCGGTCTCCTTGGCGAGGAAGTCGGCGAATGCGGCCGCGTAGTTGGCGTGCCAGCGCGAGAGCGGCGGGCGATTCAGCGTCAGGTCTTGCATGGCCCATGTCATGCGGGCGTTGTCCATCTCGCGGGTGACGTCGTTGTCCGGGCAGATGATGTAGAAGTCGTCGGCCGCCATCCGCTCCAGCATGAAATCGGCGACCTGCTCGGGCCACCAGGCGCCGGGCGGCTTCTCGCCGCCGCGCCGCGCCGTCATGCCGGTGAAGGTCGAGCCCGGCACCAGCAGGTGGGCGCTCACCTGGCAGCCGGGGATGTTGCGAAGCGTGTGCGCCAGGCCCTCGGTCAGCACTTTGATGCCGGCCTTGGAGACGTTGTAGGCGGTGTCGCCCGGCGGGCAGGTGATGCCCTGCTTGGAGCCGGTGTTGACGATGGCGGCGGGCTTGCCGGCGTCGATCATGGCTTGCGCGAACGCCTGCACGCCGTTCAGCACGCCGAACAGGTTGGTCTCGATCACCCGGCGCCAGCTTTCGGCGCTGTCCAGCACGCCGCCGCCGCGCCCGACGCCGGCGTTGTTCATCACGAGCGCGAGGTCGCCGAAGCGGGCGAGCGCGCGGTCGCGGAGCGCGGCGACGTCGGCCGGGTTGGCGACGTCCGTGCGCACGGCCTCGACGCGGGCGCCCGCATCGCCAAGCTCGCGGGCCGCCTCGCCCAGCGCCTCGTCGTTGAAGTCGGCAATGACGACGCGCATGCCGAGCCCGGCCAGCTTCTTCGCGGTGGCGAGCCCGATGCCGCTGGCGCCGCCGGTGATGACCGCCACGCGGCCAGCCTCGATAGCCGGATGCTGACTCATGCGTAGCTTCCTGCGGGCAGCACGCCCGTGAACTCCACCGCGATCGGCCCGGTCATCAGCACGTGGTCGTCGTCCCGCCGCCACTCGATGACGAGGTCGCCGCCGTCCATCTCGACAGTGGCCTTGCGTTCGCAGAGGCTGCGCCGGTGAGCAGCCACCAGCGACGCGCAGGCGCCGGTGCCGCAGGCCTTGGTGACGCCGACGCCGCGCTCCCAGACCCGGACGCGCAGCCGGTCGCGGGCCTTCACCTCGCAGAACTCGACGTTGGTCCGCTCGGGGAACAGCCGGTGGTGCTCGATCATCGAGCCCACCTCGCGCACTGGCGCGGTTTCGGCGTCCTTCACGAAGAACACCACGTGCGGATTGCCCATCGAGACGGCGCCCGGCGTGTGCAGCACCGGATTGTCGATCGGGCCCACCTGCAGCTCGATGCCGCGGGTGTCCATCGGCTCCTCGAGCGGGATGTCGCGCCAGTCGAGGCCGGGCTTGCCCATGTCGACGGTGACCGACTTCGGACCGGCGCGGTCGACGCTCAGCACGCCGGCCGGCGTCTCCAGCCGCACGGCGTCGCGGCCGCTGGCCTCCATCAAGAGCCAGCCAACGCAACGCGCAGCGTTGCCGCACTGCTCCACCAGCCCGCCGTCGGCGTTCCAGATGCGCATGAACGCGTCGGCGTTGTCGCTGGGCTCTATGGCGATCAGCTGGTCGCAACCGATGCCGCTCGTCCGGTCGGCGATGGCGCGGGCCTCCGCCTCGCTGGGCGAAAACGGCCCGAAAGCGCTCTCCGGGCGGGCCTCGACGACGACGAAGTCGTTGCCGAGCCCGTTCATCTTCAGGAACGGACGGCTCATCGCCGCGGCATATAGCGCGCTCGCCCTGGACTCGCACCCTGCCGCGGAGGCAAGCAGCGCCGCATGCGTTTGTCCATTGTCGCGGCCATTGCGGCCGTCGCCTTCCCCGCCATCGCCGAGACGCCGCCCGTGACCCACACCGACCCCGCGCCGACCGCCACCGCCGCCGAACCGGCCGATCCCTACCTCTGGCTCGAGGACGTGCACGGACCGAAGGCGCTGGCCTGGGTCGAGGCCGAGAACGCCCGCTCGCTGGCGGTGCTGAAGGGCGATCCGCGCTACGCGACCTTCCACGCCGAGGCTCTGAAGATCCTCAACGCCGCCGATCGCATCCCGATGCCGGGGCAGATCGGCGATACCGTCTACAACTTCTGGCAGGACGCCACGAACGTCCGCGGGCTGTGGCGGCGCACCAGGGCGCCGAGTTTCGCCAGCGCCTCGCCGCAGTGGGAGACGGTGCTCGACCTCGACAAGCTCGCGGCGGCCGAGAAGAAGAACTGGGTCTGGAAGGGCGCCAACTGTCCGCCGCCGGACTATCGCCGCTGCCTGGTCTCGCTCTCCGACGGCGGCGAGGATGCCGACAGCGTCCGCGAGTTCGACCTTCAGACCCGCTCGTTCGTGGACGGCGGCTTCCAGCTGCCGCGCAGCAAGCAGACCGTCGATTGGCTGGACCGCGACATGCTGATCGTGGCGCGCGACTGGGGCCCCGGCACGATGACGGCGTCCAGCTATCCGTTCGTCGTGAAGACGCTGAAGCGCGGCCAGAGCCTCGACCAGGCGACCGAGGTGTTCCGCGGGCGTCCGGACGACGTCGGGGTCAGCCCGACGGTGCTGCACGACGGCCAGGGCCACACGCTGGCGCTGATCGTCCGCAACGTCGACTTCTTCCACCAGGAAACCTACGAGCTGACCGACCGTGGCGCCCAGCGGCTGAACCTGCCGGCCAAGGTCGACATCGACGGGCTGGTCGGCGGCCAGCTGGTGTTCACTCCGCTCGAGGACTGGCGCGGCTACAAGGCCGGCGATCTGGTCGCCTTCAGTCCGGCCGAGCTCCGCGCGCCCTCGCCCGCGCCGGGCGGGCCGGGCCGCCTGCTGTTCGCGCCGAACCCGCGCCAGTCGATCGAGCAGGTCGGCGTTGCGAAGGATCGCGTCGTCGCGGCGGTCTACGACAACGTCCGCGGCGGCCTCTACGTCTTCCGCGCCGCCGACGGGGGCTGGACGGCCGAGCCGCTGCCGGTCGCCCCCAATTCGTCGGTGACCCTCGTCTCGACCAGCGAAGCCAACGACGCGGCCTACTATGGCGTCGAGAACTTCCTGTCGCCGACCCATCTCTGGCAGGTCGATGCGGCGAGCGGCGAACGCGCCGACATCAAGGACCTGCCGCCGCGCTTCGACGCGTCGGGCGACACGGTCGACCAGTTCGAGGCCACCAGCTCGGACGGGACCCGGATCCCCTACTTCGTCGTGCACCCGAAGGGGATGAAGCTCGACGGCTCCAACCCGACCGTCCTCTACGCCTACGGCGGCTTCCAGGTCTCGATGCTGCCGAGCTACTCGGCGACGATCGGCAAGCTGTGGCTCGAGCACGGCGGCGTCTTCGTCCTCGCCAACATCCGCGGCGGCGGCGAGTTCGGGCCGGCCTGGCACGAGGCGGGCCTGAAGACCCATCGCCAGCTGGTCTACGACGACTTCGCCGCGGTCGCGAAGGACCTCATCGCCCGCAAGATCACCAGCCCGCGCCGGCTCGGCATCCAGGGCGGCTCGAACGGCGGCCTCCTGATGGGCGTCGAGCTCATCCAGCATCCGGACCTGTGGCGCGCGGTCGACATCCAGGTGCCGCTCCTCGACATGCTGAGGATCGATAAGCTCGGCGCCGGCGCCAGCTGGGCCGGCGAGTACGGCGACCTCAGCGACCCGGCGGTGCGGGCGTTCTGGGAGAAGACCTCGCCTTACCAGAACCTGAAGGCGGGGGTCGCCTATCCGGAGCCGTTCTTCGTCACCGCCACCTCCGACGACCGGGTGACGCCGGTGCATGCCCGCAAGATGGCGGCGAAGATGAAGGCGATGGGCCTGCCGTATCTGTTCTTCGAGAACACCAACGGCGGCCACGCCGCCTCGGCCAACCAGGAGGAGCGCGCCGAACGCGTGGCGCTGGAGTTCACCTACCTGACGCGCAAGCTGATGGACTGATCTCGAACACCCGCTGATCCCGGCGCAAACCTCGCGCAAACGGGGACCCAGGCTCTCTAGCGCTGGGAGGCGGCGAGGTGGTCAAGGTTGGCCGCGGAAAACACGGACCGGGGCTCCATGCCATGTGGGCAGGGTTTCCGTGATCTCCGTGTTGTCCGTGGTCTCCTTCGACGCAAGTCTGCCTGGGTGGCGACGTCCGTCGGGATGAGCGGAAATCGGCGGCCTACGCCGCGCCGCGCAGCACTTCGGCCAGCAGGCGGCCCTCGGTGGCGCGGCTGGAGCCGGCGCGCCAGGCGACGACGATCTGGCGGGCCGGGTGCTCGGCCTCGAGCGGGCGCACCGCAACGGCCGCGGCGTCGGCGAGGCCGGCGTCGACCGCCATCGCCGGCAGGAACGACACCCCGAGCCCGGAGCCCACCATCTGCACCAGCGTCGGCAGCGACGTGGCCGCGAACGCCGCCTCGTAGCCCGCCCGGTCCTTGGTCCGCCCCGGCTCCAGCCCGCAGGCCGCCAGCGCGTGCTCGCGCAGGCAGTGGCCGTCCTCCAGCAGGATCAGGTCCTCGGCCTCGAGCCGCTCGGGCGTGACGCGCCGCTCGGCCGTCAGCGGATGGTTGGCCGGGAACGCCGCCATCAGCTCGTCCTCGGCGACTTCCGCCCATTCCAGCCCGGCCATGTCGTAAGGCAGCGCGACCAGCGCCGCGTCGAGCGCGCCCGACTTCAGCTGGGCGATCAGCCGGCTGGTCAGGTCCTCGCGCAGGAAGAGCCGCAGCTTCGGGTAGCGCGCGCGCAGCGCCGGCAGCGCACCGGGCAAGAGGAACGGCGCGATGGTCGGGATGACGCCCAGCCGGAAGCGGCCGGCGAGCGGCTGTCCGGCGCCCCTGGCGGCCTGCACCAGGTCCTCGGCCTGCGCGAGGATCGCCTCGGCGCGGGCGGCCGCCTCCTCGCCGGCGGCGGTCAGGATCACCCCGGCGCGGCCGCGGTCGACCACCGGCGCGCCGAGAATCTTCTCCAGCTCCTGCACGCCGGCCGAGAGCGTCGGCTGCGTCACGTGGGCGGCTTCGGCGGCGCGGCTGAACGAGCGGTGCTCGGCGAGCAGCTTCAGGTACTGGAGTTGGCGGAGCGTCGGAATCATGCCGCGACACATAGGCGCGCTCGATAACGTTTCGAAGCTCCATCGGGAAACTGGATGGCGACGCGAGCCTGGGCTGGCTATGTCAGCGCCGACGCCCTAACGGGGGGCGAGCCACGAAAGGCCTTGAGCCCTTTGTCCGATCAGCACCACGGACCCTGGAGCCACCCGCCGGAGCCGAAGCCGGCGCCGCCCCGCTCGCCGCCCCGCCCGCGGTTCACGCGCGGCTTCTTCCTGTGGCTCGCCATCGTGGTCGCCGCCCTGGCGCTCTACGCCGGCCTGCAACTGATCTTCCCCGGCCAGCTCGACAGCACCGACCAGGCCGGCGCGCTGCAGATGATCGGCTGGCTGGCGCTGGTCTCCAGCGGGCTGGTGTTCTCGCGCGGCCTGCGGCTTCCGGTGGTGGCGCGCAATCTCGCCGTCTGGGGGGCGATCGCCGGCGTCGCCATCCTCGGCTACAGCTACCGCGCCGAAGCTGCGGCGGTGTTCCAGCGCGTGCGCGGCGAACTGATCCCCGCGCTCGCGGTCCCCGCTGGCGACCACGCGATGACCATCACCGCCAGCGACGACGGCGGCTTCTACGTGATGGGCGAGGTGAACGGAAAGCCGGTGCGCTTCGCCATCGACACCGGCGCCAACGGCGTGCTGCTGAGCCCGGCCGACGCCGCGCGGGCGGGCATCGATCCCGATGGGCTGAAGTTCAGCGCTCCCAGCGAGACGGCCAACGGCGTCGGCATGATGGCGCCGGTCACCCTGGGCAGCCTCGACGTCGGCCAGATCCGGCTGACGGGCGTGCCCGCCTCGGTCGACAAGGCGCCGATGTCGACCTCGCTGCTCGGCATGGCCTTCCTGCGCCGGCTCGACTCGTTCGAGGTGAAGGGCGACCAGCTGACCCTGCGTTGGAAAGGCTGACGGGCCGGCGCCGAGGCGATCGGGCCGCTGCGGCTGGCCCTCGCGGCCGTGCGGCGATAGAGGAGGCTGTCCCAGCGTCAGGAGCTCCCGCATGGCCGGCCTGCCCACGTCCGACAATCCCGTGCTCGCCGACTGGGAGGGCGGCCACGGCGGGGCCCCGGCGTTCGACCGCATCGCCGTCGACCAGTTCATCCCGGCGCTGGAGGCCGGCATGGCGCAAAAGCGCGCCGATGTCGCCGCGATCGCCGACAGCCCAGCCCCGCCGACGTTCGCCAACACGCTGGAGGCGCTGGAGGCCTCTGGCCCGCTGCTGACCCGCGCGAGCCGGCTCTACAACATCTACGCCTCGACGATGAACACGCCGGCGATGCGCCAGGTCGAGACCTGGGCCTCGCCGAAGCTGGCCGGCCTGCGCGACGAGATCACCCAGAACGCGCGGCTCTTCGCGCGCATCAAGGCGGTCTACGACGCGCGCGAGCACAGCGGCCTCACGCCGGAGCAGCAGCGGCTCGCCTTCGTGGTCCACGACCGCTTCGTGCGCCAGGGCGCGGCGCTCTCGGCGGACGACAAGGCCAGCCTCGCGGGGATCAACCAGCAGCTCGCGGCGCTCTACACGCGCTTCTCGCAGAACATGCTGGCTGACGAGGAGGGGCAGGCGCTGGTGCTGGAGGACGCCGCCGACCTCGAGGGGCTCTCCGCCGACCAGGTCGAGGCGGCGGCGGCCGAGGCGAGGGCGCGCGGGCTGGGCGAAGGCAAGTGGGCGTTCGCCAACACCCGCTCGGCCATGGAGCCGTTCCTCACCTTCTCGGCGCGGCGCGACCTGCGCGAGAAGGCGTTCAACCTCTTCACCAGGCGCGGCGACGGCGGCGCGCACGACAACAATCCGCTGATCACCGAGATCATGGCGCTGCGCGCCAGGAAGGCGAAGCTGCTCGGCCATCCGACCTTCGCCCACTGGATCGCCGACGGGCAGATGGCCAAGACCCCCGACGCGGCGATGAAGCTGCTGGTCGACGTATGGGGCCCGGCCAAGGCCAAGGTCGCCGAGGAAGTGGCCGAGATGGAGGCGCTCTCGAGGGCCGAAGGCTCGAACGCGCCGATCGCGCCCTGGGACTACCGCTACTGGGGCGAGAAGGTCCGCAAGGCCAAGTACGACCTCGATGAGAACCAGGTGAAGCCGTACCTGCAGCTGCCGAAGATGATGGAGGCGATGTTCTGGGCCGCCGGCCAGCTGTTCGGCCTCGCGTTCACTCGGGTCCGCGACCTGCCGGTCTACCACCCCGACGTGCTGGTCTTCGAGGTGACGCGCGGCGCCGAGCGGGTCGGGCTCTGGTACTTCGATCCCTACGCGCGCGCCGGCAAGCGCTCAGGGGCCTGGATGAACGAGTACCGCACCCAGGAGCGACTGGGCGGCGTCGCCACCACGCCGATCGTCTCCAACAACGAGAACTACATCCCGCCGAAGCCCGGCGAGCCCTGCCTGATCTCCTGGACCGACGCGGTGACGCTGTTCCACGAGTTCGGCCACGGGCTGCATGGCCTCAATTCCAGCGTCACCTACCCGTCGCTGGCCGGCACCGCGGTGCTGCGCGACTTCGTCGAGCTGCCGAGCCAGCTTT
>Ga0134125_10007889_pt1 | contig 12004 bp, 9 predicted proteins | sample KB31751_FD_96464 | JGI IMG/M metagenome (GOLD analysis project Ga0134125, IMG submission 96464) | Terrestrial soil microbial communities with excess Nitrogen fertilizer from Kellogg Biological Station, Michigan, USA - KB3-175-1 | ecosystem: Environmental > Terrestrial > Soil > Unclassified ... | reverse complement strand
GACGGCCGGCGCGCCGTGGGCGTTCGAGCTGCTGCGGGCGCGCGGCAACTCGATCGAGGGCGGCACGACCGAGGTGCTGAAGAACATCGTCGCCGAGCGCGTGCTCGGGCTGCCGCGGCTGAAGTGAGCGGGAGGCGCCTGGGATGCACTTCGACCTGACCGAGGACCAGAAGGAGATCAAGCGCGTCGCGCGCGAGCTGCTGGCCGCGCGCTCGTCGTGGGCGCGCGTGCGCGAGGCGGCCGAGGCGGGCGCCGCCTACGACGAGGAGCTGTGGCGCGAGCTGTGCGGGCTCGGCTGGCCGGGGATCGCGGTGAGCGAGCAGTTCGGCGGCCAGGGGTTGGGGGCGGTCGAGCTGGCGGTGCTGCTGGAGGAGCTGGGTTACGCGTGCGCAGCGACGCCGTTCCTGTCGAGCGCGGCGGCGGCTGCCGCGATCCAGGCGTGCGGGAGCGACGCGCAGCGCGCGCGCTGGCTGCCGGCTCTGGCCGCCGGCGAGGCGACCGCGGGGATCGGGACGAGGGCGCTGTGCGCCGACGGCATCGGCGCGGAGGTGCTCGTGCTGCTGGAGCGCCCGTCCGGCGAGGCGATGCTCGTGACCGGCGCGGAGTGCGCACCGCTGGAGACGATCGACCCGACGCGCCGCTACGCGACGGTCAGCGGCGGCGACGCCGAGCCGCTCGGCGGGCGCGGCGGCGCCGAGGCGGTGGCAGGCGCCGAGCGCGTGCGGACGGCGGTGGCGGCGGAGGTCGTCGGGATCGCGCAGCGCGCGGTGGAGATGACGCTCGCGTATGTGAAGGAGCGCAGACAGTTCGGCGTGCCGGTCGGCGCGTTCCAGGCGGTGCAGAACCGCTGCGCGCAGATGCTGCTGGAGACCGAGTCGGCGCGCTCGACCGCGCTGTTCGCCGCCTGGGCGGCGGATGCCGCGCCCGAGCGCCTGGCTGAGGCGGCGGCGCTGGCCGCGGCAGCAGCCGCCGACGGCGGACGCTCGGTGACGGCGAGCGCGATCCAGGCGCATGGCGGGATCGGCTTCACCTGGGAGGCCGACGTCCACTGGCTCTACAAGCGCGCCCAGCTCGACGCCGCCCTCCTCGGCGGCGCGCGCCGGCACCGCGCCGCGCTCGCGACGCTCGCGGCGGCGCGGGTGGCGCAGGTCGCGTAGCCACCGCGGACGCGCGGGAAGGATCCGCGCTGCTTGGCGTCTGAGAGCGTGAACCGACTCGTGCGACGCCCGCTGCCTCCGGCGTCCGGAGGCGCGGGGCCCTGCCCGGGTTCGCGCTCGCGCTCGCGGCGGCCGGCCGCGGCGCGGGCGCGAAGCCCATCGGGTTTCAGAGCCGCCGTTGTAACTTGCCGCGCGGCACACCGCACACTAGATTGCGGTCTGTTGGGACGGCGGGCGGGAGCACAGTGACGGCAAGCGGAGAGGCGATCACCGGGACGGTCGCGGCGTGGGTCGAGCGCCTGCTCGACGCAGCCGCATCGGGTCGTGCGCTTGACCTGCGTTCGGGCGACGACGACGACGTCGCGCAGGCAGCCGGTTGGGGTGAGGAACGGACCGTTCCCGCCGAGGCACTGGCTGCCGCCTTCCTGCGTCCGGCCGCGGGGCCTCCGCCGACACGCCTGTGGCTGCAGGGCGCCCGTGTGGACGGCACGCTGGATCTCGCCGGGCAGAAGCTCGACACCCAGCTCGTGCTCGAGCACTGCCACTTCGCCGAGCCGCTGATGTTGCGCGCCACGGAGCTGGCGAGCCTCACTCTGTCCGAGTGCGTGATCGCCGGTCTCGACGCCAAGAACGCCCGCATCAAAGCGGACCTCAAGCTGAGCCCGAACATGCGGTGCGACGGTGGGCTTCACCTGAAGAACGCGCACGTCGAGGGAGACCTCCTGTTGCACGGCACGTTCACGAACTCAGGCGGCGTCGTGATCTCGGCCGCCAACGTGCGCGTCGACGGCGACGCAGGGTGTGCGCCCGGCTTCCGGGCCGAAGGCGAGGTGCAGCTTGGCGGCGCACGGGTAACCGGCGTGCTCGCGCTGACGGGCTCGCGCTTCTCGAACCCGGGTGCCGTCGCGATCGCGGCCGACCAGATCAGGGTCGACGGCATGCTCTTCTGCGACGACGGCTTCGAGGCCGAGGGCGAGGTGCGGTTGCTCGGCGCCAGAGTGGGCAATCAAATCGCGTTCCTGGGCGCGCACTTCAGAAATCCCAGACGCGACGCCTTGAGCGCCGACGGCATCGTCGTCGACGGAGACGTCTTCTGTCGCGACGGCTTCGAGGCCGAGGGCGAGGTGCGGCTGCTCGGCGCGCGCATTGCCGGCGACCTGTCGCTGCGAGGCGGGCGTTTCATCAACCCGGGCGAGAAGGCGATCTCGGGAGACCGGATGATCGTCGGCGGCGGCGTGTTCTGCGGCGCAGACTTCGTCGCAGAAGGCGAAGTGCGACTCCCGAGCGCGCACGTACACAGCAACGTCCAGCTCACGGACGGCCGCTTCCGCAATCCCGGCGGGTGTGCGATCAACGCCGACCGGCTGACGGTGGATGGCAACATCTCCTGCCGCGACGCCTTCGCCGCGGAGGGCGCGGTCCACTTCATCGGCGTACGCGTCGGCGGTCAGCTCGCTCTGACTGGCACGTTGAGAGGGACGTCGCACCGGATCGCGCTCGACCTCGAGGACGCCAGGATCACCCGCATGCTGTTGCTGCATCCCGCCGCACCGCTGGAGGGACGCGTCGATCTCACGAACGCGACTGTCGCCCAGCTCGCGGACAGTGACGAGGCTTGGGCAGGCGGATACGAGCTGCGGGGCTTCCGCTACCAGGTGCTTGCGGACGAGCAGCAGGCCCGAGCCGGCGGACGCTCCGGCGATGTGGTCCGCAGACGCCTCGCGTGGCTGCACGGCAGCCGCTCCGGCTACCACCCGCAGATCTACGAGCAGCTCGCGGAGCAGTACCGCATCGCCGGGAACGACGTGGGCCAGCGTGCGGTCCTGATCCAGAAGCAGCGCCACCGCCGCCGACAGGCCGGCGCGCTCACGCGCGTGTGGAGCGTCGTCGAGGATCTGCTCGTCGGCTACGGATACCGCACGTGGCAGGCCGTCATCCCGTGGATCGCCGCCGTGATCTTCGGTGCGCTGTTCTTCCACGCCCACCGCCACGAGATCGTGCAGCGCATGCCCAGACAGCGCCCGCCTACGTTTCACGCCCTCACCTACACGCTCGACCTGCTGCTGCCGGTCGTGAATCTCGGACAGCGGGACAACTGGGTGGCGCAGCACCAGGCGCAGACGGTCGCGACGATCCTGATCCTCGCCGGCTGGGTGTTGACGACCGCGATCCTCGCCGCCCTCACGGGCCTCGTGCGGCGCACGAACTGATGGCGCGAGCGGCGCAGCGACAGCCGGCGCGCCCAGGCAGCGGTCCCACTAGATTCGCGCGCGTGCTGATCGAGTCGCCGCTGACGGGCGTGGTCGCCGAGGTGCTGGCGGGCGAGGGCGAGGGTGTGCGCACGGGGGCCGCCGTGCTCGTCGTGGAGGCGATGAAGATGCACCACGAGGTGGTTGCACCGGCGGCGGGAGTCGTGCGCGAGCTGGCGGTCGCGGTCGGGGAGCAGGTCGCGGAGGGACAGACGCTGTTCCGTGTGGAGGCGGCGGTGGATGGCGGAGGCGGCGCGCCCGCGGACGGCGCGCCGGGAGACGGCGTGAACGAGGCCGCACCGGAGATCCGGCCCGACCTCGCGGAGGTGATGGAGCGGCGCCGGAGGGCGAGCGACGACGCGGCGCGGCCGGACCCGGTCGCCAAACGTCACGCGAGCGGGCTGCGCACCGCGCGCGAGAACGTCGCGGACCTGTGCGATCCCGGGTCGTTCTCCGAGTATGGTGCGCTCACGCTCGCCGCCCAGCGCGCGCGGCGCAGCCTCGACGAGCTGATCGAGAAGACGCCCGGCGACGGGATCGTCGCGGGCCTCGGGAGCGTCGGCGGCGCGCGCACCGCGGTCCTCGCCTACGACTACACGGTCCTCGCCGGCACGCAGGGGATCCGCAGCCACAGAAAGACCGACCGCGTTCTGGAGCTGGCCGAGCGCCATCGCCTGCCGGTCGTGCTGTTCGCCGAGGGCGGTGGCGGACGCCCTGGGGACACCGACTCGTCCGAGCTGTTCCACCTGATCGTGCCGAGCTTCCACACGTTCGGGCGGCTGTCGGGGCTCGTGCCGCGGATCGGGATCGTCTCCGGCCGCTGCTTCGCCGGCAACGCGGCGTTGCTCGGCTGCTGCGACGTCGTGATCGCCACGCCGGAGGCGAGCGTCGGGATGGGCGGCCCGGCGATGATCGAGGGCGGCGGGCTCGGCTCCTTCGCGCCGGAGGAGGTCGGGCCGGTCAGCGTGCAGGAGCGCAACGGCGTGATCGACGTCGTCGCGCGCGACGAGGCGGAGGCGGTCGCGGTCGCACAGCGGGCGCTGGGGTATCTGCGAGGCGAGGTGTTCGACGACTGGCGCTGCGCCGACCAGACGCTGCTGCGGGAGGCGATCCCCGCCGACTCCAAGCGCGTCCACGACGCGCGCGCCCTGCTCGCGACGCTCGCCGACAGCGACTCGCTGCTGGAGCTGCGCCCCGCCTTCGGCCGCACCGTCATCACCGCGCTCGCGCGGGTCGAGGGACGGCCGCTCGGCGTGATCGCGAACGACCCGAGACATCTCGCCGGCGCGCTCGACGCCGACGGCTCCGACAAGGCGGCGCGCTTCATGCAGCTCTGCGACGCGTTCGGGCTGCCGCTCCTGAGCCTCGTCGACACGCCCGGCTTCATGGTCGGGCCGGAGTCCGAGCGGACCGCAACCGTGCGTCACACTTCGCGCATGTTCGTGACGGCCGCGACGTTGTCCGTGCCGTTCCTGTGCGTCATCGTGCGGCGCGCGTTCGGGCTCGGCGCGCAAGCGATGGCGGGCGGCTCGCTGCACGCGCCGGCGATCACGCTCGCGTGGCCGAGCGGCGAGCTGGGCGCGATGGGCGTCGAGGGCGCGGTTCGGCTCGCGCTGCGCGGCGAGCTGGCGGCGATCGCGGACGAGGCAGCGCGCGCGCAGCGCGTGAAGGACCTCGTCGCGGCGGTTCGCGCGAACAGCAGCGCGTTGAACGCAGCGACCTACTTCGAGCTGGACGACGTGATCGACCCGGCCGACACGCGCGCGCGGCTCGTGCAGACGCTCGCCGCGACGCCGGTCGCGCCGCCCGACCCGGCGACGGGGCGGCGGCGCACGATGGTCGACACGTGGTGAGCGAGGCGGGCGGGGCGACGCTCAGCCGCCGCCGCGTGCCCGCAGCACGGCGTCGCGGAACGCGGCCTGCCAGCGCGCCGCGCCGGCTCTGATGGTTTGCCCCTCCGCCCATCTGCGCGCTCTCGCCGCGAGCGCGCGGCGGCGATCGGGGTCCTGGAGCAGCGCTTCGAGCGCCGGGCCCCACGCGTCCTCCCCCACGAGCAGCCCGCCCTGGGCCTCCCCCATGCCGGCGTAGGGCCCGACCGGCGAGGCGAGCCACATCGCCCCCGCGGCACCGTACTCCTTCAACTTCACGTTCGAGCGCGCGCGGTTGAAGCGCGTGTCGCAGAGGGGCGCCAGGCCGATGTCGAACTCCGCCTCGAGCGGGATCAGCTCTTCGATCTCGCATCCCCACACGTACTCGTAGCGGTGTTTGCTGCGCAGCCTCAGGTCGACCCCGATCGCGATCACGCGCACGCCGTCGTGGCGCTCGAGCACCTGTTCGAGCGTCGCGGCGAGCCTCAGGCGCTTGACGTCCGGTTCATGCTCGCCGGCGCAGGTCATGCCGATCACGACACCCTGATGGCGCTTGCGCGGGTGGACGAGGTCCTCCGGTCCGAGGTAGTTCTCGACCGCGACGACATGCTCTGCGCCCTGTTCGCGGTACACCTGCGCGAGGTGCTCGTTCGTCGTCGTGACGAGGTGCGCCGTGCGCGCGGCGGCGACCGCACGCTCGAAGCTGCGCCTGATCTTTCGCCGGCCACCGTGGCGGTGCCATGCCTCGCTGCCGCGCGTGATCGCGCTGATGTCGTCGTCGGTGTCCCACACGACCGCGATGCCGGCGTCGCGCAGCCGCCGCATGACCGCGAGCGCCTGCTCGTCGTGCAGCTGCTGCACGTGGAAGGCGTCCCAGCCCGACGGCGCGGAGCCGTTCTGGAGCGCGCGGTAGGACGCGTGGCCGGGCCACATGACGGTGTGCCCGCGGCGGGCGAGCTCTTGCAGCGGCAGGATCGCGCGATAGCGACCGTTCGCGGTCCGCTGCACCGCGACCGCAAGCCGCAGCGTGCGGCCGCTCGCTGTTGCCCCTCGCGCCACTTGTCCAGTTCCCCCGAGGACGATCCTCTCACAAGCGGTGCGTCGACCGGACGGCTGGTTGACGTGCTGAGAGGTCTGTAGACGTTCGCGGATGCCGCAGACGCGCCAACCGTTGGAGAATTCTGACTGTCTCTGGTTGGGTGCGGGCGCGCCGCCTGTGCGGCGGGACCGTGTCGTCGCCGCGGCACGCCCGGAGCGCAGCAGGGCGATGTGTCCCGTGCCTGGCAGCCGTTGGCGTCTCTGAGAGGCGTGCGACGGCTTGGCATCATTGGCGTTGAGTGGGCAACGGCTTTGACGGCATGTTTTGCGGGCGCTACGCTCGCTTATGACGCGTCGTTTCACCCGGCCTACAGCGCGGTTGCCGTTCGCAAATGCAGGGACGGTTGTCGTTGAGAGTGAAGAAGGGGGGACGCTCAAACCACGATGCTTGCATCGCGCGCGCCCGCGCACCAATGCACCGCCGCCAAGCGTGAAAACAGTCACGCCGGCAGCAGTGCCGCTGCGCCTCAATCCGCACCGAAAGGAGCCCGCTCACAATGTGCTTTCGCAGCAAGGGTCACCCTCGCAGCATATGAGCTCAAAGTTCCTTTCGTTGACGCTGAGGCGTCTTGCGGGCGCGGCATGGCGTCCCGCACGCCGCGGCAGCCGTGCTGGGGCTCAACCTCGATGAAAGGATCCACCAGATGCAGCTCCGTAGCAGATTCAGCGTTGCAGCACTTGCAGCTTCGATGCTCCTCGCGATCGCCGTCAGCGGCGCTCCCGCAAGGAGCTTCAGGGTCAACGAAAGGAACGTCGAGGAGATATGGAATGAAGCTCTCGGCGCGCCGAAGACCAAGCTCGGGTTCACGATTCCCGGTAGGGCACCCGTCGAATGCCGCGTCACCTTGTTAGGCCGATCCGTCGAAACCACGATAAAGAAGGAAACCACGATAAGGCAGGGCACCATCAACCACGGCGAACTCGAAAGCTGCACAGGCGGCATAGCAACGCTCAGGACCGAAACGATGCCGTGGGAAATCCGCTACCGCAGCTTCACCGGAACACTACCCAGGATACGGAGCGCAACCGCTGGCGTCATAAGGGCCACCTTCGGGATAAGGGAAACCGGCGGACTCGAATGCGAAGTCGCAACCACAGCCGAAAAACCGGGCATCAGGATAGACGGAAGCTCCGCCGATGCCGCGGAAACCGGTTTCGAAACTACCGGCGAACCAGAAAACGTCACAGCTGATAGGACCGCCAGCATACCGCTCAGGGGCGAAGGCTTCCTCTGCGCATTCTCCGGTGATGGCAGGTTCAGCGGTATAGGCTTAGTGCGCAACCTACCGCGGACCGCGAAGATCAGGGTCACCCTAATATAGGTCACATACTAGTAGAGCGTGGGGGGACGTCTGGCGCGGCGTCCCTCGCCGCTCAACTCAGCAACCCCATCCGCTGCGCTCTCTGGATCGCCTCGGCGCGGTTGCGGGCCTCGAGGCGTCTGTACAGGGTTCGCGTGTGGTCTTTGACCGTGTGGTGGGAGATGTAGAGGCGATCGGCGATCTCTTTGTTGGTCGAGCCGTCGGCGATCAGCTTCAGGACTTCCCACTCGCGGTCGGAGAGCGTGTTCGGCCTTGGGTGGTCCGCCGGCGGGAAGACCGTCATCCCGAGGGCGACCATCCGCGCGGCCCGTGCCATGTCGCGGATCGACCAGTTCTTCGGCACGAAGCCGAGGGCTCCGACGCGGCGCGCGGCCGTGCTCGTGATCCGCCCGACGCCGGACATCAAGAGCACGCGCGTGATCGGCGAGGCATCGCACAGGCGCATGCAGAGATCGGTCCCCGACGCCTCGCCGAGGAACACGTCCACGAGCGCGACGTGAGGCTCGTAGCGGCGCGCCAGCTCGACGGCCTTGTCGGGTTCGTCTGTCGCCAAGTAGCGCTGCACCCATGGCTCGTGAGTCAGCAGAACGCGCAGCCCCCAGTGAACGACCTCGTGATCGTCAACGACGAGCACGCGCAGCTGTCGCTGGTTGGCCTGTCCCGTGGTCGCGGGAAGCCCCATCTCCCGGCCGTCCCCCCTCGTTAACCCCACTCCCCCGTGTAGTCAAGCTACTGAGAACCGGCGCAATGCGCAACGCCGTACCGCGTCGCCCCGCCTGTCGTGCCACCCCGCCCCGAGCACCGACAGAGTTGAAATTGGGCACCCACATGGGGGAGCGCCGCGCAGGCAGGTCAGATCCCGCGCCGTGTGGCTGACACGCTCAGACTCGACCAATCGCACCAGGGGGAACACGATGGCGATGGGCCCGGGGGAGATGACGAGCGCTGAGCGGCGCGGCTGCGTGCTCGTGACCGGCGCCTCGCGCGGGATCGGTGCGGCGACAGCCTGCGCGCTCGCGCAGGACGGCTGGCCGATCGGCGTCAACTTCCGCAGCGACGAGGACGGCGCCGCTGCGGTCGTCGGGCAGATCTGCAACGCCGGCGGAGTGGCCATCCCGATCGCGGCCGACGTCTCGTGCCCAGACGCAGTCGAGCGGGCGTTCGCGGCGCTCGAGCGCGAGTTCGGGCTCGTCGCCGTGCTCGTCAACAACGCCGGGACGACGTCCGACGGCCTCGTTCCCCAGCTCGACGACGCGCGCTGGAATCGCGTCGTCGAGACCAACCTTTCAGGTGCCTTCCGCACCTCGCGCCGCGCCGTGATGCCGATGGTGCGCAACCGCTTCGGGCGGATCGTCAACGTCGCCTCGATCGTCGGCGCGTCCGTCTCCAACAAGGGGCAGGCGAACTACGCCGCCGCGAAGGCAGGGCTCGTCGCCCTCACGCGCACGCTGGCGAAGGAGGTGGCGCATCGCGGCGTCACGGTGAACGCGGTCGCCCCCGGCCTCATCCAGACGCGCCTGACCGAAGGCCTCGATCCGGCGCTCGCGCGCGCGGTCCCCGTCCGCCGCGCCGGAGCGCCGGACGAGGTCGCCCACTGCATCCGCTTCCTCGTCTCCCCCGGCGCCTCATACGTCACCGGGGCGACGCTCGTCGTCGACGGCGGCATGACCGCATAGCTCACAGCAACCACGAAAGGAGGATCGATGTCGTCGCCAGAGACCACGCCGCAGTCGATCGAGGAGTCGCTGTTCGACGCGATCGCCGAGATCGGACCCGACCGAGCCGACATCACCCGCGAGGCGACGCTCGAGGATCTCGACCTCGACTCGCTCGACCTCGTCGAGATCGCGCAGTTGGTCCAGGAGAGGTGGGGCATCGACCTCGATCCGCAGGACTTCGAGGGCGTCAGGACGGCTGGGGACGCGCTGGACGTGATCTCGGCGAGGGTGCTCGCGCTGTGAGACGCGCCGTCGTCATCACCGGCGTCGGTGCGATCACCCCGCTCGGGGTCGGCGCTGACACGCTGATCGACCGCTGGACCGCGGGCGCAAGCGGGATCGAGGACGGGCTCGGCCGCTGTGCGCAGTTCGACCCGGCCCAAACCCTCACGCGCAAGCAGATGCATCGCAGCGACCGCTTCACGCAGCTCGCGCTGGCCGCCGCCGCGGAGGCGATCGCCGGCGCCGGCTGGGCCGACGAGCTGCCCTACCCGCCGGAACGGATCGGCTGCATCGTCGGCACCGGCATCGGCGGCGTCGAGACGTGCATGAGCCAGCAGACGATCTTGGACGAACGCGGCGCCGACGCATGCTCGCCGCTCGGCATCCCGATGATGATGCCCAACGCCGCATCCGGCGCGATCGCGATGCGCTACGGGATCGCCGGCCCCAACTGGTCCGTCGCCTCCGCTTGCGCGGCCGGCGCCCACGCGATCGGGACGGCCGCACGGCTCGTGCAGATCGGCGAGGCGGACGCGATCGTCACCGGCGGCGCCGAGGCGGCGATAGCTCCGCTGACGATCGCGGCCTTCGCGCGCATGCTCGCGACCTCGCGCACCGGCGTCTCACGCCCGTTCGACGCGCGCCGCGACGGCTTCGTGCTGGGCGAGGGAGCAGGCGTGCTCGTGCTGGAGGAGGCGGAGTCCGCTCGCGCGCGCGGCGCCGAGCCGCTCGGGCAGCTGCTCGGCTACGCGGCGACCGCCGACGCCTACCACCTGACCGCGCCCGACCCGACCGGCGGCGGACCGGCCCGCGCGATCGCGCTGGCGCTGGAGGAGGCGCGCGTCGGCGCGGCGGACGTCGACTACGTCAACGCCCACGGGACCGCCACGCTGCTCAACGACCGCGTCGAGACCGCCGCGATCAAGCGCGTGTTCGGCGACGCCGCGGCACAGCTCCCGGTCTCGTCGCTGAAGTCGGCGATCGGCCACCTGCTCGGGGCCAGCGGCGCCGTCGAGGCGGTCGCGACCGTGCTCGCGCTGCGCCGTCGCATCGCACCCCCGACCCTCAACTGGGCTGCGGCGGAGGAGGGTCTCGACCTCGACTACGTGCCGGTGAGCGCCAAGCCGCTGCGTGCGGCGGCGCACGCGCGGCGCGCGGTCGGGATCTCGAACTCGTTCGGCTTCGGCGGCCACAACGCGGTGCTCTGCATCGCGGCGTGAGGTGCAGGTGGCCGCCGCACCCACCGTCGAAGCGCACACGCTGCGGCTCGGCGCGGCGGAGCGGATCGAGCTGCTGTGCGACCCCGGATCCGTCAGGACAATCCGGTCGGCCGTCGCCTCGCGCCGCCTGGGCGGACCCGCGCGCTCCAGCGACGGCGTCGTCGCGGGCTCCGGGACGGTCGCCGGGCGTCCGATCGTCTGCTACGCGCAAGACCCGACGTTCGCCGGCGGCTCGCTCGGCGAAGCGCACGCTGACACGATCGTCCGCGTGCTCGGCCACGCCGGCGACGCCGGCGTCCCGGCGATCGGGCTGTTCGCCTCCGCCGGCGCGCGCGTGCAGGAGGGGACCGCCGCGCTCGCCGGCTACGCGCGCGTCTTCCGTGCGATCGTGCGGCTGTCGGGGCGCGTGCCGCAGCTGTCCGTCGTGGCGGGGACGTGCGCCGGCGGCGGCAGCTACGCCCCCGCGCTGACCGACTTCGTCGTGATGACGCGCTCGGCGGAGATGTTCCTCACCGGCCCGGGCGTGGTGCGCGAGGCACTCGGCGAGGACGTCGCCGCGCAGGACCTCGGCGGCCCCGGCGTGCACGCGCGCACCGGCGTCTGCCAGTTCGTCGCCGACGACGACGTCGACGCGATCGGCGTCGTGCGCGAGGTGCTCTCCTACCTGCCGCAGCACGCCGGCGCCGCGCCGCCACAGGTCCCGCCGCACGATCCGCCGCCGGCCGATCCGGGCGCGCTCGTGCCCGCCGACCTGCGCAGGGTCTACGACGTGCGCGACGTCGCGCGCGCGATCGTCGACGGCGGCGAGCTGTGCGAGGTCGCGTCGCGCTGGGCGCGCAACATCGTGACGGCGCTCGCGCGACTGGAAGGCCATCCGGTCGGGATCGTCGCCAACCAGCCGCGCCACCTCGGCGGCGCGATCGACGCGGCGGCAGCGCAGAAGGCGGCCCGCTTCGTGCGCCTCTGCGACACGTACGGGATCCCGCTCGTCGTGCTCGTCGACACGCCCGGGTTCCTGCCCGGCAGCGGCCAGGAGCGCCGCGCGGTGATCCGCCACGGTGCCGAGCTGCTGCATGCGTTCGCGGCGGCGCGCGTGCCATGCGTGAGCGTCGTGACGCGCCAGGCCTACGGCGGCGCCTACATCACGATG
>Ga0134125_10007887_pt1 | contig 12005 bp, 6 predicted proteins | sample KB31751_FD_96464 | JGI IMG/M metagenome (GOLD analysis project Ga0134125, IMG submission 96464) | Terrestrial soil microbial communities with excess Nitrogen fertilizer from Kellogg Biological Station, Michigan, USA - KB3-175-1 | ecosystem: Environmental > Terrestrial > Soil > Unclassified ... | reverse complement strand
TCAGGCACCAGCCCGCGGGCGGGTGGGCCAGGCTGCTGGTGAACGACTCGTAGGTCCATTCGTAGGTGTTCGTCAGGGACGCGGCGGTGCCGGTGCCGAAGATCTCCGGCCAGATGGACGGCGACGAGTACACGCCGGCCTTGTACGAGGAATGGCTGGTCACGTACGCGGTGAACCCGTTGAGGACGGCCCGGTCGAGGCTCGGCGGGACGGAGCCGATCCGGACCACGCCGCTGCACGGGGAGGTATACACGGCGTTCCAGCCGTTGTCGGGGGCGGGGGTGTAGTTGGGCGCGTTCCCCGGGAGCTCGATATCGGCGAAGATCACCGGGTAGGTCACGTGCCGCGTCGCGGCGTGGGCCAGGGTCCGGGCCGCCTGCCGCGCACCCCAGGCGCGGGCCTCGCTGGTGGTGCCGTTGTAGTGAGGATCGACCCCCGGCCCGCCCATGAACCAGTACACGCCGGTGCCGATGCCCTTGTGATAGGTCGCACGGTTGGTGTTCGCCTGCGCGCTGTTGGCCGCGGACCAGACGACGATCTTGTGGCAGCCGGTGAGGACCGCCCAGTTGCCGGCCATCCCGACGTACCCGCCGTAGTAGCCGCCGATCACCGGCACCCGGTACGGCGCCGGCCCCGTGATCGTGACCGTGGTGCTGTCGGTCCCGTACCAGAACCCCGCGGGCGTGTCACCCGCGGCCGCGCTCACGGCGCCGATTAAGGCGAGCGGAACCGCCAGGGCGCAAGCACCGGCCAACCTCACGGCCAGGCGCCGCCAGCGGCCGGGCCTACGCGATACCGCCACACGCTTGTCTGTCTGCACGCCGCCAGTGTGGCAGAGCCGCCCGGTTCATACGAGTGCCTGTCAGCGTGCTCGCCGTCAGGCAACCGTCTGATTTAAGTGAGTGAACTGACTTGACAGCAAGTGTCGATGTGGCGCCATACTGAGTCAGTTAACTAACTCAGACAATGGAGGTGCTGGCGGGTATGGCATCGGTTCAAGGGCAGGTCGGGCCGGACACCGGCTCGCGGCTGGCTCTCCGGTCGAGGCTCGGCGCGATCACCCTGGTGCTGCTGTGCGCGGTGCAGTTCCTCGACATCGCAGACTCGGCGATCGTCAATGTCGCCCTGCCATCCATCCAGCGCGACCTGGACTTCTCACAGCAGAACCTGCAGTGGGTGGCCAGCGGCTACATCCTCACCTACGGCGGCTTCCTCCTGCTCGGAGGCCGCCTCGGCGACCTGCTCGGGCGGCGCCGCTTGCTGCTCACCGGCCTGGCCGTCTTCGCCGCGTCGTCGCTGACCGCCGGGCTGGCCAACAGCGCGGGGCTCCTGGTGGCCGCCCGGCTGGTTCAGGGCATCGGTGCCGCGTTCATGGCCCCGGCGGCGCTGTCAGCGCTCACGACCAGCTTCCGCGAAGGCAAGGACCGCAATACGGCGCTCGGGGCCTGGGGAGCCGTCAGCGGGATGGCCGCGGCGGCCGGCGTCTTTCTCGGCGGAGTGCTCTCGCAAGGGCCGGGCTGGCGCTGGGTCTTCTTCGTCAACCCGCCGGTCTGTGTCGCGGTGGCGGCCGGGACACTCGCCCTGCTCGCGAAAGACCGCGGGGGCAGGACCAGCCGAGCGGCCTTTGACTCGCAGGGGGCGGTGCTCGTGACCGGGGGGATGCTGCTGCTGGTGTACAGCCTCGTGCGGGCACCGATCGCCGGCTGGGGATCGCTCCAGACCATCCTCACCCTGAGTGGCTCCGCCATCCTGCTCATCGCGTTCGCGGGCAACGAGCTCCGGAGCCGCTCCCCGCTGGTTCCCCTCGCCATCCTGCGGGTGAAGGGACTGGTGGCGGCGGATCTGACCCAGCTGATCGCCTTTGCCGGGTTCTTCTCGATGTTCTTCTACGCCACGCTCTACATGCAGGAGATCCTCCACTACTCGCCCCTCAAGGCGGGAGCCGCCTACCTCCCGATCACCGCGGGGTTCGCCGTGGCGGGAGGCCTGGCCTCACAGCTGGTCACGCGCATCGGCACCCGCCCGGTGGTGGTAGCGGGCTGCCTGATCGCCGGGGCCGGGATCTACTGGGTGTCCAGGGTGCCGCTGCACGGTTCGTATGTGAGCGATCTGCTTCCCGGGTTCGTTGTGCTGTCGCTCGGGGCGGGGTCGGTGTTCGTCTCGGTCACCGCCGCCGCCAACGCCGGCGTGCCATCCGACAAGGCGGGCCTGGCGGCGGGGTTGCTGAACTCGTCCCAGCAGATCGGCAGCGCGCTCGGCCTCGCCGTCCTCTCCGCCGTTGCGATCACCCGCACCAACGATCTGATCGCGGCTCATGTACCGCATTTCGTGGCCGCCGATGCCGGCTACCACCGGGCCCTGCTCGTCGGCAGCATCGTGATGGCAGCCGCGGCCCTGCTCGCCCTTCGCATCGGCAACACCCGGGCGGCGGCCCCGCTGGTCATGGTCAGCACCGAACCGGCCGCCGCCCCGGGCCGAGCGGCCCCGGACCTCGTGACGGGAGACCGCCCGGCGCAGTAGCACCGGTACCCTGACAAGTGAGATGACTGACTCAACCTCAGGCCAGGCGGCCACCATCGATCAGCGGCCGGGGAAACGGCAGCGGCTGGTAGCCGCCGCGACCCAGCTCCTGCACCAGCAGGGCATCGAACGGACCACGCTCGCCGAGATCGCCAGCGCCGCGGACGTCCCCGCCGGCAACGTCTACTACTACTTCAAGACCAAAAACGACGTCATCGCGGCGGTCATCGAGGCCCACGCACAGCAGGTCAAGACGACCCTCGCGTCCATCGACGCTCAGCACCGATCCTCCAAGAGCCGGCTGAAGGCCTTTGTGCGGGAGTTCACCGCCCAGAGCGAGCTCGTGGCCCAGCATGGCTGTCCCCTGGGCAGTCTCTGCTCGGAGATCGGCAAGCGCGCCGGCCCGTCAAGCTTTGCTGAGGCTGACCTGATGCTTCTCCTGATCGAATGGGCCGAAGAGCAGTTCCGGTCGCTAGGCCGCCGTGACGCCCACGATCTTGCTCTCGATCTGGTCGCCGCCTACGAGGGCAACGCGCTGCTGGCCAGCACCTTGCATGACCCCAACGTTCTGTCCACGGCGGCGCGACGCCTCAACCACTGGATCGATGCCCTGTAACCCCCCAGGGCTCCTGCCGTTCCGGTGGTCAGGGGGTGATCCGGGCGGAGTCGAATCCGGACACCTCGAAGGCGCGGACCGGCCGGGAGAAGCCCGGCAACGACAGGTCGCCGACGAGCCGGCTCACGACGAGATCCTCGGCCGCCGCGTTCACGCGCTGGGTGACGAGGATCTGCCAGGGCGCCGCCTCGTCGCAAAGGCGCGCCGCCAGGTTGGTGACGCTCCCGATGGAGGCGTAATCGAAGCGGCCGGAAAAGCCGATCCGGCCGAGCGTGGCGTAGCCCTGGTCGATGCCCACCCCGAAAGCCAGCTCATAACCGCGCCGCTGCCAGCTGTCGGCGAGTTCCTGCACCCGCTGGCGCATCTCCAGCGCCATCCGGACGGACCGCAAGGGCGCGTCGTCACACGGGATGGGATCGTTGAAGAAGACCACGAGCCCGTCGCCCGTGAACCGCTCCAGGGTTCCCTCGAAGCGGGCGATGAGATCGCCCAGGGCCCCGTGATATTCCTCGAGAGTATTCCAGACATCCTCGGGTTCAGCCGTCTCGGCGAAGGTGGTGAAGCCGCGCAGGTCGCAGCACACCACCGTGATCTCGCGGCGGTGCCCGTTGAGGAAAGACTCGTCGCCCGAGCTGACGATGAGGTCGGCCAGCTGGGCCGGCAGGAAGCGGCGGAGCCGGCCCACGCGTTCCAGCTGCTCAAGCTGATCCTGGACGCGCTGCTCGAGCTCGCGGTTCCAGCGAGCCAGCTCGGCCGCTTGCTGTTCGATCGTGTCGTGGTACCGCTTGACCCGGACCAGTGAGCGCACCCGGGCCAGCAACTCGGCTTGGTCGAAGGGCTTGTTGATGAAGTCGTCGGCGCCGGACTCGATGGCGCGGATCTTCTGGTCTTCCCCACTCGCGGTGATCATGATCACCGGCAGGAAGGCGGTCCCCGGATCTTCCCGGATCCGGCGGCAAACCTCGTACCCGTCCATTCCGGGCATCACGATGTCAAGCAGAACGAGATCCGGGTGTTCGCTGCCCAGCACGCCCAGGGCTTCCTCCCCGGAGGACGCCGTGGCCACCCGGAATCCCTTAGGCGACAGCACCGCCTCGAGCAGCCGGACGTTCGTCGGCAGATCGTCCACGACGAGTACGAGCGGATCCGGTGTCACTCGGTCCCCACCTCCCCGCCCGAGAGGAATCCGCGGACCTGTTCGGGAAAGGCGCGCACGCTGATCGGCTTCTCCACGTACCCGTCGAAGCCCGCCTGCAGGACCCGTTCCCGGTCCTGCTTCATCGCCTGGGCCGTCACCGCGACCACGGGTATGTCCGCGGTCCGCGGGCTCGCGCGGAGCTGGCGAAGGGCCTCCATGCCATCGATGCCGGGCAGCTGGAGATCCATGAGAACGAGATCGGGAGGCTCCTTGACCGCCAGGGTGACGCCGTCCTCGCCCGTCCGGGCCACGCGTACGTCGTAACCCGCGTACTCGAGCACGTCCCGCAGCAGCTTGAGATTCCGCTCGTTGTCCTCCACGACCAGGATCACGTGGGTCATTCCGACTCCGAAGCCGGGGGCTGGCGGCTCGTGCTCGCCCAGCGAAGCAGTCCCCCCAGGCCCGACAGGTCGAACTCCGTCTTGCGCGCCACGTAGGTGATCCGCCCCTGCAGCCGCTCCTTGTCCTGCTGGGTCATGGACTTGGACGTCAGGATGACGACGGGGAGGGATTTCGTGTCGGGATCCGCCCGCAGGGCCTCCACGACCTCGAAGCCATCCATGCCGGGCATGAGCAGGTCCAGCAGCACGGCCGACGGCTGCCGGTCCCGGATCAGCGCCAGCCCCTCCTGGCCCGTGGCGGCGCCCAGCACCGTCCATCCCTCCGGCTCGAGACTGGCCCGGACCAGCTCTATCGCCAGGGGATCGTCGTCGATCGCCACCACCGTGTGCGCCTGCTCGGGCATGGCGGCCGCGCGGTACAGGGCGGCCAGCAATTCTTCCTTGCCCACCGGCTTGACGAGGTATTCGGCGGCGCCCAGCGCGAAGCCGCGGCCACGCTCGTCGAGCATCGACACCACGACCACCGGTATCGCCGCCGTCCCCGGATCCGCCTTGAGCTGGGCGAGAACCTCCCATCCGTCGATCCCGGGCAGAAGGATGTCGAGGATGACGCCCGCGGGACTCAGCCGGCGCACCGTGTCCAGGCCTTCCCTGCCGTCCCGGGCGCTGACGACGCGGGCGCCCGCCGCCTCGAGATAGACCCGCAGCAGGTCGAAGGATCGCCGGTCGTCTTCAACGACAACGACGGTGGGCCCGGGGCTCGGGGCCGGCCCGGTGGCGACACCGGCCAGGCGGACCTGCGGAACTGGCTTCACCGCCGGTTCCCCGGGTCCGGCCGGCAACGCGATCCCGAAGGTGCTGCCCTGCCCGGGCTCACTGTCCACCCAGATCGTGCCCCCATGCAGCTCAAGGATCCGCTTGGACAGGGTGAGCCCGAGCCCGGTGCCCTCGGCCTGATCGGAGAGCCTGGTGCCTTGCTGGAACGAGTCGAAGATGCGCTCGCGGTCCTCAGCCGGCACGCCCACCCCGGTGTCGGCCACCAGCACCACAAGGTCCTGATCACGGATGAAGGCGCGGACGTCCACGCGCCCGCCTTCGGGGGTGAACTTCACCGCGTTGGACAGCAGGTTCAGCACGACCTGCCGGAAGCGCAGGCGATCGGCGTCAAGCAGTCCGACCCCGGGATCGACCTCGAGGCTCAGCTGGATTCTCTGCTTGAGCGCCCGCTCTCGTACCATCGAGAGGCAATACTCCAGCGATTCGCTGACGACAAATTCCGAGCGGTTCAGGACCATCTGGCCGGCCTCGATCTTCGACAGGTCGAGGATGTCGTTCAGCAGCTCGAGCAGATGCTTGCCCGAGCTCCATATGTCGCGCAGGTAGTCGTCCTGACGCTCGTTGAGCTCGCCAAACATGCGCTCCAGGAGCACCTCAGAAAAGCCGATGATGGCGTTCAGCGGTGTCCGCAGCTCGTGGGACATACTGGCCAGGAATTCCGACTTGTGCCGGCTCGCGATTTCGAGTGCGGCGCTCTGCCGTTCCAGCTGCCGGTACAGCTGCGCGTTGATCAGGGCCAGCGCGGACTGGCTGGCGAACGTCTCCAGCAGGTCGTAGACCTCTTGCGGGATACGCCCTGGTGTATGGCGGCGGATAACCATGGCGCCGACGATGCGGCCTTCCCGGAGCATGGGCACGGCCACCAGGGAACGCCAGCCGGTCTCGGCCAGGGCGCTCAGGTGAGGATCGAGTGGCGCGTCGCGAAGGTCGGTGAGCTCCAGGGGCCGGCCCAGCGTCGCCGCCTGGCCGATAAAGGTGCCGTCAAGGCGTATCCGGGCCCGCCGGAGGGCGTCGAACGCTTCCGGGCTGGTGCCGCAGACGGTCTCGACGCGGAACTCCCTGGCGCCCTCGTCGAACTCGTAGATGGAGCCGCCGTCCGACCCGGACAGTTCTACCGCTTGCGTGATGATCGTGTTGAGCACCTCGGTGAGGTTCAGGCTGGAGCTCACCGCCTGGCCCACCGTGCCGAGAGCCTCCAGTTGAGTCAGCTTGCGCCCGAGCTCGTCGGTGCGGCTCTCCAGCGTCCTGATGAGATCAACGGTGCGGACGGCGAGAGCCGCCTGCGCCGCGAAGGTGGTAAGGACCTCCACCGCGTAATCACTGAAGGGATCGACCTGGGTTCGCCACACCGAGAGCACCCCGACAACGTCGCCATCCAGCAGCATCGGGACGCCCATCACCGTCCGGTAGCCGCCGGCCCGCTGCGCATCCGCCAGGGCGTAGTCAGGGTCGGCGAGCACGTCCGTGATCTGGGTGGCCCGCCGGTCAAGCGCGATCCGCCCGGCGAGCGTCCCCCGGTCCAGCATCACGGGATTATTGGCGATGAATTCCCGGTATTCCCGAGTCATACCGGAACCGTAGGAAAACCGGTACCTGTCCTCATCGACCAGGAATACCTGTCCGGCGTCGGCGTGGCAGAGATTCCGCGCGGATTCGACGACCGTTTCCAGTACTCCCTCGAGATCAGAAGCGGATCGTCCGATGACGGCGAGGACCTCGCTCATCGCAGCGAGCTGGCCACGAGCCCCGGCCAGCTCATCACGCAGCCGTTCGATCTCGGCTGCCGTCCCTCCATTGGGGGCCGGGTCCTGGCCGGCCAGCCTTTCTTTCTCCCCCTCGACCATTCGGCCTCCCCCGGACGTGGTGTACCCAAAGGCAGCACCTTCGCACCAGTGTGCCCTCAGGGCAGCCGGCTTACAACACCGTTGTTCCGCCGGCGGTGCCGCAGCGGAAGCGGGCGGAATCCGCTCACCAGCGCAGCGGAGTTCTCCCGGAAAGAGGCGGCTTCCAGACCGTGCCGCCACGCCCTGGGATGATCTTGGTACAGCGACAAGGGCGCCGCCGGACAGGCCCGCGCGCGGCGGCCCCATCCATGTCAGCGCTGCTCAATGAGCCTGCTCTTGTCCAGATCCCGGACCCAGTGGTCCAGGTCGCTGCCGTCCTCCCGGGTGCCGGCCAGGACCGCCACGTGAGCGTCGGCGCTGTCGGCGGCAGCGGCCACGACGATCGCCCCGGCGGGCGGCGGGCCGTCGCTCGCGGCGATGCCGTCCCTCGTCAGCTCGGCCGCCAGACCCGCGCGCCGGCCGCCGCCCGGACTGATCACCAGCTTCAGCCGGTCCGCGACGGCGAGCTGCGCGGCGACCTGCACGGCGGCCGCGCCGCCCTCCCCCCGCATCCACCGGACTGCGACAACGCCAGGCGCCTCCGGCAGGTCGCGCAGGACCGTGACGAGCTGGACCGTTCCGTCGGCGGCAAGTGTCTCGCGGGGAGGTCCGCCCGGTCCCAGCACGATGGTGTCGGGCTCGGCGGCCGCCACATAGCCGGGCAGCTCGGCGGCGATGTCCCGGCTGAACCGGGACTGCACGACCGTTGCCACGCCGCGAGCCGACGCCCGCCGGGCCAGCGCCTGAAGCGTGCCCTCGGCGCTGGTCGTTTCCAGCAGCTCGCCACCGAGGCCGGTGCCGACCTCCAGCCGGGTGTCAGGCTCGTGCGGCACAAGATGGCAGAGGATCAGCTGGCTGTGTACCCGGCTGGCGGCCAGCGCCGCCCCGATATCAATGAGCGGAGCGGCGGTCTCCGGCGTCTCGACCAGCACCAGGATCCGGCGCCCGGCGGCGGTCCCGAGTGCGGCGCGGTCCGCCTCTGCGGTGTCACCCCGCACGAAGCGCTCCGGGTAGATGAGATTCAGCAGCGGTCCGGCCATCGCCGTCGTCACGATCGCCATCACGATCATCAGCGAGTACAGCGACGGGTCCAGGATGTGCAGCTGCAGGCCAACGGCCAGGATCACGATCCCGGTGAGCCCACGGGTGTTGATCAGGGTGGCGAGAACCCCGGCGCGCCGGCCACGGACCCCCGCGATGCGTGCACCGGCGAAGGCGCCGCCGAACTTGCCGGCGATGGCGACCAGCAGGATGAGGCAGAGTTCCACGAGCCCGGACAGGCTGACCGACGACAGATCGACGTTCAGTCCCGACACCACGAAGAACACCGGCAGCAGCACGAGGACGCTGACCTGCTCCAAGCGGCCGAGGATCTCCTCCCGCAGGGCCGCGGCCGCGGCCCCGTCCCGGGGCATGACGAAGCCGAAAAGGAAAGCGCCGAAGATGTACTTCACGCCCATCCAGTCGGTGGCGTAAGAGGACAGCAGCAGTCCGACCAGCACGGCCGCGAGAACGTTGGCCGTGAGCCGGCCCCGCCGCTGGTAAACATCGACCAGCCTGTGCAGGAGCGGGCGGACCACACCGAACATCACGCCGGCGTAGACCGGGGCCAGGAGCAGCCGGAACTCCTGGCCGCCCGCCCCGGCGCCGGCGATCGCGACCACGACGACCAGCAGCGACCAGGCCAGCACGTCGTCCATCGCGGCGCTGGCGAGCGCGATGCTGCCGATCCGCGTGCGGTGCATGCCGCGGTCGGTGAGGATGCGCGCCAGCACGGGGAACGCGGTGACCGACATGGCCGTGCCCACGAAGAGCGCAAATGGCAGCACGTCGTGGACGTGATGACGGCCGGCCAGCCATACGCCCAGCCAGGTCCCCAGCGACAGCGGAAGGATGACCGAACTGACCGACACGCTCGCGGCCACGCGCTCGTGGCCGCGGAAGAGGCGCTTGTCGAGCTGATAGCCGACGGTGAACATGAACATCAGGACGCCGAGATTGGCCAGCGCGCTGAGCGGCAACCTGAGCGCGACCGGGAACAGCGTCGCCGCGATCTTCCCGTGGAACAAGGTCGGTCCCAGCAGGATGCCGGCGATGATCTCGCCGAGCACCGGCGGCTGGCCGAGGCGCTTGGCCGCCATACCGAGCAGCCGGGCGAGCAGGATGATGATCGCCAGGTCGGCCAGGAACAGCTGGACTTCTTGATCTGTCATCGGGTGCCGCTCCCCATGGCCAAGGCCGACTCGTGAGCCTCAGCAGCGGCAGCGGGACTCATGGTGGAACCCGGCCCCACCGGCACACCCTCTGCACCTGCCCTGATTTCGCCATCGGCCACTTTAACGCGATGGCATTCGCTTCCACCGGCTGTAACCCTTCAGCGACCCGGTTGAACAGGCACCGTTATGCACCGTCCAGTTCAGTTCTCGGCTGACGTACCCCCCAGGCACGCGTCGGCCAGGTCGGCCAGCGTACGGGCCCGCCAGTACCCGGCGGCCATCCCGGCTCCGGCCTTGATGCCGCGTGCGGCCTGCTCGGCTCGGTCAGGGTCGGCGGAAGCCATCACCATGGCGATCTCAGCCACGCGGGCGGGATCGTTGCCGGCAGCCGCTACCGCCTGGTCCAGCCCCGGCCCGGCACTGGCCGGGTCGGCGCGAACCGCTATCACGGCCCCGACCAGGGCCTGCACGTATCCGTCGGCGCTGGTGGCGGCGATTCGCTCGCCGCATGCGGGGTCGGTACGGGCCGCTGCCATGGCCACCTCAGCCAGCCCGGGTGCGTCCGGAGGCAGGCCGCGGATGACCTGCTCGGCCTGGGCCGGGTTGGTGCGGGCGGCAGCCAGGGCCAGCTCCCCCAGGGTCTCGAGCCGGGCCGACGCGCCGCCGATGGTGCGGGCGTACTGCTCGGCCTCCGTCAGCAACTGCTCAGCGTGGTCGGGGTCGATCCGGGCCTCCGCCACTTTTACGCTGGTCAGCGCCTTTGCCTGCACGTCACTCTTGCTGATGGCGCGAGCCCACTGTTCAGCCTCGCTCAGCAGTTGCCCGGCCTGCTCAGGGTCGATCTGGGCCGCTGCCGTCTCGGCAGTGGTCGGCGCCACGTCGCGCATGGTGCCGGGTTTGGTGATGGGGCGGCCGAATCGTTCGGCATCCTCCGGCGGCCGCGCCGGAAAGTCAGCCTCAGCCGTGGCCGCGGCGATGGCGACCTCGGTCAGCGCCCGGACCTTCCAGTACATCGCCTGGTCCGGTTCCGCCAGCATCGAGGGCGGCGGAGGTTGCTCCCGCTCCGACCTGTCCTGGCCCGGGGCCTGGCCGGGCCGGCCGGTGACGGCGAGCGCGATCCGCCCGGCCCAGGTGGGGTCGGTGCGGGCCACCGCCGTGGCGATCGTGGCCAGCGCCATGTCACGCGCGGGCGCGCCCATGGGCCGGACAAGCTCCTCCGCGCCAGCCACGTCAACCTCGGCAACGACCTCGGCCACCCGGGCGACGAATGGTGCGACATCGTCCAGGAATTCCCGGTGGCGCAGCGCCCGGACGACGGGGGGGATCTTCTCCAAGTCCGCCACCAGGCGTTTCGCGTGAGCTGGATCGATGCGGGCCAGGAGCATCCCGAACCCGGCCGGGCAGTGCCAGACCAGGGCCTCCAGGATGTGGTTGTAGCCCGGGGTGCGCTGATTCCAGCTGGGGTGCAGGGCGTCGTCCAGCAGCCGCGCCGCGTGAGCAGGGTCAAGGCGGGCCGCCACCGTTGCCACGTGCACCAGGGCCCTGGCCCGCTGCACCGCCAGCGGGAGGGCGCGGTCGTACTCATGATCCTGTCCCCGGGCGCCCGCGCTGCTGCTCGCCGGGGGCGGCGGCGGGCCGGGAATTGCTGCCGCGCGGTCCTCCAGCGTCATGACCTGCTCATCCAGGGGAAGGGCGTAGGCGGTCTGCCCTGCTTCCGCCAGCAGCCGGGCGGCGCGGGCCGGGTCGGTGCCGACCACCGCTTCGGGTTGAGGCGTCGGCGAGCTGGTTGTGATCATGGTTTGGGGCGGCGGGTCCGGCGGGTCAGGGTCGGTGAGGAGTTCCAGGATCGTGGCTGGGGTGGGCCGGTCGGAGGGCTCCTTGGCCAGGCACGCCGCTACCACGTCGCGGAGCTGAGGGTCCAGGCCGCTGAGGTCTGGTTCTTCGTGGGCGACCCGGTAGGAAATCGCCTCGGCCGGCCCCGCGCCGAACGGCCGGATACCGGTAGCGAAGGCCAGCACCACCCCCAGCGCGAACACGTCACAGGCTGAGGTGAGCGGGCGTCCCAGGAGAACCTCGGGGGCCATGAAACCCGCGGTGCCGGACCGCGCGGTGATGCCGGAGGCGTCGGCGGCCCGCGCGACGCCAAAGTCGATAACGTGCGGCCCGTCTTCGGCCAGCAAGATGTTCGACGGCTTCAGGTCCCGGTGGATGAGCCCGGCGGCGTGGATGGCGCCCAGCGCTTCGGCCACGCCGGCGCCCAGCACCCTCACGTCATCAGCGGGGAGGGCTTTCTGCTCGCGGAGAACCTGCTCGAGCGACGGCCCGGCGACGTAGGCGGTCACCATCCAGGGCCGTTCGGCGTCCGGGTCGGCGTCGATGACCTGCGCGGCGTGG
>Ga0134125_10007885_pt1 | contig 12006 bp, 15 predicted proteins | sample KB31751_FD_96464 | JGI IMG/M metagenome (GOLD analysis project Ga0134125, IMG submission 96464) | Terrestrial soil microbial communities with excess Nitrogen fertilizer from Kellogg Biological Station, Michigan, USA - KB3-175-1 | ecosystem: Environmental > Terrestrial > Soil > Unclassified ... | reverse complement strand
TGTGGCTCTGTTTAAGCGAGTCTCCCATGCACGAATACGAATACATCATCCTCGGATACAACGGCCGCCCGGTGTTGATGGTAACCGCCGCCGGGCTTATGAAAATCCTACCAATAGCGATACCCGCCCTCGGCCCAGCGGCGACGAACATTTCGATCAATTTTGTTCATCGAGCACATCCCGAATTTTCACGGCGAGAGCGGCAGAACTGAAGGGCTTTGTAATCAACAACACGCCTTTGTCCAACCGGCCGTGGTGGATAATTGCGTTTCGTGCATAGCCTGTGGTGAAAAGGATCTTTAGTCCGGGCCGCACCTTCCTAGCTTCTTCGGCGACTTGGGCACCGGTCATGCCGCCCGGTAACCCTGCTTCGAAAAGCGGCTCGTTGCCTCGTGTCACGAAGTCCGACTTGATTTCATGACACCCGACTCAGCCACTGTCTTATCTGCCTGAGTACCACCCTAGACCTTGACGGTATTCTCCCGTGGTAATGTCGTAAGTTCGATTCTCCCCTACGACCGCCCAGCCACTCATCCGAAACGTATGGGGCCACTCTTGCCCAATCTGATTTTCATGTGAGCTTTTTGCCTAGCCCATACTATTCTGAGTGGTCTTCATCTTCGGCGACCAGCCCGGCGTCTCCGACATAGCGGTCGAACTCCTCGGCATATCGCGCAGTCAGCCGCTCCTCTTCGTCAGGCGAGGACTTTTCCTTCAGATCCAAGAACCAATTGCCCTCTTCTTCATACATATGATGGAGAAGCGCGCCCTTGATATGCTCAAGCTTGTCGTCAAACTCCTCGCTCAGGGGCTCGAGCTTTTCCAGGGCCGCCATCTGCATCTTGACCATAGCCTGTTCCGAATACCCCATGTCCGCATGTCCGGTTTCGGAATTGGCGAACAGGGCGGGGTAGAGAACCCCCTCCTCCGCGATCGCATGGCCGGTCAGCAATATTGCAAATTCCTTGAGCGCCTCGCTCTGTTCATCTGCCGTTATGGCGTCCTCTACGGTCGCCAATGCGTCTTCCAGCTCGATATGATGATCAAGTACTAGCGAAAGCCAGTCGCCATCCTCGGCTGCGGTTGTGGCCTTGGCCCGCGCTTCGGCGCGATCTTTGTCGCTTTCAACCGGGGTAACGGCGGCAATGACCTTGTCAACGATGGACATGATGGCGGCTCCTGATGGTGAGGTTCTTAGTAACGCGCCCGTGCGGGATTGGCCCAAGTTGGCAACTTGAAGCTTGGCAATAAAAGCCTGAAAGACCAAAGCAGATCACGTTAGAGGCAACCAGCGGCCATTGACGCAGAATGCCCCCGTAGATGGCCCGGAGCGCAAACGCAGTGACCGTGATCACGTACATTCCGGCTGAGATATCTTTGGTTTCGGCGGTTTGAATGATCTTCCAGGCCTGAGGCGTAAAGCTGACCGTTGAAGCTACCGCCGCGGCGGTTCCGAGCCATGTAACAAGCACCTGACTGGCCCCCTATCTCATGGAAAAAGGCCCGCCGGCTTCCCGGCGGGCCTTGCTCTGTTTTACGGCTTAAAGCCGATAGCCCTGTCGTTCCTGGCGAACCTGTTCGGAATTGTACACGGGCGCGGAAGGGTCATATCCCGACCATCCTTGCGCGCGATAAGCCGTCGCGCGTTGTGTCATATCAATGGCCGACTGGTCCAGAATGGCGGCGTATTTGCCCTCCTCCTTCTCTGGCACCTTGGCGGTGACGATCGCACCACCGCGGCGCAGGGCTTCGGCGTAAAGCTCGGCATTTTCCTTGCTGGTGCCCGATTCCACCAGGGCGCCGACAATTCCGCCCGTAGCGCCGCCGGCGACCGCGCCCGCCGCCAGGCTGGCGAGCCAACCCATTGCGACGACCGGGCCGATACCAGGAATGGCCAACATGCCCAAGCCTGCCGCCACGCCGACTGCACCGCCGGCGATAGCGCCCACGCCGCCACCCGCAGCGGCGCCTTCGGAGCGGTCATCCTTGCCATCGCGATCTTTATCATGCTTGGGGTCAACATCGCTGCCGCCCGGCTTGTGCCAGCCATCGGCATTGCTGGCGACGATACTGATATGGCTGTCGCCCAAACCAGCTGCCTTGAGCCGCTGCACCGCAACGTCTGCGGCCGCATAATCGCTGAATACGCGCGTCAGTGTCTTGGTCATATTTTCTCCTGAGGTATGTAAATGAAGGGTTGGACGCATGGGATCAGTTCACATTGCCCTGGTAATCGACGCTGACCGGCCCGCTCTGGCCGTCCTTGGTCGCCATGCCACGCCAGACGCCATCCTTGTCCTTTTTCAACTTGGCGACGTGGGTGTAGCCCTTGGCCTGAATGGCTGATTTGGCCTCACCCATGGTGAAGCTGTTCGCGCCGATCACGGGAGTTGGGGAATTGTTTTCATGCATGGATTTGACGGCACGGTTGGCGGGACCATCCTGGGCAGGAGCGTCCTGAGCGACGGCAACAGATGCAAACAGGCTGCACACGGCAGCTGCCGCGAGTAAAAGACGCATATGGTTCTCCGGGGTTGAATCTCATCGTTAACGTTGGCGTTACACCCGTTGTTCCGTGACCTGCACTTTTATTCCTATCCCGGAGAGGAGCTGCGCCGATTGGTGAACAAAAGTTCCGGCCCCGCGTTCAGAAGAGGTTCTCAACATCACTAGCCAGGCAACCGTGAACACATCCACGCCCAGGGTCATCGACCTCAATTGTACGTTTTCCATCCAACGCTGGTGCCGGCATTGGAATGTCGCGCGTGTCCAACTGCAAATCGCGACGCGACGCGTCGGCGTTCGACCAGCGGACGTCGCCCGAGAACTTGGTCTGGGTGACAGTACCGGGGCAATAGCCCCTGCCCCGGTTCTCCATGACGCTGCTTGAGACCGACGCAACCGTCCTGCGCGCCGACCGCGCCGCAGAAATTGCGGCAGAAAAGATCAACGAAGGTCCGGTCTCAGCGTGGTTCACGCATCTAGCCAGCGCAACAGCCCATGCAGCCGGACGTCCCGCGACATTTGCTCTTTGCTGCCTGACTATCTTGGTATGGGCGATCACAGGCCCTCTGTTCCACTATTCTGATACCTGGCAGCTCATCATCAACACAGGAACCACCATTGTTACATTCCTGATGGTCTTTCTTATCCAGAATACCCAAAACAGAGACGGCGCCGCACTGCAGGCGAAGCTGGACGAGCTTATCCGCGCAACGCACGACGCGCGCAACGCCTATATGGGTATCGAGCATCTGCCAGAAAGCGAGCTTGAACAGATGCGCGATCATTGCGCAGATCGTGAACGAGATTCTGCCGTCCTCCCTGAGCACTGACCAATGGACGTCGAATGCCTCATCATCGGCGGCGGGCCGGCCGGGTTGACGGCGGGCACCTATCTGGGCCGCTTCCGGCGGCGCACCCTGCTGATCGACGCAGGTCAGAGCCGCGCAGCGTGGATCCCCATCACGCACAATCTCCCTGGTTTTACGGAAGGCATTTCCGGCCCGGATTTGCTCAATAGGATGCATGCGCAGTCGGACCTGTATGGAGCCAAGCGCCTGACAGGAACGGTCGAACGGCTCACCAGGAGTAAAACAGGCACGTTCCTCGCAACCGTCGGTCGGACGGAAATCAAGGCGCAACGCGTGCTGCTCGCCACGGGCGGCCTCGACGTCGAGCCGGAAATCAGCGGCAGCCGCGCTGCCGTTCGGGACGGTCTGATCCGATACTGCCCCATATGCGACGCCTTCGAAGCCGCCGGGAGGAAAGTGGCCCTGGTGGCGTACGGCAAGTGCCGAGTCAGAGAGGCTCTTCTACTCCGAGGCTATACCGCCAACCTTACGGTCCTCACGTTAGGCCGGGAGATGCACATCACCAGGACGGAAAGCCAGCTGCTGGCCGATGCCGGGGTCCGGATCGTAACTGACCCCATATCGCGGTTTTCCCGCCATGGTGATGACGTCGCCGCATGGCCAACGGACACCGAAGCACCCGTTCTTTTCGACGTCCTCTATTCTGCGCTGGGCACCCGGATCCGGTCTCAGCTTGCGATCGACCTTGGGGCGAGCTGTGACGAAGACGGCGCACTCGCGGTTGACCGTCATCAGCGCACGACGGTTCCGGGATTGTTTGCCGCCGGCGATGTCGTCCAGGGACTGTCTCAGGTCAGCATAGCATCCGCGCATGCCGCCATTGCCGCCACCACCATGAACGCGGAACTGCCACCGCTCCTGTTTCCGGGCGGCACGCAGGCCCCTCTTACCATTGACGAGATGCGAGCCCCCATCACTTTCAAAACCGCATAGCGTACGTTGGCGGTCCGGATTTAAGGGCATTGACGCCACGCCTCGGCATGCTGGAGTAAGTACCCGATCTGAATCCGGAATCTCGTCGAGGTGCTGATCTATTTCGGGCTCAATCGCCGGACATGTGGAACGTGCATGTCATCCGGGGTGTTAGTGCTTAACATTCCACAGGACAGATCACATGGCAGCCACCGGCAAAAAGGCAAAGGCTGCGCGATCCGCAAGCAAGCAGTCCGATACCGCACTCTCTGATGCGATAGCGCTGTTGGAGAGCGATCACCGCGAAGTGGAATGATATTTCGAGCAATACGAAGGCGCCCGGTCCAAACAGGACAAGAAGGGCCTTGCCGAAAGGATCTGCGCCGCTTTGCGGGTTCACGCCCAGATCGAAGAAGAACTCTTTTACCCCGCGGCACGAAAAGCGACCAAAGACAACGACTTGCTGGACGAAGCGACGGTGGAGCATGCCGGCGCCAAGGTCCTGATCGCCGAGATCGAGGCCATGCAGCCTGGTATGCCGCTCTACGATGCCAAGATCACGGTGCTGGGAGAGCAAATCCAACATCACGTCAAGGAAGAGGAAAACGAGCTATTTCCCAAAGTCCGGGAGGCGCATCTCGATCTGAAGGCCCTCGGCAAGCAAATGGCCGAGCGCAAGGCAGAACTGACAGCAGCGCTGTCAGATGCCGCCCTCGCTTAACAAGCACATCTATCCCAACTGAGGCCAATTGGCCGGAGGAACTATGAAAAAGTCCAACAAGGGCGCGGAACCGTCAGAACAATCGCCCACCGTCCTGGGCAATGCGGGCGAAATCCACCAGCAGGCAGTCAGCGAGGCCACGTTGCTGACCACCAATCAGGGCGTACCGGTCGGCGATAACCAAAACTCGCTCAAGGTGAGCGCACGCGGTCCGGTTCTGCTGCAGGACTTCATTCTGCGCGAAAAGATCATGCATTTCGACCATGAGCGCATCCCCGAGCGCGTGGTCCATGCACGCGGATCCGCCGCGCATGGCTTTTTTGAATGCTTGGAGCCGCTGGGCGATATCACCCGCGCCGCTTTCCTGCAGAAGAAGGGCGACAGGGTCCCGGTTTTCACTCGTTTTTCGACCGTAGCTGGCAACAAGGGGTCGTCCGATCTGGCTCGCGACGTCCGTGGCTTTGCGGTCAAGTTCTACACCCAGGAAGGGAATTTCGACCTGGTCGGCAACAACATTCCCGTGTTCTTCATTCAGGACGCGATCAAGTTTCCAGATCTAATCCATGCCGCCAAGCAAGACCCCGACCGTGAGTTTCCCCAGGCTCAGACAGCGCACGACACCTTCTGGGATTACATCTCCCTGACGCCGGAAAGCATGCACATGATCATGTGGATCATGTCGGACCGCGCCATCCCGCGCAGCCTACGCATGATGGAAGGCTTTGGTATTCACACCTTCCGGCTGGTCAACGCCAAGGGGCAGTCCACCTTCGTAAAGTTCCATTGGCGCCCCAAACTGGGTGCGCAATCGGTGGTGTGGGACGAAGCGGTGAAGATCAATGGCGCTGATCCTGATTTTCATCGCCGCGACCTCTGGAACGCTATCGACAAGGGCGACTTTCCGGAATTTGAGTTTTGCGTACAAACCTTCACCCAGCGCCAGGCCGACAAGTTCGGCTTCGACGTGTTGGACGCGACAAAGCTGGTTCCGGAGGAGATTATCCCTCTACAAGTCGTGGGCCGCATGGTGCTGAATCGCAATCCGGCAAATTTTTTTGCTGAAACCGAACAGGTCGCATTCTGTGCGGCAAATGTTGTGCCGGGGATCGATTTTACCAACGATCCCCTGCTGCAGGGCCGACTCTTTTCTTATCAGGACACCCAGCTCAAGCGCCTAGGCGGCCCGAACTTTCACCAGATTCCCATCAATCAGCCCAAATGCCCGTTCCACAATCTCCAGCGAGACGGCCACATGCAGATGGCGGTGCCCCCGGGTCAAGTCAACTACGAACCTTCCAGCCTGGGCACAGACGTCAAGCATGAGAGCCGGGACCGCGGCTATATGAGCTTTGCCGCTCAGGAGGAAGGCGACCAGCTGCGTATCCGACCCGAAAGCTTTGCCGACCATTACAGCCAGGCGCGACTTTTCTTCATCAGCCAGACCGAGCCGGAGCAGAACCATATCGTCTCCGCCCTCGTCTTCGAACTCAGCAAGTGCCTGGTTCCACGCGTGCGCGAGGCCGTCCTGTCCCGGCTGATCCATATCGACGAAAGCCTTGCCATGCGGGTAGCGGCGGGGCTGGGCGTTGCCGAAATCAACCCGGCGGAACGCGCGGTCGAGCCCCAGGATATGGAGCCATCGCCCGCGCTCAGCATCCTGGCCAAAGCCCGTCCGAATCTGCGGGGCCGCAAAGTTGGCTGCATGGTAACTGACGGTGCCGACGATGCCTTATTGAATGGGCTGAGGAAGGCTGTGGAGGCCGCTGGCGCCACCTTTGAGATCGTGGCTCCCAAGATAGGTGGCATTACCACCGCCTCTGGCAAGCTGGTCCCCGCCGATCACAAGGTGGAAGGCGGTCCTTCCGTGCTATTCGATGCTATCGCCATCATCCCCTCCCGGGAAGGAGGCGCCAAACTGGCCATGCAGGCAGAGGCGGTAAATTTCCTGCGGGATGCCTTCGGCCATCTCAAGGTCATCGCCTATACGCCGACCGCCGCCCCCTTACTGGTTAAGGCCGGCATGCCTGAAGCCAACCCGGACAACGACCCTGGCATGATTTCACTGGCCGGCAGCACACCGGACGACTTCGTGACGGCCGCCGCGGCCGGACGGATATGGGGTCGCGAACCCTATGTACGCGATGTCCCATAGGAGCGCGTGATGTTCACGCAATGGATGAAACTATCCTCAGAAGTGATGGCGGCGAATTTCGAGGCCCAACGCGTCATCTGCTTACGCCTCGCCAAGCTGGCGAGGGGCGGAGCGGCCGCCGAAACCGAATCGCGCCGGATGGTGACGGAAAAACTGACAGCCGGAACGGAGGCGGCCCTAGCCCTGGCAACCGGAAAATCTCCTGATTCGGTCGTGCGTCGTTACCGAACCATCATGCGCGCGAACAAACGCCGGCTAAGCCCGCGTTCCTAGAAAAGATCCGAATGCCCGACAAGCAAAGAAGTGTATCGCACAGCGGGATGCGACCGGTCCCCGCGGCAGTTTCAATGTTCTTCAGGAACGGCAACCACCTTTTCGTTGGTGACTTCTTCAATAACGGCCATCACCTCGTGAGGATCGGCTTTAGAAGCCATCTGATTGGCCTCTAGATCCTCGCGATCTGGGATTTCTGGGCTGTCCCTCCGCAACTCTTCCAACAACTCAATTATCTTTCGAGTCTTCTGTTCAGTGAGCAAAGTGGCCTCAAGGGACATTTGTTCGCGGAGGTTTGCGAACCGATCAGCGCGCCGCTGACTTGCGAGAATCATTATGGCGATCAAAAGGGCGGCGCCTGTAAGGACCAACTCCATCCACCCAAAAGGCGGGGGATCGGGAGGTGAAAAGCCGCTCCGAAGAAGCGCTATATTGAGCAACACCCACAAAATTGCTCCAACTAACAACGCCAGAAGAAATCTGGGACGCCCCACCCATGCAGTGGCGCGATCTACAACTCGTTCAGCGATGGTAGATTTACGGTGATGTTCCGCGTGCAAGAGAGCAATCGCGCGCACCGTTTCCGCGACATGAGGAGGAACATCAATTTCCAGGCTGGGCATCCTTTCAGTATCGAAACGAAGGCTGTGCCCGCCGTCGCCGCCCAGATACCTCCGCTCGTGCGGCGGCGTTGAAGGCCATTGATTCCGTCAGGCACGCCCGATCATGATAAGCAAAGCTAACCCGGCACGTTCCAGAGCGTGCAGCAACAACGTATTCCAAGTCCCTGCCCGAGAAGGGGAACGCCTAGATCGGCTGAAGGGAAGTCCCGCAGTCCATGCAGCTAAAAGTCGGAGGGGGACCGGGGAGATGTCTGATATTTTCTGACACCTCTACAGGCCTCCTTGCGATACCTATGCCCTCCCAGGTGATGTGGGCCGTTCGGCCGCATCCGCTGCAAATCAGCTCGCTCATGAATTGGTCAGCCATACGCTCCTCAAGTTGACAGAATTACCCAAAAGTTGGGCTTTCTACGCACAGGCGCGTTCCCACTGCATGGCAAAATTACATTTTATCGCTGGGCGCTCTTCTAACACCTTTCTGCACATATCGTCCCTTGGTTTGTCAGCCTGATGACCAAGGTACTGCTTCCCCTCACTATTCTGATGGTGGCATGCCTATTTGGAGGCGCCGCGCCCCTTCCCCAACCTGACGCCCAGGGCTGGAACGGCTCCGGCTGGTACATCACCAGTGCGACGTCTCCTGCAGCGCGGTCCGACGACGTGTCGACCTTTATATTGTTCAACGGCCCATATCCGCTCCAGAACGGATGCCTTGAGGTTTACGACCGGCTCTATTCTCCGATTGGCATCTGCCGATTCCTCGACGTCAAACCTGCCGCTTTCTCCGGCTAACCGCGAATTTGCTCATGAACTATTGGACCTACGCAACGTCGGCAGGCGACTTTTCCATCGTCGAGCGGGGTAGCCGGGGTGTGGATCTATACTTTGGACAATCTTTCCTCGGCCATTATCGAAATGCGGTGACAGCGGCCGAGGAGGTCGGAAGCGGGGAACATCCGATGCTTCCCTGCGCCCCCGAGACCGGGAAGTCATTGCGCGTGCCGTCCAGTGTCCACAATTGGAAATTTATGCGGACTTAGCACAAGGTATCGCAGCAGGAGATATGAATGAATTATCGAATCCATGTCCTCGATTACCGGTTTCAGATTATGGAAAGCCATGATTTCGTGGCTCGCGACGATATAACTGCCCTGAATAAAGGCATTACTCTCAGCGCCGTGAACCCAATCGAAATCTGGGAGAACCGCCGACTTGTCGCCCGTATCGGCATGGCTGAAGAGGCTGTCGCCGACCGACCATATGTCTCGCCTGCCCGTCACACGAAGTGTGCCGCCTAGGGAGGTCGTCGTGCTGCCCTATTACGTTCGGTTCGGTCGTCGTCAGCGTATCCCCTCGACAGTGGAAATTCTGGACGAGCTGCGTTCCGGCCTTGTGCCAGGCTATGTTCGCAAGAGCTGGGCGCAACATGGCTTCATCCGCCCTCCTGTTTCCAGTGGGGACGCCGCACGATCGGTCTGCGAGCACGCCGGCGCTGCGCAAATCGAAACGCACGCCTCGCCCCACGTATTCCCACCGCTCTCTACACGTTGAAGCAAGCCAGCTCTCCAGAATTGGCTGCGGGCTGACCCTGTAATGTCCCACACTCATCATCCGGTCATCGCCTGCATCAGCGCGGAAATATTGAGAGTTGCGAAATTGGAAAAGGTGTCGGACACGGCATACGGTAGAAGTATCCGGCCGTTGTGGCGCAAGGCTCCGCAGGTATAGACCACATTCGGGACATAACCCTCACGCTCGGACGGTTCAGGCCGAACCAAAGGTGCGTGCGATCGCGCCAAAACCTTTGACGGATCGTTCTTATCCAGCAGAACGGCGCCGATAGAATATTTGCGAACAGGGCCGACACCGTGGGTCAACAACAACCAGCCTTCGTCCAGTTCAATCGGTGATCCGCAATTGCCGATCTGGACGAACTCCCAGGGAAATTCGGGCTTCAGGATCGCCGTCCCGCCGTTCCAGGAATACAAATCGTCCGAATAGACGAGATACAGATTCTCATTGTCCTGCCGCGCGATCATGGCGAACTTGCCGTTGATTTTCCGCGGAAACAAAGCCATGCCCTTGTTTTGCGCCGCGGTCCCGCTTAGAGGCATCAGCCGGAAGTTGACGAAATCCGTGGTTTCCAGAAACTCGGACCGGATCGCGTCACCGCTGTAGGCGGTGTAAGTGGCGTAGAAGGTCCGCTTGCCGTCATCGCTGAATTCGACGAAGCGAGCATCCTCGATGCCATGCCAATGCGCTTGCGTGATGGGGAAAATCACCCGTTCGCTGATATCACCGGATGGCGAGAAGATCAGCGAGACTTCATTACCTGCACTTCCAAGACTGCGAATTCCGATCGAGGGGCTTGTGGCGATGCGAGACGTCGGATCAATCACCACATCCCCGCTGGCCGCGATGGAGCCGGTGCGAAAGGTCAGCGAGGAAACATGTCCCTCACCGACCGCACGAAGACTGAGGATGAACCGGAGCCCGCCCTCCGGCGCGCCGGACTGGTCTGGATGGGCAACAATACTGGGATTGAACAGCGCCGCGGCTTCAAAAGAATATTCGTGGAGAAAATAGGCGCCAATCAGCTGGCGCTGTATCAGGCTAAATCCAGCGTGATCGGCAAAAGCATCTTCCATTTCGCAGGCGCGGGCCTCGAACTGAGCCAGCAGGTTGCGATGTCGTCCCTGGAAGTTCTCCAGGACATCCGCCAGTTGGGCCGCCGCGTCCTCGCTGCTCAGGGCCAGGACACGGTCAACGATGTGATTGGCCCGGCTCTTGTCAGTGGGATTGAGGTCGCGGGGTTCGGTGGCCGGCTTGAACGGCCGCACGATAACCCTGGCCGGATCGGGACGAAGATAGAGAGCCTGACGGTTCAGGAACTGGATTTGCGACAAATGACCCCCAGGTCTTGGTCGGTGGAGAGATTGGGCGCGGAGCGCGGCGCGAGCTTCGTGCGACTGTCACCAAGCCGGTGCGCCCGGCGAATTTCCGCGAGACTCAAAAGGTAAGAAACGACGGATTCGCCGCCCCTGTTCTCGTTGGCCCTGTCGGGATGCAAGCCGTCGCGGCAGCTTCCCGTTTCCAAATCGATAAGGGGAAGCGACAAATCATTATTGCCCAGGAACCAGGAAAATGCATGCAAGGCTTCGGCTTTCCATTTCGGGTCGCCATCCGCCTGCCAGGCCGCCAGACAAGCCGAAATCGTCGCGGTGGCTTCCAGGGGCTGCTGATCGAACAGGCGCGGCGCGGCGCGCTTGTCGCCAAAGCCTTGTGTGCCGACGGGACGGAAAACACCCGATGGCCCTGTCTGCCGGGCCACAAGCCATCGCAGGGTTTTCAACCCCGCGTCTGTGTAGGCAGGGGTGCCGGTCGCAATTCCCGTCAGGAGCATAGCTTGCGGCAGCCTGGCATTGTCATACGCCAAGCCTTCTTCGAACCAGATCCACTCTTTGGTTTCCACTGATGCGAGCAGACAGATCAGCCGGTCTGCCAGCAAACCCCGCAGCCGCATCGCAAGAGCATTGTCCGGAATCGCGCTGCAATAGGCATCCAGGCCCAACAGGCAAAACGCCCAGGCGCGCGGCGAAACAAACTCTTCGGCGCTTGGTAAAGCTTCCTCGAACAGTCTGGCAGCCCAGAGACGCCGGGACACGCTAATATCGCTGCGCGCGCATTCGCCCAGGGCCCACAGGGTGCGCCCATGGCTGTCTTCCGAACCACTTTCCTCCAGCCACATGCGGCCAAAGCTCATGAAGTTCCGGAAGCGCCGGTTTGCCGGATTCCAGGCGTACTGAAGGAAGGCCGCCAACCGCGCCGTCAGGACTTCAGAAAGAGCTTCCTCCCCCGCCGTGTTGAGAGCACAGGCCAACAGGAGCGCGCGGGCATTGTCGTCTATGCAGTAGCCATGCGACCGGTCCGGCACGGAATGAATCGCGTGCT
>Ga0134125_10007884_pt1 | contig 12006 bp, 9 predicted proteins | sample KB31751_FD_96464 | JGI IMG/M metagenome (GOLD analysis project Ga0134125, IMG submission 96464) | Terrestrial soil microbial communities with excess Nitrogen fertilizer from Kellogg Biological Station, Michigan, USA - KB3-175-1 | ecosystem: Environmental > Terrestrial > Soil > Unclassified ... | reverse complement strand
GTCGCCGGATCTAGGTCGGCACCTTCAAAATCATGTAGCCGCCGAGCAGCGCAAAAATAATATCTGGCGACCACGCCGCCAACGTAGGGGGAAGTTGGCTGATGTTCCCCATAGCCTCGAACAATCCTGAGATGATCGTATAAACCACGGCAATACCAATAGCAGTGGCTACGCCCGCCATGGTCCCGCGACGTCCTGCAGAGAGCGCAAATGGAATCGCTAAAACGCCCATCACAAAGGTGATGATCGGAAATGCGATCTTCTTCTGCAGTTGCACTTTCAGCTTCACCACTTCAAACCCACTCTGCTGCAGTTCGTGGATGTAACGGCTGAGTTGCTCGTAGTTCATCTCCAGCGACTGCTTCACTTCCTTTTTGAAATAGGGTGGCGGCTCCGAGAGTACCGCGAATGTCGAGACGTCATACTCGTGATAATCCTGGATAGCAGAGCCGTGGAAAGCCCTTTCCCAGCCCTGTTCGCAGACCCATCGGTTCAAGTTGTCTGCCCAGCGCGCTCGTCCGGCGTAGATTCGGCGCACTAATTGAAACGTATTCGGATTGAACTGAAATACCGACAGATTTCCAAATTGGTTCTTGTCTGAGTCGAAGAACTGATAGTAGTAAATCGTCGAATGCTGGCCAAAGATCCACCTGCGAGACGGGTTCAAGTAGGTCTGAGGAGGCTTTCCTTTAATCTGATTCAGCAGCGCGTCCTGGCGCTTGTTGGCGTGGGGTAAATAAAACTGGTCGGCAATAAATAATCCACCCGCGACCAGCGCGCCAGCCAACAACACCGGAACAATAATCCGATATATGCTCATGCCGGTCGCTTTCAGTGCGGTGAGTTCGTTGTAGCGCTGCATCAGGCCGAGAGTAATCAGCACCGTCAGCAGCACGCCATATTGCGCAACGTTGTAAAGAAAATACGGAGTGACGTTGAGCAGGTACTCGCCTACAGTCCACGGAGAAATCTGATTGCGAAGAATGTCACCGAGCAATTCGAAAACGGTGAAGATGAGCGATAACCCCACCAGCGCGCCGACGATCATCGCGAAATTGAAAACAAAATCGCGAAGCAGATAGTCGTCAATCAGCATGGGGAAGCTGGCGCTGAATACGCGTTTGCGAGTAGCTGCGCGTTCAAAAGCGTTCTCTGAAGCGGTAGTCGGCAACAGCAATGTCCCGCCGCGGAAGCTTGTCTTCAGCGAAGTCCAACTTCCTTTCAGAAAAGCAATTTCAAATGGACGGCGTTCGGACCGCCACAGCAGTAATGCGCCGCCGATTAAAAAAACAATGTCTGCCAGCCAGACGCCCGCCCAAGGGGGAGCTTTGCCTTGCCTCGCCAATGAAACTCCGAACAGAGATACAAAGTAGTAAGCGAAGACGAGAACAATGGTCAGAACGAAACCGGCAGACTTGCCACCTTTTTTTGCCGAAAGCCCAAGCGGAAATCCAACCAGAGCAAGCACGATGCAAGCCGCGGGCAAAGCGAAACGCCGGTGGAACTCAATCCAGTACCAGCGGGCGGTCAGAGGCATTTTGCTGCTGCGCGCTAGTTTCGGTAACTGGAAGGTCGGAATCTCTGAAATCGCGGCCGGCGGCTGATCTTTTGCCGCTGCTGATGATTCTGGTAGAGAGATCGGAAGATCAGTCACTTTGAAGGTCGAGATCTGATATCTGTCGGGCGTCGTCGGATCGGTCTCGTGCGAAGAACCGTTAATCAAGTGAAGATGCAGCGTGTTCTTTCCTTCACTGACCAGAATCCCTTCTTCCGCCAGCGTGATCTTGGGCGCGGATGGATTGCTTGTGTCGGCAAGAAAAACGCCCTTCCAGATGGCTGCGCCCTGGGCGCTCTTCACATCGTGGACATACAGCACCATTTTCGGAAAGCCTTCGTAGAACACGCGCGGTTGTACTTCGAAAGAAACCTGTGAACCCTTCAGTTTTTCCTGCAGATGATTGAGCCTCTGTTGCGACCGGGGCGCAAGATAAAGGCTGTTTCCCAATGCAAGCAGCCATGCAGCGAGAAAGAAGATGGAAAGGATGCGCAGGAAGCTTCCAATGCCCATGCCGCTTGCCTTCATGGCGGTGATCTCGCTGTCTGCAGCGAGGCGGCTGAGGCCGATCAAAATTCCAATCAGCACTCCGGCGGGAATGGTAATCGTTAGGGCCTCAGGAATGATGAGCAAAAATAATTCGATTGCGCTGGGCAGCGGCGCACTGTTGCGCACGACCAGTTCAAGGATCTGCCCTAACTCTTTCGTGTAGATCACGAAAGTGAAGATCGCTGCCCCGATCAGCGCGTGTGACGTGACTTCACCGAGAATGTAGCGGGTGAGAATGCGCATCTGGCTTTAAACGGAGTCTAGCATGTAAGCGCCATGAATCGGGGTGAGTAGAGGTTACTCGCGTCAGTATCCACTGCGCTTGTCGACGAGCCCCAGTAGCGGCTGGCCGGACAAATATCTACGCAAATTGTCCGAGAACAAGACGTAGTGGCGCTCCCACATTTTTTCACTGATGCCGGCGGTATGAGGCGTAATTAGGAGATCTTCCAGGTCCCAAAGTGGTGATTCCGGCGGCAGCGGTTCTTGATCAAATACATCGAGGGCGGCGCCGCCAATTTTGTGTTGGCGCAGAACTTCGACGAGCGCAGCTTCGTCAATAAGTGGTCCACGCCCGACGTTCAGCAGAAATGCGTCGGGCTTCATGGCCGCCAGTTGCGGAGCGCCGATCATACCTTTCGTTTCGGGAGTAACCGGGGTAGACAAAACGACGTAGTCAGACTGAGTCAATAGTTCTTGCAATTTCGACGTAGGCAGAACTTCGTCAACATATTGCGGCTTTTCTTTCTCAGGGTGCTCGCGCACCGCGATCACACGCATGCCCAATGCGGATCCATGTTTGGCAACGTTGCGGCCGATGCTGCCTAATCCGACTAATCCCAGGGTCGCGCCTGCTAGCTCCCGTGAATGCGAGCGCCCGCTCGAAAATGCATCCTGTCCCCACACATGTTTCTGTTGAAAACGTACGGCAGCGGGTATTCGCTTTGCCAACGCAAACATCATCGCGATCACCTGCTCGGCGACGACCGGTCCATGAACGTCGCGCGCGTTGGTGATGATTACGTCGCTGTTCACCAGCTCGGGAAACATAAGCTGATGCACTGCGGCCGCCTGCGAATGGATCCAGCGCAGTTTGCGTGCCGCGACAAATTGCTCCGGTCGAATTGATATGCCAAACAGGATTTCGACGTCCGCTATATGCTGCTCAACATTTTCGTAGGAGTTCAGCTGATCCACTTCGAGGTCCGGGAACTCTCTGCGCAACCGCTCCGCAAACCATGGCGGCGCAATCCACAGCGCAAGGCGATGATAGGTGAGGATAAGCAGCTTGCATTTGGGTTGTGAGTTCATCGAGCGATTTCGAAGTTCACAATTTTTTGATTCGCAGGTCCGAGCCGGTCATCTGTTTCGGCTCAGGAACGTTGAGCATACCTAACATCGTAGGCGAGATGTCCCGCAGCGAGCCGTTAGGTTTCAGCGTGAACTGCTTCGAATTCTCGGCTACTACGATGAATGGCACGGGGTTGGTCGTATGGTAAGTGTGTGGTCCGCCGCTTACCGGGTCGACCATCATTTCGGCATTGCCGTGGTCGGCAGTAATCAGCACTGCGCCACCCTTGGCGCGGACGGCTAATTCGATGCGGCCGAGGCAGGCGTCGACAGTTTCTACCGCTTTGATTGTCGGCTCGAGCTTACCGGAGTGGCCTACCATGTCGGCATTGGCGAAGTTGACGACGATGACGTCGAAGCTGCCATCTTCAACCGCTTTGACGACGGTATCGGCGATTCCGGCGGCGCTCATCTCAGGCTTCAAATCGTAGGTGGCAACTTTCTGCGAAGGAACTACCGTCCGCTCTTCTCCGGGGAACGGCTGTTCGACTCCGCCATTGAAAAAATATGTGACGTGTGCGTACTTCTCAGTCTCAGCGACGCGCAGATTACGCATCTTTGCCTGACCCATGATGTTGGCAAGAATATTGTCCAATGACTCCGGCGGGATGACTACCGGCAGACTGAATTTCTTGTCATATTGCGTCATGCAGACGTAATGCAAGTTCTTCGGACCGCGGTCGCGGGGAATGGTTGCATCCAGATCCTCAGCTCCTGGAAGGTCGCGCCCGGCTTGCTCGTTCAGGCCGCTGTTGCGAGTGAGAGCGCGGGTGATCTGGCGTACTCGATCAGCACGAAAGTTAAAACAGATGCAGGAGTCTTCATCGTGAATGGTGGTTGTGGCGCGGGCGCCCCCGCCCGCGTTCTTGTCCGCACAAACGAAGGGAACTATGAACTCATCCGTCACGCCTTTGTTGTAAGACTCTTTCACACCCTGGACGGGGTCGGCATACTTGCCGCCTTCGGCCTCGCCGAAAACCATCGCGTTATACGCCTTCGCGATGCGCTCCCACCGACGGTCACGGTCCATCGCATAGTAGCGGCCGCTGACGGTCGCAATCTTCCCCGTGTTGTACTCACGCATTGCCTTCTGCAGTTGATCGAGGTAGCCCGCGCCGTTGGTGGGCAGAGTGTCGCGCCCGTCCATGAAGGCGTGCACGAAAACGCGCTCGACCTGATTTTGCTTTGCCATCTTCAGCAAAGCGTGGAGATGAGTTTGATACGAGTGCACGCCGCCATCGGAGAGTAGGCCGAAGAGATGAAGTTGCCGCCCGCCGGTGCGCGCATTCTTCATCGCGCTCAGCAAAATGGGATGCTGAAAGAATTCCCCGTTCTGAATCATCAGCTCGATGCGGGTTGAGTCCATGTGGACTATGCGCCCGGCGCCAATATTCAAGTGCCCGACTTCGCTATTTCCCATCTGTCCTTCGGGCAATCCAACGAAAGGGCCGCTGGTCTGAATCAGCGTGTTGGGATATTCGCGCAGCAAGCGGTCATATACCGGCTTGCGGGCAAGCGCGATCGCATTGGCTTTGGTTTCGGCGCGGTATCCCCAGCCGTCGAGAATGATGAGGATGAGTGGTTTGGGACTGGACATAATGCGGCTCTTAGCTGTTAGCTCCTAGCTTTTAGCTCTTAAACACAAATTCTTGGCCACGGATCGGCGCGGATTATCACGAATTCTTGAGGGTCGACGATCATTTGTAAAACAGGTCTTCAATTTCTTTGGGCAGAGGATCGTTGAAATCGTCCGGAACGGTGAATTCGCCCCTCGCCGAGCCGAACCTGAACGCGTTAGGCAAAGCCTTCACTAGGGGGATGGTGGGAACGCTCTTCTTGTAAGCGAAATAACTCGTAACCGCATTTTCCACATTGGCCTTCAACTTCTCCATCGTTTTCGCGTTCGCGAATATGGGGTAGCCAACTGCCTGCGCCTCATAAGCGAGTTCGCTTGACTCCCAGACAGAAAAGACAATTTCATTTTCGACCATTACAAAATTATAACCGGCGATGTGTTAACTACGGCTTGATCTCTACACTTGTGCCTACTGCGACTCGGTCCCAAATCTCATCGATCTCAGGATCGGTCAATGCGATGCACCCATCTGTCCAGTCAATCGTTCGATGCAGTTTCCCGATCCACCCAAATCCGTTTTGGATCCCATGAATCTCTACGTCGCTCCCAGGATCGACACGAAGCGCTAGAGCTCGCTTCTGGTCTGCATCGTTGGGATAAGAAATGTGAAGGGCGTGGTAGAACCTACTGTTCGCCTTCTTCTCATCTATCACGTATTGCCCCTCGGGAGTTTTGTGATCGCCTTTGCGTGTCTTGGGCCCGACTGGGTTTCTTCCGAGTGCGACTTTGTATGTCCGTAAAATCCGGTCATTACTCATCAGTGTAAGCGTATGCGCCGATTTTACGATCAGGACCTTGTTCGCAAGTTCCGGATGGAAAGAAACTCGCTCGCGGCTGCATCCATTAAGAGATAGCAACGTTGAGAGTGCCAGGACAGAAAAGACAGTTTGACGCATTAGCCTTTGTAGTTCAGCGCCTTCAATCCCAAAAACCTCGCCCCGTCTCCAAGCTCTTCCTCGATCCTCAGCAGCTGGTTGTATTTTGCTACGCGGTCCGTTCGTGACGCCGACCCGGTTTTGATCTGTCCTGCGCCGGTCGCGACCGCGAGGTCGGCGATGAACGTGTCTTCGGTTTCGCCGGAGCGGTGAGAGATGATTGAGGTGTATCCGTTGCGGCGGGCGAGGTCGATGGCATCTAGGGTTTCGCTTACCGTGCCGATCTGATTCACTTTAATGAGAATGCTGTTTGCGACGTGCTTGTCGATGCCCTCCTGCAGAAACTCGACATTGGTGACGAAAAGGTCGTCGCCTACGAGTTGAATCTTGTCGCCCAGTTCTTTGGTCAGGTTCGCCCAGCCATCCCAGTCGTTTTCGGCGAGGCCATCTTCGAGCGAAACGATTGGGTAATCATTCGCCCATTTCGCCCAGAAGCGCACCATGTCATCGGAACTCTTGGATGACTTGTCAGATTTTTTGAAGACGTACTTGCCGTCCTGAAAAAATTCGCTGGCTGCGGGATCGAGCGCAATGGCAATTTCTTCGCCGGGCTTGTATCCAGCTTGCTGGATGGCTTCGAGCACGACTTCAATTCCTTCAACGTTTGACTTGACTGACGGAGCGAATCCGCCTTCGTCGCCGACCGCAGTGTTGTAACCGCGTTTCTTTAGCACGCCCTTCAGCGTATGAAAAACTTCAACTCCCCAGCGCAACGCTTCTGAAAAAGATTCAGCGCCGACGGGCATGACCATGAATTCCTGAAAGTCAACGTTGTTGTCTGCGTGCGCGCCGCCGTTGAGAATATTCATCATCGGCGTCGGCAGGGTATTTGCGCCGGCTCCGCCGAGGTAGCGGTAGAGCGGCAACTTAAAGGAAATCGCCGCGGCCCGAGCGGCTGCCATCGACACCGACAGAATCGCATTCGCGCCTAGCCTGCCCTTATTCTCGGTGCCATCCAGTTCAATCATCTTCTGATCGAGTGCGCGCTGGTCCGCGGCATCGAATCCGCCCAGGGCGTCGGCGATTTCGCCATTCACATTTTCAACCGCTTTCAGCACGCTCTTGCCAAGGTAGTTCTGCTTGTCATCGTCGCGAAGTTCGACCGCTTCGTGCTCGCCGGTGGACGCACCGCTAGGCACAATGGCCCGTCCGATTGAACCATCATCCAGCCAGACTTCCGCTTCAACTGTAGGATTGCCGCGCGAATCGAGCACTTGCCGTCCGCGAATCTGTGCGATATTGCTCATTGATTTTTGCCGTTCCTTCTCAGAGGATTTTGAGTCATCGTCTATGAGTACGCTGCCGGGGTGGGCTGATGAAAATGTGAGACGCCTCCCCGTCAGGTAACCCACGCCTGAATAAGTTTTTGCCATGGTGGAATGGGAAACCTGCGATTATAAATGATTGCGGCGAGAGCACTGTGGTCACAACAGAGAGCCCGATGAAACGTCAGACCGAAACACTCAGCGTTGGTTCACCCGCACCCGCATTCACACTGCCGTCGGCGAATAGTGAGGCAAAGTTCTCGCTTTTCGATCTAATTTCGCGCGGCGCAGCCATCGTCGAATTTCTTCGTGGGACCTGGTGACCCAACTGCCGCAAGCGCATGGCTCAGTTTGAGCCGCACAAAGAAGAGATCAGCACACTCGGAGCGAGCCTTCTATATGTTGCCGCTGAGAAAAGGAAGGGTGTTTGGAAGCCTGTGAAGTATTTCAGCCAGCATCCCATTTCGTTCCCGTTCCTGCTGGATGAGGACCGCTCGGTCACGAAAGCCTACGGGCTTTATCATGCACTCGGGCATGATGCATTTCGTATCGCGCACCCTGCAACTCTGATCGTCGATCGCGGTGGAACCGTGCGATATATCTATCGTGGAGATGATCAGACCGACCGCGCGCCGATCAACGAAATATTCGCTGTGCTCCGCAAAATGCGTTAATGAGCCAGCGCGATCAGTTCGCTTTCCGGCAACAACTGCAGATCAATCCAGCCTTCAAGTGGTAGCGCATCCATGGGCAGGCGATTCTGCCAAATGCTGACTCGAAGCCGAATCTTTGTTGCTGCCGGGCTGGATGAATCCGAGTTTGACTCTGGTGGTTGCGCATACAGAACCGAGAGCGGGAGCTTGAACTCGAAGTTACGCGCCAGCGCGACATCCGCGCCTTCAGGGGAAACATGGTCCCCGTTATCGGAAATGTTCCAGCTTGCGATTCTTGAATCTCTCACTTGTAGGTTCAGGCGGAGCCCTCGCCGCGGGCGGCCGGACCGCTCGGCCCACGATTCAAGGTTCACGACGATTTCGCAATCATTTGCGGGAACTTCTCCGGCGAAATCGACGCGTCCGTACACATTGTGCTGATCGATTCCCGCATAAATCGAATCCAGCAGGAAAACTTTGCCGTGCATCGCGCCGGCACGCCTGTCTGTGGCATAGTGCGCGGCGCCCATCCACTCGAAATAGCGGACCATGTCTCCAGTAATGCGAGGGTGAATGTAATTAGTCTGCGGCAAGAATGACGGAGTAACCATTCCTCCCATGATCGGCTGGGCCAGATGGTCGGGCGGAGTTGCTCCCAAGGCCTGGTACACATTCGAAAGATGCTTGCGATATAACTCGTCAAATTCGCGATCGTTTGCCGAATGGTGCTCTGGGCCATACCACCAGTTCCAATCGCTGCCTTCTGCGATCAAAAGTTCCTCGACAGCCAACTTGCGCTGTTCTTCGGAAACGTGCTGTGAAGCCTGGCCGTAGAAATTTCGTGCGTGATACAGATAGTCCCACGATTTGTTGTCCTCGGGCGAGCCGATCCAGACGTTGAAGTTTGCATTGATCCATGAACCTGGAACCAGCGACCGAAGAATGTTTGGATTGCGCTCTCGCTCAATGGCTTCGGAAACTGTGACCGCCTCTATGGAATTGTCTTTTTGCAGAGCATCGTAAAAGCGTCGCACAAATTCGCGGCCTGACCTCGGATAATATTCCCAGGCATTTTCCCCATCGAGAATGATTGCAATGGTCGCGTCGCGGCCAGCATTAAAAAGTGGTTGAGCGGAGTCCTTGATGTTTCGCATCAAGTGTGCGGCGGCTTCGGCCGGGGGCATCCCGGAATAAACAAATCCGATCAAGTCCGAGAGTGCATGATCGCGAAACAGCACGTTCATGCGGGTCGCGCCTTGTTCGTAGCGATGCACGTTGTAAAGTTTCTCTGAGGAGGCATCCGGCAGCCGTCCTTGACCGTCGCGGATGAAAGACATTCCTGTAGTGCGCGATAGGACGCCTTCGTCAGTAGCCATCCAGTTCACGCCTAGTTCGGCTGCTATGGCGACAGCTTCCTCAGAAACGCTTCCTTCTGATGGCCACACCCCTCGCGGACGCACGCCGAAAATCGTCTCGTGCAGATCGAGCCCGCGTTGCAGTTGTTCGCGAGCGTCTTCAGGATGGCGGAATCGATTTTGCGGAAGTGGCAAGCCGAGTGTCGAAGCGGCACCAGCATTGGTGTCGCAGATCAGCGGCAGAATGGGATGGTAGAAGGGCGAAGTGGAGATCTCGATCCGGCCTTGTTTTGCGGCGTCAGCATGCGCGGGTAAAACTTTTTTGATCAGGTCTCGCTGGCAGTCGATAACAAATTTCTGGTCCTCCAGCGAGAATCCACGGCCTTTGCGCACTAGTCCAGCGATATCCGGCTCCGCCAGAAAGAATTCGTCGAACCAGGCAATCTGGGAAAGCACTTGCAGGTCTGTAAAATCCTGGGCTTGAAAATATTTGTCCGCTTGCTCGGGAGATAAACCCGGCCCCTGAAAGCGTTCCCAGAGCTCGGCATATCGCGGATAGCGCCCGATCAGGTGTTCAGGATTTGCCTGGAAGAGATATTGCAAGGCAAAGCGGCGTTCGTCCGGTGCGAGATCGGACGCGGGACGGGCCGCTACGCGAAGAAAAGGATCCAAAGCCGTTCCTTCGGCATAGTCCTGGATTTGCGCGATGAGCGATGGAACAAGATTAAAAGTTTGATGTACTTGGGGAAACTCCTCCAGCAGTTTCACCATCCCGTAGTAGTCTTTCAGAGCGTGCAGGCGCACCCACGGCAGGCGGTACTCACCCGTGACCAAATCCTTGTAATAGGGCTGATGCTGGTGCCAGAGAACAACGACCCGAAGAACAGGCATCGACGGCGTGATTCCTAATTAGAATGAATATGCAGTCTAGCATGTGAGAACGTTCACCAGTCAGCGCACAATTTATGGCCACGAATAACCCCGTTCGTTACGACGTCACTCTTTTTTCGCCTGACGACCTTTACCTATTTAACGAGGGCCGAAACTATCGCGCTTACAACCAGCTGGGAGCGCACCTGGCTTCATTTAACGGCGAGCGCGGAACTTCGTTCAGCGTCTGGGCGCCGAATGCGCGCAAAGTTTCTGTGATCGGAAATTTCAATAATTGGAGTAATAGTTCCCATCCTTTGCAGTCGCGCGGCGCTTCCGGGATTTGGGAAGGATTCATTCCCGGGATCGACAAAGGGTCGCTCTATAAATTTCATATCGTTTCTCAGAATCATGAATTCATTACCGAGAAAGCCGACCCGTTTGGAACTTACCACGAAGAGCCGCCGCGTACTGCGTCAGTGGTCTGGGATTTGGAATATCAATGGGCAGACCAGGAATGGATGGGTTCGCGTGCAAGCCGTCAGACTCTGCAATCGCCAATCTCAATTTATGAGGTTCACCTGGGTTCATGGATGCGTGTGCCGGAAGAAGGGAACCGCTCGCTGACCTATCGCGAGATGGCACCGAAACTAGCCGACTACGTTACACGCATGAATTTCACGCACGTGGAACTGCTGCCTATCATGGAGCATCCGTTTTATGCCTCGTGGGGATATCAGACCACTGGATATTTCGCACCGACCTCTCGCTACGGCACGCCACAGGATTTTATGTTCTTCGTTGATTACCTCCACCAGCGCGGGATTGGCGTGATTCTCGATTGGGTGCCATCACACTTTCCATCCGACGCGCACGGGCTCGCGTACTTTGACGGTACGCACCTGTTCGAACATGCCGATTGGCGGAGTGGCTTTCATCCTGACTGGAACACCTACATCTACAACTACGGACGCAATGAAGTGCGCAGCTTTCTTATGTCCAGCGCGATGTTCTGGTTGGATAAATATCACGTGGACGGTCTGCGCGTGGATGCCGTCGCGTCCATGCTCTACCTCGATTACTCACGCCGCGAAGGCGAATGGATCCCGAATAAATTCGGGGGTAGAGAAAATCTCGATGCGATTGAGTTCTTGCGCCAGTTAAATTTGGAAGCGTACAAAGAGTATCCCGGCATTCAGACGTACGCTGAGGAATCAACCGCTTGGCCAATGGTTTCGAAGCCAGTTTATCTAGGTGGGCTTGGCTTTGGCATGAAGTGGGACATGGGTTGGATGCACGACACCTTGGCATATTTCGCGCACGACCCGATTCATCGCGGATTCCATCAGGGCATGCTCACTTTCCGCATGATTTACGGATTCAGCGAAAATTTTGTGCTGCCGCTTTCGCATGATGAAGTTGTGCACGGCAAGGGCTCAATCGTCGGCAAAATGCCGGGTGATGAATGGCAGAGGTTCGCCAACCTGCGCTTGCTTTACGGTTATATGTTTGCCCAGCCCGGCAAAAAGCTGCTCTTCATGGGCGATGAATTCGGGCAGGTGCGTGAGTGGGGACACGACATGAGCCTGGAATGGCATGTCTTGCAATTTCCGGTTCATTCGGGCGTGCAGAGGTGGGTTGAACAGCTGAATCGCGCTTTCCGCAACGAACCTGCGCTCCATGAGCTTGACAGCGATCCTGCGGGATTTGAGTGGATCGACTGCAACGATACGAAAGCTAGCGTGATTTCGATGCTGCGAAAAGGCAAGAAGCCTGAAGATACGATTCTGATCGTGTGTAATTTCACTCCAGTTCCGCGCGAAAACTACCGCATCGGT
>Ga0134125_10007882_pt1 | contig 12006 bp, 11 predicted proteins | sample KB31751_FD_96464 | JGI IMG/M metagenome (GOLD analysis project Ga0134125, IMG submission 96464) | Terrestrial soil microbial communities with excess Nitrogen fertilizer from Kellogg Biological Station, Michigan, USA - KB3-175-1 | ecosystem: Environmental > Terrestrial > Soil > Unclassified ... | reverse complement strand
TCACGGTCGCATCTGACGGCACGGTCTTTGTCACAGGCTCGACCACCGGCACCTTTGCCGGCGCCCAGCGCAGTGTGCAGAACGTCACCAACGCCTTCGCCGCCTCCATCGGTCCGGGCGGGGCAATCAACTGGACCAAGCAATATGGCGGCGCCGATGGCGTCTCGACCGGCGCAGGCCTTGCCATCGATCCCAATGGCTCCAGCGTGCTGGATGCGTTGGGCCTGCCGCGTGGCACCATCTCGCTGAACCAATCGGTGGACCTGACGCAGCAGACAACTTTGCGCGCTGGCGACAGTTTCCAGATCGCGATCCAGGGCACGGCGGCCCGCACCGCCACCATAACCGTTGATCCGGGCGAGACCTATGACTCGCTGGTGACCAAGATCAACGCCCAGCTTGGCGGCATCGGCAAGGCGGCGGTGAACTACACCGGCGCGGGCGAGAACATGACCATCAAGGTCAATCCCGGCAACACCATCAACCTGGTGGCGGGACCGGACGATTTCGATGCCCTGGCTCGGCTGGGTATCACCGCCGGCGTGCTGACCGCGCCTGCCACCGGCAGCGCCAGCGTCACCAGCAGCACCACCAACAACAGCAGCAGCAAGATCACGCCCACCTATGGGCTGGGCCTGACGGGCAGCATCACCGGCCCATTGGACATTTCCACCAAGACCGGCGCCGACATGGCGCGCTCCACCTTGCTGACGGTGCTGTCCAATATCCAGAGCACCTATCAGACCACCAATGCGCCGCCGCCGGCCCCGCACCAGCCAGGCAACACCTCGGGTACCGTCAGTGCCGCAACGACGTCGCAGCTGGCGAGCTACAACATGGCGCTCTCGTTGATGAATACCGATCCCAGCAGCGCCGTGGCCAACATCCAGTCGATCGTGGCCAGCGGCGGCCAGAGCAGCGGCGGCGGGCTGTCCAGCCTGCTTGGGGCGCTGGGCGGATTGAGCTGACGCATCCGGTCATGGCCCGGCCATGACCGTGAACCAGATCGCAGAGACTAGACGACCTTGTTGAAAACCATGGCGCCCGATGACGGCGCCTTGTAGCCGGGCCGGGCGCTGTAGGTGCGCGCCGGCGCATTGGCGCGGTCCACTTCCGTGGCGATGGCGCGGATCAGCCCTTCGCTGGCATTCTTGACGCGCGTGATCATGCGCACATGAAGTTGCAGCACTTCGCGGAATTTGGCGGTGACGGCAAAGAAACGCTGGCGCAAGGTGGGCGGAGCGCTCTGGGCGAGGCGGACATCGAAGCCCTGCGCCTCGCGGCCATAGATGGCGGTCAGTTTCTGGATTTCCGGATCGGCGGTGGCCAGTGCCTGGCGGCCGCCGTCCTTGAGAATGGCGATATCGGTTTCAAGCGCCGCGATAATGCGCTCGGCCAGCGCGATCAGGCGTTCGATGCGGGAATCGTCTTTCATTGCGCAGCCTGCTGGTGCTTGAGCAACTCGGTTTTCATCTGGGCGGCCATGCCGAAGCCGCCCTGTTGTTCGATGCCCTTGGCATACTCGTTGATCATCAAGGAGCGGAACATCTCCTCGCCCTCGCCGCCGCCGGTAAGGGTGTCGCTTTTGATGCCGGAGAACATGCTGCCCAGGAACTGGGAGATGAAGATACTCTCATATTCCTTGGCTGCGGCTTCGGCTTTGGCAGCGCTGGCCGTGGGTTTGGGAGGACCAGCCAGCGGCGCCTGCTGGGCCATCGTCATCGCGCCTTGGATCGCAGCGTCCATCAGCCGATGATCTCGATTTCGGCCTGCAGCGCGCCGGCTGCCTTGATCGCCTGAAGGATGGAGATGATGTCGCGGGGCCCGACGCCCAGGGCATTCAGCCCGTCCACCACATGCTGCAGCGAGACGCCATCCGGCATCACCGCGATCTTGTTGCCCTTGCCATCGTCGACCTGGATGTTGGTGCGCGGCACGACCTGGGTGGTGCCGGTATTGGAGAATGGCGAAGGCTGGCTGACCTGCGGGGTCTCGGTGACCTTGATGGTGAGATTGCCCTGCGCGATGGCGACGGTGGAGATGCGAACATCCGAGCCCATCACGATCACGCCGCTGTTCTCGTCGATGATGACCTTGGCGGGTTGGTCGGGATCCACCTTGACCTGCTCGATGTCGGTGAGAAGGGCCATGACGCCGCCCGGATAGTTGGCGGGCACGTTCAGCACCACATTGGAGGGATCGGTCGCCTGGGCGGTGTTGCCGCCGAGATAGGCATTCACCGCCTTGGCGATGCGGCTGGCGGTTGTCAGGTCTGGGTTGTGCAGCGACAGCTTCAGATTGGAGAGGCTGGAAAGCTGGAAGCCGGTGCCTTTTTCCACGATGGCGCCATTGGCGATGCGCCCGGCGGTGGGCACGCCGCGGGTAACGCTGGAAGCCTCGCCCTGGGCGGCGAAGCCCCCGATCGAGACCGGTCCCTGCGCCAGGGCGTAGATCTGGCCGTCGGCGCCGAACAGGGTCGTCACCAGCAAGGTGCCGCCCTGCAGATTCTTGGCATCGCCCATGGCCGACACCGACACGTCGATGCGCGAACCGGGCGCGGCAAAGGCGGGCAGGTTGGCGGTGACCATCACGGCGGCCACGTTCTTGGTCTGCATCACCTGGCCGCGGGCGTTGGTGCCCAGCCGCTCCAGCATGCTCTGGATGCTGAGCTGGGTGAACGGTGCGTTCTTCAGGCTGTCGCCCGTGCCGTTCAGGCCGACCACAAGGCCATAGCCGATCAGCATGTTGTCGCGGATGCCCTGGACGTCGACCAGGTCCTTGACCCGTGAAAAAGCGAAAGCGGGAGAGGCCGCCAGAGCGGTTCCCACGGCTAGGGCGGCAATACGGATGTAATAAGGTGCGCGGCGCATAACTCGGCTTCTGCCTGGTGTCTGGCTCCTCTCTTGCCAGTTTCGTGCCGGGCGCCGCCTGAAATATTTCCTTTGATTTCAAAGGCCTGAACGGTGTTCGGGGATGCCTTATTGCGCTCCCGGCACTTCTTGCCGGGATCAGGCTGCCGGTTTGGATGGATTTCCCCTCCGTCCGCTTATGCGGGCACGGGAGAGGCGGCCGGTTCTTTCCTGCCGATCATCAGGGCCAGGAACGCCGCCCCTACCGCGACAAAGCCGGCGATAACGAACGAGTCCAGATAGGACCCTGTCGCCGTGCGGGAGGCCCCGGCAAAGAAGGCGGCCGCGGCGGCGCCGATCTGATGGCTGGCTCCGATCCAGCCGAACAATATTGGTGCACGCGCGGTGCCGAAGACCCGGTTGGCGATGGCCAAGGTCGGCGGCACGGTGGCGATCCAGTCCAGGCCATAGAAGACCGCGAACAGCGACAGGCCGAAGAAGGTGAAGTTGGCGAAGGGCAAATAGATCAGGGACAAGCCGCGCAGGCCGTAGTAGGCAAACAGCAGCTTGCGCGGGTCCATCCGGTCGGTCAGCCAGCCCGAGGCGGTGGTGCCCACCAGATCGAACAGACCCATGATGGCCAGCAACCCGCCGGCCGCCACCGCTTCCATGCCGTGATCGTGACACAGCGCGATCATGTGGGTGCCGATCAGGCCATTGGTGGTGAAGCCGCAGACAAAGAAGGTGATGGAGAGCAGCCAGAAATCGCGGTTCCTGAGGCCATCGGCCAGCGCGGTGAAAGCGGTCTTCAGTGGATTGGCGCGCGCCTGAATTTCCGCGGAATGATTTGCATCAGCGCCAAAGGGCCTGGCGCCAATATCCGCCGGTCCTTCCGGCAGCAGCAAATAGACCGCTGGAATCAGCACCGTCATGGCGATGGCGACGAAAAGCACCACCGGCTTCCAGCCATGGCTTTCAGCGATGGCAGACAGGGCCGGAATGAAGACCAGGGTGCCGGTGGAGGTGGAGGCCGCGAACAGCCCCATGACCAGGCCGCGATTGGTAACAAACCAGCGATTGACGATGGTGGCCGCCAGCACCGTGCTGACACAGCCCGAGCCGATGCCCGAGATCAAGCCCCAGGTCAGCACCAGCTGCCAGGGCGCGGTCATGAACAGGCTGATCGCCGAAGAGACGGCCATCATCGCCAGCGCCACCATCATGGTGGCTCGGATGCCGAAACGCTGCATGGCTGCAGCCGCAAAAGGTCCGGTCAGGCCGAACAGGAAAATGCCGACCGCGGCCGCCAGGCTGATGGTCTGGCGCGACCAGCCAAAGGCCTGACCCCAGGGCACCATCAGCACCCCGGGCGTGGACCGCAGCCCCGCCGCCGCCAGCAGCGCGGTAAAGATGATGGCCACCACCGCCAGGGCATAGTGCCGGCCAAAGAAAGTGCGCCTTGTCATGGGCGGGAAGCTGACACAGACGGCCTGCAAAAGCTTCTGCTGGTCCTTGCATGGCTGTCAGGATGGACGAAGGTATCTGCGGGCCCTATTTTTGCGGTCTCCCACCGCCCGGTAGCCCAAATCCCAATGAAATTCCGATGACCATGGACGCGCTGGATGCGCCCGCAGGCTGGGTAGTGGGATGGAGGAACGCCTTCACACCAAGAGAGCTCGATGCCATCGAAGCCTATGGCGACAGCCTGGAGCCGGTGAAGGCCGAGATCGCCGGCCGCAAGGATAACACCGATCATCTGCGCATCACCCGTGTCGCCTGGATGGACCGTGTTCCCCAGATCGAGTGGCTCTATGCCAAGCTCGAACGGGCGGTGCTCGAAATGAACAGCCGGCTCTACAAGTATGACCTTTATGGTCTGGTCGAGAATTTCCAGTACACCGTCTATCATGGCAGCGAGGGCGGCCATTACGGCTGGCATTGCGACACCGGAAAGACGGGGGACCCGCGCAAAATCTCCCTGACCCTGCAACTCAGCGAACCCTCGGCTTACGAAGGCGGGGATCTGCTGCTGGAAGCAGGCGCGGGGCCGACCTGTGCCCACAGGGCCCGGGGCACCCTGGTGGCCTTTCCTTCTTATGTGTTGCACCGGGTCACGCCGGTCACGTCCGGCGTCCGCAAGTCATTGGTGGCCTGGGTCTCGGGCCCCGTGTTCCGCTGAGCCGGCTTTCCATTGAGCCACATGGACAGGCTTGATGCGGCTTCCTATTTTCAACCCATCGCTGTGCTTTGAGTCTTTTATTCCAGGAATCTCTGATGTCTCGCGTCCCTCGCCCGGCTCTTTTGTGCATCCTCGATGGCTGGGGGTTCCGTCCCGATCATGCCGAGGACAACGCTATCGCCGCGGCGCGCACCCCCAACTACACCCGCCTCCTGGCCGACTGTCCCCATGCGCTGCTGGAAACCTCCGGCAATGCGGTGGGTCTGCCCAAGGGCCAGATGGGCAATTCCGAAGTGGGACACATGAATATCGGGGCCGGCCGGGTGGTGGCGAAGGATCTGCCGCGCATCGATGTCGCCATCGAGGATGGCAGCATCGCCCGCCGCCCCGCCCTGCTGGCGCTGATAGATAAAGTGAAGAACTCCAAGGGTGCCGTGCATGTGATGGGGTTGTTATCGCCGGGGGGCGTGCATTCCCATCAGGATCATATCGTGGCGCTGGTGAAGATCCTGTCCGCCGCTGGGGTGCCGGTTTTCGTGCATGCCTTTCTGGACGGCCGCGATACCCCGCCCAAAAGCGCACGCGGCTTCATCGAGAAGTTCCTTTCCGATATCGCCGGCCTGGCCGGGGTGCGCCTGGCGACCCTGTCGGGCCGCTATTACGCCATGGACCGCGACAAGCGCTGGGACCGGGTGGAGAAATGCTATGCGGCGCTGGTCGATGCCAAGGGCACGCGCTTTGACGATGCCTTTGCCGCGCTGGATGCGTCCTATGCCGAAAATGTGACGGACGAGTTCGTCCTGCCCTGCGCGCTGGGCGACTATATGGGGATGCAGGACGGCGACGCCATGCTGTTCGCCAATTTCCGCGCCGACCGGGCGCGGGAGATTTCCGCCGCCCTGCTGGACAGGAGCTTTGCGGGCTTCAGTCGTGAGCGCCTTGTCGATTTCAGCCAGGCCGCCGGCCTGACCGAATATTCCGAAGCGTTGAAGCCGCTGATGGCCGCGATCTTCCCGCCGGAAGATGTGCGCGAGACGTTGGGCGAGGTGGCGGCCGAACATCACATGAAGCAGCTGCGTATCGCCGAGACGGAGAAATACGCGCATGTCACCTTCTTCCTGAATGGCGGGCGCGAGGAACCGTTCGACGGAGAAGATCGCATCCTGGTACCCAGCCCGAAGGTCGCCACCTATGATCAGAAGCCAGAGATGAGCGCCTATCAGGTCACCGACAAGCTGGAACAGGCGATCGGTTCCGGCAAATATGATCTGATCGTCTGCAACTACGCCAATCCGGACATGGTGGGCCATACAGGTGTGATGGATGCGGCGGTGAAGGCCGTGGACACGATCGATGAATGCCTGGGCCGTCTGGTGCGCGCGCTGGAAAAGGCCGGCGGGGTGATGCTGCTGACCGCTGACCATGGCAATATCGAGATGATGAAGGACCCCAAGACCCACGAGCCCTATACGGCGCATACCACCTTGGATGTTCCCATTATTGCCTTCGGCGCGCCGAAGGGCGCCACCTTGAAGAACGGCAAGCTGGCTGACGTGGCGCCGACACTTCTGGACTTGATGGAACTCGAAAAACCGGTGGTCATGACAGGACATTCGCTTCTGGTGAGAGGCACGTGAAGCGGGACGGCATACTTCTTCTTTGTCTGCTGCTGGCAGCCGCTCCAGGCTTCGCCAAACCGGTTCAGCCCGTCCGGCGCGTCAACGCTCCGGTTCCAACGCCGCGTCCCACTTTCTCCGTCCGCGCCACGCCCGACGCGCCGATGGATCTCAGCCACGCTTTGCCGGGCAAGGCCCTGGCCAAGCTGCCGTCCAGTGCGCAGCAACTCAAAAGCCTGTCTTCAGAACTCACCCAGGGTAAGCCGCAGCTCGCCAGTGCAAAGGAAAAAAGCGAGACCCTCGCCAAGGAAGCGGCTGCGCTCAAGAAGAAGCTGATCGAGACCGCGGCGCGCATCGAAAGTCTGGAACGTGAAAAGATCGACGACGATGCGAAGATCGAAAGCCTCAGCGAGGAAGACGCCAAACTGAGCAAAGGCTTTGCCAATGACCGGGTGGCGGTGACCCGGCTGTTGGGGGTCCTGGAACGGCTGCAGCATGACATGCCGCCGGCGCTGGCGATGCGCCCGGACGATGCCTTGGGCGCGGCGCGGGGCGCCATGCTGATCGGCGCTTCGCTGCCGCCGGTCTATGCTCAGGCGGCGCGCCTGTCGCGGCGGATCGATGCCTTGAAGCGTACACGCGAGGCGCTGGAACGGCAGAAGGCCGCGGCGGCCGACACAGCGGCGCGCCTCCATGTGGCGCGCGGCGAGCTCGATGAACTGCTGGCTCAGAAAGAGCACGAGGCCCAGGGTGCGGCCGAGACCTATGGCACCTTGAAGTCGCGAATGGAGGAGGTCGCGCGCGAAGCCGCCGACTTCCAGGCGCTGCTGGCACGGGTCAGGACCTTGCGCCGGGAAGCGGGCGACACTGATGACGGTGTGGTTACCGTGGAGGCAACGTCGTTAGGTTCCTTTAATGGCCTGGCCCGGAACTCCATCCTGGAACCGGTGGTGGGCAGGGCCACGCCAGGCACCGATAGCCGGAATCCCGGCCTTTCCTATGCAACCCGGCCAGGAGCCCAGGTGATCGCGCCGTCAGATGGCAAAGTTTTATATGCCGGGCCTTACCATAAGAGCGGACAAGTGTTGATCCTGGAGATCACGACCGGTTACGATGCTGTCCTCGCGGGACTGGGACGGGTGACAGTAAAGCCCAACGATCAACTGCTCGCAGGTGAGCCGGTCGGTGTTATGCCGCCGGATGCGGCCGATGATCGGCTTTATTTCGAACTGCGCCATGATGGTCATGGTCAGTCTCCAGCGCCCTGGCTGAAAGTAAATCTGCGTTCTGCGGTTGGAAAGGCGAACGGTACATGAAGAAAGTAGCGGTGCTTGGTCTTGGTCTGATGGGCGGCTTTGTGGCGGCCATGTTCGCCCTTCCCGAGGCGAAGGGCGCGGCTGACGCCAGCGCCTATGGCCAGCTCGATCTGTTCAGCGACGCCTTCGAACGGGTGCGCGCCAACTATGTGCGTCCCGTGAAAGACAGCGAACTGATCGACGCCGCCATCCAGGGCATGGTGTCGAACCTGGATCCGCACTCCAGCTACATGGACGCCAAGAGCTATGGCGACATGCAGATCACCACCAAGGGCCAGTTCGGCGGCGTGGGCATCGAAGTGACCCAGGATGCCGCCGACGGCATGATCAAGGTGATCTCGCCGATCGACGGCACGCCCGCCAGCCGCGCCGGCATCAAGACCAATGACCGCATCGCCGGCATCGATGGGTCGTCCATCGCCGGGCTGCCGCTGAACGAGGCCATCGACAAGATGCGCGGCCCCGCCGGCAGCAAGATCACGCTCACCATCCTGCGCGAAGGCGAGAAGAAGCCGTTCGACGTGACTTTGGTGCGCGCCATCGTCTCGGTGGATGCGGCGACTTACCGTCGCGAAGGCGATATCGGTTACATCCGCCTGCCGGGCTTCAACGAGCAGACCGCCGAAGGCCTGGAGCATGCGGTGCGCGATCTCAAGAAGCAGATCGGCCCGGGCATCAAGGGCTATGTGCTGGACCTGCGCAACAATCCGGGCGGCCTGCTGGATCAGGCCATCCAGGTGTCGGACGACTTCCTGACCTCGGGCGAGATCGTCTCCACCCGCGGCCGCCATCCGGAAGATACCCAGCGCTATGACGCCAAGGGCGGCGACATCACCGACGGCAAGCCGGTCGTGGTGCTGATCAATGGCGGCACCGCTTCGGCGTCGGAAATCGTTTCCGGCGCGCTGCAGGACCACAAGCGCGCCACCATCATCGGCATGACCAGCTTCGGCAAGGGATCGGTGCAGACCATCATCCCGCTGGGCGAGGCGCGCGGTGCGCTGCGCCTGACCACGGCGCGCTACTACACGCCGTCCGGCCACTCCATCCAGGCACAGGGCATCATTCCCGACATCCAGGTCGCACAGGGTGACGAGGCCAGTGTGCCGAAACTGGCGCGGCCGTCGGAAGCCGACCTGCGCGGGCATCTGGTGGGCGAGCCGGTTCCGGCCAAGCGCATCAACGCGCCCGTGATCAAGCCGGCACCGGGCAAGAAGTATGACGACTTCCAGCTCTCTTATGCGGAGGACCTGCTGCACGGCAAAATGACGGTGGCGTCCGCCACCGTGCTCCAGGACAAGCCCGCGACCGCGGCACAATAACTTTTGACGGCAAAAAGGGCCCGCCTCCCCTTGGGGGAGGCGGGCTTTTTGCTGCGTTAACCGGTGCGTAACCATCCCAATCCTTAATGGCGGCATGGCTGCTGCCGCCGACACCGCAGAAGGCTTGCTCGCGTCCAGGAGCGGGCGGGCCCTGACCTTTGCCTGCTCGTTCACCATCTGCCTGATGGCGGCGGGCGCCCTGGCCATCACCCTGTTCGGCCGGCCCCACGCCCCCGCCATTGTGGTGGATTTGAAGACCGCGGCCGGCGCCCGCGCGCCGGCGCCTGCCGTTGCGCAAATGGGCGATGGCCCTGTCATGGGCCGCGTCACCCAGCCCATCTATGCCGGCAAGGCGCTGTTGGCTGATCCCGCCCTGATCGAGAATACCGCGCAAGGCCCCTTGCCGCGCATCGCCGATGATGGCCGCAAGCCCATGACCGTTTATGCCGGCGCGGCCCCAGCCGGTGGCAAATTCAAGATCGCCATTGTGGTCGACGGCCTTGGGCAGTCGGCTACCGCCACCAAGGCGGCGCTGGATGCCCTGCCGGCCGGCGTGACCCTGGGTTTTGCGCCTTACGCCGGCGATGTCGGCAAATGGGTGGGTGAAGCACGGTCCCGGGGCCATGAAGTGCTGCTGGAAGTGCCCATGGAGCCGCTGGACTTTCCCGACAGCGATCCGGGGCCCCACACCTTGCGCGCCGGTCAGGAAGAAGAAGCCAATATTCAGCGCCTGACCTGGGCGCTGTCGCGCTTCACAGGCTATGCCGGCGTCACCAATCTTCTGGGCCAGCGTTTTCTGTCCGACAGCGATGCGCTGGCGCCAATGCTGACTTACCTGAACCGCCGTGGGCTCTATGTTTTCGACAATGGCGCGGCCGCCCAGTCAGTGCTGCCGAGCGTGGCCGGGCAGATCGGCATTCCGGCGGCGCAAAGCGGGCCGGCGCTGGATACGATTCAGACGGCGCTGGAAATTGACCGGCGGCTTTCCGATCTCGAAACCCAGGCCCGCGCCAATGGCAGCGCCGTGGGTTCGGCCTTTCTCTATCCTGTTTCCGTCGCCCGCATCGCCGCCTGGGCGCGCGGTCTGCAGGCGCGGGGCTTTGTGTTGGTGCCGGTTTCCGCCATAGTCGCGCAACCGACCACAAAATAACGCGCGATTCTCAGTCCATGTCTTCCTATCTGCCCTACCGGCCTTGCGTCGGCATCATGCTGTTCAACAAGGACGGCAAGGTCTTTGTCGGCAAGCGTATCGACCAGACGGTGGAAGGCTGGCAGATGCCGCAGGGCGGCATCGACAAGGGGGAAACTCCAAAGGAGGCGGTGCTGCGCGAGCTTCAGGAAGAAGTCGGCACCGACAAGGCCGAGATCATCGGCGAGATGGAAGACTGGGTCACCTATGACCTGCCCGAGCATCTGATCGGCGTCGCCTTCCACGGCAAATACAAAGGACAGAAGCAGAAATGGTTCGCCCTGCGCTTCACTGGGGAGGATGGTGACATTGACCTCACCAGCCACGAGCCGGAATTTTCCTCTTTCAAATGGGTGGACCTGAAGGCGCTGCCGGGCCTGATCGTTCCCTTCAAGCGCGATACCTACAAGGCGGTGATCGCCGTCCTCGGGAAATACGCATGAGGGCAACGGGCGCGAGCCGCAAAGCGCCTGTCGTGATGATCCATGGCGCTTTCTGCGGCCCATGGTCCCTGGATGGTCTGAAGCGGAAATTCAAGGAAGCCGGTTACGCGGTCACGACCCCCTGTCTGCGGTTTCACGATCAGAAACCGCCGCCCGCCGCGCTGGGCACCACGGGTCTGCGCGATTATGCCACCGACCTGGAAGAGGAAATCCGGGCCTTGGGCGTCGCGCCCATCCTGGTGGGCCATTCCATGGGTGGCCTTCTGGCGCAGCAGCTTGCGGCGCGAACAGAGATTCGCGCGCTTGTGTTATTGGCGCCTTCGGCGCCCTGGGGCACGCCGCCGACCACCTTGTTCGAGATCGGCGCCGCCCAGGCGATGCATCTCAATCCGGGTTACTGGAACAAGGTGCTGGAGCCCAACCGTGACGTGGCGCTGGCGCATTCACTCGACAAGCTGCCCAAGCACATGCGTGACGAGGTCTTTGACCGGCTGGTGCCGGAATCGGGTCGCGCCACCTTCGAGATCCTGAACTGGGGCCTGGATCTCAATCATGCCAGCGGCGTGGAGGCCGAGAAGATAAATGCGCCGCTTCTGTTCCTGACCGGAAGCGAAGATCGCATCAATCCGCCTTCGACGGTCGCGCGCATCGCGGCCCTCTACGGCGCCCGCGCCACCAACGAAGTGATGCAGGGCATGGGCCACTGGCTCATTGGCGAACCGGGTTGGGAAAAACTGGCCGACAGGGCGCTGGCCTGGCTTGAACTGCTGCCTCCGAAATAACAGCGTCATCACCCGGACACGCGGGCCGATGACGACAAAAAATTGAGGTCAGCTCTTGGCGTCAGACCGGCGCTTGTTGAAGTCCTTCATGAAGGACTCCAGCGTGTCCACCGACGCGATCTTGGCGGCGGCGTCACGGAAGGCCAGGCTGTGCTGGTCGATATCGGCCGATAGCACCGCAAACAGGTTGGCATCGGGCGTGCCCTTCATGCGGGGCGCGAAGTGCTCGCGCAGCCGCGCCAGAGAGGTCTCGTCGTTGGCCAGGCTATAGGCCACGGCCGCGCGCAGCACCTGGGCGCGGTCGGCATCG
>Ga0134125_10007881_pt1 | contig 12006 bp, 9 predicted proteins | sample KB31751_FD_96464 | JGI IMG/M metagenome (GOLD analysis project Ga0134125, IMG submission 96464) | Terrestrial soil microbial communities with excess Nitrogen fertilizer from Kellogg Biological Station, Michigan, USA - KB3-175-1 | ecosystem: Environmental > Terrestrial > Soil > Unclassified ... | reverse complement strand
GTCGCCTTGTCGCGGTTGACGTTGGCGCGCAGTTGCTGCGTGTTGGCGCGGAACGTCGACGCGAGCCCGGTGAGCTCGGGTCGCTCGCGCGCCTTGGCGAGGAAGTCCTGCAGCACGGCGCCGAGCTGCGCCGGATCGCCGGCGCCGGTGTCCTGGATCCAGAACTCGAAGCCGCCGGTGGTGCCGAGCCCCGGCACCGCGGGCGGCGCGATCGGGATGACGAAGCCGCCGGGAATCGACTGCATCTCGCGATAGAGCGTCGTCAGCACCGCGCGCGCATTCTGCTCCCTGGCGGTGGCGATCGACGCGTAGCGCTCGTCGAAGTCCTTGAGCGTCACGAAGAACGCGCCGGCGTTGGTCTGGAACCCGCCGTCGAGCAGGCTGTAGCCGGTGATCATCGCGCGCCGGTCGACGCCCGGGATCTTCGCCAGCGCCGCGTCGACTCGCTCGGACACCGCCTGCGTGCGATCGATGCTTGCGGCCTCCGGCATCACGATCGCCGCCATCACGTAGCCCTGGTCCTCTTGCGGCACGAACGCCGTCGGCAGCACGTGGAACAGCCCCCAGATGGCGCCGAGCAGCACGACGAGCAGCACGAGCGCGATCGCCATCCGCGCGATGACGGCGTTCACCGCACGGCCGAACGCGTCGGTGACGCGGGTCACCTGGCGGTTGAACCAGCCGAAGAAGCCGCGCGTGCGCGGCGGCGCGTGGCGCAGCATCAGCGCGCACATCGCCGGCGTCAGCGTCAGCCCGATGAATCCCGAGATCGTCACCGACACGACGATGGTGACCGCAAACTGCTTGTAGAGCTGCCCGGTGGTGCCCGGCAGGAACGCCGCCGGCACGAACACCGACACCATCACCAGCACCACCGCAACGAGCGACGTGGCGATCTCGCCCATCGAGCGGATCGTCGCGGCCCTGGGGTCGAGGTGGTGCTGCTGCATGTTGCGCTCGACGTTCTCGACGACGACGATCGCGTCGTCGACCACCATGCCGATCGCCAGCACAAGGCCGAACAGCGTCAGGAGGTTGATCGAGAAATCGAGCGCCAGCATCCCCGCGAACGTCGTCACCAGCGCCACGACGATCGCCACGGCACAGATGATCGTCGTGCGCACGCTCTGCAGGAACAGGAACACGATCAGCACGACGAGCACCATCGCCTCGGCGAGCGTCTTCAGCACCTCGCGGATCGAGATGCGCACGAAGTCGTTGGTGTCGAGCGAGATCGTGTAGTCGATGCCCTCGGGGAAGCGCGTCTTCATCTCGGCGAGCGCTGCGCGCACCGCCGCCGAGACCTTGAGGCCGTTGGCGCCCGGTTGCTGGAACACCGCGATGTAGGTCGCCGGCACGTTGTCGAGGCGACTTTCGACGATGTACTGGCGGAGCCCCACCTCGACGCGCGCGACGTCGCCGAGGCGCACGATCGCGCTGCCGTCCTGGCTTGCGCGCAGGATGATGTTCTCGTACTGGCGCGGGTCGGTGAACGGCCGCTGCGTCACGACCGGGAACGTGAGCTCGACGGGATTCGACGTCGGCTTCGAGCCGATCTGCCCGGCGCCGAACAGCGCGTTCTGCGACTGCACGGCGCTCGCGATGTCGCTCGTCGTGATGCCGAGGGAGGCCATCCGATCCGGGTTCATCCAGATCCGCATCGCCTGGTCGGGCACGCCCATGATCTGCGCCTGGCCCGCGCCGGGCACGCGCTTCAGCGCGTCGAGCACGTAGACGTTCGCGTAGTTGGCGACGAAGTCGCTCGTGTAGCGGCCGCCCTTCGGGTAGACGGCGATCAGCATCATGATCGACGACGACTTCTTCTGCACCGAGACGCCGAGCTGCGTCACCGCCGACGGCAGCTGCGGCATCGCGAGGTTGACACGGTTCTGCACCTGCACCTGCGCGATGTCGGGATCGGTGTTCATCGCGAAGTACACGGTCAGCGTGAGCTGGCCGGTCGACGAGCTCGTCGACGACATGTAGAGCATGTTGTCGACGCCATTGATCTGCGCCTCGATCGGCGCGGCCACCGCGTCGGCCACCGTCCTCGAGTCCGCGCCGGGATACGTCGCCGAGACGGTGACCTGCACCGGCGTGATCGTCGGGTACTGCTGCACCGGCAGGAACAGCACTGCGAGTCCGCCGGCCAGCATGAAGATGATCGCGACGACCGCGGCGAAGATCGGCCGCTCGATGAAAAAGCGCGAGAACATGCGAGCCCCGGGCGCGGCGGGCTACTTCGCCGCGGCGCGGCGCGGCTCCGGTCGCGGCGGCGCGACGTACGGCGTCGCGTTGACCTCGGCGCCGGGCGTGAGGCGCAGCGTGCCGTCGACGATCACCGTGTCGCCGCTCTCGAGGCCCTGGTCGACGAACCAGTCGTCGCCGTTCCAGTCGCCGACGTCGACCGGCCGCATCGCGGCCTTGCCGTCCTTGCCGAGCAGCCACACGAAGTGGCCCTTGGCACTCTGCTGGACGGCGCGCTGCGGCACCAGGATCGCGTTCGGCCGCAGCGCGCCCTTCAGGTGCACGCGCACGTACTGGTTGGGCCGCAGCACGCCTTGCGGATTCGGCACCGACACGCGGATCAGGAACGTGCCGGTCTGCGAGTTGTACGAAGGGTCGGCGAACGTGATGCGGCCCGTGTACGGGAAGATCGAGCCGTCGACGAGCTCGATCTCGGCGTCGAACGCGTTGGTCGGCGGCATCTTGAGGCGTCCCGACGCCGCGTCGTGGCGGATGCGCTCCATCACGTTCTCGGACAGGCTGAAGTTCACCCACATGGGCGTCAGCACCGACACCGTGGTGAGCTGCGCGTTCTGCGGGCTGACGTACGTGCCTTCGGCGACCGCGGCGAAGCTCGACACGCCGTCGACCGGCGACGTGATCGTCGTGTACGAGAGGTTGAGCTCGGCTTCCTCGAGTTGCGCCTTCGCCTGCGCGACGGCAGCCGCGGATTGCTCGGCCTGCCCGGTCGCGTCATCGAGGTCCTTCTGCGACAGCGCGTTCTGCTCGGCGAGCGGCTTGGTGCGCGCGAGGTTCGCCTGCGCGACCTGCAGCGCCGCCTGGTTGCGCTGCAGCGCGGCCTTGGCGGCGTCGACCTGCGCCTGGAATGGCTTCGGGTCCATCCGGAACAGCACCTGGCCGGCCTTGACCACCGCGCCCTCGGTGTAGACGCGCTTGTCGAGGAAGCCCGACACGCGCGCCTGGATGTTGACCGCCTGCGAGCTTTGCGTCTGCGCGACGAACTCCGCATTGACCGGCACGTCGTGCGCGGCGACGGTGACCGTCGTCACCGCCTGCGGCGGCGCGGGCGGAAGGGCAGGCGGCTTACGGTTGCACGCGGTGAGCGCTGCGGCCAGCGACAGCACGGCCCACACGCGAAGATGCCCGGCGTTGGTCAATCGCAATGACATCGTCCTCCCCGTCGCGCCGGCGTGTCGACCGACGCCGGATTGTAACGTCGTTCAATTGCGCGGCGCGACGCCGAAGGGCCGCGGGCGTGACGATCGCGTCAGCAGGCGGGAACGAGCCGGCCGCCGAGGTCGTGCGCCCCCGCGCGCTCGATGGTCACGTGCGCGAACGTGCCGGGCGCAAGGTCGCCACCGTCGTCGACGACGACCGTACCGTCGATCTCCGGCGCGTCGGCGGCGCTGCGTGCCACCGCGACCGTGCTCACCGCGCGGCCCTTCCGGTTCCTCGCGCGCGCCTCGATCGCGTCGACAAGCACGGTTTGCGTCGAGCCGACCTTCGCCGCGAGTCGCGCGGCGCTGATCGCCGCCTGCTTCGCCATGAAGCGCGCGCGGCGCTCCTCCTTGACGGCATCGGGCACCGGGTCGGGCAACGCGTTGGCGGCGGCGCCCTCGACCGGTGAATACGCGAAGCAGCCGACGCGGTCGAGCGACGCCTCGTCGAGGAACGCGAGCAGCTCCTCGAACTCGGCGTCGGTCTCGCCGGGAAAGCCGACGATGAACGTGCTGCGGATCGTCATGGCCGGCCGCTCGCGGCGCCAGGCGCGCACGCGGTCGAGCACCTTTTCCGGCGCCGCCGGGCGCTTCATCAGCTTGAGGATGCGCGGGCTCGCATGCTGGAACGGCACGTCGAGGTAGGGCAGCACGCCGCCGCCGGCGCCGTCGGCGCGCATCAGCGGCACGACGTCGTCGACGTGCGGGTACGGGTAGACGTAGTGGAGCCGCACCCAGGCGCCGTGCGCGCGGGCGAGGGCGTCGAGCGCGGCGACGAGCTCGTGCATCCGCGTCTTGAGCGGCCGGCCCTGGAAGAAGCCCGTCCGGTAGCGAACGTCGACGCCGTACGCGCTCGTGTCCTGCGAGATGACGAGGAGTTCCTTGACGCCCGCCTTCAGCAGGCGCTCGGCCTCGCCCAGCACGTCGCCGATCGGGCGGCTGGCGAGGTCGCCGCGCATCGACGGGATGATGCAGAACGTGCAGCGGTGATTGCAGCCCTCGGCGATCTTCAGATAGGCGTAGTGGCGCGGCGTCAGCTTGATCCCTTGCGGCGGCACGAGGTCGACGAACGGGTCGTGCGGCTTCGGCAGGTGCGCATGGACGTTGTCGAGCACCTCGCCGGCGGCGTGCGGCCCGGTCACCGCCAGCACCTTCGGATGCGCGGCGCGCACGAAATCGCCGCCGCCCTTGGCGCCGAGGCAGCCGGTGACGATCACCTTGCCGTTCTCGGCGAGCGCCTCGCCGATCGCGTCGAGCGATTCGGCGACCGCCGCGTCGATGAAGCCGCAGGTGTTGACGACGACGAGGTCGGCGCCCTCGTACGATGGCGCGATCGCATAGCCCTCGGCGCGCAGCCGCGTCAGGATCTCCTCGGAGTCGACGAGCGCCTTCGGGCAGCCGAGCGACACGAAGCCGACGCGGGGCGCCGCGGCAGCGGCCTTGCGTGCGGCGCTCATCGGGATACCCTGCGCGCGGCGCGCTTCGGGGCGAGGGACGGGCTCATCGGGCGGATTGCGATGCAGCTACTGCGGCGCACAAGCGCCGTTGCTGCGATGCGTCGTGCGCGTTCAGCGCTTGTCGTCGTCGTCGGGTGCGTTTTGAGGCGGTGCCGCGAAGTTCGGGAACGGGAATGACGTGAACATGCCGCGCGTCTGGTCCTGCATCCGCTGCTGCATGTCCATGAACAGCCGCGCGCTCTGCTCGAGGTAGTTGCCGAGCATCCCCTGCATCGCCGGCGCCTGCATCTGCATGAACTGCTTCCACAGGTCGGGCGTCAGCATCATCTTGTCGCCGTATACCTGCCGCGCCTGGTCCTGCAGCTTCTTCTGGATCGCGAGGAACGCCTTGACGTTCTGCTCCATGTACTGGCCCATGATCGTCTGCTGCGCGCTGCCGTAGAAGCGGATCATCTGCGCGAGCATTTCCGAGCTCCACATCGGCACGCCGCCCGATTCCTCGTCGAGGATGATCTGCAGCAGGATGCTGCGCGTCAGGTCGTCGCCGCTCTTGGCGTCGACCACCTGGAACTCGACGTTGTCGAGGACCATCTGCTTCACGTCGACGAGCGTGATGTAGCCGCTGTTGGCCGTGTCGTAGAGGCGCCGGTTGGGGTACTTCTTGATGATGCGGGGGGAAGCGCTCATGGGGATGTCCGGGGGCCGAGGGCGCGATTATAACCCCCTGATTTATCGGCCGTTTGGACGCCCTTCCCGGCCTCGCAGGGGCCGGATGCTGCAGTGCAGTAAAAAACCCTTGACTTGGGGATTTGCCGTCCCTATACTGCGTTTGTGCGGTGCAGCATCCGGTGTAAAGCCAGGGCGCCGCGGACGGCCTCGTCGGGACGTAAAGACCGCGCCGTCACAGGATACGCGAGCGCCGCCGGTGCCTCGTCCCCAGCGGGGATATCCGGCAACGTTCACGGTAACGGTTCCATGACTGAGACCACGAAAGGAAGCACCATGTACGCAACCGAACAATTCGCCGAGCTCAACAAGGTCGGCGTCGCCAACGCCACCCGCTTTGCCGCGCTCTCGATCGAGAACGCCGAGAAGCTCTTCCGGCTCAACGTCACCGCCGCCAAGGCCGCGTTCGCGCACGGCGTCGAGAACGCGCAGGCCGTCGCGGGCGTCCGCGACGTCCAGGAGCTCTTCGCGCTTCGCGCCAAGGTCGCCGAAGAGAACGTCCAGGCCGCCGTCGGCTACGGCCGCACGCTGTACGCGCTCGCCTCGGAAGCGCAAGGCGAGTACACGGCGATCGCCGAAGACGCGTGGAACACGTACTCGAAGGGCGTCTCCGCGATCGTCGACAAGGCCGCCAAGAGCGCGCCGGCGGGCTCGGATGCCGCCGTCAACGCGTTCCGGTCGACCTTTGCCGCCTCGACCGCCGCGTTCGACCAGTTCCAGCGCGCGACCAAGCAGGTCGTGAGCCTGGCCGATGCGAGCGTCCGCGCCGCCGCGGCGTCGACCGCGAAGCCGGCCAAGGGCCGCAAGTAATACCGCACCAGGGAACTCGCGGTTCCGGCCGCGGGTCCACCTGATGTGGGTTGGATGACGAAAGCGTGAAGCGCGACCGGTCATAGCGATTGCGCGAAGTCGATCGACAGGCCCCGCCTCCCAATGGAGGCGGGGCTTTTTTCATCCGGGAGAGCCACGCCGACCGTGCACGATTGTGCATGGCAATAAATTTTTACGCCTTTATATTTAACTCTCTCGGCAGCGGTGGTAAAGTGGATTTGTGCACTGCCGCATGTCCCTCCCGGGACCTCCGCGGCAGGTGCCCTGTATTCCTCTCCTCCTCCTGACGGAATGCAGACTTCGAGCCCCGCCGTCACCGGCGGGGCTTTTTTTATTGCATGTGCTGGCCGCCGTTGATGGCGATGTTGGCGCCGGTCAGGAACGCCGCCTCGTCGCTCGTCAGGTAAGCGACGAGGCCCGCCACCTCTTCGGGCTTGCCGAGGCGGCCCATCGGGATCTGGGGGACGATCTTGGAGTCGAGGACCTCCTTGGGAATCGCCATCACCATCTTCGTGCCGATGTAGCCGGGCGAGATCGTGTTGACGGTGACGCCTTTGCGCGCGACCTCGAGCGCGAGCGCCTTGGTGAAGCCATGCATGCCGGCCTTCGCCGCCGAGTAATTGGTCTGGCCGAACGCGCCCTTCTGGCCGTTGACCGACGAGATGTTGACGATCCGTCCCCAGCCGCGCTCGACCATCCCGTCGCACACCTGCTTCGCCATGTTGAAGCACGAGTCGAGGTTGGTCTTTATCACGGCGTCCCAGTTGGCCTTGTCCATCTTGCGGAACGTCATGTCGCGCGTGATGCCGGCGTTGTTGACGAGGATGTCGATCGGGCCGATGTCGCTCGCCACCTTGGCGACGCAGTCGGCCGTCGACGCATAGTCGGCGACGTCGCAGGGGTAGGCGCGGAACGCGTAACCCTGCGCCTTCATGCCCTCGAGCCATTCGGATGCCTTGGTGTTGCCGGGTGAGTACGTGGTGACGACGTCGTCGCCGAGCTTGGCGAGCTTGATGCAGATCGCCTCGCCCAAGCCGCCCATCCCCCCGGTCACCAGGGCCACGCGCCGTGTCGCTGCCATGTCGTCCTCCTCGTCGTTGTCGATGTGGATCGTGCCTTGCCGCCGCGCGCCATTCAGGTCGCGGCCTCGTGTACGTAACGGCCCGGCGCCGGCGCGAGCGGCGCGAACGCCGCGTTGCCCGTCGCGGAGGGTGCCGCGCGCGTGCCGCCCTTGTACGCCGCGAGCCAGCGCGTCCAGTGTGGCCACCAACTGCCCGGATTCGACGTGGCGCGCGCGAGCCATTCGTCGGGATCGCCGCCGTTTCGCTCGCCGGTCCAGTAGTTGCGCTTCCGCGGCGCCGGTGGATTGACGACGCCGGCGATGTGCCCGGACGCGCCCAGCACGAACGTCGCGTCGCCGCCGACGAGCGCGGTGGTGCGCCAGGCGCTCTTCCACGGCACGATGTGATCGCGCCGGCTCGCCATCACGTAGGCCGGGCAGCGGATGCGCGAAAGGTCGACCGCCTCGCCCTGCATCGTCAGCGATCCGGGCTCGCGCAGCCGGTTGTGCACGTACATGCTGTCGAGGTAATACGCGAACATCGGCCCGGGCAGGCTGGTCGAGTCGCCGTTCCAGTGCAGCAAGTCGAGCGCCGGCGGCGTGCGGCCCTCGAGGTAGCTGGCGACGACGTAGCGCCACACGAGCTCGTTGGCGCGCAGGCTCGCGAATGCCCCCGCCAGCGTCGCGCCCGGCATCCGCGCACCCATCCGCATCGCCGGCGCGACCGACGCCATGAACTCCGGCGTGATGTAGGCGCCGATCTCGCCCGGATCCTCGAAGTCGAGCATCGTCGCGAGGAGCGTCAGGCTCGCCACCGACCGGTCGCCGCGCGCCGCCATCACCGCGAGCGCGCTCGCGAGCAGCGTGCCGCCGACGCAGAAGCCGAGCGCATTGACCGTGCGGCTGCCGCTGACCGACTTCGCGACGTCGATCGCCTGCTCGACGCCTTGCGCGAGGTAGTCGTCCCAGGTGAGCCGGCCAAGCTCCGCAGGGATGTTGCGCCAGGACACGATGAACGTCGTGTGTCCCGCGTCGACCGCGTGGCGAACGAACGAGTTCTGCGCGCCGAGATCGAGGATGTAGTACTTGTTGATGCACGGCGGCACGATCACGAGCGGCCGTCGCGCCACCTTCGGTGTCGTCGCGTCGTACTGGATCAGCTCGATCAGCTCGTTGCGGTAGACGACGCTGCCCGGCGTGACGGCGAGGTTGCGACCGACCTCGAACGCGTCGGGATCGCTCATCGTCACGCGCCCGGCGCGCATGTCCGCATAGAGGTTCGCGGCGCCGTGCATGAGGCTCGCGCCGCCGGTGGCCATCGCGCGCCTTTGCGCGGCCGGATTGCCCGCGAGGAAGTTGGCCGGCGCGAGCGCCTCGATCGCCTGGCGGGTGTAGAACGCCGCGCGCGCGGCGTCGCGCGGCGCGAGCGGCAGCGCGTTCACGCGCGCGGTCAGGTATTCGGCACGGAGGAGATACGCCTGGCGCAGGAACGAGAACCACGGGATGGTCCGCCATTCGGGCGCGTCGAAGCGCCGGTCGTCCGGCTCCGGCGTGGCGACCTCGGGAAGCGTGCCGCCCGCCTCGAGATGCAGGACGGCCCGCCACAGCGCGGCGCTGCGCGCCGCGTAATCGCGGTCGAGTGCAGCGAGCGCCTCGCCTTGCACGGCCGCGGTCGCCTGCGCGGCATCGGTCGCGGGCGTCGCGGCGCCGAGCGGCTTCGTCCAGAAGCGCGCCCAATCGGCGCCGGCGCGTTGCCAGGCTTCGGCGAGCGGCGCGAGATCGGCGAGCGCGGGTTGGTCGAGGGTCAGCACGGACGGCCGGCGGGCATGCGGCCGTCGGAGGCGAGGGCCGTGACGTCGATGGTATCGTGCACGCACTGCAACATTCAATCGTCGCCGGTGCACATCGTCATCGCCGGCTGGCTCTACGTGATCGGCGCGATCTCGCTCACGATGAAGAGCGCGGCCGCGGGCATCGCCCTGTTCGCCCTCGCCGGTCTCGCGCCCGTCGCGCTCTGCGGATGGATCGCGCTCCTGCGGTTGCGCCGGCGGCGTGCCGACGCAGAGGCGCGCGCCGCGACATCGCCGTCGTCAGGGCTCGAGCGCGAGGTGGACCAGCGCGATGACCGCGACGCCTGACACGATCAGCAGCATCTGCTTCAGCGTCTCGAGCGGCTCGGGCCGCCGGTGCAGGCTGGGAATGAGGTCGGCGACCGCGACGTAGAGGAGGCTCGCCGACGCGATCGCGAGCACCGTCGGCAGGATCCCCGCCATCGCGGCGAGCGCGAAATAGCCGGCCGTGGCGCCGGCCAGCGTGGCGACGCCGGTCGCGACGTTGACGGCAAACGCGCGGCCGCGTGTGTAGCCCGAGTGCAGCAGCACCGCGAAATCACCGATCTGCTGCGGCAGCGCGTGCGCGACGATCGCGAGCGTGGTGACGAGCCCCAAGCGCGAATCCGCGAGGAACGCCGCGGCGATGACGATGCCGTCGCAGACGTTGTGCACGCTGTTGCCGATCAGGATCATCAGGCCCGAGCGGCCCTGGTCGTGGCCGTGCGCATGCGCGGTGTGCATCGCATGCGCGTGCTCGGTCTCGTCGCGCGCGTCGTCGTGCGGCGCGTCGCCATGGCTGTGCCGCCACAGCACGAGCTTCTCGAGCAGGAAGAACGCGAGCAGCCCCGCGAGCACCGTCGCCATCACCGCTTGCGGATCGCCGCGCGCGAGGGCGTCGGGCAGCAGCTCGACGAACACCGCGCCCAGCAGCGCGCCGACCGCGAACGACACGAGGCGCGGCACCAGCGTCGCGGGTAGCGCCAGCGACGCGCCGGCCGCCACCGTCGCCAGCACGCCGGCGGCGAGCGCGGCGAGGAAGACCTCGAGGTAGCCGGCGACATGCATCGGGCGCCGATGTTAGCGCAGCGGCCGCCGTGGCGGCTCGCGAGGCGTGGCAGGCGGCGCCCCTGCGCCACGGGTGCGGCCGTCAGCGATCGTCGCGCCAGATGAGCGCCGCCATGCGCCCGGTCGGGCCGTCGCGGCGATAGGAGAAGAAGCGCGCGCGATCGCCGTGCGTGCATGCGGCGACGACGTCGACGGCGGTCACGCCGGCGGCGGCGAGGCGCCGCTGCGCAAGCGCGCGCAGGTCGCAAAGCCACTTGCCTTCGCGATGGCGGACGAAGTGCGCGGCGGCGCCGGCGTCATCCGCGGCGAACGCGTCGCGCACGTCGTCGCCGACCTCGAACGCCGTCGCGCCGATCGCGGGCCCGAGCCACGCGACGATGTCCGGCGGCTTCACGCGCATCGCGTCGAGCGTCGCCTCGACGACGCCGCCCGCGAGCCCGCGCCAGCCCGCGTGCGCCGCGCCGATCGCGCCGCCGTCGCGTGCCGCGAGCAGCACGGGAATGCAGTCGGCGACGCGGATCGCGAGCGGGCTGCCGGCGAGGCGCGTGACCAGCGCGTCGGCACGTGGCGGTGCATTGCGCAACGCATCGACGTTGCCGCGCCCGACCTCGACGACGTCGGCCCCATGCACCTGCTCGAGCCACACCGGCGGGGCGGGCAGCCATTCGCCGACGCGGCGCCGGTTCTCGGCGATCGCGGGGTCGTCGCCTTCGCGCGCGCCGCCGACGTCGAGCGACGCGCTCGTGCCTTGCGACACGCCGCCGTTGCGCGTCGTGGCGAACGCGTGCACCCGCGCTGGCGCCCGCCACGCGGGTACGATCCAGTCGAGGCGGCGCGCGGCGAAGCGCGCCGCGAGCGCGGCGTCAGCGATTGCGCGCGGCGGGGTCGCGTCGGCCGTCGCGCGCGCTGGAGTCGCGTCAGCCATGCGCGTGCGCGAAGCGCGTCGTGGCATGCATTTGCGCGCCGCGCGTCGTTTCAGCCATTCGCGCGCTCTTGCAGCGCCCGCTGCAACGCCATGAAATCGTCCGGTGGCTCGGCTTGCCAGCGCATCTGCGCGCCGGTCACCGGATGATCGAGCGCGAGCCGCCACGCGTGCAGCGCCTGGCGCCGCATCGCCGGCAGGCCGGGAACGTCGCGCGCGCGGCCGTATGCGGCATCGCCGACGATCGGATGGCGGATCGCGGCGAGGTGGACGCGGATCTGGTGCGTGCGGCCGGTCTCCAGCGTGCACTTGACGAGCGTCGCGATCGCGTAGCGCTCGCGTGGCGCGACATGCGTGCGCGCCGCGCGGCCGCCCTCGACGACGGCCATCGTCGTGCGCGCCACCGGATGGCGGCCGATCGGCGCATCGACGGTGACCGCGCGCTCGATGTCGCCCCATGCGATCGCGAGGTAGTCGCGATGCACGTCGCGCGCGGCGAGCGCGCGCGCCAGCGCGGTCTGCGACTCCGGCGTGCGCGCGACGACGAGGAGGCCGCTCGTGTCCTTGTCGAGGCGGTGCACGATGCCGGCGCGCGCGACGCCGGCGAGCGACGGCGCGTGGTGCAGCAGCGCGTTCTGCAGCGTGCCGC
>Ga0134125_10007880_pt1 | contig 12007 bp, 9 predicted proteins | sample KB31751_FD_96464 | JGI IMG/M metagenome (GOLD analysis project Ga0134125, IMG submission 96464) | Terrestrial soil microbial communities with excess Nitrogen fertilizer from Kellogg Biological Station, Michigan, USA - KB3-175-1 | ecosystem: Environmental > Terrestrial > Soil > Unclassified ... | reverse complement strand
CTTCTCCGGCATAACCGGCGACACCTTCTATCAGAACAGCGGCGCCTCGGATTGGACGATCCAGAACAACATGTACTACAACTCCGCAGGAGGGCAGGTGCGCACCGACGGCAACCAGACCGGCGACCAGCATCCGCTTCAGCAGAATCCGCTCGTCTCGGGCTGGGCCTATCAACTTGCCAACAACAGCCCGGCCTTCAGCTCGATCGGCTTCACGTCCATCGTGGGCGGATGGGGCCCGACCGGGTTCGCCATGCCGCAGGCGGGCGCCACGCCATCGGTCGTATAAGTCTCCAGCTACGGGAACCGCCCGTTCAGGTCATTGCCTGGACGGGCGGCACCGCCTCGGTGCCGTGATAGCTTCAGTGTAGATCTGCGGTATCGGCGTGCGATGGCACCGATAGCGCCGCCGCTGAGGCGGTATTGGCGACTATCTTCGCCATGATGGGGCGGAGCCGCTCGGCCATGGCCGCCGTCACCAGGCGACTCCCGTGAATATTGACGTGCAGGAGATCCGTAAAGTTCTCGTTGGCGCAGAACATCTGCGACATGTCGAAAATCGGCTCGTCGGCACCGAGGTCGTGCTGCAGAGCACTCTCCCATTCCGTGTAGCGTGGCACGAGCTTACGGAAGTACGGGTGAAACGGGGCGATGTACAGCACGGGCTTGATACCGCGCGCGTTCAGCTCACTGACAAGCCGTCGCAGCGCGGCGACGCTTTCCGGACGGGAATGATAATTTTTGAACTCGTTGAGCGGAATATGCGCCAAGACCTCCGGCGTCATCGGCCGGTCGTACATGATCCAGTCCTGGTCGCTTCGATGTAGCTGATAGAGGGCGCGAAGCGTCATCTCGTTGTTGAACTCATAGAGGTGCGAGATCGTCGCCCAAACGTCGTTCCAGGGATCGAACCGCCGGACCAAATCGTGCACCGGCCCCGCGTCTCTCGCGAAGAGCCGAAGCTCGTTGACGAGCACCGGACTGTCCACCGCGTCCGAGACCTCGATGAGCACAATTTTCGGCGGCTTGTTGTGCTCGAGGTAGTCCTTGACGATCGCCTCGACCACCTCGCCTGACATTCCGTTATATGCGGCATTGAAGACGCGACAATCCAGCATGCGGCTGAGCTGCGGAGCGAAGACCGAATGCACGGCGCGGGAGTTGCCCACCACCAAGATATCGTTGTCGAGGCCCCCACGATGCAGCCGCGAGAAGCGAAACTCGCTAGCGTCGACGACATGACCCAGGGCGAGCGCGCCGAGACGGTCGCCGGCGACGAACAGCAGGGCAAGCAGTGCTAGGTAGAGAAATGGGCTCGACCGGCGCATGCTTAGAACTGGAAATAGATGAATTGAGCACCGGCAAAACTGCCGGCCAACGGAATCAGCCACAACAGCGCCAACATCCCGCCGGTGCGCGCCGCGCGCGAGCGGAAATAGATATTGCGGATAGTCGAGCACTCGGCGCCAACCTCGATGGCGACGAGGAGCATGACCAATGCCAGCGCCTTGACCAGGTGAAATTTGAGGGGCAAATCGGAAGTGTGCCAATCATCCAGGAGCAATATCCGGCGCAGCACAATCATCGCCTCGCTGAACGATGAGGCGCGAAAGAAAACCCACGCCACCGACACCAAGGTGAAGACGGCGAGCACCTGGAGGAGGTAAGCCGCGGCGCGCGGTACCGGCAAGCGCATCGGAGCGCGGCGGGCGGAGTCGCTCAGCAGCCGTTGCCCGACCAAATAGCAGCCGTGCAGGGCGCCCCAGCCGATGAAGGTCCAGTTGGCGCCGTGCCACAATCCGCCGAGGAGCATCGTCGTGAGCAGGTTGCGGTGGGTGCGTGCCTTGCCATGGCGGTTGCCGCCCAGCGGTATGTAGAGGTAGTCGCGCAGCCAAGAGGACAGGGATATGTGCCAGCGGGTCCAGAACTCGCTGAAGCTGCGGGAGAAATAGGGCCGGCGGAAATTTGCTGGAAATTTGTAGCCCATGATCCGCGCCAACCCGATCGCGATCAGGGAATAGCCGGCGAAATCGCCATAAATCTGGAAGGCGAACAGGATCACGGCGAGCAGGAGTGACAGCGAGTTATAGGCCTCGGGCAGCTGGAAATTGAGCGTGACGAAGGGCGAAATGTTGTCGGCGACGACGAGCTTCAGGAAAAAGCCGGTGATGATCATCTCAAGGCCAACGAAAAGGTTGGTCCACCGGAAGCGACGGGTCCGGTGCAGTTGCGGCAGAAGCCACCGCGCTCGCACGATCGGTCCCGCGACAAGCTGAGGAAAGAGCGCGATGAACGTGGCAAAGACCAAGAAATCGCGCTCGGGAGCCAGTCGGCGATAGTAGACGTCGATCGTGTAGCTCATGCTTTGGAAGGTGTAGAAGGAGATGCCGACCGGCAAAACGATGTGCAAAGTCGCCCAATCGGCCTCGAGGCCTATCCCGTGCAGGAGAGCGGCCATGCTGCTTGCGAAAAAATTGAAATGTTTGAAGAAGCCAAGATAGCTGAGGTTGGCGGCGATGCTGAGCGTGAGCATCAGGCGCCGGGTGCCTGTGGCCTCCGTTCTAGCGAGGAGCCGTCCGATGGTGTAATCGCCGACGGTCGACACCGCCAGCAGCGCCATGAAGCGCCAGTCCCACCAGCCGTAAAACACGTAGCTTGCGACGAGAGTGATCAGCGACTGAAGGCGGCCGCGGGTCAAAAAGAAGGCGGGGAAGAACAAGGCCGCGAAGACGAGGAATGTCAGACTTGTAAAGACCATGGCTCACCGGTCCGAAGATGCTGACCCAAAGCGTCAAGATGCGGCGCGCAATAAACGCTGAGATAGCAACTTCGTTCCTAAGGAGGGGGTGCGGCCAGGCGGCGATCGCAAACACAGCGTCGCTGGCGCGGCGGCGGCCGGTCAACTCGCGGTCATCGTCGCGTCAGTTGCGTCAGTCGAGGTGCGGCAGCGCGTGATCGATGGTCGAGGGCCTTCTGGCCCTCCAGGTGAGCGTTCGGGCGAGGGCGACAGCGCGGCGGCGCGACTGATCGGCTAGGGCGACGGTGCAGCACATGAGGAAGAACAAGCCGAAGGGATTACCTGCGTTGATCGTGCGTCGATCGAAGAAGCCAATGACGATATAGGTCACGATCACCGCCATAACAAAGCGGCGAGTCCTTGGATCCTGGATACCCCACGAAGCGGCGAGGGACGTGGTCAGCAGCGCCACGTACACGATAAGGCCGGCCACACCTGTATCCGCCAGCATTGCCAGATAGGCATTGTGCGCTGGCGCGCCCGCCAGGAATTGTTCGTGCTGGCGAAAACCGACGCCAAGGAAAGGGTGCTTCAGCCACAGATCAGTCGTCGCCGCCCAGATCTCGGTTCTGCCGGTAAGGCCCGAATCGAGCCCGCGCGTCGGGCTGCTGAGCAGCAGCACGTCGGCCTTGACGTAGCCGATCGCATTCAGAATGTAGGGATCGAGTAGAAATGCGGCCAGGATCAAGGCTATGCACGACACGGCGAGGACGCCGAACATGCGGTACTTGTTCATGTCGCGCGCGTAAAGGACCGCGATGACGAGCAGAGCAGCGAGCAAGGCGAGGATATGCTCGCGCGAGGAGGCGATAAAGATCGTCGTAGCGCCCGAGGCGAGGACCCCAAGTGCGACGAGCCCGAACTTTCTTGCGAACGCCCCGAGACACACGCTAAGGCCAAACAATCCCCAAACGTTTGGTTCGATGTCATTCGCCCGCAGCCGTCCCCAGACCCGCTCGCCAGTCACGTCGACATAGAGAAGGAAGATCGCGCCGAGGACGGAATAGACGCTGGCAACCGATCGGAGCAGCCGGCGATCGGGGCAGGCGGCGACCAAGCTGGCGATTGCCAGGATAAACACCACGTTGACGGTGTAGATGATCGGCGTCCAAGCGCCGCCAAGGATGACATCGTTGGCGAAGGCAGACGGCGTGGGGGCGGTCACCGGGTTCAGCGCATTGACCAAATAACTGAGCAGGATGACGAAGAGCAATGCGAGCCACAGGCGAGTCGGCGCGACGAGGCCGCGCCAGTCAACGCCGAGCAGGCACATTTGACAGGCGGCGGGAATGATGCCGCAGATCACCGTAAGCTGCAGGGCGTTCCCGTCGGCGCCATGCGCGACGTAGAACACCCCAAAAACCGCAATGAGCCAAATGGCGTAGGTGGCGACGACAATGTGAAAGCGCATTCCGGGTGCTTGCCTCCTGACGGGATGGGGCGGACGGCGCGGCCGTCAAAGATCGAGAGACATTTTAACGGGGAGACCTTCCGCCCGTGCCTGCCAAAATCCCGTCCCTGGCCGGGGGTTCAACCAACGCATTTGCTCCCGCATCTCCGACGAGCAAGAACGCTTACTGGTTGAGTAGGTTCCCGGCATTGGGAAGGCTGTCGGCGGTTCGCCCGTCAAGCTTTGCGGTCTGCCAGGTCGTCGGCCAGGCGCGTGGATGTCGGACGGAGGGCCGCGCAGTAAGACCCCACGATCACCTCCTCATACGAGTTGAGGATCGTGTCGCGCCCCATATTGGCGGCGACGAAGCGCCGACCGCGCTGTCCCATCTCGCGGAGAAGCGCACGGTCAGCCAGCAGCGTGCTCACTGCCGCGAACAACCCTTCGTCGTCATTGGGATGAACGCAGATTCCGGCGCCGGAGGTTCGCGCCAGGTGGTCCAGCGGGCTGCCGGCCTCGGCGACGCAGACAAAGGGCCGCCCAACGGCCATGATGGTGAACAGCTTCGAGGGAAGCGCATAGTTGGCGACGTTCTTGGCCTGGGGCACGAGCTGGATGTCGGCCGCTTGCAACGACGGGGCGATCTCGTCGGCCGGGGCAAGAGGGAGGAAGGTCGTATTCGATACGCCCATCTGTGCCACCAATCGCTCGATCCTCGGCCGCTCCGATCCGTCGCCGCGCAATACCACGCGGATGTCCGGCCGTCGCTCGTGCAGCATCCGGATGAGTGGCAGAATTTGATCGAGGTTCTGCTTTTTGCCGAAATTGCCGCTATAGGCGACAGTGGGCGGCGACAACGGCGACACTTCCTTCTCGGGAAAGGTGGGCGCCCAAATAGGAAGCACGGTCAGCGGTCCGCGATACCCGATGTCGCGCAGCTCGGCTCCCATGCCCTCCGTCAGCACGATCATCCGGGCGGCGCGGTTGAAAGCCAGGCGCTCGACGAACCGCATCATGCGCCGTGCGCCCGCTTTGGCGATACCGAGGGCGGTGGCAAGCCCGCTCTCGATGTCGTGCACGATCCCGATCACGGGCGCGCCGGTGCGCCAGGAGAGCACGGCCGCGCCGAACAGCGACAAGCAGCTCGGCACATAGACGACGATGACATCGGGCCTTGCGGGGAGACGCCGGAAGGCGTGGCGCAGCACGCCGAAAAGGAACGCGAGGTCGCTGGCCAGCCGGTCACGAAACCCGCCACTGCCGCGCCCACGCGTCCTGATCCGCCGGATATGCGCGCCCTGATGGCTCTCGCTGTCCCTTGATCCGTCGTGCCACGCGGCAAACTGGTCGGCATTGGGGTAATGCGGGCGGAAGGCGATCACCTGGACGTCGTGCCCTTTTTCGCTGAGCCACGTGCAGACATCGGTACAATAGGGAGCGGACCCGATAGTTTCCGGCCAGAAGTAGGGCGACAAATAGACGATGTTTTTTTTCACGGCGGCCCTCGCAGATGCCCGGTCGTATCCATCCATGAACGGCGCCCCGACTCGAAGAGATTCGCCGCGGCGCAAAACGGACTTCGCCTCTTCCTTGTGCGCGGGCTACGTTAGTCGGAGCTGCAAGCAGAGAGCGTTCTGGTTGTTGAAAACGCTCCCGACCAACGCTCCGACGGGAAAATCGTTGCATGGCGGCCCATGACGAGGTCTTCCGGCGCCATCTTTCGGTCGCGGCGTTCTGACACGGACGCAACCTGCGCGCGGGAGGACAAACCGTCTATTCCGGGTGTTAGTCTCTTCCGACTGCTCAAGGACGGACTATGTGGCAATACCTTTGGACTAAGCTGCTCTGGTGCGTCGCTGATTTCGGCGACGTCGCGGTAGCGCTGCCTATCGCGGCGATCGTGACGGTCTGGCTCTGCACCCGGCGGCGCTGGAGCACTGCCCTGTGGTATGCCGTCGCCGTCCTCGGCTGCAGCGCCATCATCCTGTTCCTCAAAGTGGCGTTTTTCGCGGGCGAGCTGCGGATGCCGGCGCTCGGGCTGCAGAATCCGAGCGGCCACAGCGCGGTGAGCGCGGTCGTATACGGCTCGCTTGCCTGGATCTTGTCCGGCGAGATGCCGGCCCGGTCGGGCAGGACCCTGTTGTGGCTAACCTGCGCCGGCATCATCGCGGTCGGCGGCGCGCTCTATGCCGTGCGGGCACACACCCTGGCCGACGTCATCGTTGGCCTGACGCTGGGCGGCTGGTTCGCCGGGATGTTTGCCGTCTATGGCTGTCGCGAAGAGGTGGCGATGCGGGGCAGTCCGGCCCGGCTGATGCTGGTGATCGCGCTCGTCGCGCTGAGCCTCCAGAGTATGACACTGGTGCCGCGGCTCACCTCGGCGCACCTGCTGCTATTGATGCGATCCTGGACGGTGCCAGCCTGATGCGGCCAAGGTCACCCTGCCATCAAGGCGCCCGGCCGGCGCGCTCGAACTGCGGATCGAGGTGCGACGCATGATCCGTGCCGCGGTTGGCGCGGTGCCCGCGGCGCGGTGCGCGACCGCGAAATTGTCCACCACCAATATGTCGCCCGGGCGCCATTGGTGATGGTAGTAGGTGCCGTCGAGGCAAAGGTGCCGGTCGAGTGCGTCGCGCATGGCCCGGTTCTCACGGCCGAATTCGTCGACGATCGCGGCGTCGCGGGCAAGGTTGACGTAAAGTCCGAGCCGCTCGGTGACCGGGTGGGACAGGACGAGGGGACGGGCGATCCCGCTCCGCCATTGTGTGCGCATGCGCGATGCGTGCCGGCGCGCCTCGGGTGAGAGGCGGTCATAAGCGGCGGCCAAGCCGGCATAGAGCGTGTCGGCGTTCTCGCTGGTGCCGACGATCTGATGCACCGACACCGCCGCCGGCTGCGCCAGGTGGGCGCAATCCGACTGCCAGAACGGTGCGATATCGATGAGGCCATCGCTGCCGTCGGCGCGGCCGATATCGCTGAAGCCTGGAATGAGACACTCGTAGCGCGAGGCGGGTCGCGCCGTGCCGCCGAACAGCAAGGTGAAAGCGGCCTGACGCGCCGGATCGAGAGGCTGGCCGCGGAACAACAGGAGATGGCGACCGACCAAGGCGCGCCGCAGGCTGCGCACCGTCGCCAGGCCGGGCACGTCGTCGAAATCGTACCCCGCGACCTCCGCGCCCAGATCCCCGCTCAAGGGCCGGAACTCGAGCTTCGCTTGCATGTGCCGTCTCTTGCGCCTGTCGCCCCCACTCTTGCTACGCGTGGTGGCTTAACGCGGCCTTAGCGCTGGGCGGGTGTGCGGCAAGGATGTATCGCGAAGGGCGGCGCCCGGGTCACGCCTCGGAGAAGATCGAGGCGAACAGCTGGTCGAGTTGCATCGCCGATTGGTGGTGCACTTCGGCGAAGCGGGCACGGGCGCGGTCGGAGGCGTCGGCCAGGAGATCGGGGTTGTTCGCCCAGAGTGCGATCTGCTCCACGGCGCGCTCGATGAAGCGCGTCGCCGGCAGCACGGAGCCGGCCGAGCCGATGAGATAGCCGATGCAGCCGCGATCGGTGGCGATTACCGGGACCCCGGCAGAGACGGCGTCGATCAGCACCAGCGGCTCGGCCTCGTGCTCGTAGAAGGTCGGGAACAGGAAGACGTCGATGTCCTCGTAGAAGCGTGCGACCTCGCGCGGGCCGAGGCGGCCGAGATAGCTGACGCTGTCGCCGAACTCGGCCTGGGCACAGGCGATCAGCGCCGATGTGTCGGCGTCCTCGGCCGGGCCGGCGAGCCAGAGCTCGGCGTCGACGCCGCGCTTCCTGAGCTCGTGCATGCATTGCAGCACGGTGCCGATGCCCTTCTCGCGCGACAGATTGCTCAAATGACCGATGCGCAGTCGGCGCTCGCCAAATCGCCGCGTCACTTGCCGCGGCGCGACGAAAATGGTGTTCGACACCACGACGACGCGCCGGGCTTGGTCGTAGAGACGCTGCAGGTCGCGGGCCATCGGCGGAGCCAGCACGATATGAGTGGCATCCCGGCCGCAGAACGCGATGAACGTCGCCATCAGCCGGGAATACCGTCTGACGTTCCGGTAGGAGTGATAATGCACGGTGAGCTCATAGCCGAAGCATCGGCTGGCCAACGCGATCAAGCATGAATAGGTGAGGCCGGCGCCGCTATGCGGCGCCAGATAGAGCATCGAGTAGCCGCGCAGCCGGGCGCCGAGCAGGACGAAGCAGGCAGCGACGGCGGACAGCAGTTTGGACAACGGTCCGAGCTGCGGGAAGCGGTCGACGTCGTAGCAGGCGACCGTGGTCGCCGCGTCGAACCGCTCGAACATCCGCTGCGTCACGATCCGCTGTCCATTGATCGGCGGCGGAAACAGGCCCATGAACAGCATCTTGCGCCGGTGCGCCTTGGCAGTATCGTTCGCACCACCGGCCGCCCGCTGCTCTGGCAGTATTCGCCCGGTAGGAGCAGGTTTCGCTATAGCCCTTTGATTGTGCACGTCCGCCTGACTTTTACTGCCGGGAATTACTGGCGCTTGAACGTACGTGGAAAACTTTGGTTCCTGTTGCGGGCCGTGTCATCAAAGGCGGCGATGGGGAAGCGCCACTTGATCCGGACGTGGTCGGCCGAGCGGCTCGGCCGACCACGATCAATCCGTCCTGCACAGCCCGCCTCAGCAGCGGCTCAGCGGTAGTACTCGCGCAGCCGCCCCGAGTAGAGCACGGAGTCGGTGAAGCCGTCCTTGGCATGCGCCTTGACGTCGACCGCCATCAGCGCGACGCCGGCGACCGGTGCGCCGGCTTCCAAGAGCTGGCGTAGCGCCGAGGCGGCCACTTTGTGCGACGTCGAGGCCCAGCGCACGACGAACAGGGTCTTCTCGGCCAGGGTGGACAGGATGCGGGTATCCGACACCGCAAGCACCGGGGCGGAGTCGAGGATCACCATGTCGTAGCGCTCCATCAAGCCACGCAACAGCTGCCTGAACCTGTCCGATGAAAGCAGATTGGGCGGCAGCTGCGGCTGGTCGCCGGCGGGAATGACATCGACCCCGCCAGGACCGGTCGAGTAGATCACTTCTTCGAGAGCATTGCGGTTCAGCAACCACTCGATGAGGCCAGGGCGCTGCGACACGCCGGCGAGACGATGCACCGCCGGGCGCCGCAGGTCGCCGTCGATGACGATGACGCGCTGGCCATAGCGGGCGACCATCTGCGCCAGCGACATCGCCATTGTCGATTTACCCTCGCCGGGCAACGCCGACGTCACCAGGACGACACGCGGCCGCGTGTCGACGTCCGACAACATCAGATTGGTGTGGATGCTGCGGATCGCCTCGGCATAGGCCGAGAGCGGCCGGTCCAGCACCTCGCTCTCCGGCTTGTTGCCCGGCCGGCGGATGCCGCCCAGCGCCGGCACCATGCCAAGCGGGTGGACCTTCAGCAGGCTGCGAACCTGGTCCATGCTGCGCACGGCGACGTCGAGGTTCTGACAGACGAGCGCCAGCAAGATGCCGATGATGAAACTGGTGAGGGCGCTCAGCAGGATCAGCACCGGCTTCTGCGGGAAGCTGGGCGCCGTCGGCACCGGGGCGTGCGAAATGATGTCGGCGTCCGGCTGCTGGAAGCTGTCCTGACTCTGCGTCTGCTTGAACTGGGTGAGGAAGTTCTCATAAAGCGCGCGATTGGCCTGCGCCTGCCGCTCGAGGTCGCGCAGCTGGACTTCGGCGATGTCGTTGCGCGCCGCGTCGGCCTTCATCTTGGCGAGCAGCTGGTTCAAGCTCTGCTCGCGCGCCTGTTGCGTCGTGACCTCGTTGTGCAGCGCGTCGATGACGCGGCCGACTTCGGTCTGGATCTTGTTGCGGATCTCGGTGATCTCGGCGCGTGCATTGACCATCTTCGGGTGCTTGTCGCCGTATTGCGCCGCAAGATCGGCGGCACGGCGCTGCGCGTCCGCCTCCTGCGCGCGCAGGTTCTGGATCACCGGCGATTGCATCACTTCGAGAATGTTGTTGTCCCTGATCGCCTTGTCGGCACTGGCGCCGCCCTTGGTCACGCCCGAGCGCTGCAGCTGGGCCAGCCGCGACTGCGCTTCCAGATACTTGGTATGCGCGGTCATCGCGTCGGTCGAGACCTGCGCCATCTGCTGCATCGTCAACGTCATGCCCTGGGCGCCCGGCTGCTGCGGGTTCTGGGTGCGCAGCAGCCCGTTCTCGTTGCGGAATTTCTCGACCGCATCCTCGCTGACCTGCACTTCCTGGCGCAGCGTATTCAGACGGTCGGCCAGCCAGATATTGGCCCGCTTGGTCGCGTCGAACTTGGCATCGAGGCGCTCGACGATGTAGCCATCGGCCAGCGTGTTGGCGATCTGCGCGGCGAGGATCGGATCCTCGGACTGGAAGGAGATCGTGATGATGCGCGATTTCCCGTCATTCGCCACCTTGAGCTTGTCACCGAAGTTGTCGATGATCTTCGTCATGTTGCGGGTGTCGTCGCGCGCCCCGGCGTCGCTGTCGTCGGAGTGCGAAAACTTCGCGAGCCAACTCTGCGGGATGAGATGCTGCGAGCTCAGCAGGTTGGCGAAGAACCCGGGCGAGCGAAGCGCGGGGTTGAACTCAGGATTGTTGTCGAGGTTGAGCTTGTTGACGGTTTTCTCGGCGAGCTTGCGCGACCGGATGATGCCGATCTCGGTCGAGATCATCTCGTTGTCGCCCTTCAGATCGGACAAGACGTCCTGGATCGTGCCGACCTTGACCTGCTGCAGGCCGACCAGCACCTGGGCCGAGGCGGTATATTGCGGGGTGAGCCGATAGATGACGACTATCGCCAATGCGGTGAGCGCCAGTGTCGTCCACAGCACCAGCATCCGCCAGCGCCATACCGCGCGCCACATGTTGCGCAAGTCGATGCTCTCAAGCGTACTGCCGAGGAAGTGGCTGCCGCTCTCTACCGGCCGCGCTTCCGCATCGGTTACCCGGACCAGGCTGCCATCGTTCTTAAGGGGGGCCAGTAATGCCATCTCGCTCATCCTTGCCGGCCGTCAGCCGCATGAAAAACGCGCCCGGCTGTCTCTGCCGATGCGCGTATTGGGTATGGAGCAGCCCTCGATCAGCCGTCGTGCCGAACGGGATTTTCTCGCCCATCTCGACAGTCTGCTCCAGGTCCGCGCCACCAGGACGGCAAGAGAACATCGCGCCCCCATGAAAGTTCCGACATGCCGGGGGATGCGGATCGGTGGTTTCAGGAACGACTTTTCTGTTCGCGCGTTTGCCCTGGGCCCGGTCGCCGCGCATTTCGGGGACGTGGACTTGCGGGGACGTGATGTTCATTGATGCTCGCAGCGTAATGACGAGCGCCCTGATCGAGGCGGACATCTGCATCGTCGGCGCCGGCGCCGCCGGCCTCACCCTCGCGCAGGAGTTCATCGGCAGCTCCATCAATGTCTGCCTGCTGGAGAGCGGCGGCCTCGATTTCGGCTGGCAGACCCAGTCGCTCTATACGGGCGCCAACGTCGGGCTGCGCTATTTCGATCTCGACGTCTGCCAGATTCGCTATTTTGGCGGCAACACCAATGCCTGGGGTGGATGGTGCCGGCCGCTCGACCCCGTCGATTTCGGCCATCGCTCCTGGGTCGCCAATAGCGGCTGGCCGTTTCCGGCGGCGGAGCTGCACAGCTACTACCGCGAAGCCCATGCGCTGTGCCAGATCGCCAGCGACGACTATGATCCCGAGCGGGCGGTTGCCGAGATCGGCGACCCGCGTGCCCGACCGTTGCCGTTCGACCCGCGCAAGCTCGAGCCCAGCATCTATCGCTTCAGCGCGCCGACCCG
>Ga0134125_10007879_pt1 | contig 12007 bp, 7 predicted proteins | sample KB31751_FD_96464 | JGI IMG/M metagenome (GOLD analysis project Ga0134125, IMG submission 96464) | Terrestrial soil microbial communities with excess Nitrogen fertilizer from Kellogg Biological Station, Michigan, USA - KB3-175-1 | ecosystem: Environmental > Terrestrial > Soil > Unclassified ... | reverse complement strand
TCATCGATCAGGCGCGCGAAGTTGTCGAGCGGAATGTAGCCGTCGGGCGTCGCTGGCACGTGGACCACGCGTGCACCGCGCAACTCCTGCGCATGCCAGATCTGCGCGTTGGTGGGGAACTCAAAGTCGCTGACGATCACCTTGTTGCGCGGCCCGTGGAACTGGAACGCGCTCGCGAGCGCGTTGAGGCCGGCCGAAGCGGAGGCCGTGACCGCAACCTCATCGGGACTGGCACGCAACACGGCAGCCATGGCGCTGCGGACGGCCTCGTTTTTTTCGACCCATACGTCCCAGTTCGCGCCCACCTGCAGACGGTCTTCCATGTAGGCGTTGATCGCATCGCGCACGCTGTCGGCCAGGGCGCAGTACGAGCCGCTGTTGAGATAGGTCTTGCGCGCCAGTACCGGGAAGCGCCGACGCAGAGCGGCGAAGTCCCTCATGCGCCCGGGCCGCCCTCGGCCGGCAGGCCGGGCACGGCGGCGGCGCGTGCGCGCCATATGAAGTAGGCGGCCGAGATCAGGATCACCCACGGGACCCCGTACACCCACGACAGGCGCAGCTGCGGATCGAACCCCATGGTGACGAGGATGGCGGCCAGCATGGCAAGTCCAGCGTACTGCATCCAGGGGAACAGTGGCATGCGCACCGGCAGATGCTCGGCCGCGTGCCGGCGGCGAAAGCTCAGATGACTCACCAGGATGATCATCCATACGAGGATAGCTGCGAACAGCGCCACGCCCAGCAGGTACTCGTACGCGTGCGGCGTGAAGATCGACACCGCCGCCGCCACCAGGATGCAGGCGCCGGAGGTCAGCACCGCCGCCAGCGGACTGCCGCGACCGCTCAGCGAGCCGAGTAACGGCGGCGCATAGCTGCCGCGCGCCAGCGAAAACAGCATGCGCGAGCACAGGTAGATGTTGGTGTTCATGCTGGACAGGGCGGCGCTGATGACGACGAAGTTCATTACCCCCGCGGCGTGCGCGATGCCGGAGCGCTGGAACACGGTGACGAACGGGCTCTGCGCCACGGCCGTGACACCGGTGGCGGTCCACGGAACCGTGGCCACGATGATGGCGACCGCCAGCACGTAGAAGAGGAACAGGCGCACCAGCATGGTGCGCAGTGCCGCGGGAATCGCGACCTGGGGATTGCGGGCCTCACCGGACGTTACGGCGATGACCTCGATGCCGTTGAAGGAGAAGATGCCGACGATCACCGCCATCCATACCCCGCCGAGCCCCTTGGGAAAAAATCCACCCGGCAGGCCGGTGAGATTGTGGCTCGGGGCCTGCCCGCTGCGCAGCAGGGTGGCGGTGCCGAGCACGATGAACAGCACTATCGCGCTCACCTTGATGAGGGCGAACCAGGATTCGACCGTGCCGAAATTGCTCACCGAGCGGGAATTGAAATACACCAGCACCAGGCAGAATCCGAGCGCCCACAGCCACACGGGCACCGACGGAAACCACAACCCCATGTAGAGTCCGGCCGCCACGGCTTCGCCGCCGATGGCGATCACCTGGGCAATCCAGTACGTGTAGCGCACCACGAAACCGGCCCAGGGATTCAGGTAGGTCTCGGCGTAGGTGCCGAACGAGCCTGCGGTCGGATGCACCACCGCCATCTCCGAGAGGCTGAACACCATCACGAGTGCCACGAACCCCGCCAGCACGTAGCTGAGGATGACCGCCGGTCCGGCGTAACCGATGGCCAGTCCGCTGCCCATGAACAGGCCGGTGCCGATCGCGCCGCCTAGGCCGATCATCACGACCTGGCCTTTGCTCAGGTCGCGCTGCAGGCCGCGTTCGCGTTCGCTGATCGGGAGCGGATTCATGCCGGTCGGCAGCTCGGGTACAGCAGCGACGCGTCAGTCGTAGTAGGTGATGCTGGGATTGTCGCCCGGACAGATCACGCCAACGACGTCGATGCCGTTGGCCGAGGTGGCCTGCAGCGAGTGCAGCTGCTTGCGCGGCAGGAAGATCACGTCGCCGGCGCGCACCGCCGCCCTGCGGTCCTCGGTCCACATGCAACCTTCGCCGGCGAGCACGATGATCGCCTCCTCGTACAGATGGCGGTGCGGCGCAGCCTTGGAGCAAGGAATGTGGCCGATGAACTGCGTGATCAGCTTGGAACCTATTCGCTTGTCGACCAGCAGCTGGAAGTAACGCGGTCCCGTGGCCCGGCGTTGCGCCTCATCGACCGACACCACGCGCTCGGGACAGTGCACATCAAAGTTGTCGGCCATCTGCGCGAGCCACTCGGGAGCAGCGGCCGGACAGCACAGCGCGAACACCTCGAGCACGCAGTCTGGGGCCGCGACCAGTCGCAGCGCCTCACCGGGCCGCACGTACACTCCGTCGGTGGCGCGCACGGCAAAACGGCGCCCCGCTATCTCGATGCATCCTTCGCCGGCGAGCACGAACAGGATGACATCACTTGCGCCGAATGACAGCGGCGGCGCTGCACCGGCCTCCGCCTGCAGCAGGTACTGCGCCTGATAGACCGAGCCGAGCTGCGGCGCCACCAGGCACGCGCAGCGGAGCGGCCCATGGGCGGTGGGTTCGGCCAGGCGCGGCGACACCACGTAGCAGGCGCCGTTCAGGCGCGTGCGCGGCCCGTCACGCTCGGTCACGAGGGGGATGGCACGGTTGGCCGGACTGGCCGGATCGTCGAGTGGCGAGCCGCCGGGAAGGTTGGTATGCGTGCCGTCACAAAACGGCGCATCGGCGCTGCGCTTGCAGGCGCACAGCAGCACCTCCTGATCCTCGGCCGCGACGAACTTCTTAGGTTCGAGCCCCGTGCCCTTGTGTGACCCATCGCAGAACGGCTGTGACGCCGACCGGCCGCAGCGGCACCAGAAATATGTGCGGCCAGCCTCGAGGGCGACCAGGCACGGCTTGGGCTGGGCGACGACCGGCTCGGTCATGCGCTCACCTGCTGGCCGGCGGGATTCGTCGCCGGCGTGTCGAGCGCGGCGATTTCACGTGCCAGCTGCGCACCTTCCTCGTCCGCGAGCGCCGCCTCGGCCAGACGCGCGAGCAGCGCGGCGCCGTCGGTTCGCTCGCCAAGGCGCTGCAGCTGTGCGGCGAGCGCACAGAAATTGCGCCAGCCACGTTCGTGGGTCTCGCCGTATCCCTTGATCAGGCGTTGCGCGCGCGCCAGTTCGACTGCAAGTGCGTAATGCGTGGCCGCATGCCGCGTGATGGCTTCGAGCCAGGCCTCGATGCGTCCGTCCTCCTCGCGGAACCGCAGGGTGCCGCGGCGGAAGCGCCGCAGGCCGGCCACCCCGCGCAGCAACAGGAAACCGCACACCGTGCGGGTGCGGATCTGCTTGCCCCCGGCGCAGCGGCTCAGCCAGCCCACCAGGCGCGATGAGCGCAGCAGTCTGGCCCCAATCCCGGCCGGGAGCGTCCCGGCGATCTCTGCCACCCGCGGCCGCATGAAGTCCGTGATGCCGAACAGCTGCCCGGGGCGCGCGCCGCTGTCGGATGCGACGCGCACGACTCGTGCGCCGCGCGTCTTGAGATCAGCGACCCGGATGGTGTCCTCGAACGTCATCCACAGCGCCAGGGCGCGCGCGGTCACCTGCGTGAGCGTGTGGCCGTCAGCCTGCTCGGCGCGGCCATCGAGCGCGGCGATCCGTTCGACGCGCGCCAGGTAGAGCTGTGCGTAGTCCGCATCCTGATAGTCAAGCATGCGGCGCGCACCTTCCAGCGCCCAGGGCTGCACCGAAGTCGGCAGCCGCCGCAGCCGCTCGAGCAGGGGTTGCAGGGCTGCCGTCCGTGCCCGCTCCGGTACCGGCGGCAGTTCCGCAGTCCGACGCGCCGCCTCCGACCGTGCACCGCTCTCCGCCTGTCGATGCGCGTCCTCGAAGGCCGCGAGGTTGGTGTCGACCGCGAGGCCGCTGCCGGAGATCGCGGCAGCGAAAGCCGCCTTAGGGAAAGGCAGTACCGCCGCGCCGCTGATGGCGCCGAGCAGCACGGCGCTGATAACGCTGCCGTGACGCTGCGCCGTCGCCTCCATGTCGAACACGACCGCGCGCCGCCCCTGACCGCGCACCAGCTCCAGCAGCTCCCGGGCGTCGCTCGTGCCGTCGCCCAGCGCGCTCTTCTCGGCGATGGCATAGGCGCGATGGGTAGAGGCGATGAGCGTGGTCTGCCCGCTCACCAGGCCGCGTGCCACGGCCCGGCCGGCCTCGGCGAGTTCCGAGGCGACCACGCAGTCGACGTCGCCAGCCACGGGCATGAGCGCCATGATCGGCTCACGACCGGCTGCCGCGGCACGTGGAAAGAACTCCAGATAGTAGATGGTAGCCCCAGTGCGCTGCGCCACACCCGGTACCGAGGTGGCCTGCACGATGTAGTCGTGGTGCTCGGCGATCTCGATCAGCCAGTCGGTAAGTACGCCACCGCCCTGGCCACCGAGGGCCGCGATGGTCAGCTTGAGGGTGCGCGCCGTCATCGGCCTAGAGCGCGTGCTGCAGGCGGCGGCGCTCACTGCGACGCTGCAACGTGCCGATGATCGCGGCGCGCACGGCGTGCACGAAGCGGTCCCAGCGCGTCGGGTTCTCGATCAGGTCGGCGCGGTAGAACGACGGGCACAGCGTCGCCGCATCCGCCACCTCCCCGCACACTCCGCAGCCGACACAACTGTTGTCGACGTGCGCGACCGGGTCGGTCCGCAGCGGGTCGGGGTTGTCCTTGACGGTCAGCGACGGGCAGCCGGACAGCCGGATGCACGAGTGATCGCCGGTGCACGTTTCCGGGTCGACCCCAAAGCGCTGGGTCACCACCCGCTCGCCGTCGGCAACGGCCTTGCGCAGCAGCGGCCGCACGCGGCGCTGGCGATTGAGCTGGCACTCGCCTTCGGCGACGATCACCTTGGGGCCGAGATAGCTGCTGCTCAGAGCTTCGCGCAACACCTTGAGCGTCGCTCCCATGTCGTAGGTGGAGGTGCGCTTGACCCAGCGCACTCCTACGCCGCGTACCGCGTCGACGATGGAGTTGTTCCCCTGCCGGTGCGCGCCGGCTCCGCGCGAAGAGGGAATGTCCTGGCCGCCGGTCGCGGCCGAGTAGCCGTTGTCGATGATGATGGTGACAGCGTCGTGCTTGTTGAAAACGGCGTTGCCGACGCCGCTGGTGAGACCGTTGTGCCAGAACCCGCCGTCACCCATCACCGACACGGCACGCCGGCCGCCGGCGGCGCCAAAGGCAGAGGCGGCAGCGGCCCCGAGACCGTAGCCCATGATGCTGTTGCCCATGTTGAACGGCGGCAGGGTGGCGAAAGAGTGGCAGCCGATGTCGGCGCTGATGTGCAGCGGCCCCGTCTCCTTCTGCAGCAACTTGAGCGCCGAGAAGAACGGTCGTTCCGGGCAGCCGGTACACAGCCCCGACGGCCGTGCCGGCACCAGCGCCGCGAGCTTCGCGGCCGGCAGCAACGGGACCTCGCGCGAGCCCGGCGCGGCGGTCGTATGCGCCGCCGGTGCCCAGCTCGCGAGGAACTCGCCGAGCCCCTTGCGCAGCACGTCAACGGTGTACTCGCCATGCATGGGCAGAGGTCCCTTGCCGAGCAGACGCGTAGGCACATCCCGCTGCCGCAGGATCTGGCTCGCCGCCTGCTCGAGGTACTCGGGCTGGCCCTCCTCGACAACCAGCACCGCCCGCTTGCCGCTGCAGAAGCGCTGCCACTCTTCGGCGATCAGCGGATAGGTGACGTTGAGCACGTAGAGTGGCACGCGACTGGCGCCGAAGGCGTCGGCATACCCGAGCAGCTCGAGGGCACGCAGCGTGTTGTTGTACAGACCGCCCTGCAGCGCGATGCCGATGTCGGCAACCTCACCCTCGATGAGTTCGTTCAGGCCGCGCGCGGCGATGAAGCGCTGCGCGGCCGGCAGGCGCTGCTCGATCTTCTCGCGCTCCTGGGCGTAGGTTGATGGCGGCAGGATGATGCGGCCGTAGTCGCGCCGCGGCTGCGCCAGGGCATCGGCCGCCGAGAACGTCGGCCGGCGATTGTCCTGCGCGGCGAAGCGGCCATAGACGTGGCACGCGCGGATGCGCAACATCAGCATGACCGGCGTATGGCTGGCTTCGGAAAGCTCGAACCCGAGTTCGACCGTGCGCACGATATCGGCCAGACGGGGACGCGGATCGAGCAGCCACATCTGCGACTTCATGGCAAACGCGTGCGTCCGCTCCTGCATGATGCTGGCGCCCTCGCCGTAGTCCTCGCCGAGGATGATCAGCGCCCCGCCCTTGACTCCGGCCGAGGCGAGATTCGACAGGGCATCCGAGGCCACGTTGGTGCCGACGGTCGATTTCCAGGTCACCGCACCGCGCAACGGGTAGTTGATCGAGGCAGCGAGCATCGCCGCGGCGGTCGCCTCCGAGGCGCTCGCCTCGAAGTGCACCCCGAGCTCGTTGAGGATTTCCTCGGCATCCGCCAGCACATCCATGAGGTGCGAGATCGGCGCGCCCTGGTAGCCGCCGACGTACGCCACTCCGGACTGCAGCAGGGCCTTGGTGACCGCGAGGATCCCCTCGCCGCGGAATTCGTCACCCGCGCCGAGCCGCAGCGACTTTACTTCCTTGCGGAACGAGCGTTCGGCCATCGCGGCCTCAGGCCGGCACGAGTGCCAGCACGCGCAGCGGACTGCCCGAGCCGTTGACGATCTTCAGTGGCGGCGCGATAACCACAGCTCCGGTCGCCGGCAGCTGATCGAGATTGGTGAGGCTCGCCAGGCCGAAGCGGTTCGAGCCGTGCATGATGGTATGACAGGGAAACATCGGCTCGAAGGTCGGCGCCTGGCCGGCATCGGTGCCCACGGTTTCGACGCCCACGCCGAGGATGTCACGTTCCTTGGCGAGAAACGGCACCGCCTGCGGATGGAAGCCGGGTGTGTGGGCGCCATCCGCCTTGACGTTGAGGAATTCTGCCGCGCCCTTGCGCCGCGACCAGTCGGTGCGGATCAGCACCCAGGCGTGCTGCGGAATGCGCCCGTGCTGCCGCTCCCATCCCTCGATGGTCTCGCGTGTCACCAGGAAGTCGGCGTTCGCGCCCGCCTCGCGTGCCACATCTATGACGCACGCCGGTCCGATGAAGCGTTCGACCGGAATGCTGTGCGTGGCATTGTTCGGGTAGTCCTTGCCCGTCACCCAATGTACCGGTGCGTCGAAGTGCGTTCCGGTGTGTTCGCCGCAGCAGATGTTGTTCCAGTACCAGGCCGGTCCGCGCGTGTCGTAGCGCGAAATTTCCTCGAGTGTAAAGGACTTCGATGGCGCGAACTGTGGTGGCAGCTGTATGGTCGGCGTGGCCGGCTCGAGCGGCACGGTGAGATCGACCACGCGGATGCTGCCGCCGACGATTCCCGCAACGAGCTGCGACAGCGCCGCGCTGGACTGGCGAGGGGGTGTGCTCATGTTCGCTCTCTCGTATAGCCGGCGATGCGGGCGGAGAATCTCGGCCCTGAAGTAAACTGGCAATATGACACAGGGGGGCACGCCCGCAATAGAGGTGTGGGAACGCACCCGCCGGGCGTTGCGCGCGTCGCCGCTGCAGCCTGCCGGGGCGGCCGTCGGTGCGCCCGCGCCTGCGTAACTCGGTCCGGACGCCACGGGAGATTACTGATGAAACATAGACTCCTGCTCGCTCCAGGATTGCTCGCACTATTGCTCACGGCTGGTCGCGCCGGCGCAGCGGACGTGGTCATCGAGCACGTCACCCTGATCGATGGCATGCACGCGCCGCAGTCGGACATGACCGTGGCAGTGGCGGGCGAGCGCATCACGGCAGTCACCCCCAGCGCCCTCGCGCGCGGCCTCCACGGCCAGCGCATCGACGGGCGCGGCAGGTACCTGATGCCGGGCCTGATGGATGTGCACATCCACCTCCGAGGCGCCTTCGATCCGTCGATCAAGGGCGACGCTCCGGCAGGGCCGCCCAACCTCCAGGAGGGCATCGCAGCTCTGGCGAGCTTCCTGTATGCCGGCGTCACCACCGTCGTCGACGTCGGCAACCGGCCCGAACTCATTCTGCCGATGCGGGCCGACGAGCGCGCCGGCCGTATTCTGGCGCCGCGCATCTTCGCCACCGGCAACCTCATCACCTACCCAGGCAGCCATGGCGATCGCATCGCCATACGCATCAGCGATTTCGAGAAGGACAGGGATCTGCTCGACAAGCACATCGCTGAGCAGCAGCCGGACATCCTCAAGCTGACGCTGGAGGAGGAAGGCTGGGGTGCGCGGCCGATGATTCCGCTCATGCCGGTCGCCCTGCTCGGCCAGATCATCCGCTACTACAATCTGCACGGCATCCGCACGACCGTACACGTCTCGAGCGAGCTGCGCGCCCTCGAGGCCATATACGCCGGTACCGACACGCTGGCGCATCCGGTCATCCAGGGACCAGTCAGCGATTCGTTCGTGAAACTGATGGCCGCGAAGAAGATCCCCTTCGCCAGCACGCTCACGATTGGCGACAACTACAACCGGCTGGTCGAGCACCCGGAATACCTCGACCAGCCGCTGTACGTGGCCTCCTTCAGCGCCGCCGAACGCGCGCAGCTCAAGACGCAGATCCGCGCCGAATGGCAGGGGCGGACGTGGACGGCGTGGATGAAGGTGATGAACCCGGTGGCGCAGGAGAACGTGCGCAAGGTCCACGCCGCCGGCGGCGTGGTCGCCTGCGGTACCGATCAGAGCAGCGGCGCGGCGACGCAGCGCGAGCTCGAATTGCTTGCTGCCGCGGGCATTGCGCCACTCGACGTCCTGCGCATCGCGACCTACAACAGCGCGGTGTTTCTCGGCAAGGCTGACCAGCTGGGTTCAATCGAGGCCGGCAAACTCGCGGACCTGGTGGTCCTCAGCAAGGACCCGGCAGCCGACATCAACAACGCGAAGTCGATCCTGTTTGTCATGAAGAACGGGCAAATCATCGACGAGAGCCGGCTGCCGCTCGCCGGCGGTCGACAGCCGCGGCGGTTTTCGGGCGGCTCAAGCGACGCTGGCGTGACGCGGTAACTTCGGCCGCCTGCATCGCGCCGTCTCAAGATTATCGCTAGCGGCGAATGAGGTAAGGTCTCGAGCGCTGACCTCCCTTGTGAGGCGCACGGTCCGGACAGAGCCTACAACACGTGCGACGAGGACCAAGGAGCCTCTTGTGTGAAGTTGGATCCCTCCCAAGACGCGACGCGGCGGACAATTCATGTGCCGGCTGGCTCCGAACGTGGATACGCGGCGGGAGCGCGCGCCGCGGCTGCAGCCGCACTGTTGATTGCAGCGCTGCGTGCGGTACCGGCTGTCGCCGACGCTGAGGCTGCCGCGAACGATCTGTCGACCGTGACCGTAACGGCCACGCGCGTTGCCAGCCCCTCGTTCAACGTACCGGCGGCGATCAGCAGCGTCACGGCGCAGCAGCTGCAGAATGCCGCGCTCGGTGTCAACCTGTCGGACGATCTCGGCTCGGTGCCCGGTCTGCTGGCACGCAATCGCAACAACTACGCCCAGGACCAGCAGATCTCGATACGCGGCATTGGTGCCAATTCCTCCTTCGGCATCCGCGGCGTGCGCATCTATCAGGACGGCATTCCCGCCACCGGTGCCGACGGCCAGGGGCAGGTGTCGCAGTACAACTTGGACTCGGCCGCGCGGGTCGAAGTCCTGCGCGGGCCGTTCTCTGCTCTGTACGGCAACTCCTCCGGCGGCGTGATCCAGCTATTCACCGCCGACGGTCGCGCTCCGGACCAGCTGCGAGCGGCCGCCGCCTATGGCAGCTTCGGCGTATGGCGTGCCGGGCTCGACGCGAGCGGCGCCGCCGGCCCGCTGGCGTACAACGCGGACTACACGCACTTCTCCGTCGATGGCTACCGTCCGCACAGCAGCGCCGACAACGATTCCTTCAATGCGAAGCTCGGTTACGACGCCAACGACCGCAATCATCTGGCACTGGTCGTCAACGTCATATCACGGCCGGACGCGCAGGATCCGCTCGGCCTCACGTCGGCCCAGTTCAGCGATAATCCGTATCAGGCGGCCCCGGCTGCGCTCTCTTTCAATACGCGCAAGAGCCTGCAACAGCAGCAGGGCGGCCTCACGTGGAATCTCGATCTGGCGCCCGGCCAGACACTGCAGGTCATGGGTTACTACGGCCACCGCAGCGTGCTGCAGTTCCTGGCCATCCCGATGGGCGCCCAGAACCCGCCCACCAGCTCGGGCGGTGTAGTCGATCTCGACCGCCAATTCGGCGGCGGGGACGCACGCTGGGCCTGGCAGACCGAGCTGGCTGGCCGTGCATTCACCTGGGTCGTCGGGACCAGCTACGACCGCCAGAACGAGCGGCGGCGCGGCTACAACAACTTCGTCGGCGCTACCCTCGGAGTGCTGGGGGCGCTGCGGCGCGACGAAAATGACATCACCTACGACATCGACGAGTACACGCAGGCGACCTGGGATGTCAGCCCGCGCTGGTCGCTGATGGCGGGCGCGCGACACAGCGACGTGAAATTCCAGGTCCAGGACCATTTCATCACCGCCAACAACGGCGATGACAGCGGCAGCACCACCTACAGCGCGGGCACCCCGGTCGCCGGGATCGTCTTTAAGGCAAACCCGTCGCTGAACCTGTACGCATCATTTGGGCGCGGCTTCCAGACTCCGATCGGCTCCGAGCTCGCCTACCGTCCCGAGGGCGGTTCCGGCCCGAATTTCGCACTGCAGCCGGCGCGCAGCGTCAACACCGAGGTCGGGGCAAAGCTACAGGTCCGCCCCTCACTCAGCGCCGAGGCAACTCTGTTTCAAACATCGACGCAGAACGAGATAGTCGTTGACACGAACCGGGGCGGCCGCTCGACGTATCAGAACAGTGGCCGCACCAAGCGACGCGGCGCCGAAGCCTCGCTGGACTGGCAGTTCGCCGAGCCGTGGCGGCTGCAGTTCGCCTATACCTATGTCGATGCGCGCTATGAGGACGCCTACCTGACCTGCACCACCTCACCCTGCCCGGCGCCGACGGTGCTGGTAGCCACGGGCAACCGCCTGCCGGGTGTGCCGAAGAACGATGTGTATGCCGCGCTGCGCTTCGGACGCGACAGCGGGATGCAATATGCTGCGACCGCGCAATACATCAGCGCCGTACCTGTCAACGACGTCAACAGTGTGTTTGCGCCCGCCTACGCAGTATTCGCGGCCAGCGCTGCGTACGCAGCTCACTACTCGCGCGGTGACTGGAACGCGTTCGTGCGGGTCAACAATCTCTTCGACCGCCGCTATGTCGGCTCGGTGATCGTGGATGATTCCAATGGCCGCTACTTCGAATCCGCCGCACCGTTCAACATCCTCATCGGCGGTGCGGTTACCTGGCGCTGAGCGCACGGCGCAGCCAGCGCTTTATCCGCCGCTCTCAAGCCTGGAGCCGTTGTAAATGGTGCTCCGCATTGGTCCGCGCCCCACTACCACGCTGCGCGTGAACCAGCTCGAGGCCACCGATGCAGGCACGTGACCGCCGCAGACGGTCCGCCGCAATCCGCCGGCGGTTTCGTGCAGCGTCCCGCTAATGTCCAAATTCGTCGGATGAACGTCCTTGGCGAAGCACAACCCACCCGACGAAGCGCGTTGGATCGCGGATTACGTCGGCGGTGAAGCCAACTTCGGGGTCAATGATCACGGCGGCTGAGCTTACGGCAACGGTACGGAAGCTTCGGGCGCGAATCTCAAAGCGTCCGAACTATTTCCGTACTGATTCCGTACAGCGTGTGTCGCCGTCTGTGATCCGCCGTATGTTGTTGTTTTAGTAGCGTCCCCAAGGGGATTCGAACCCCTGTAACCGCCGTGAAAGGCGGATCTAATCGTAAGCCATTGTTTTCAAGCAACTTGCGGCCCAGTTTAACTTCAGCGTGCTGATAGCGTTTTAGCTATCATCTCGCAGTGGTCGCTGCACCCGCACAGCTACTCTCATCGGCTCGGAAAGCCGCCGGGCTCACACAGCGTGCTCTGGCGCGTCGCGCGCGCACGTC
>Ga0134125_10007878_pt1 | contig 12007 bp, 11 predicted proteins | sample KB31751_FD_96464 | JGI IMG/M metagenome (GOLD analysis project Ga0134125, IMG submission 96464) | Terrestrial soil microbial communities with excess Nitrogen fertilizer from Kellogg Biological Station, Michigan, USA - KB3-175-1 | ecosystem: Environmental > Terrestrial > Soil > Unclassified ... | reverse complement strand
TCTGGGCCGAGCTCGCGTCCGGAAGGCTGAAGGCCGTCGTGGACCGGACGTTCCCGCTCTCCGAGGCGCGCGCGGCGCACGAATATTTGGCGTCGCGGGGCCAATTCGGCAAGGTCGTGCTCCTGCCTTGAGCGCCTCGCGCGCCGCGGTCCCGCGCTGGCTCCTCGCCGCGGCGCTGTGCGTTCCGCTGCTCGGCCTGACCTCGCCCCTGCTCGAGGTCGACGACGCGCGCTACGCGCAGGTGCCGGCCGAGATGCACGCCTCGGGAGACTGGATCCTGCCCACGCTCGACGGCACGCCTTACGTCGAGAAGCCGCCGCTCTGGTACTGGACGGCGGCGGCCTCGTACTCGGCTTTCGGTGTCTCCGAGGCGGCGGCGCGCTTCGCGATGCTGCTGCTGGCTTTGCTCGGCGTCGCCGGCGCGTGGTGGCTGGGCTCCTGGCTGTACGCGCCGGACATCGGCCTCGCGGCGGCCGCCGCGACCGCGACGGCGTCCCTGTGGGTGTTCCTGACGCACAACATGACCGTCGACATGCCGGTCAGCGTCTTCTTCCTCTGGACGACGGCGCTCATCCTGCGCACGATGGCGCGGCCCGAGGACGCGCGCTGGTCGGCGCCGCTCGCGTGGCTGGCCTGCGCGCTGACGTTCCTGAGCAAGGGCCTGATCGCCGTCCTGCTGCCCGCGTGCTGGATCGTCGGCCTCTCCGTCTTGTTCCCGAAGCTGCGGCGCGGGGCGCTCAAGCTCGTCCTGTCTCCCGTCGGGATCGTCCTCGCCTGCGCGGTCGCCGCGCCGTGGTTCGTCGCGATGCAGAAGCGCCGCCCGGATTTTTATCACGTGTTCTTCTACGAGCAGCACTTTCAGCGCTACCTGACCGCCAAGTACAACCGCGGCGCGCCGTGGTGGTTCTACCTCGCCGTGCTGCCCGCCGGCTTGCTGCCCTGGACCGCGCCGTTCCTCGCGGGCATGTGGCGCGCCGTGAAGAAGCCGTTCGGCCCCGACTACCGCGGCCCCGCGCTGGCCGCCTGGGTGCTCGGCGTCGCGGCGTTCTTCTCGACCTCGCACTCCAAGCTCGCCACCTACGTCCTCCCCGTGTTCCCGCACGCCTGTCTTCTCGCCGTCGTCGCCGTCGAGGAGGGTTTGCCGGCGTGGGCGGAAAGAGTCCAGCGCACGATCGGCGGGCTTCTTCTCGCCGTCGTCGCCGTCTTCTGGGTCAGCGCGCCGATCATTCGCTTGCTCATTCGCTTCCTGCCGCAGACACCCGGAGTGATGCACGTCACGAGTTTCTCGCTCGTCTCGATTCCTGGACTCTCTGACGGCTCTTCGCGCGTTCTCGTGGCGCTGGCGCTCTGCTTGATCGCCTCGATCGGCGGAGCGCTCGTCGCGGCGCCGCTGACGCGGAGACCCGCCGCCGTCCTGGCGGGGGGAGGGGCGCTCGCAGGATTATTCCTCTTCATCGGCCTGCGCTTCGCCGCGCCGCTCGTGAGCGCCAAGGACGTCGGCCTCGCCGTGCGCGACGAGGCCCGCCCCGGGGACCAAGTGAGGACGTACGACACGTACCTGCACGGGCTGCCGTTCTACTCGAACCGCCTCGTCGACAAAATCCTCGTCTTCACGGGCGAGTTCCATTACGCCAAGCGCGACCACGCCTATGACGCGCGCTTCGGCGACGAGGCGGATCTTCAGAAGCTGCCGCGAGGTGGGGGAAGGACGTTCGTCGTGCTCAAGACCCGAGAGCGCCCGCACTTCGTCGACGTCATCGGCGGGGGCCCCTCGTCCATCGAGTCGTGGCGGGAGTTCGGGCCGTGGTCGCTCGCCGTGGTGAAGCCGCGCTGAACCTCTCTCCGGGGATCATCGATCCCGGTGTGTAATCAGATTCCTCCCTCGAGGGTTTTGGCGAAAGATTTGCCAAAACCCTCGAGGGAAGATTTGGAAACGGCGGGAGGAGATACTGTCGCCGGCATCGACGAGCCGGGGGATGGTTACGGCCCTTCGCGGCGGACCAACGTGTTGCGGCGGTCCTTCGCCGCGGCGACGACGCGCCAGCGCATGTTGCCGCCGAGGACCTGGAACGGCGTGGGGCGGAACACGTCGAGCATCGCGGAGCGGAACACCTCGACGTCGCCGCTCGCCTCCGCCAGATCCTGGACGGTCGAGGCGTAGGTCCCGTTCTTGGCGTGGTACGCCTCCTCGATCTGACCGATCACGGTGAGGCCGTTCTCGGCGCGCGCGATGGCGGCGAGGTCCTCCTTCGTCGGACGCATCATGTTCGTCATGTACTGGAGCGCGAACAGGCCGACGGCGCACGACGCGGCCGTCAGGAAGGCCAGCGCGCCGTTGGAGCGGCGCGGCCCGGCCTCGACCACGAAGGTGCCCGACAGGAAATCGTGGAGGGTCCGCGTCCGGGAGTTGAACAGCGCGAGGATGAAGCCGAAGTTGGCCAAGGGCGTGCTCAGCACCCAGCCCAGCGCGCGCGCGAGCGAGCGGCCGAAGCCGGGAAAGGAGCCGTCGGCGGTGACGACCGCGAGGCCGAGGAGCTTCTTGCCGGGCGTGCCGCCCGCGAGGTTGCCGGCGAGCTGCCACAGGACGGCGAGCCCGAGCCAGACGAGGCCCGAGCCGATCATGACCCGGTCCGTGACGGGGCGGGACAGCGGGCCGCCCCAGACGTAGACCGACGCGGCGGCCCCGGCGGCGAAGGGGATCGTATCTAAGAGGTAGGCGACGAGACGGTCGCTGAAGCGTCCGGGCCGCAGCTCGACCGTTTCGTCCATGGCCGACAGTATAGGAGGAAGACCTTGAAATATCAAGCTTTTGGGGCAATCCTACGTAGGCCCTTCGGGCCCGGCGCCGAACTCCCTTCGGCCCAGGTGAGGTTTTTCGAAGACCGCTATACTCGTCATATGAAATTAAAGGACAAGGCCCTGCGCGCGACCGCACTCATCCTCAGCTTCGCCATGGTCCAGCTTTCGTTCGGACCCGAGGCGATCGCGCAGGTCGTCCAGGTCACCGCCGTCCCGGCCCCGGTCGGCGGCGCCTCCGCGGTCTCCGGCTCCGCGAGCAACGCGGCCGCTCCGGTCAACGCGATGGCCCTGCAGATGCCGTTGGGCTCGATCACCGGCTCGCCCATCGCCGCGGTCCCGTCCGCCTTCGCGGCCGCGCCGCAGGCCTCCCTGTCGCTCCCGCTCTCCGCGATCTCCGCCGCGCCCGCGGCGGCTCCCGCGCTGGCGCCCGCCGCGCATCCCGCCGCGTCCGCGTCCGTCGCGCCCGCGGTCTCCGCCGCTCCCGCTCTGGCCGCCTCGCCGGCCGCGTCCGCGTCCGAGAAGGGCGCCGATTCCGCGAAGGCCTCCGCTCAGGCGCCGGCCGCGACGCCCGCCGCCGTTTCCGCCGCTTCCGAGAAGCTCGACTCCGGCCCGCGCACCGCCGGCGTCGGCGCGCGCATGTCGCGCCGCATCGCCGAGCTCAAGAGCTTCTTCTCCGGCCGCCGCGACGCGGGCCTGACCCCGGCCGCGTCCAACGAGGCCGCCTCCGTCGCGGCCTCCGCGCAGGCCGGCGCCGTGCACTCGAGCGGCCTCGCCGCCGCCTCGAAGTCCTCCGACGACAAGGTCTCCCAGGGCGGAGGCGACAACGCGCCGCCCGCGCCTCCGGCTGCGCCGGAGGCGCCCAAGAAGTCGAAGGCCGCCTGGTTCGGCCTCGGCGCCGCCGGCATCTCGATCATCGCGTACGCGCTGACCATGCAGGTCGGCCTCGAGGCGCAGGGCGTCGCGATGCCCCAGCTCACGCAGAACGCGTTCAAGGACTTCACGCTCCTCCCGCTCGTCACCGTCTTCGCCTCCATCGGCAGCATGATCGGTCAGCCGATGTCCAAGTACTTCACCGAGCACTTCGGCCTCGCCAAGACCTTCTACGCCGCCCACGCCCTGCGCGCGCTGTCGCTCGGCGCCATGGTCGTCCTGTTCGGCACCGGCATGATGTCGATGCCGCTGATGATGGCGTTCTACTTCATGAACGGCATCGTGACCGGCGTCGCGGCCACCGCCGAAGGCACGCTGAAGAAGCTGATCTTGACGGAAAAGGGCGTCTCGATGCAGAGCTTCCGCACGTGGTGGCAGCTGCTCGCCGAGTCCCTGGCCGTCCCCGCGCCGATCATCTTCGGCGGCCTCGTCGCCACGCTCGGCGCGATGGGCGCCCCGCTGGTCACCGCGGTGTACCCCGTGACCATCCTGCTGGGCCTGATCCTGGCCTACATCCTGCACGTCTACCCGCTCAAGGACGTGAAGAAGGCGTCCGACCAGGCCGCCGCCCAGGCCAAGGCCTCGCCCGCCCCGGAGACCGCTCCGGCTCCGGCTCCCGCGCCGGAGACGGCGAAAGCGAAGACCGGCGTCTGGAACGGCATCAAGTCCGCGGCGGCCAAGATCTTCGGCAACATGGAAGACGGCAAGAACTACGTCATGAGCATCCCGTACCTGAAGTACTCGCTCATGGCCGCGGTCGCCTTCGACCTGTTCAACATCCTGATCTATCGCCTCATCGCGCCAGGCTACGGCAAGATGACGGGCGGCGCGGCGGGCCTCTCGGCCGTGCAGGGCAACATCGTCGGCATGTTCAGCCTCGGCGGCCTGCTCCTCTCCGTCGTGTTCATCACGATGGAGTCGATGGCGAAGAAGAAGGCCGCGAAGAACCCGCTCACGCCGGAGGCCGCCGCGGCCGCCGAGCGTTCCTCGATGCTGCGCTGGTTCATGGTCGGCATTCCCGCGCTCGCGCTGCTCGCCACCATGGCGCTGCACGTCGCCCTTCCGTTCGCGCCGCTGATGCTCCTGGGCACGAACTGGATGCCGAGCTCCTTGCTCGCCGCGGCGCTGGTCCCGTTCGGCTTCTTCCAGGTGGCCGCGTCGATCAAGATGAACTCCTACTTCCAGGAGAAGCTGCCGCAGGACGCCGGCAAGGTGCAGAAGGCGCTGGCCTTCTCGGGCTCGGTCATGACGGCGCTGTCCATCCTGACGATCCTCGCCATGCGTCCGCTGTTCACCGCGGTCGAGGTCTTCAACCCGTTCCCGTGGCTGGCGATGGCCTTGCTGCCGATCGGCGCGGGCCTGTTCTTCCTGCGCCGCAAGCTGGCCGCCGCGACGACGCCGGAGGCCATGGCGGCCGCCGACGCGGAGCAGACCGCTCACGAGGCGGACCCCGCCGCCAAGCCGAAGGCGACGGGCGGCTATGTCGGGCTGATCCTGGGCATCGTCGCCGCGGCGGTGGTCATCACGGCCCTGCCCATGATCCCGGGCGTCGGCGGCGCGCTGGCCGCGCTGGGCGTGCTGACGCGCTTCGGCGTGAACCTCGGCCTGACTTTGCTGATCCCGGCCGCCGGCTACATCATCGGCCGCGCGAAAGGCCGCAAAGCCGCCAAGAAAGACTCCAAGTAGAAGGGGGGAAACTCCCATATAGGCCCTAGGGCCCAGGGAAGCCTGGGTCCTAGGGCACTTCTCTTTCTAGGCCTCCCGGCTATATTCAGTGGGTCGTAAGTCTTCAACCCCTAAATCCCGTGGAGGCACCGATGTCGATGTTCCGCCGAATTCCGGCCTCGCTCCTGATCATCATGATCACCGTCCCGGCTTGGTCGCAGTTTCACCCGGACGAACTGAAGGCCGCGCAGAAGGACCCGAAGATGTACACGCTGGACGAGTCGTCGATCCGCATCACGAAGGTCGGTCCGACGGTCTCGCCGTCGGACATCCCGTCGCCCGGAAACGGAGGGGGGATCGGCGACGCGATCCCCGTCCTCGACCAGATGATCAACATCGGCCAGAAGATCTGGAAGATCATCGCCGACAACAAGCCGGTGGTGGACGTGAAGACCCAGTACGCGACGGCGCTCCCGAAGGGCCTGAGCGGCTGGACGGACCTCGGGGGCTGGCATCCTCCGGTGGGGACCATCTACGAGATGGAGGCCAAGAACGCCTACGGCATGCAGATGATCCACCTGCGCTACCAGGTGCTGCGCACGTACGGCGGCTCGTACCAGGGCAAGGGCCGGTATCTCACCGCGGTCACCGTCGAGCCTCTGCTCGTCGAGGTCGGGTGGGGCTACCACTTCTCGATGGACGCCACGGTGCCCGACTCGAGCATCGTCAACGTCGGCACCTCGGCGGACCCCGTCGCGGGCATGATGGCCACGCTGAACTGGCACATCTCGACCGTGATCAAGGACTCGCAGGGGCAGGGGCTGTACTACCTGCAGGGCGACGGCGGCTACAAGGAGGTCGGCGGGCCGTTCGGCAGCGAGTCTCTGAACAAGGCCAAGTCGACGGTCGCGGCGGCCGCGGAGAAGACACCGAGCTTCAACTAGCGCGACTCGAACGAAAACGGACGCCCCGGCGCGCGCGCCGGGGCGTCCTCTTTTTCGGCTTGCCGTCGCGCGATTTTCCGCTCATACTCAAGGAGGGAACACCCCGGCGGGGCCGGGGTCTCAGGTGGACATGCCCCGAAGGAAGCGCTACCATAGTGCCGATGAAGGTCGAAAAAATAAAGCAGTTCAGCGTGTTCATGCCGAACAAGCCGGGGGCGCTCAGCCGCCTCGTGTCCTTGTTCGCGGAGAAGCGGGTCAACATCCTCGGCATCGCCTCCGAGGTCAGCGCCGAGTCGGGGCTGGTGCGCATCGCGCTCGCCAACGATTCCGACGCCTCCTCGATCCTGTCGAAGGCCGGCTTCTCCAGCGTCGAGACCCACATCCTCTCGATCGAGCTCGACGACAAGCCGGGCCAGCTCCTGCGCGTCGCCGACGCGCTGGCCGAGGGCAAGATCAACATCACCACCGTGTACGGCACGTCGAGCCCCGGCGCCGCCACGTCCCGCATCCTGATCGCGGTTCAGAACACGGACAAGGCGCTCGAGCTTCTCGAGGCCATGGCGCTCGCCTCGGGAAAGAAGACGGAGGCCTGACTTTCATGTGCCGCCTGTTCGCGCAAGTCTCGACGAAGCCCGAGAGCGCGCGGGACCTGCTCGTCGACTCGGAGTTCTCGCTGCTACGCCAAGCCGACGGCGACCCGAAGAACCCGCAGAAGGACGGCTGGGGCGTGGCTTATTTCGGCGCCGACGGCCGGCCGCGCGTGACCAAGAGCGGACGCTCCGCCGCCGTCGAGCGCGAGGCTTTCGCGCGCGCCGCCGACGAGGCCAAGGCTCCCGTCGTCCTCGGCCACCTGCGCGCCGCGTCGAACCCGAACGTCAACCGCGACTACGCCCACCCGTTCGAGGACGAGGGCTGGGTGTTCATCCACAACGGGACCCTGACGATCTTCAACGAGGTCGCGGAAGCCCTCGGTCCGCGCCGCGCGCGGCTCAAGACCGACTCCGACTCCGAGATCTACTTCCAGCAGTTCCTGAAGCACCTCGCCGCGACGAAGGATCCCTCGCGCGCGTTCGAGGCGTGCATCGCCGAGAACTGGGCCCTCTGGAAGGACTGCCGCGGCCGCTATCCCGACGCCGCCACGCCGTACACGGCGCTCAACGCCATCGCCTCCGACGGCCGCGGCATCCACGCGCTGTGCCACGCGTCGCGCCGCGGCATGGCCGACTGCGCCATCTTCACGCCGGGCCAGCCCTGGGGCGTCATGAGCTTCACGACGCGCGGCGGCCGCTTCGTGCTGTCCAGCGAGGGGGAGGACGGCGGCGAGTGGACCCGCCTGTCCCCGCCCGAGACCATCTCAGCCGTACCGACGGGCTCTCGCGTCGAGGTGCGCCGCCGCGCCCTGACGCTGTCGAGCTCGCTCGGACCCGTACCGGAGGTCACCCGCAAATGAAATTCCTCGCGGTTTTCGTCCTCATCGCCGCCCTCGGCGGCGTGCTGTATCAGCGCGGGATCTTCACGCCTCCGCCGCCGCCTCCGCCGCCGCCCCCGCCGCCGCCCGCGATCCTGGCCGAGCCCGCGCCGGTCATCAGCGAAGAGGAGCTCAAGAAGGTGCTCAAGTCCGCCCAGGACCCCGAGCCGTCCGTGCGCTGGGAGGCCGTGCTCTTCCTGGACAAGGTCAAGTCGCCGCGCGCCATGCCCCTGATGCAGGAGATGCTCGACCACGACATGGAGCCGACGCTCAAGATCAGGATCATCAACCTCCTCAGCGACCGGCGCGGCCCCGAGGTGATGAACGCCCTCGTGGGCGCGATGAAGGACCAGGAGGCCGACGTGCGCATGGCCGCCCTGCAGGCCCTCGAGAAGATCGGAGACTTCTCGGTCGCCTCCGCCATCGCCGACGGCCCCATCCGCGACCAAGAGGACAGCGTCCGCCTCCAGGCGATGAAGACGCTCAACAGCCTTCAGGACAAGAAGCAGAAGGAGATCGACGAGGCCCAGAAGCGCTGGGAGGCCGACAAGGCGGCCGCCGCCGCGGCCGCCGCCGCCGCGAAGAAATAGCCCATGCCCAAGCTGTTCGCGCTCGTCGTCTTCCTCGCCGCCGGAGGCTTCCTGGTCTATCAATACCGGAAGCCGTCCCTGCCGCCGCCCCTACCGGCCGAGCCGCCGATGTCCATCCAGCCCCGCGACCCGGGACCGGTGTTCTCCGAGACCGAGGTCGAGAAGGTGCGCCAGTCGCTCCAGGACGGAGATCCCTCGGTGCGCTGGGCGGCGATCGAGCTGCTGTACAGCATCCACGATCCCCAGCTCGGCGGCATCCTCGAAAAGATGATCGCCGACGACCCGGACCCCGACCTGCGCATCAAGATCGTCGGCTTGATGAAGGGCCGCGAGGACCTCGTGCGCCTGGGAGGGCTGGTCAAGGGCCTGCGCGACGTCGACAAGAGCGTGCGCATCGCCTCCCTGCAGGCGCTCGGGGACATCGGCGATCCGTCCGTCGTCACCTGGGTGACCGCCCTGCTCAAGGACCCGGAGCCCGACGTCAAAATCGCGGCCCTGCAGACCTTGGGCCGCTTCCAGGACAAGCGCCGCCAGGAGTTCGACGCCCTCGCCGAAAAGCTGAAGAAGGACTACGAGGAGGCCCTGCGGCACGCCGCCGCGCGCCGCTGACGCTTCGAACTTTTTTCGCGCACCGCCGTAAAAAAAGAGGACGCAACCGCGTCAACCGTAACCGACAAATGAGCGCGGCCCGGACGCCCGGTGAAATGATAACCTCGCGTGAAGGCCGCATAGGAGGCTTCACCGAGTCATGGAAACGAGCGGAATCAAGGAGCTCAACCGAAAGGTCGGCGAGGAAAGTCTTTTCGTCGCCGAGCTGAAGCGCGAGATCGGAAAGGTCATCGTCGGCCAGGACGAGACCCTCGACCGCATCCTCGTCGCGCTGATCGCCGGAGGCCACGTCCTGCTCGAGGGCGTGCCCGGCCTGGCCAAGACGATGATCATCAAGACGCTCGCGTCCTGCGTCTCCGCGAGCTTCTCCCGCATCCAGTTCACCCCGGACCTGCTGCCCGCCGACCTCACCGGGACTTTGATCCTCGATCCCAAGAGCGGCGACTTCAAGCCGCGCCTCGGCCCGCTGTTCGCCAATCTGCTGCTGGCGGACGAGATCAACCGCGCCCCCGCGAAGGTGCAGAGCGCCCTGCTCGAGGCCATGCAGGAGCACCAGGTCACGATCGGGCCGGCGACCCACCGCCTGCCCGACCCGTTCCTCGTGCTCGCCACGCAGAACCCCATCGAGCAGGAGGGCACGTATCCCCTGCCCGAGGCGCAGGTCGACCGCTTCATGCTCAAGATCCGCCTCGGCTATCCGACGAAGGGGGAGGAGAAGTCCATCCTCGAGCGCATGTCCGGCGAGGCGCCGCCCGAGCCCTCGAAGGTCACCACGCCGGCCCAGCTCCTGCGCGCGCGCCACGTCGCGTCGGGCCTCTACCTCGACGAGAAGATCAAGGACTACATCGTCGAGCTCGTCTACGCGACGCGCGAGCCCGAGAAGCACAAGCTGGGCGCGCACAAGCATCTGATCGCCTACGGCGCCAGCCCGCGCGCGACCATCGCGCTGGCCCAGGCCGCGAAGGCCTACGCGTTCATGAACGCGCGCGGCTACGTGACCCCGGAGGACGTCAAGGCGATCGGCCCCGACGTCCTGCGCCACCGCGTCATCGTCAGCTACGAGGCCGAGGCCGAGAACGTGGACAGCGACCAGGTCGTCCGCGCCCTCTTCGAGGCCGTCGAGGTCCCCTAAGGAGACGGGGTCAGGCTTTGACTTTTTGACTTATTCTCGAATGAGTCAAAAAGTCAAAGCCTGACCCCAACTGAGATGCTGCCTCAAGAGATACTCGCGCAGGTCCGCCGCCTCGAGATCGTCACCGGCAAGCTCGTCGCCGAGAGCTTCTCGGGCGACTATCTGAGCGTGTTCAAGGGCCGCGGCATGGAGTTCGCCGACGTGCGCGAGTACACGCCCGGCGACGACCCGCGAGACATCGACCGCAACGTCTCCGCGCGGCACGGCAAGCCGTTCGTGCGGCGCTACGTCGAGGAGCGCGAGCTGACCGTCGTCGTCGCCGTCGACCTGTCGGGCTCGCAGGGCTTCGGGACGGCCGACCGGCTCAAGCGCGATTCCGCGGTGGAGGTCGGCGCCATCCTCGCCTTCGCCGCCCTGCAGAACAACGACAAGGTAGGGCTCGCGCTGTTCGCCGAGGACATCGAGCGCTTCGTCCCGCCGCGCAAGGGACGGCGGCACGCGCTCGCGATCGTGCGGGAGATATTGGCCTACGAGCCGACCCGGCGCGGCACCGGGCTCAAGACCGTCCTCGAGCGCCTGGCGCGCATGCTCAAGCGCCGCTGCATCCTCGTGCTCGTCTCGGACTTCCGCGACCGCGGCTTCGAGAGCGCGCTGAAGCTCTGCGCCCTCAAGCACGACGTCGTGCCCGTCATCGTCGAGGACCCGCGCGAGGCGCGCCTGCCCGAGGCGCCGGCCGTCGTCGAGGTCTTCGATCCCGAGTCCGGCGCGCGGAGCGCGCTCGACCTGCGCGGCGGCGCGGCGGCGGCGCGCGAGGAGATCGAGCGCCGCGCCGAGCTCGCGCGGACGTTCCGCTCCTGCGGCCTCGAGGCCGTCGACGTGTCCACCGACCGCGCGACGATCGAGCCGCTCGTCGCCTTCTTCCGCCGCCGCGCGAGCCGGAGGCGGAGATGATCCTTGTCCTCGCCTTGATCCTGGCCGGCAACGCGGCCGCCGCGACCGTGGATTTCACGGTGGCGGCCGCGACGTCGGCCGCGACCGGGTCCGAGACTCAGATCGTCTATCGCCCGACCGTTTCTCCGCTGGGCGCGAAGCTCGAACCGGACGTTCTCGCGTCGGGAACGACGTCCTTCGCCGTGGTGAAGGCCGAGGCGCGGAAGGACGGCTCGTGGGTCTGGACCGTCCTCCCGCTCGACGAGGGCAAGCTCTCCTTCGTCTCCCGCTGGAAGCTCGACGGCCAGGCGGCCTCCGCTGCGCCCGTCGAGCTCGCGGCGCGCGCCCCGTCGGTCCCCAAGGACGCGGACATCGACGACATCAAGGGGCCGCTCGCGGCCCGGCGCGCGTGGTGGCCCTGGCTGCTCGCCGCGGCGCTCGGCGCGCTCGCGTGGGAGGCGTGGCGCCGCTGGCGCGCGCGGCCCGCGCCCGAGGGCCCCGCCGCGCCGGCCGAGCCGCCGCTGCCGCCCGAGACGGCCGCCGAGCGGGCGCTCGCGGCGCTGGCCGCCGAAGGTCTCTGGGAGCGCGGCGAGCACGCCTCGTACTACCTCCGGCTCACCGAGATCCTCCGGATATACCTCGAAGCGCGCTGGGGGGAGTCGGCCACCGCGATGACGAGCGTCGAGGTCGCGCGCCTCGTGAAGTCGCGCTTGCCGGACCTCAGGGCTTCCGCGATCGTCCGCGAGCTGCTCAACCGCGCGGACCTGGTGAAGTTCGCGCGCATCAAGCCCGACGCCGAAGACGGCCCGCGCGACGCCGCGTCGGTCCTCGACCTCGTGCGCGCGACGTCGCCGCGCCCCGCGCCGGCCGCGACGGCCCAGCGCGAGCCGGCGAAGGGGGCCGTCGCTTGAGATTCGCTCATCCGTGGGCCCTCCTGCTC
>Ga0134125_10007877_pt1 | contig 12008 bp, 10 predicted proteins | sample KB31751_FD_96464 | JGI IMG/M metagenome (GOLD analysis project Ga0134125, IMG submission 96464) | Terrestrial soil microbial communities with excess Nitrogen fertilizer from Kellogg Biological Station, Michigan, USA - KB3-175-1 | ecosystem: Environmental > Terrestrial > Soil > Unclassified ... | reverse complement strand
GGCTGGTGGCGCTGGTCGACACCCGTCTCCTGCTCCACCTGGCGGCGGATGTCCTTCATCGGCTCGACGGATCGCACGCGCGGGATCACGTCGAAGTTGTTGACCGGCGGCGGCGAGGTCGTGAACCACTCCAGCGTGTTCGCCTTCCACGGGTCCGGGCCGGCGATCGCGCCGCGCTTGTAGCTGCGGATGAAGTTGATGACGCTCAGCAGGATCCCGAAGCCGAGGATGAAGGCGCCGACGGTCGAGATCTGGTTGTAGACGGTCAGGCCCGCGTTGGCCGGGTACTGGTAGACGCGCCGCGGCATGCCCGAGAGGCCGGCGGCGTGCTGCACCAGGAACGTGACGTTGAAGCCGACGAACATGAACCAGAACGACGCCTTGCCGAGCGGCTCGCTGCACAACCGGCCCGTGATCTTCGGGTACCAGTAGTAGAGGCCGGCGAAGATCGTGAAGACCGCGCCGCCCATCAGCACGTAGTGGAAGTGTGCGACGACGAAGTACGTGTCGGTGAGCTGCCAGTCGACGGGGAAGACGGCCAGGAAGATGCCGGTGATCCCGCCGACGACGAAGATCGAGATGAAGCCGACGCAGAAGATCAGCGGCGTCTTGAAGTCGATGTTGCCGCGCCACAGCGTCGCGATCCAGTTGAAGATCTTCACGCCCGTCGGCACGGCGATCAGGAACGAGCTGAGCATGAAGAAGCCGAGCACGACGGTCGGCACGGGCGTCTGGAACATGTGGTGGGCCCACACGAGCGCCGCGAGGAACGCGATCACGACGGTCGACGCCGCGATCGCCTTGTAGCCGAAGATCGGCTTGCGCGCGAACACCGGCAGGATCTCCGAGACGATCCCGAAGCCCGGCAGGATCATGATGTAGACCTCGGGGTGCCCGAAGAACCAGAACAGGTGCTGCCACAGCAGCGGCGAGCCCCCTTGCGTCGGGTCGAAGAAGTGGGTCCCGAAGTTGCGGTCCGTCAGCAGCATCGTGACGGCGCCCGCGATCACCGGCAGCGCGAGGATCAGCAGCAGCGCGTAGATCAGGATCGCCCAGACGAACAGCGGCAGGCGGCCCCAGCCCATGCCGGGCGCGCGCATGTTGACGATCGTCGCGTAGAAGTTGATCGCGCCGACGAGCGAGGAGATGCCGGTGAGGTGGATCAGGTAGATCCACGCGTCCTGGCCGCCGCTCGGCGTGAACGTGTGCTCCGAGAGCGGCGTGTAGGAGAACCAGCCGGCCTCCGGCGGCTGCCAGAACAGCGAGCTGTAGAAGACGATCCCGCCGAACAGCAGCAGCCAGTACGAGAGCGCGTTCAGACGCGGGAACGCCATGTCGCGCGCGCCGATCATCAGCGGCAGGAAGTAGTTCGCGAAGCCCGCCATCATCGGCACGACGAACAGGAAGATCATCGTCGTGCCGTGGAGCGTGAAGAGCTCGTTGTAGTGCTCGGGCGTGATCAGGTTGTTGTTCGGCGCGCCGAGCTGGAGGCGTATGAGCAGCGCCTCGACGCCGCCGATCAGGAAGAAGGCGAACGTCGTGACGATGTAGAGGATCCCGATCTTCTTGTGGTCGGTCGTGGTGAACCACTCGGTCCACCGCGCGCGCGTGGGCTCGGCCTTGACCTCGTGGGCGATCACCTGAGGCACCGGGCGGAGTGCGGGAGCGGTGGTTGCCATTGTCGGTTCGGGTTCCTTTGTCTGCTCGGTGGGATCTAGAGCGTCCCGTAAGCGGTCAGTTGCCGGCGCAGCTGGATGACCTGTCTGTTGGCGGCGGCGATGCGGGCCTTCTGGTCGGCGATCCAGGTGAGGTACTGGTCGGGCGTCACGATCCGCACGCGCGCGGTCATGTCTGCGTGGTTGCGGCCGCACAGCTCGGCGCACTGGCCTCTGTACAGGGCGCCGGCGTGCGGCGCCTTGAACCACGTGTAGTTGTGGTAACCCGGGATGGCGTCGAACTTGCCGCCGAGCTTCGGGATCCACCACGAGTGGATGACGTCGGTCGACTGCAGGTCGAGCACGACCGTCGTGTTCGCCGGGACGACCATCTCCTGGTAGGAGTAGGGCAGGCCGAACGCGTTGGACTTGCAGTTCGCGCCGTACGTGTAGCGCCAGATGTACTGGCGGCCGGTGACGCAGATCGTGAGCTTCTTGCCGTTCGGCGGCGTCGGCTCGGTCGTGGAGGCGAACTGCAGGCCGGTCGCGTCGCTGTTCGGCGGGTTCTGGATCGAACCGAGCTTCGCGAACGTGACGGCGGCGAGCACCACGAGGATCAGCGCGGCGCCGACGGTCCAGGTGATCTCCAGACGCGTGTTGCCGTGGATCTGCGCGGCGACGCGGCCTCTCTTGGCGCGGAACCTGACGACGGAGTACAGCAGCGCGCCCTCGACTACCACGAACACGACGATCGCGATGTAGAGCACGATCTTGTAGAGCGAGTGGATCTGGTCGGCGTTCGGGGACCCACCGGACTCGGGTGTGGCGAAGCCGGCGAACGCGCCGCTGGCGAACACGAGCGAGCCGATCGTCGCGAGCAGCAGGGCCGCGACGAGGCGGCGGCGGAGGGAGGATTCAGGTCGCAAGGCGGCGCGGATTCTACTCATGGAGCGGCGGAGTGCCGCGTCACCTCGGCGTGCGGGCTGACATCGGCGTCACTCAACGACCCTTGAACGCGGCGGGGCGCTTCTGCAGGAACGCGGTGACGCCCTCGACGAAGTCGCGCGTCGTCGCCTGCTCCTGCTGGACCGCCGCCTCGAGCTCGAGCTGCTCCGCCAGCCGGCCGTACGCCCACGCGTTCAGCTGGCGCTTCGCGCCGGCGTAGGAGCGGGTCGGGCCGGCGGCGAGCCGGGCGACGAGCGCGTCCGCGGCGCCGGCCAGCTCGTCGTCCGCGTGGACCGCGTTGACGAGCCCCCACGCGAGCGCCTGCGGTCCGTAGACGCGCTCGCCGAGCAGCGCCATCTCCAGTGCGCGCGTGAGCCCGGCGCGCGCCGGGATGAAGGCCGAGGAGCCGCCGTCCGGGACCAGCCCGATGTTCACGAATGCGAGCAGGAAGTAGGCCGACTCAGCGCACAGGATCAGGTCGCAGGCGAGCGCGAGCGAGCAGCCGACGCCGACCGCGCCGCCGTTGACGGCCGCGACGACCGGCTTGGGCAGCTCGCGGATCCCCGTGATGACGGGGTGATAGCGCTCGTGCAGCGAGGTCTGCAGGTCGGGGTGGCCGTCGTCGGTGGTGTCGAAGCCGGCGCTCAGATCGGCGCCGGAGCAGAACCCGCGCCCCGCGCCGGTGAGCAGCACCGCGCGCAGGCTGTCGTCCTCTTCGACGCGGGCGAGCGCCGCGCGCAGGTCGCGCGTGAGCGTGGCCTCCCACGCGTTCATCTTCTCCGGACGGTTCAGCTCGATCCGCGCGGCACCGCCGGCGCGCTGGAGGTTCACGGTCTCGTAGGCGTGGACCAGCTCGTAGTCGCTCATGGGGGCCGATGCTATGGCCGTCGTGCCGCCGCCGCGCCGGCTGCATGACACGCCGCTCATATACTCCCCGCGCTTTGCGGAAGTCCCAGGCCATCCGAGCAGCGGCGTGGGCGGTCGTCGCCGCGGGCGTCGCGGCGCCGCTGGTGCGCCGCCGGGCGCGCCTGCCGAAGCCGGTCGTGCTCGCCACGGCGGCGGCGGCGCCGGTGGCGGTGTGCGTCGCGCTCCCGCGAACCCGCGCGCGCGACGTCGCGACGTGCGCGTTGCAGATGTGGGCCTACCTCGCTGCGTACGAGATGCCGCACGACGATCCGGACGCGCTCCACGCGCGCGTGCGGATCGACTATCCCGTGAAGATCGACACCGCGCTCGGGCTCGGCACGCCGCCGACGCTGCGCCTGCAGCGCCTCCTGCGCCCGCCCGGCCAGATGCGCCGCTACGAGAAGCTGCTCGTGTGGACGCACTGGCTGTGGTTCCTCGTGCCGCACGCCGCGACGGCCTACGTGCTCGGGCGCGAGCGCGAGCGCTTCGGCCGCGCGGCGGCCACCACCTATGCCGTCTTCGACCTCGGCGCCGTCGTGTACTGGCTGCTGCCGACCGCGCCGCCGTGGTACGCGGCCGCGAGAGGTCGGCTCGGTGACCATCGCACGCCGCCGGTGCGGCGCATGATGGTGGAGTACGGGGAGCAGTTCTGGAAGCACCGCTGGGGGCCGCTCTACTCTGTTTTGGGAGGCAATCCCCTCGCCGCCATGCCCTCCCTGCATTTCGCCACGTCCGTCAACGCCGCTCACCTGCTCGCCGAGTCCGGTCCCGTCGAGGGCGCGATCGGCTGGACGTACGCGCTCACGCTCGGACTCGCGCTCGTCTACCTCGGCGAGCACTACGTCGCCGACCTGCTCGCCGGGCTCGTGCTGACCGAGAGCGTGCGCGCGCTCGCGCCGAGCATGGGGCCGCGGCTGGAGCGCGCCGCACGCGTCGTGCAGGCGCTCGAGGCACGGGCGCAGGACTGATGGCCGAGGACGCGGTCGAGCCGGCCACGCGCGCGCATGTGCACGACGCGCCGCCGGCGCCGCTCGCCGCGCCCGCGAACGCCGAGCTTTCGCACGACGACGAGGAGATGCCGCGCGTCGCGCTGACGCGGCGGCGCGTGATCGCACTCGTCATCTTCGTGCTCGTGGCGATCGGGTTCCTGTACTTCGTCCTGCCGCAGATCAAGGGCGTCAAGGAGGTCTACGAGAGAGTCTCCGGCGGAGACCATGTCTGGCTTGCGGTCGCGCTCGCGCTCGAGCTGGCCTCGATCGCCAGCTACGTGGCGCTGTTCCATGGCATCCACGTGCCGCCGGGCTCGCCGCTCAGGCACCGCGACAGCTATCTGATCACGATGGCCGGCCTCGCGGCGACGCGGCTGCTGGCGGCCGGCGGCGCCGGCGGCGTGGCGCTGACGGCGTGGGCGTTGCGGCGCTCGCGCATGCAGCGACGCGAGGTCGCCGAGCGGATGATCGCGTTCCTCGTCGTGCTCTACGGCGTCTACGTCGTCGCGATGCTCGTCTGCGGGGTGGGCCTGCGCACGGGGCTGTTCGCGGGGCCGGCGCCGTTCGGCCTGACGGTCGTCCCGGCGATCGTCTCCGGCGTCGCGATCCTCTTGTTCGGGGCGGTCTCGCTCGTGCCGCAGGACTTCGAGCGGCGCATCGAGCGGATGGCGCCGCGCCGGCCGCGGCTCGCGCGGCTGCTGCGCCGGGTCGCGCTTGCGCCGGCCTCGATGCGGGGCGGCGTGCGCTTCGCGCTCTCCAAGACGGTGCGCCCGGACTGGGCGATGATCGGCGCGGTCACTTGGTGGGCGTTCAACATCGCCGTGCTGTGGGCGTCGTTCCGCGCGTTCGGCGCCTCGCCGCCCGTCGCCGTGCTCGTGCAGGGCTTCTTCGTCGGGATGCTCGCGAACCTGCTGCCGATCCCGGGCGGGATCGGCGGCGTCGACGGCGGCATGATCGGCGCGTTCGCGGCCTTCGGCGTCGACGCCGGGGTCGCCGTGCTCGCGGTCCTCTCGTATCGTCTGTTCGCGTTCTGGCTGCCGACGGTGCCGGGCGTGATCGCCTACTTCCAGCTGCGGCGGCGCGTCCAGCGCTGGCGGCACCGCTTGACGCCGGCCTGAGCCGCAGCGGCGCGGTCAGGCGCTATACTTTGTGAAGTATTGAGAACGGAGCGGGAATGGCTGACGTCGAGGACGTGATCATCATCGGAAGCGGTCCGGCCGGCTACACGGCCGCGCTCTACACCGCGCGCGCGAACCTCTCGCCGCTGGTGATCGAGGGCTTCGCCTGGGGCGGCCTGCTCCAGCAGACGACCGACGTCGAGAACTTCCCCGGGTACCCGAACGGGATCATGGGGCCGGAGATGATGCAGGAGCTGCGCGACCAGGCCGAGCGCTTCGGCACGCGCTTCATCACCGACGACGCGACGAGAGTCGAGCTGACCGACGGCGGGATCCAGACCGTCTGGATCGGCGACGAGGCGCACCGCGCGAAGGCGGTCGTGCTCGCGATGGGCGCCCAGCACAAGAAGCTCGGGGCTCCCGGCGAGGAGCTGCTGTCCGGGCGCGGCGTCTCCTACTGCGCCACCTGCGACGCGGCCTTCTTCAAGGAGCACGACACCGTCATCGTCGGCGGCGGCGACTCCGCGATGGAGGAGGCGATCTTCCTCGCGAAGTTCGCCGCCAGAGTCCACGTGATCCACCGCCGCGACGAGTTCCGCGCCTCGCCGATCATGCTCGACCGCGCGAGAGCGGTCGAGAACATCGAGTTCCTGACGCCGTACGTGCCGGAGGAGTTCGCCGCCGGCGAGAACGGCGCGCTCGCGACCGTGCGCGTACGCCATGCGGAGAGCGGCGCGCTGCGCGAGGTGCCCGCGACGGGCGCGTTCATCGCGATCGGCCACGAGCCGCAGTCGGAGCTGGTGGCGGGGCAGGTCGGCCGCGACGAGAACGGCTACGTGACGACGGCCGGCCACTCGACGCGCACGAACCTCGCGGGCGTGTTCGCCGCCGGCGACCTCGTCGACCACACCTACCGCCAGGCGGTCACGGCCGCCGGCTCGGGCTGCAAGGCCGCGCTCGACGCCGAGTGGTACCTGCGCGACACGCCGCCGGACGTGGCGGTGCGACCGGCGTCGGAGACGATCGAGGCGTAGCCCTCCTCGCGCTCAGAGGACGCTGAAGTCGATCTCGAGCGTGGGGTCGACGGCGAGCGCCGCGGTCAGCGACCCGGCGAGCGCGGCGACGAGCAGCTCGCGCACCTGGGGCGCGGGCAGGTCGCGGTGGTCGAGCCAGTCGAGGCTCACGCCCTCGACGAAGCTGAGCCAGCCCTCCAGCGCGGTGCGCAGCGTGGGGGAGGGCTCGGCCTGGTGGGCGACGCCCTCGGCGATCAGGCGCAGGAACTCCGCGCGGTCGCGGTCGCGGATCGCGCGGATCTCCGGATCGGAGCCGAGCCCGGCGAGGTACAGGGCGCGGAAGCGCTCGGAGGCCTCGTCGACGAACGCGAGATAGCAGTCGAGCGTGCGGCGCAGGCGCTCGGCGGGCGGCAGCGCCGGATCGGGCTGGGCGAGCTCCAGCAGCTCGTCGGCCTCGGCGCGGATCGTCGCGAGGTAGAAGCCGCGCTTGCTTCTGAAGTAGTAGTAGAGCAACCCCTTCGCGACGCCCGCGGCGGCGGCGACGTCGTCGATCGAGAGCTCGTCGTACGCGTGCTTGGCGAACAGCTGGCGACCGATCGCGAGCAGCTCCGCACGGCGGTCGGCGACCGGAGCCGCGGCTGTGTCTTGACTTGCGTTCAAGGTGCTCACTATCGTAGCCCGCATGAGCTTGAATGATGTTCAAACGGCTCCGGGCCGCGCCGCGGCCGACCTGATCTCCTACGAGGACCTGTACGCCCGCTGGGAGCAGGGCAACTGGAGCGCGACCGAGCTGGACTTCAGCGAGGACGCGCGCCAGTGGCGCGAGCAGCTCACCGACTTCGAGCGCAAGGCCGCGCTGTGGAACTACGCGCTGTTCTTCTGGGGCGAGGACGCCGTCGCCGACAACCTCTCGCCCTACATCGACGCCGCGCCGCTCGAGGAGCAGAAGTACTTCTTCACCACGCAGCAGGTCGACGAGGCGCGCCACGCGGTCTTCTTCAAGCGCTTCATGCACGAGGTCTGCGGCCTCGGCGACGGCAGCGCGAAGGGCGGGCTCGACGCGATCAGGCCCGAGCTGACGTGGGGCTTCCGCAAGGTCTTCGACCGCCTCGACACGATGGCCGACGAGCTGCGCCGCGACCGCTCGCCGGCGAGGCTGTCGGCGGCCGTGACGCTCTACCACATGGTGATCGAGGCGACGCTCGCGCAGCCCGGCCAGCACTTCATCACCGCCTACCTGGAGGACCGCGACATCCTCCCGGCGTTCCGCGAGGGGATGCAGCAGATCGCGCGCGACGAGCAGCGCCACATCGCCTTCGGCGTGAAGCTGCTGCACGACGTCGCCTCCCACGACGAGCGCTGCCGGCGCGCGGTCGCCGATCTGCTGCGCGAGGTGACGCCGTGGGGGCCGGCCGTCCTGCAGCCGCCGGGCTGGGACCGCCGCTACACCGAGGTGTTCGGCTTCAGTCTGGAGGACATCGGCGAGGAGGGCGTCAACTCGCTGACGACGAAGCTGCGCAGCGCCGGCATGCCGATCGACGAGCTGCCGGGCCCGGCGATCCTGCCCCAGGGCGAGACGCCGCGCGAGCTGGCCGAGCGCGGGCCGCTGCTCGTGCAGGCCGGGCTGCTGGGCGAGAGACAGGCGGCGCCGCCGAAGGACGCCGCGTCGATCGAGCTGGTGATGGACGCGCTGCGCCGCGGGCTGCCGCCCACGAACGGGGCGCGGCTGACGGTGCAGTTCGCCTTCACCGACGTCGAGCCGTGGACGCTGCGCCTGAACGGCGGCGAGCCGACGGTCGAGCGCGGCGCCGCGCCGAAGGCCGACGTCACGCTGCGCACGAGCTGGGAGGACTGGCTCGACATCGCCGGCTTCCGCGTCAACCCGGGCTCGGCGATCGTGCGCGGCAAGCTGCGTCCGCGTGCGCGGCTGTCGGCGTTGAAGGTACTGCCGGCGGTGCTCGGCGGGCGGGCGCGCGTCTGACGGCCCGCGGGCAGGGGACGACCTGTCTCCTGCGGAGCAGGAGACAGGTCGGCTGGAGACGAGGCGTCTGCTCAGATGGCCGGCTGGCCCGGCTGCTGGCCGGTCTGCATGGTCCTGAGCCCGTTGCAGATGTACTCGAACAACTTGGGGTTGAGGAAGTACATCAGCATCCAGGTGTGGAGCCAGTTGGCCTTACGTCGCGGGCTGAGGTATCCGGTGCTGATTCTGAAGCGGCGAACGCTTCCCTGCTTCCCCGGATCGCCGATGGTCACCAGGATCGTGTCGGGATCCATGATGTCATCCGCGAGCCACACTGACGCGACCGTGAAGACCGCTCCCGCGCGACTCAGCGACGTCCGTCCTGGTTTCATGATCTGCTCGTAGTCGGACAGCGGAGTGGCCGAAGGGTCCACCGGACCCCGGTCGCCCAAGCTCAGCGTGTCAAACACGGCCTGTTGGTATGCCTCCAGCACGGAGAGCGCCTGATTGGCGCCGTAGCCGGGTGGGTCGATTGGTTGATAGTAAGTCATGTGTTTCCTGTTGCTTTCTTCACAGGCTCGCGCCCGTGACTACTGCTAAACGACAACGCTCCGTCTCTGGCTCCCCTGGCAAACGCTTCGCCTCGCCCTCGAAGGGACGCTATGAGGAGAGGTACAGAGATTTCACCCGGGTAGATGGCGCTGGCGGCGCCCTATTCCCGCCGCGGCTGCCGCGACCGGGCAGGGAGCAGCTTGTCCTCCGTTTGGGGACGGAGGACAAGCTGGGTCAGGCAGAGCTCAGGACTTGCGCGGGTTGTTGAGGCTGTCAACCGCGCGTTCAAGCTGGCTGACTGCCACAGCCCATTGGTCGAACGGAACAGGCTGCTCGGGGAGCAGCAGGACCGCCACGGCCATCCCGATGAGGGTTCCGACACTTCTGGGACCGGCCCAGGGGTGCAGCGAGACAGGGACCAGAGCCTCGTAGCGCCGGTTCGCCTCTCCGTACTTGGGTGCCTGCTCTTGGAGCGTGACCTTGAGCTCGGCTCCGCCACTCCAGATGACCGTCACGGAGCGGACCAGCTTCGGTCCGGCCGCGACGCTGAAGGAGCGGTAACGCCCTCCTGCGTTGTGGTCGAGGACGGGTGCGGAGGGATCGGGGCTCGTCAGTGACTCGCCGAACTGCAGGCGATATGCGCCTGTTCTCAGCGCCCCCTCGGCAGCCTCGAATGCCTCCAGCCCAAGTTCGTCTGTTGTTGGGATTTCCATATTGCATCCTTTGCATCTCTGCCCTCGCTCCCCGGCAACGATCGCCTACGCTCCCAATGAGCGCGATGAGGTGAATGGAGAGATGCGATGAAGGAGACCGCGGCCGGGCGCGGTTTCTTCCACGCGGCTACGGCGTGAGGACGATCTTGAGCGCCTCGCGCGCGTCGTAGACGCGGTAGGCCTCGGGCGCGTCGGCGAGCGGCATGTGGCGGGTGACGAGCGGGGCGGGGTCGAGGATCCCCGCCTGCATGAGGGCGAGGACGCGGTCGACGTGGGCGATCACGTTCGCGAGGCCGAGCCGCAGTTGCAGGCCCTTCAGCCACGCGAGACCGAGTGGGACCTCGCCCTTGCCGGCGTAGGCGCCGATCCCCGACACGACCCCGGCGTCGCGCGTGAGGCTGATCGCGAGCGCGAGCGGGGCGGGGTCGCCGACCGCGTCGACGGTCACGTCGACGCCGCCGCCGGTCGCCCTGCGCACGGTCCCCTTCGGGTCGTCGTCGGTCAGGTGCAGCGGCGTCGCGCCGAAGCGCTGCGCCATTGCGAGCCGGTCGGCGACCGTGTCGATTGCGTAGATCTGCGAGGCCCCGGATGCGCGCGCGGCCTGGATCGCGCACAGGCCGACCGGGCCGAGCCCGAGCACCGCGACCGTGTCGCCGGCTCTCACGCCCGCGTGCGCGACGGCGTGATAGCCGGTGCCCATCACGTCGCCCGCGAACAGCGCGACGTCGTCGCTCATGCCCTCCGGCACGCGCCGCAGCGTCAGGTTCGCGTGCGGGACGAGCAGCGCCTCGGCCTGCGCGCCCTGGAGGTTCCCGAGCTTGCCGCCGTGGCCGAACGTGCGGCCGTGCGCGCAGCGGTGGTAGTCGCCGCGGATGCAGGGCGTGCAGGTCGCGCAGGCGGTGACGAACGTCCCCAGCACACGGTCGCCGACCGCGACGCGCTCGACCTGCGGGCCGGCGTCGATCACCGTGCCGACGAACTCGTGGCCGATCGTGAAGCCCTGCTCCACCGGCACCCGCCCGTGGTAGATGTGCAGATCCGAGCCGCAGATGCCGCTGGCGCCGATGCGGACGATCGCGTCGTCGGGGGCGCTGAGGGTCGGCTCGGGGACCTCCGCGACGGCGACCTCGCCGGGAGCCTGGAAGGTGACGGCGTGCATCAGTCGCTCTCCTCGTCGCTGTAGGTGAAGAAGCCCTCGCCGGTCGAGCGCCCGAGCCGGCCCGAGAGCACGAGCCGGCGCAGCAGCGGCGCGGCGCGGTAGCGCTCCTCGCGGTACTCGTCTGCCAGCGCGTCCAGCACCGCGAGGACGTGATCGAGGCCGATCGCGTCCCCCCACGCGAGCGGCCCGCGCGGGTGGTTGAGGCCGTGGACCATGCCGGCGTCGAGGTCGGCGGGCGTGCCGACGCCCTCGCCGACCGCGAAGGCCGCCTCGTTGACGAGCTGGCAGACGATCCGGCCGAGCACGAGCCCGGGCGCGTCGCCGACCCACTCGGCGTGCAGGCCGAGCGTCGCGAAGAAGCGCTCGGTCGCGGTGACCGCGGCGTCGAGCGAGTCCGGCCCGCGCGTCAGCTCGACGAGGCCGCCGCGCGCGAGCGGCGGGAGCGCGTGGAAGCCGACCGCGGCGCCCCCCGGGTCCAGAGCGGCAAGCGACCCTTCGTGCAGGCAGATCGCCTGCGGGCCGCCCTGCAGCGGCGGATCGTCCTCGCCCGCGCCGCAGTCGAGGATCAGGAACGGCACCTCGCCGTCGGCCTCGGCGGGCGTGCGCGCGTCCCAGCCGGCGTCGCTCGCGCGTTCGAGCAGCAGGTGCACGAGCGGGATCTCGCCGGCGACCACGACGACCGGGCCGCCCGGCGCGCTCGGCAGCTCGCCGCGCGGCGGCTCGGCCGGGTCCTCGGGGCGATGCGGGCCGTCGGCGTAGTCGTAGAAGCCGCGGCCGGACTTGCGGCCGGTGCGGCTGGCGGCGACCATCCGCGCGCTCAGCGGCGAGGGGCGCCAGCGCGGCTCGCCGAAGCTCAACTCGTGGAACGACTTCGAGACGTCGAAGCCGACGTCGACGCCGACGAGGTCCATCAGCTCGAACGGGCCCATGCGGAAGCCGCCGCCGAGGCGGGCGATGCGGTCGACCTGCTCGACGCTCGCGATCCGCTCGGTCACGAG
>Ga0134125_10007875_pt1 | contig 12010 bp, 11 predicted proteins | sample KB31751_FD_96464 | JGI IMG/M metagenome (GOLD analysis project Ga0134125, IMG submission 96464) | Terrestrial soil microbial communities with excess Nitrogen fertilizer from Kellogg Biological Station, Michigan, USA - KB3-175-1 | ecosystem: Environmental > Terrestrial > Soil > Unclassified ... | reverse complement strand
GAACCAATAGACGGCCGTGGCAACGGCCAGCCGTTTCTTCTTAAATAACATATATGCCGGAAATCCGCTTTTATCTTATTATTCCGGGGCCTTCTCGATCCGGACGCCCACATTCAGGACATGCCTGAGGGGGTCCTCGCGCATGATCTGTTCCAGGGTGATCGAGTAGACGCCAGGATGGTTGAACCTGGTCCGGTGCTGGATCTCGATCCGGTGTTCAAAAATATCATCCATACCGCTGCCGGTCCACCCTTTCTGGTTGTCGGCCAGCGACAGATCATACCGCTGGCTTTGGGCGGTGCTGTCGCCCGGTACCCGGGCTGTTCCCCTGATCCAGATGTTGTTGTAATTATAGGCGTCGGTGTGCCGGAGGACGATATACACGTTATAGAGATCGGCGGTATCGGCCCCGCTGATATCGAAGGTGAAGGTAGGTTGAAAACTGGCAGCCCACTGCTGGCCGGGAATGGTCACATCTTTTTCATACAGATGTCCGGGCTGGGAACAGGAGGTCAGGAGCAGGCAAAAGGCCGCCGACAACGCCAAAAGATCCTTTTTCAATGAAGCGCAGAATTTATATAAAGGTAGGATCATTATAACACATTCAAAACCTGTTCCTTTGCTTTTTCAAGCTCGTCTTTCATCAAGACGACGCACTGTTGAATGGTCGAGTCGTAGGCTTTGGAACCGGAGGTATTGATCTCCCTTCCGATCTCCTGCAGGATGAACGACAATTTCTTGCCCTTTCCGTCTCCTGGCTCCCGGAGCACCGTGCGGAAATAATCGCAGTGGTTCCTGAGCCGCACCTGCTCCTCGCTGATATCGATTTTCTCGATGTAGTAGATCAATTCCTGTTCGAGCCTGTTGGCATCATAATTGTCCTTTCCGACGTTCTCCTCCAACAGGCGCTTCAGACCTTCCCGGATCTTGACCTGTCTGAGCGGTTCGAGGCGGACCACTTCCTCCTGGTGCCGCAGGATATTGCTGATGCGGAGCAACAGGTCTTCTTCCAGCGAAGCGCCTTCATTTAGCCGATGGGCGTTCAGGTCGTCGATGGCCGCCATGATCACCTTTTCGAATTCCTGCCATTCGGCGTCCGTGAGCGTATCGCCGGTAGGCGTGATCACTTCGGGTAGCTTGACAAGGGTGCTGAGGATGTTGGAAGGGTCCAGCTGCAGCTCGTTGGACAGTCCGGCGAGCGCAGTGTAATATGCTTTTGCCAAATCGGTATTGATGCTGACCGGCTTGGCGCTGCCGGTCTGTTTCAGGCTGATCGTACAATCCAGCGAACCCCGGCCGAGCTTGTCGGAGAGGATCCGGCGGATGGAGAATTCAAAGGGTTTCAGAAAGCCGGGGAGTTTCAGCTGCAATTCGAATTGCTTGCCGTTCAGTGATTTGATGTCAACGAGAAATGTTTTATCACCTACTGCCTGTTCGGAACGGCCGAAACCCGTCATCGATTTGAGCATAGAAGTCGTCTTTTAGTCCGGAAAGGTAATCTCTTCCTTCCGGATTTCCCGCAGGTCACCGGGCCGCATCCCTTCGATGGTCAGTGAACCCATCCGGTACCTGATGAGCCGCAACGTCGGAAAGCCCGTCCGGGCAGTCATCTTGCGCACCTGGCGATTCTTCCCTTCGGTCAGCACCAGGCTGATCCAGGTCGTCGGGATCGACGCGCGGAAGCGAATGGGCGGGATCCTTTCGGCAACCGGCGGATCGGGGTTGAGGCATATCGCTTTCGCAGGGCGGGTCGTATACGGCTTGCCATCGACGGTGATCGTTACGCCGGCGGCGAGGCGAGCGAGCGCGTCCGGACCCACACGCCCCTCCACCTGGACCCAGTATTCCCGCTGATGGGCAAAACCGGGACTGAGCAGCCGATGGGTAAGCCCGCGGTCGTTGGTCAGGATCAGCAACCCTTCACTATCGAAGTCCAGCCTGCCGACAGGGTATACGTCGGCCGGCACGGAAAAAAAATCCTTCAGTGTCCGCTTGCCGGGCACGGACGAAAACTGCGAAAGCACCTGGAAGGGTTTGTATACGATATAGTATTGGCGCAAGTTTGAAGCGTTTCGCGGGAGACCGTTTTCAACACAAAGCCCGGTGAAAACACCGGGCTTCAATATATGGATGGGTTAGTAAGTACCGGGAAATAAATTTCCCTACACAATATTAAAAATAATTTTCCCGATCTGAAAAAATTTTACCATAAATTTTATACACATTTTTTTTTGGCCTGTGGAAAAGAACGAAGCAAATGGCTACTTCCGGGGTAACTTCGCGCAAACTCTTCCTCATGCAATTTCCTTCTCCCGTGTCTGTTGAGTGGCTGGCAGGGTTTCTGGGAGCCGAGTTGATCGGCAACAAAAATGGGCAGGCTACCGGAATCAACGAGATACACAAAGTAGAAAAAGGCGACCTCGTATTCGTGGACCATCCGAAATATTACGACACCTGTATCCGGTCCGACGCCAGCTTCATCATCATTAACAAAGCCGTGAAGGTGCCGCAGGGCAAGGCGTTGCTGGTAGTAGACCAACCTTTCGACGCTTACCTCAAGATAGTCCGTCACTTCCGGCCGTTCGAGCCGGCGACCGGGTTGATCAGCCCGTCCGCAGTCATCGGCGAAGGCACGTATGTCTATCCCAACAGTTACATCGGTCATCACACCAGCATCGGAAAGAACTGTGTGATCCATCCGAATGTCACGATACTCGACCATTGCGTGATCGGCAATGATGTGATCATCCAGGCAGGAACGGTAATCGGTTCAGACGCTTTCTATTACAATGGGAAAAAGGACCGGGAGCTCTGGTACCGGAAGATGGAAAGCTGCGGGCGGGTGGTCATCGAAGACCATGTCGAGATCGGGTCGGGCTGCACCGTCGACCGGGGGGTAACACACGATACGCGGATCGGCGCGGGCACGAAGCTGGACAACCAGGTCCATATCGGGCACGATACCGTGACCGGCAAAAACTGCCTGTTTGCCGCCCAGGTCGGCATAGCGGGCGTGGTGGAGATTGGCGACGGCGTAATCCTGTGGGGACAGGTCGGGGTCAGCAAGACCCTGTCGATCGGGGACAACGCGGTCGTTTTCGCGCAAAGCGGCGTGCCCGCCTCGCTGGAAGGCAACCGCAGCTATTTTGGATATCCGGCCGAAGACGCCCTGAAGAAGAAGAAGGAACTGGTCTGGATCAAACGGATCCCCGAGCTCTGGGAAATGTGCAAGAAGCTCGCCGATAGCCGCGAGCCAGGCAAATAATCGGGAGGCTACGGGCTCGGCAAGTAATCGAGCGGCAGGAGCTCCGCTACCTTCTTCCATGCCCAGTACCCGATATTGGTGACATCGGTCTGTTCATAGAAATAACCGTTCTCCTCGATCACGAACCCGTTGGCTATATCGATCGCGGAGATCTGTACCGGTGTATTCAGCGGGAATTTGTATTGCTGGAGATACCTCCTGTCCGGCAACTCGTTCTTGTAGCTTACCCGCAGCCGTCCCTGGATGGCTATCTCCACATCTCCGCTGTCGACGCTGTAGAATTTCGGATCATACGGGTTGGTGATCCGCTTCATCTTGTTGTTGTCACTGCTGTCCGGCATCTCGAGCACAAAGCCCTCATCGTCGAGGGTGCTGTCGTACCAGCTGCGGATGAAATGCAGTCGCGAACCGGCATAGGCATACAGCCTGTTCTGTTTCCAGGTATCCTGTTGTTCGGGGGTGCCCTGCATCTCCTCGAAAAGGGGGTAGCCGGTGTACGTGGCGATATTGGTATTGTATTCGTATACGAATGAATCCAGCTGATAGTGAATTTTATACCCCAGTGCCTCGTTGGTGATCAGCAGTTCGCTCCTGGCCTTGATCCGGAGTTTGTTCCTTTTTTTATAGAAATAAAAATGCAGGACGTCCTTGTTGTCCAGCGTACATTTAGCAGCATTTGGGGTGGTGCCGATAAAGTTATCGAGGAAGAACTGGCCGTACTTGTCCCATCCGTCGGCAACCTCCGCGCTTCCCGTCACGACCGCCTGTTCGAGGTTCTTGTCCTCGGCCTTCAGCGCTACCACCAGCGTGTCGGCCGGCCGGTGATCTTTGCCGATCCTGATGGACTGGGTTTGGTAGCCGGTATAGGAAATGATAAGGTCGTAACCGCCGTTGGCCAGCCGGAGGTGGAAGGTCCCGTCGGCCTTTGACAAGGTGCCGATCGTCGTGTTCTGGCAGAAGACCGAGGCGCCGGCCAGGGGTTGACCGGTACTGTCCACTACCTTTCCGTCGACGGGAAAGGTCTTGTCCTGGGCCAGGCCGGGCAAAGCAAAAAGAAAAAGGAGTGCCGAAAGGGCCAAATGTAGCACGTTCGATTTCATGGATATCGTTTTACTGCGGTAAGATAACCAACCCTTGTCTAATTTGAAAGCCGGAGTGACAATTTAACGACTGGAGGAGGGCGGCAAGTTTTGGGGCGGCTGCGGGGGCGGTGGATTTGCCGGCGGCACGGCGGTCGGAAGCGGTGGGTGCGGCGGGGGCGGTCACGGCTGGCGCGCCTGCAGGTAGGACCGGCAAGCCGTCCGGATCGACAATTCCAAGGGCGTGAAACTGAAATCCGGCACGAGCCGCAGGAACTTGTCATTGCTGAACCGGGTGCTGCTGGCTGCCACGCGGGCGCTCTCGCGCGTCAGCAAGGCCGTCCTCCCGGTGAGGAGTGACCTGATCTTTTCCGCACGCCAGGCGACTCCCGCCAGGAACGGAGTGGCTTCCCTGGCCGGCGGACGTTTGCCGAATTCCGCGGCGATGGTCTCGAACAGCTGCCGCCAAGACCAGTTATCGGCGTTGAGGATGTAGCGCTGACCGCTGATATCCATCTGCAGCAGCCGCACGATCGCTTTTGCGGTATCCGAAACATCCACAAAGCCATTGATCCCCTCGGTGTACCAGGGAAATTCGTTGAAGACGCTGCGAAAGATGGCGCAGCTGCTGTTATTCCAGTCCCCAAAGCCCAGGATCGTGCCCGGGTTCACGATGACCGCCGCGAGTCCTTCGCCGATCGCGCGCCAGACTTCCATTTCGCCATGATATTTGCTGATAGCGTAGTTCGTATTGTAGCGGCTGTCCTGCCAGGTCCGGTCTTCGGTCACTGGTTCGTTGCCGCCTGTCCTTCCGATGGCAGCCACCGAGCTGACATACACCAGGCGCCGGATCCCCAGTGACAAGGCAGTATTCACGACGTTGGCGGTGCCTTCAATATTGATGCTCCATAATTCCCGCCGCTCCTTGCGGGAAAAGGAGACCTTGGCCGCGGCATGGACGACCCCCTCCGCCCCGGTCATCGCTTCTTCCAGCCCCATCGGATCGCGTATGTCACAATGGACCCATTCGACCCTGTCCGCGATGTCCCGCGGCAGGAAGAAAGGGATCGGCGTCTCGCGCCGGATGGCGCGGACGGCGTACCCCGAGGCCACCAACTCGCGGATGACGTAAGCGCCCAGAAAGCCGGTTCCGCCGGTGACAAGGACCATTCCGGAAGCGTTGAGTTTATTCATACCGGTAATAACCTTTTCCCGTCTTTCTGCCCAGCGCGCCTTCCATTACCTTTTGCCGTTGGATCCGGGAGGGCTCCAGCCGGGGCGGGTTGCCGAGGGCGGCGTATACCGATTCGCTGACAGCATAATTAATATCGTTCCCGATGAGGTCCATCAGGCGGAAGGGCCCCATTTTGAAGCCCGCTGCCTCCATCAGCGCGTCTATCGTCTCGATGTCGCTCCATCCCAACTCGAGCAGACGGAGCGCTTCCAGGTAGTAAGGCCGTGCCACGTGATTGACGATAAAACCGGGGGAATCGGTGCACAGCACCGGCGTCTTGCCCATTCGCCGCGCGATATCGAGGATCGTGGAGACTGTGTCTTCGGAACTGAAGCGGGTCCGGATGACCTCGACCAGCTTCATCTGCGGCGCGGGGTTAAAAAAGTGCATGCCCGCAAATCTTTCAGGTTGCGGAATATGTTCGGCCAGTGCGTTGAGGGAAAGTGAAGAAGTGTTGGAAGCAAGGATTGTGTCCCGGCTATTGATCCGGGCAAGTGCCAGAAAGAGCTTCTCTTTGATGTCCGGCCTTTCGACGACGGCTTCAATGATGAGATCGGCGCGACAGTCTTCCGGGCTTGCGCCGAACGACAGCCGGCCGACCGCTCCGGTAAGCGCCGCCGCCGTCAGCCGGCCCTTCTCCCGCAGAGCGGACAGGTTCTTTTCAATGAGCGACCTTGCTTTCCCGAGCATGGCAGCGTCCACATCGCAGAGTATGGTCGGATAACCGGCCATCGCGGCCACCTGCGCGATCCCGCAGCCCATGGTCCCCGCACCGCATACGCCGATTGTTCTGATCATATATTTATTGAATTTACACCGCCCCGGTGAATTGCCGCAAAAAGCGGACGTCATTCTGGGAATAGAGCCGGAGGTCGTTGACGCGGTATTTGAGCTGGCAGATCCGTTCGATCCCCATGCCAAAGGCAAACCCGGTGTATTTGCCGCTGTCGATGCCGAAGTTGTCCAGCATCTTCGGATGGACCATCCCGCTCCCGAGAATCTCCACCCAGCCGGTATGTTTGCAAACACTGCAACCGCCGCCACCGCAGATCCGGCAGTTGATGTCCATCTCGGCGCTGGGTTCGGTAAAAGGAAAATAAGATGGCCGGAACCGGATGCGGACATCCTTTCCAAACATTTCCTGCACGAAAAAATAAAGGGTTTGTTTCAGGTCTGCAAAAGATACGTTCTCATCCACATACAGGCCCTCGGTCTGGTGAAAGAAACAATGGGCGCGCGCGCTGATCGTTTCATTCCGATAGACGCGGCCGGGGCAGATGATGCGGATAGGCGGGCGCTGCCGTTCCATCGCCCGCGCCTGTACGCTACTGGTATGCGTGCGGAGCAGCCAGTCGGGGTTTTGATGGATATAAAAGGTGTCCTGCATGTCCCGGGCAGGATGGTTCTCCGGCAGGTTCAGCGCAGTGAAATTGTGCCAGTCGTCCTCGATCTCGGGTCCTTCGGCGACGGCAAACCCGAGCCGGCCGAAGATATGGATGATCTGGTCGCGGACAACGGTGATCGGATGGTGGGTTCCGAGCGGAACGGGGTCGGCCGGCAGGCTAAGGTCGAGCGTGGGACCGGTTCCCGCCGATTGTGTGAGGCGCTGTTTCCAATCTTCGTATTTCGCTTCCGCCACTTGCTTCAATTCGTTGAGCACGCGGCCGATCTCTTTTTTACTGTCGGGCGGTACATTTTTCAGCTCCGCGAAAAGGTTCCTGACGATCCCTTTCGTACCGAGGAAACGGATACGGTAAGCCTCCAGCGCTTCCGCTCCGTCGGGCACGACGGCATCGATCTCTGCTCTATAGTGCCCGATTTGTTGCAACACGGAACTCATGCGGCAAAGATAGGTGATTTTAGTTTCCCCGATTTTGTGGTAAGTTTGCGTCAAACGCCTCTTTCGATGTCGTCAAACCTGCATATCAGCGACTTCCTGGAACCGATCAACCTTGCAGAATTGTCGCAGGACCAGGGCTACAAGGACGGGCAGATCGGCAAGCTGATCGATGCGCACGACGAGACCCTCCCTGACCTGTACGAAGCCGACATCGTCCTCGTCGGTTGCGATGAAGAACGGGGGATCGGGCGGGACCGGCGGGATGCCGGCGCACCGGACGCGATCCGGGAGCAGTTATATCAATTGTACTACTGGCATTCCGATGTGAAACTGGCCGATGCGGGGAATATCCGGTCCGGCGCTACTTTGAACGATACTTACGCGGCGCTGAAAACCGTTCTGCGCGAACTGACCGCGATCGGCAAGACCGTCGTCATCCTGGGCGGGTCTCATGACCTGACACTGGCCCAATATTATACGTATGCCGACAAACGGCATATCATCGAGGCCACCGGCGTAGATGCGTTGATCGACCTGGACATTAATTCCCTGCACCGGGCCGACAATTTCCTGATGGAAATGCTAACCGGGGAGCCGAATTACATCCACCACTACAATCATATCGGGTTTCAGAGCTACTATGTCCACCCGCACATGCTGGAGACGATGGACAAGTTAAGGTTCGACTGTTACAGGCTCGGAAGCGTAAAGGACAAGATCGAAGAAATGGAGCCGGTGATCAGGAATTCGCACCTGTTCAGCTTCGACATCTCCGCGATCGCGCACGCGTCCGCCCCGGCCAATACGCTTTCGCCGAACGGCTTCAACGGAGAGGAAGCCTGCACGCTGATGCGCTTTGCGGGGCTGAGCCCCACCATCAACACCGTGGGCATCTATGGGTATATGCCGTCCCGGGACACCGCCCGGCTGACCGCGCGGCAGATCAGTCATATGTTGTGGTACCTCGTCGATGGCAAAAGCAAGGGACGCCGCGAGGCGGCGCTGACGCAGCGCGAGTTCTTTATCGAATACCGCACCGCCTTCGCGGAGGTCGAAACCACGTTCCTGCAGAGCAAGAAGACGCAACGCTGGTGGATGCAGCTGCCCGACAGCAAATATATCGCCTGCTCCTATCAGGATTATCTCCTGGCAAGCAGCAACGAGATCCCCGAGCGATGGTTGAGGGCACAGGAAAGAAGTTAGCCGGGGCTCCGCCGCGCATATTCCCTATATTGCAGATAAGAATTTTTCCAGTGATGAGTAAATCAATTTTGTCCGCGATCCTGGTTTGCGGCGCGATCTTCTGGCAAGCATGTTCCGGCGGAAGTCATATCCGATCCGCACCCGGGGGGCGGGATATCCAAGCGGCGTCTCCGGGCGGGCGGGCGACCACCGTACTGGATAAATATATACAGGATAGCGTGCTGACCCGGCCCGAGCTGGCCGGCGGGCAGGTAGGCATTGCCGTGTACGATCCGTCCAAAGCGTCGTTCCTCGAAGCCTATCAGGCGACCAAGTACTTTGTGCCCGCGAGCAACACCAAGCTGTTTTCCTTGTATGCAGGACTCAAATACCTGGGAGACTCGCTGGTCGGGATGCGGTACCTCGTCACCGACACCGCACTGCTGGTCCTGCCTTCCGGCGACCCCAGTTTCCTCCACCCCGACTACCCCGTTCAGCCCGTAATGGACCTCATGCGGAAGACGGGCAAGAAGATCTGGCTGGTGGATGACAACTGGCAGGAGGCGGCGCTTGGCCGGGGTTGGGCCTGGGATGACTACAACGACGACTACTGTCCCGAACGCAGCGCGTTCCCGATCTACGCGGATCTGATCCGCTGGGTGCAGGAACGACCGAAGGGCAGCGCTAACGATCCGTTTGGCGGCTCGCCTTCGATCTATTCCATTCCTGAAGTAGACTGGCCCGTGAAATTCAATCCGGATACGGCCAAAAAGAACTTCTTCGTCCATCGCGATCGCGACCGGAATGTGTTCGAGGTGACGGAAGGCCGGGAAGAGCACAAGTCCCAGGATGTACCGTTTATTACCGACGGCCTGGACGCCGCGGCTTTGCTGCTGAAGGACACGGCAGGCGCCGTCGCCGGAGTCCGGCATTTTGGTTCCAGGCTGCCGGCGGGCTGGCAGGTCGTGCATTCCAGGCCGGTGGATTCGCTGTTCCGCCCGATGATGTACAACAGCGATAACTTCTTTGCCGAGCAGACCTTGCTCATGGTCGGCAACGAGACGCTGGGCGCCATGAACGACGCCCATACCATCAATTCCCTGCTGCATGGCCCGCTCGATTCGCTGCCTCAGCGGCCGCAGTGGGTGGATGGATCCGGGCTCAGCCGCTACGACCTGTTCACCCCGGCCGATTTTGTGTGGCTCCTGGACAAGATGCAACGGGAATTCGGGCTGGCGCGGATGGAGCGATTGCTGCCGACCGGCGGAACCGGCACCCTTTCGGCGTACTACCGGCAGGACAGCAGCTTTATTTTTGCAAAGACGGGCAGTCTCTCCGGTGTGATCGCCTTGAGCGGCTATGTGTATACGAGGCGGAACAGGCTGCTGATCTTTTCGGTGCTGGTCAATAATTATATGGGCAGCGGCAGCGCGGTCCGGCGGCAGATCGAAAGGCTGATTCACCGGGTCAGGGATATTTATTGACAAATTCCGGCATCAACCCAACGCGGGACCGGCCCGCGACGTATATGACCATTGAAATACCTGCGTATGAAAAAACTATACTACTATATCCTTGTTCTATCGAGCCTTACGGGAGCTACCGCCGTCCGGGGCCAGGATTCCGTCCATTGCAGCGCCGCTTTCCAGGCGTATCCCTCCCTGAACGAGGTCGAGTTCATAGCATTCGATTCGACGCCTGGCGTCCTGCACCATTGGAATTTCGGGGACGGTGCCTCGACGTCGACCGACAGCAATACGGTGTTCCACCATTACGCCGTGATCACCACTTATCTGGTGACCCATGTCGTCATCGATTCTGCCCGGCATTGCCAGGACAGCACTTCACAATATGTCACGCCAGGACCGAATTGCGCCGTTTCCGTCAGCGAAACCAGCGATACGCTCCGGCACCGTTATACCTTTGTTGCCAGCCTGTATTCCATGCCGGGCGCGATCGATTCCGTTTCCTGGACGATCAATGACACCCTGGCCGGTCGCGGGGACACGCTGCGGGAGACGCTGACCGGCGGCCCATATACCGTCTGCGCGCATCTTCGAACCAGCGATGGCTGCCAGAGCGACGCCTGCATAACGATAAATCCGCAGGATTCGGTCCCCTCCGGACCGCCCCCGCCGCCCGACACTTGTTCCATTTCGATCAATGAAAAGGTGAATCCCCATCGGACGAACGAGTATCGCTTTTCGGTTACGGACAGCGTCAAGTACGATTCCATCACGTGGTCGATCCAGTCACCGAACTCCGGACTCATCGGTCCTTTCTATGGAAAATCCTTCAAGTATACTTTCGCGGATTCGGGCTATTATCTCGTGCAGGTGACTGCCCGCGAGCGTTCGGGCTGTCCGGTTGCCGCCTCGGTCTTTGTCCAGATCGACAGCATCAACAACGGCAGCGACGGTGCAGTCGCCACCTATCCCAACCCGGCGACCACGCACGTCACGCTGGCGGTGACCCTGACCAACGCTTCCACCTTCACCGTCCGCGTATACAACAGCATGGGTGGCCTGGCGGTGTCCCGGGACCAGACCGGATATCCGGGTACGAACCAGGTTACCGTTCCCCTGGGCAACCTGCCGACGGGAGTGTACTACATCCAAATTCAATACGGCAACACCATTCTAAAAAGCAAAATTCAGAAGTTGTAATTTTCTCGCAGCGGAAAATGAGGTCAAAAACAGGCGAAATCGCTACCGGCCAAATAGTTTTTCCAGGTAATTGTCGCGGAACTCGATGAAGGTGGGATCTCCGCCGGGCGTGATGTTGTGCTGGCGGCAGGCGAACAATGCGTCGACGAGCGCCCGCATTTCCTTTTCATCCAGCGGAACGCCCGTCTTCACGGCTTGCTGGCGCGCCAGGATCCGGATCAGTTTCTCCCGACGGGAAAACCGGATCTCGCTGGTAAAGTGTTTGTATTGCTCCAACAATTCTTCGATCGCGGCGCGTTCCCCCCCCTGGCCGGTGTCGGCCGGGGCGCCCTGGACGATAAAAATATCCTTTCCGAAAGGTTCCACACGGTAACCAAGCGGTTCGAGGTCGGGAAGCAGTTCCCGAAGCAGAATGGCATCCGGCCCGGAAAGCGTCAGGGTGGCGGGGAACAGGCTTTGCTGGCTTGGGATCGGCTTACCCGCTACGGCCGCGATGAGCCGCTCATACAGGACCCGTTCGTGCGCCGCCTGCTGATGGACCAGGAGGAAGCTGCGGGCCGACGGCGCCACGATATAGGTATGGAGTACCTGTTGCAGGGGGGCATTCTCCAGCGGGCAGGACCGCGCTTTCACCGCCGGTTCGGTAAAGGCGGAAGCGGGTTCGGCGGCGGCGGCTGTGGATGTCTGTTGGATGGAGCTGGCCCAATGCCCCAGCTCGCTCTTTTCCGAGGGCTGGATGGCATG
>Ga0134125_10007874_pt1 | contig 12010 bp, 9 predicted proteins | sample KB31751_FD_96464 | JGI IMG/M metagenome (GOLD analysis project Ga0134125, IMG submission 96464) | Terrestrial soil microbial communities with excess Nitrogen fertilizer from Kellogg Biological Station, Michigan, USA - KB3-175-1 | ecosystem: Environmental > Terrestrial > Soil > Unclassified ... | reverse complement strand
GGCCGCAACTTTCCTCCCCGCAAGTCCAATCGCCGAGAAAACGTGAATGAGTCGATACGCGCCAAGGAAGTCCGCGCCGTGTTCCCTGATGGCACCGCGGAGGTCATGGCGACCCCGGCAGCACTCCGCAAGGCGCAGGAACTGGGTCTTGATCTGGTAGTCGTATCTCCGACCGCTGTGCCGCCTGTGGCCAAAGCGATCGATTACGGCCACTACCAGTATGAGATGAAGAAGAAGTCGCACGAGGCCAAGAAGAAGCAGCACGTCGTGCAGGTCAAGGAGTTGAAGTTCCGCCCCAACACCGACGATCACGACTACGACTTCAAAAAAAATCACGCCATCCGATTCCTGCAGGAAGGCAACCGCGTGAAGGCCGTCGTGCAGTTTCGCGGCCGCGAGATCGCGCACACGGACCTCGGGCGCAAGTTGCTGAACCGCTTCGCCGACGATCTCGTCGCCTACGGCGCAGTGGACGGATCGGCACGTATGGAAGGCCGGAACGCCCATATTCTGATCAGCCCGGTGAAGACGCAGCAGCCCGTCAAACCGCCGTCGAAACCGCAGACTTCCCCGCAGCAGAACGAGCCGCCCGCCGTACAATAACGGCCGTGGCAGCGGCGCCACAGATCGAAATTCGGAGCGCGCGGCTGGACGATCTCGAAGCGATCGTGCAGCTTCTCGTACAGGATTCCATGCTCACAGCGCCGGACCCGCCGAGAGTCACGCAGGGCCACATCGATGCTTTCGCCGCCATCGCCGGCCATCCCGATAGTGAGTTGATTGTGGCAACGCTGGGCGGCGAAGTAATCGCGACATTACAACTCACGTTCATTCCTGGGCTGAGTTCCGGAGGCGCCTGGCGCGCACAGGTGGAAGGCGTCCGAGTGCGGGCGGACGTGCGCGGCGGCGGGATCGGAGGCCAATTGATGAATTGGGTGATTGCCCGCGCCCGCCGGCGAAAATGCTGGCTGATCCAGCTATCAACCAACCGCACGCGCGTGGACGCGCATCGATTCTACGAGCGGTTGGGATTCCGGGCGAGCCACGCCGGGATGAAACTCTACCTGTAATTTAACCCCGACAACCCTCCCGCGGCTTCATCTTATACACTCAGGCCATGGCAGCGCTGACCAACCCCATGGCCGCCGGACCGGAGATCGTGAACATCCGGGATCTCTCCGGCCGGGAGCTCGATCCGCTGCTGCTCGAGGAAACGGTCGAATGGCAATCCCAACTCGACTGGGATTTCGGGCGCTCCGCGGACCTCGTCCATCAGTTTGCGGACATGCGCGCGCTTATGGGATTCGCGCTGCTGGATCGCGGCGAAGTCGCCGGGTACGGATATTCCGTCCTTGAAGAGCACAAAGGTCTGGTCGGCGACGTCTATGTGCGGCCGCCGTGGCGGAATAGCGTCAACGAGGTGCGCGTCTTCCGCTCGGTGCTCGATGGTCTGATCGGGACGCCGGCTGTCTCACGAGTAGAGTGTCAATTGATGCTGCTCGACCCTTCCATCGGCCGTGCCCTTCAACGCGAGCGCTTCATCAAAACGCAGGAACGGATGTTGATGAAGCTCGATGCTGCTCCAACGGCCGCTTTCGAGCCCGGCACGCCTTCGCGCCGCTTCCACATCCTGCCGTGGGCGGAACATTATCACGAAGAGGCGGCCGAGGTCATCGCGCTCGCCTACGCGGGACACGTCGACAGCCAGATCAACGACCAGTACCGCACCCCGGCGGGCGCACGCCGCTTCATCTACAACATCGTGCAGTTCCCCGGCTGCGGGGCTTTCTTCCGTCAGGGGTCGTTCGTCGCCCTGCACCCCGGCACGGGGCGAATGGCGGGCGTCTCACTCGTCAGCTTCGTCGGCGGGCAGGTCGGTCACATTACGCAGCTTTGTGTCATTCCGGCCGCCAAGGGGCGCGGCCTCGGCTACGAGCTGTTACGCGAGTCTGTCAAAGCGCTGCGGATGCACGGCGCGTGCCGCATCAGCCTGACGGTGACATGCGCCAACGAAGAGGCAATCCGGCTTTACACGCGCTGCGGATTCAGGGATGTACGTCATTTCCTCTCGATCGTGTGGGACCGATAGGGTCCGCGCCGGCTCTCACGGGCTTGCGGCAAACAGCCGCCGGCGCCAGTATAAACACCCATCTGGCACACTAGTATAAAGAACAAATTCCACCCGGAACCCGCCTGGGCGGGGCCGTTTGGTTCCTCATTCGACCGTGAATAACTCCGTGAAGAAGCTAAAACTCTCGTTCGGATTCTCTTTCGACGATCTCTATGCGCACGATGGCCTGGCGCGCCTGGATGCCGCTTTTATGCAGCATCTTGGCGAGGCCTCGCCGGCGCTGCAGTTACGTCTCGCCGATGCCCGCACTAACCCCCCGGCGCTGGCTCCCAAACAAGCCTCCGAGCTGATCATAGAAGCTGCCCCGTATCTGGAAGACTTCATCTCCGCTCTGTTCGGCATCGATGACGAGCTGCGTGCTTTGAGCGTGAAGCATCAGGAGCTCGCGCCGCTCTATTGGGTGAAGCGGCAGTTCGTGCAGCGGAAAGCACTGGTCGGACAGACGCCGGAGAAAGCCTCCGCCATCGACGGGATGGCTGTCGGTGCGCAGCTCGAAGCCTTCCTGATGGGCCCGCTCACCGAGCAGAACTTCTCCGAACATGTCGAAAAGTGGATGAAGGCCGAGGCCGACCATGCGGAGGTCTTGAAACTCGCCGCGCAATACGCCGCCTGGGCGACGCTCACGCCGGAGGGCAGGAAGAAGCACGGCACCGGTGTTGTCTTCAAGACGCCCCATAAGCTCGACATGCACCACCTCGTGCCGGCCGAAGCGGTCCCCAACAACGGACTCGTGCAACTGCAGTTTTCGAGCGAGCACTGGCGGCAGCGGGAGGGATTCCAGCTCACCGACCCCGGCACTGACCTGATCGGCGCCCTCGACCAGGCGCACTACTGCATCAAGTGCCACAACCAGGGCAAGGACAGTTGCTCGACCGGTCTCAAGGAAAAAGACGGCTCCTTCCGTGCCAGCGTCTTCGGCGTGAAGCTCGCCGGCTGCCCCTTGGAGGAGAAGATCTCCGAGATGAACACCGTCAAGGAGAACGGCAATCCCATCGGGTCCCTCGCCGTCGTCACCGTGGATAACCCGATGTGTGCCGCTACCGGCCATCGCATCTGCAACGACTGCATGAAGTCCTGCGTGTTCCAGAAACAGGAACCGGTCGATATCCCGCAGGTCGAGACGCGCTCGCTCAAGGATGTGCTCGAACTGCCGTGGGGATTCGAGATCTACGGCCTGCTGACGCGCTGGAATCCTTTGAACTTCAGGCGTCCGGTGGCCAAGGCGCCGAGCGGATACAAAGTTCTCATAGTCGGACTCGGTCCGGCCGGCTTCACCCTCGCTCACCACCTGATGAACGACGGCCACACGGTCGCGGCCGTCGATGGATTGAAGATCGAACCTCTGCCGGCGGATATCTCAGGCGTTGATCCTCACGGCAAGCGCGTTCCGTTCCGCCCGATCTACGACGTCACGGAAATCTACGAGCGTCTCGACGAGCGCGTGATGGCCGGTTTCGGCGGTGTCGCCGAATACGGCATCACGGTGCGGTGGAACAAGAACTTTCTCAAAGTCATCCGGCTGCTGATCGAGCGGCGCGCGCAGTTCAGCATGTATGGAGGGGTTCGCTTCGGCGGCACCCTCACGGTGGACAGCGCCTTCGAAATGGGCTTCGATCACATTGCGCTTTGTGCCGGCGCGGGACGCCCCACCGTCATACCCATGAAGAACGGTTTGGTGCGGGGCGTCCGCCAGGCATCGGATTTTCTGATGGCCTTGCAATTGACGGGCGCGGCAAAGTCCGACTCGCTTGCCAACCTGCAGATCCGAATGCCGATCGTCGTCATCGGTGGCGGATTGACCGCGATCGATACGGCGACGGAATCGCTGGCGTACTACGTTGTGCAGGTCGAGAAGTTCCTGCATCGCTACGAGGCGCTGGTGGATGAGATCGGCGAGACTGCCGTGCGGGCCTCATGGACACCCGACGAAGCCGTCATCGCGGCCGAGTTCCTCGCCCACGCACGGGCCATCCAAAAGGAGCGGGAAGACGCCGCGCGCGAAGCCCGGAAGCCGCAGTTCATCGACTTGCTGAACCGGTGGGGCGGCGTTACGGTCGCATACCGCCGGCGCCTGATCGACGCGCCCAGCTACACGCTGAATCATGAGGAAGTGGCGAAGGCGTTCGAAGAGGGCGTCCGCTTCGGCGAGTGCCTCGCGCCGGAGGAAGTGATCGTGGACGCCGCCGGGGCCGCCGACGCCCTGCGCTTCCAGAAGTACATAGTGGACGAAGCATCGGGCAAGCTCGCCGCCTCCGGCGAAATGGTCACGCTGCCGGCGAGGACCATCCTTGTCGCCGCCGGCACGCAGCCCAACACTGTGCTGGCGCGCGAAGACGAGCACAATGTCACGCTCGACGGCCGCTACTTCCAGGCGGTTGACGAAAACGGCGATCCTGTCAAGCCTGAGCGCATTTCGAAGCCGAAGCAGGTGCACGTTTTAATGTCATTACGTGATGACGGACGCGCCATCAGCTTCTTCGGCGACCTTCATCCTTCGTTTTCCGGCAACGTCGTGAAGGCTATGGCAAGCGCCAAGCAGGGATATCCCGTGGTCTCGCGCATTCTCGCGAAGCAACCACATTCCGAACCGGCGCCGGCCGCGCTCATCGGCAAACTCGACGATGAATTGCGCGCTGTTGTTCACGAGGTCGTGCGACTCACACCGAACATTGTCGAAGTGATCGTGCGCGCGCCGATCGCAGCCCGCGCCTTCCAGCCTGGCCAGTTCTACCGTCTGCAGAATTATGAAGTGCTCGCGCCTCGCACCAAAGACACCGTGCTCGGCATGGAAGGGCTCGCGCTCACCGGCGCATCGGTCGATCGCGAAAAAGGTCTGCTTTCAACCATCGTGCTCGAGATGGGCGGATCGTCTGACCTCTGCGCGTTGCTCAAACCCGGGGAGCCGGTCATCCTGATGGGTCCAACAGGCACTCCCAGCGAAACACCGGCGCGGGAAACCGTGCTGCTTGCAGGCGGAGGACTCGGCAATGCTGTTCTGTTTTCGATAGGTCAAAAGCTGCGCGAGGAAGGCTCGCGGGTCATCTACTTCGCCGGTTACAAGAAGATCATCGACCGCTACAAAGTCGAGGAGATCGAGAAGGCCGCGGACCTCGTCGTCTGGGTCTGCGACGAAGCTCCGGGCTTCACCGCCGGACGCGTGCAGGATTCCGCCTTCGTCGGTAATATCGTCGAAGCCATGGCGGCGTATGGACGCGGTGAACTGGGCGAAAACACCATCCCACTGCACTCTGTGGACCGCCTCATCGTGATCGGCTCGGACGGCATGATGAAGGCCGTCCAGCAGGCGCGCCACGGCGTGCTCTTCCCGTTCCTGAAGCCGGACCATCATGCGATCGGGAGCATCAACTCGCCGATGCAGTGCATGATGAAGGAAATTTGCGCCCAGTGCCTGCAGATGCACAAGGACCCTGTGACCGGTGAAGAGACCGTCGTGTTCTCGTGCTTCAATCAGGACCAGCCGCTCGATCACGTCGACTTCGGCAGTCTCCGCACCCGGCTGTCGCAGAATGGCGCGCAGGAGAAGGTGACGAAGTTGTGGATCGATCACTGTCTGCGGGACATCGGGGTGCGGGGCGCGGCGGCTGTGGCGCGGTAGCGATCTATCGGCTACTCTTCTGACAATTAGGCTATTAATTGGCTACTGAGGCAACTCGGGGGTCCAATCTCGAACGCCGGAAAGCGTCACGCTGATAGACTCAAGACATGTCTTCCCTGCTCGAAAGGGCACTGGAAAAGGTAGTCGCCCTGCCGCCCAATGAGCAGACATTCAAGGCGACGCGAAACGAGCTTACATTCAGCCGCGCATCCTTGTTCCGCCGACGGACTCAGCGTTCGCACGGCGGGGCAGCAAGGGTTGTTCGGTGCTGCTCCTGAATGCGGTGCCGGCCGGTTCGGTGAGCCGAAATCTCGCCTTCACGGACGCGCTTTCGGCAGCACACGCCGCATGCCCGACAGCCGGCCTCGGCGTGTGGGTTGAAAATTAACGCTTCGAGCCATTCTTCAACGCAGCGGCCGCGGCATTGCCGGTTGTGTTCTGCGTGAATGCAATAGTGCACAAAAACAGAAAGCCTCAGAGCGCTCGTCTCATGGATCGATTGCGTGCGCTGTTGACGGCTTAGAATGAGATCCATGCATCGATGTGCCTTGCTTCTGTCGTCCATCCTGCTGGCTTGGGGATCCGCCCATGCCGCCAACCTCGCCGACAAGTTTTACACCAACGTCAAGCAACTGACCTCCGGCGGATCGAACGCCGAAGCCTACTGGTCTCCCGACGGCAAGCGCCTGATTTTCCAATCGACCCGCGACAACCTCAAGTGCGACCAGATCTTCACGATGAACGCCGACGGATCCAGCCAGCACATGGTCTCGAGCGGCAAAGGGCGCACCACCTGCGGCTACTTCCTCCCCGACAATGCGCACATCGTGTACGGCACGACGGAGAATGCCGGACCTGCGTGCCCTCCCGAAGCCGATCACAGCAAGGGCTATGTCTGGGCTGTGTATCCGGGATACGACATCGTGCTCGCGAAGGACGACGGCAGCGACAAGAAGCGCCTGACCACCGCACCCGGCTACGATGCCGAAGCGACCATCAATGCCGCCACGAAAAGGATCATCTACACGTCGATGGCGTCCGGCGATCTCGACCTGTGGGAGATGAACCTCGACGGCTCGAAGAAGACGCAAATCACGAAGACCTTCGGCTACGATGGCGGACCGGTAATGTCGCGCGACGGCAAAAAGATCGCGTGGCGCGCCGGGCATCCGGCGACGGCGGAGACCAAAGCGAAGTACACAGAGCTGCTGAAGCAGGACCTCACCAGCCCCATGAAGATGGAACTCTTTGTCGCGGACGCCGACGGAAAGAACTCAAAACAGATCACGAATTTCGGGTGCGCGTCATTCGCGCCGACGTTTACGCCCGATGGAAAGAAGCTGCTGTTCGCGTCGAACAAGCACGCCTGCGATTCGAGCAAATTCGAGCTCTACCTGATCAACATCGATGGCACCGGACTCGAGCAGGTCACCAACTACGGTGGATTCACTTCGTTCCCGGAATACTCACCCGACGGCAGGAAGCTGGTCTTCGTCTCCGACTGGAAGGCCGCGCAGCGCTACGAGTTCAACATCTTCACGGCAGACGTGAAATAGGCCCGTCTACTTCGGCTTGACCGAATGCGCGACGTCCTTCTCGTCTTCGAGGCAATAATGCTCGAAGACATCGGTATCCGGCAGAAGCCGTTCCACGAAATTGATCTTGATGGGCTGCGTGAAGGTCTTCGGATCCGTGATCGTCACGCCCACTTCCAGGTGCCCGTAGTCGCGACGATGGAAGCGCTCTTCGATGCGCATGTCTTCACTATGCCCGTGGCCGCCTGCATCGAGCCAGCTCAAATCGTTGAACCCGTTTGACTCAACCACCAGCGTCTCGCCTTCCCAGTGGCCCACCGAGTATCCATTCCAGGTCGGACGCACCTCTGCCGGGTTCGGCAGCTTGCGTCCATCGGTGTAGATTTGGCGGAACGTCGTCTCGACCTCATAGAGCATGAGCATCTCCGCCGGCATCTGGATGATCTTAAACGGCTCCGGCAAAAGCTCGCCGTGCGGAACGCCATCCGGCAAGCACGCGATTTGCAGGCCGATCACGCCAGGCGCGGTGTTCTTCCTGAAGATCACGGCTCCCGCGGGCGTGAGCGGTTGTTCGTTCGGTTTGAAGTCCGACAGGATATTGCGGAAGTATTTCGAATTCTCCGACTCGCCGAGACCAAACAATCCGCCCGGCGCACGCGGCTCGGCTTCAACCTGCCAAACGCCGGAGAGATCGGGCTTTCCGCCGGCGCGCCGCACCGGACCCGTCATATTCACCTTCCCATCTGGCGTGCGCGGCGCGTTCGGCGTCCGATTGTTCAGCCACTGGGCATCCAGCGACGAGGCTGCGCCAATCAGCGCGATTCCAATCCAAAGTCGGCGGCACATGATCTCCTCTCCATTACACAACATCTCAGCGTGAGCGCATCGCGATCGACACGGCACTGATCGCCACGAACGCCGGGCTCGTCGCCGAAACGATGGGTGATGTCGCTATTTCGCAGGCACGGTCGCCGGTGCGCCCTTGTCTTTCACCATAAACACAAGGAACTTCGCGGGTTTCGTCGCGCTCGCATTCTTCGAAACCGTGTGGATATCGTCAGGCGACTCGTAGAACGTCTGGCCCGGGCCGAGCGTCACTTCCTTCCCGCCCTTCACCTGCATCACGACTGAGCCTTCGAGCACATACACGAACACATTGGAGTTGTGGCGATGGATCGCCGATGATGCGCCGGGCGCGTACTCGACCGTCAGCATCGAACCCTCTTTGCCGGCGATACCGGCGAGGTCCTTCGTGACCAGCGGCATCACCTTTGTGTCCTGGACCTTGGAATTTTGCGCGAGCATCGCGCTTGCGGCGAGAAGAAGCAGGCAAAGCTGTTTCATTGGTTGCTCCCCTGTGCCGCCTTGTGTCCCGCCGGCTGGTATTCCCCCGGAACGGCGCGAAACGCGATTGCGAGCCGGTTCCAGCCGTTAATCGTTACAAGGGCAAGGGTCAGATTGACCAGTTCCTCTTCCGTGAACTGCTCACGCACGTCCTCATAAATAGCATCCGGGACATGGTCCACGGAGACGAGTGTGACGGCCTCTGCCCATGCGAGGGCGGCGCGCTCTCGATCGGAGAAAAAGGGAGTCTCGCGCCACGCGTTGAGAGCGTAAAGACGCTGCTCCGTCTCACCGGCGGCGCGTGCATCTTTGGAGTGCATGTCCAGGCAAAACGCGCAGCCATTGATTTGCGAAGCGCGCATCTTCACGAGTTCCAGCAAGGAAAGCTCGATGTTCGACGATTTCCGAATATAGCCCTCCAGGCCCAGCATGGCCTGATAGGCAGGCGGCGAAACTTTTTGGGCGTTCAGACGTGGTTGCATTTCGAAGTCCTCTCGCCTTCAGCTTAAATCGTGGGCATGGATGCTGCGCTGGGGTCTTGCCGCCGGCGTTCTTTTGCCGCCATCACATTCGGGTATCGTGAACAAAGAATGTTCGAATTACAACCGCATCTTTATGGAGTGTTGGTCGAGCTTCGCCCGCTGCGTCGCGAGGATTGGGCGAACGTTTTCGCCGCGGCATCCGATCCGCTGATCTGGGAGCAGCATCCGTCAAGCGACCGCTACAAGGAGGAAGTATTCCGCGGATATTTCGAAGGGGGGCTGGAATCCGGCGGCGCCTTCAGTGTCGTTGACCGCGAGACGGGCGAGGTGATCGGCTGTACGCGCTTTTGCAACCATGTCGCGGCCGCGAGTGAAATCGAAATCGGCTACACCTTCCTTGTGCGCTCGCGTTGGGGCGGCCGTTACAACGGCGAGATGAAGCGCCTCATGCTCGACCACGCTTTCCGCTTTGTGGACAATGTCGTTTTCACGATTGGGCCGGAGAACTGGCGGTCTCGCCGGGCCGTCGAGAAGATCGGCGGCGATTTCCTGCGGAGTATCGATACGCCTGGAAATCAGCGCGTCGTATACGTGGTCCGGAGGGCAGTCGCGACCGTGGTCTGACGCGGCGGCGTTGCTCATCTCGACGAACGATAAGATAGAGCGGCGGAAAATTGTTCCGGCAGTCGCCCTCGCCGCCCTTTCCGCACGAAATCGCAGGAGAACAACAATGCCCGAAGGCGCGGCCAAACCGGCATCACTGCCGCCGGACCTACAGATCGTCGAGATGGTGATGGCGCAGTTCCGGTCGCGCCTGACGCATGTGGCGGCAGCTTTGAAACTGCCAGACCTGCTGACGGATGGGCCAAAGAGCGCCGCGGAACTCGCCCCGGTGACCGGGACCAATCCCCGCGCGCTGCATCGCGCGATGCGAACGATGGCGAGCCTCGGATTTTTCACGGAGGACGCCGCGCACCGGTTCACTCTGCTGCCTTTGGGCGCCGCACTGCGCGCGGGCACGCCCGGGTATGCGACGGCTCTCATGCTGGGTGGCGAGTGGGTCACAAGCGCGATCGATCAATTTCTCTATTCGGTACAGACCGGGAAAACGGGTTTCGAAAAAGCTCATGGAAAACCGCTGTTCGATCTGCTCGCGACGCATCCCGTCGAGGCATCTCTATTCAACGACATGATGGTGGGGTTCCACGGCGAGGAGCCGCCAGCAGTCGCCGAGGCGTACGATTTCTCGGTATTCGAAACCATTGCCGATGTCGGCGGTTCAACGGGAAACCTGTTGACGACGATTTTGAACCGGCACGCTTCGCCTCGGGGAATCCTCTTCGATCTGGATCACGTCGTGCGCGAGGCCCCGCCGCTGATTGCGCAACGCGGCCTTTCAGACCGTATCGCCATAGAGAGCGGAAGCTTTTTCGACCGTGTACCGGCGGCGGATGCGCACATCATGTCCCACATCATCCACGACTGGAATGAGGAGCAGTGCCTCGCGATTCTGGGGAACTCCCGTGGCACGCTGACCCCCGGCGGAAAGCTCCTGCTGGTCGAAATGGTTCTGCCGGATGGCGACGCCCCGCATCCCGGCAAGATGCTCGATATGGCGATGCTCAGCGTGCCCGGCGGCGAGGAGCGGACTCCTTCGGAATACGGCGAACTTCTGGACAAAGCCGGATTCCGCCTGACACGTGTGGTCTCGACTATGTCGCCAGTGAGTATTGTCGAAGCCGTGCCCGCGTGACTCTTCTGCTTTAGCCCGGCAGCTTCGAGCTTCCCATCAGGAAAGCATCGACGCCGCGCGCGGCTTTGCGTCCTTCGGCGATCGCCCAAACCACGAGCGATTGTCCGCGCCGCGCATCACCCGCCGCGAAGACGCCCGGTTCGGAAGACATGTAATTCGCGTCCGTCGCGATATTGCCGCGATTGTCGAGCTTGACTCCAAGCCCATCGAGAAGCCCATTACGGACCGGGCCCGTGAAGCCCATCGCAAGCAGCACGAGATCGACATGCATGTCGAATTCCGTGCCTGCAATCGCTTCGAAGTTCGGCGGTGCGCTTACGCGGACTCCGTGAAGTTTCGTGACATTGCCGTTCGCATCGCCCGTGAACCGCAGAGTGGAAACACTCCAGTCGCGGATGCCGCCTTCTTCATGCGAGCTCTCGACCCGAAGCTGCATGGGCCAGAGCGGCCACGGAGTATTTGGATGGCGTTCGTCCGGCGGCTTCGGCAGCAACTCGAACTGCGAGATATGCGCGGCCTTCTGACGGTGTGATGTCCCAAGACAGTCCGCACCGGTATCGCCGCCGCCGATAATGACGACGCGTTTGCCGGTGGCGAGAATCTGATTCGCCACACGGTCGCCTTCGCAGACTTTGTTGGACTGTGGAAGAAAGTCCATCGCGAAATGGATGCCCTTGAGCTCGCGCCCCGGCACTGGCAGATCGCGCGGCTGTTCCGCGCCCGTCGCGAGCAGGATCGCATCGAAGCCGTGCTGCAGATCGCTCAGCGGAACGCCGGACCCCACATGCGCGTTCACAACAAACTCGACACCCTCGCGCGTCATCTGATCGACGCGGCGATCGATCAGATGCTTTTCCATCTTGAAGTTCGGGATACCGTAGCGCAGCAGGCCGCCGATGCGGTCTGCTTTTTCGAACACGATGACGTTGTGTCCTGCCCGCGCAAGCTGCTGCGCGGCAGCGAGCCCGGCGGGTCCGGATCCGATGACCGCGACGCGCTTGCCGGTGCGCGCGGCGGGAAGCTCCGGCTCGATCCAGCCCTCCTCCCAGGCACGGTCGACGATCGTCTTCTCGATGTTCTTGATGGTTACGGCGGGCTCGTTGATGCCGAGCACACACGCGGCTTCACAGGGCGCGGGACAGATGCGTC
>Ga0134125_10007873_pt1 | contig 12010 bp, 9 predicted proteins | sample KB31751_FD_96464 | JGI IMG/M metagenome (GOLD analysis project Ga0134125, IMG submission 96464) | Terrestrial soil microbial communities with excess Nitrogen fertilizer from Kellogg Biological Station, Michigan, USA - KB3-175-1 | ecosystem: Environmental > Terrestrial > Soil > Unclassified ... | reverse complement strand
GCTCGACCGACGAGACCGCCGCCAGGGCGGCCGCCGCCGGCGCGCGGGTTCGCTACGCGAGCCTGAAGGGCAAGGGCAACGTCGTGCGCCGGATGTTCTCGGACGTGGAGGCCGACGTCTACCTGCTGGTCGACGGCGACGGCACCTACGACGCGACGGCCGCGCCGATGCTGGCGCGCCGGCTGATCGACGAGGGGCTCGACATGGTGAGCGCCGCCCGCGTCTCCACCGACGCCGAGGCGTTCCGCACCGGTCACCGGTTTGGCAACCGCGCCCTCAGCGGGGCGGTGCGGCTGGTGTTCGGCCGCCAGTTCGAGGACATGCTGAGCGGCTATCGGGCGTTTTCGCGGCGCTTCGTGAAGAGCTTCCCGGCGCATTCGCGCGGCTTCGAGATCGAGACCGAGCTCACCGTCCACACGCTGCAGATGCGGCTGCCCGCGGCCGAAGTCGAGGCGCCCTACGGCGCCCGGCCGGAAGGATCGGAGAGCAAGCTTTCCACCTTCCGCGACGGCTGGCGGATCCTCAGGATGATCAGCCTGATGGTGCGCGAGGAGCGGCCGATGCAGTTCTTCGGCGTCGCAGCCCTGGTCGCGGCGCTGCTGGCGGCGCTGCTGGCCGCGCCGGTGCTCGCCGGCTACTTCCAGACCGGCCTGGTGCCGCGGCTGCCGACCCTGGTCGTGGCGACGGGCCTGGCGGTCGTGGCGCTGCTGTCGTTCGCCTGCGGGCTGATCCTCGACACCGTGGCGCGCGCCAGGCTCGAGCAGCGGCGACTGGCCTACCTGGCGTTGGCCGGGCCGGCGGCGCTGGCCTGGCCGGAGGCGCAGGCCGCGGCGCTGCGGTCGGTGGAGGGGTGAGGGCGCCCTTGCGATTGCTGACGGTCTCGAACTTCTTCGACAGCCACCGTGGCGGGTTGGAGATCGTCGCCGGCCAGCTGGCGCGCGAGCTGGCGGCGCGCGGCTTTGCGGTGACCTGGTTCGCAAGCGACACGACCCCGGCGCCGGCCGCGACCGGCGTGACGTGCGTCGCGGCGCGGGTCTGGAACGTGGCGGAGCGGCGGCTCGGCGTGCCCTGGCCGGTGCTGTCGGCCGCCGCCGTGGCGCGGCTCTGGCGCGAGGTGAAGGCGGCCGACGCGGTGCTGCTGCACGACGCGCTCTACATGGCGAGCATCGTGACCTTCCTGGCGGCGAAGGCGCACCGGCGCCCGCTGGTGATCATCCAGCATATCGGCCAGATCCGCTACCGCAGCGCGGTGCTGCGCGGCCTGATGGCGCTCGCCAACCGCATCGTCGCCGCCCCGGTGCTGAGCGGCGCCGAGCAGGTGGTGTTCATCAGCGCCTTCGTACAGGCGTTCTTCGGGCGCCTGCGGTTCCGCGCGCCGCCGCAGCTGGTGTTCAACGGCGTCAACACCGAGGTCTTCCGGCCGGTCTGCAGGGGCGAGCGCGCCGCCGCCCGCGCGCGTCTCGGCCTCGACGGGCAGGTCGCGCTCTTCGTCGGCCGCTTCGTCGAGAAGAAGGGCGTCGAGATCCTGCGCCGCGCCGCCGCCGCGCGGCCCGACGTGACGTTCGCGTTCGCCGGCTGGGGCGTGATCGACCCGGCGGCGTGGGGCCTCGCCAACGTGCGCGTCTTCTCCGGCCTGGCGGGTTCCGGCCTCGCCGACCTCTACCGCGCCAGCGACGTCTTCGTGCTGCCGAGCCAGGGCGAGGGGTTCCCGCTGGTGGTGCAAGAGGCGCTGGCCTGCGGCCTGCCGGTGATCTGCGGGGCAGAGAGCACCGGCGCGGACGCCGAGGCGGCGGCCTTCCTGCGCGGGGTGCCGGTCGAGGACGTCGACGACCAGGACAAGGCCGCGCGCGAGGTGCTGGCGGCCATGGACGCGGCGCTGGCCGCCGAGGCGCCGGGCGACGCCCAGCGCCGCTACGAGTTCGTGCGGCGCCGCTATGCGTGGTCGGCCGCCGCCGACCGCTACGCCGAGATCATCCGCGGACTGACGCGGGCTGCGCCGGCCGCGGCGGCGCTGGAGCGCGCATGAGCGGCGAGCGGATCACCTCGGACACCAACGATCCGGCCCGCCGGCTGAAGCCGCGGATGATCGATTCCGACTGGCTGGTCATGCGCGGCATGGCGCGGGAGATCCGCCGGCTGGCCGGCGAGCTCGGCGCGCCCGGCTCGGTGGTGATCGACTTCGGCTGCGGGAACATGCCCTACCGGCCCCTGTTCGAGGCCGCTGGCTGCCGCTATCTCGGCGCGGACTTCGATGGCGCGCCCGACATCGCCATCGCGCCGGACGGGCGGATCGACGCCGCCGACGCCAGCGCCGACCTCGTGGTCTCGTTCCAGGTGCTGGAGCACGTGCGCGACCTTCGCCGCTATTTCTCCGAGGCGCGGCGGGTGCTGAAGCCCGGCGGGCGGCTGCTGCTCTCCACCCACGGCACCTGGCTCTACCATCCGCACCCGGAGGATCATCGGCGCTGGACGCGGCAAGGCCTGGTCGCCGAGCTGGAGGCGCACGGCTTCTCGGTGACGGCGTGCGAGGCCGTGGTCGGCCCGCTCGCCTGGACCACGGTGCTGAGGCTGACCGGATTCGCGTTCGTGCTGAAGCGGGTGCCGGGCATCGGACCGCCGACCGCCGGGGCGCTGGCCGCGCTGATGAACGCGCGCGCCTTCGTCGAGGACGCGCTGACGCCGGCCGGCATCACCAACGACAACGCCTGCGTCTACGTCACGCTCTCGCAGCCGGCAGGCGAGGCGGGCGGACCGGCATGAGGCTCGACCGCATCCCCCGGTACGCGGTGGTCGGCGCGCTCTGCGCCGGGCTCTACAACGTCATCATGATCGCCGGCGACGCGCTCGGCGTGAACTTCGTCGCCTCCACGACCTTCGCCTTCGTCGTCAACGTGCTGGTGGGCTACGTGCTGCATTGCCGGTTCACCTTCTCCGAGCCGATGAGCCTGCGCGGCCTCGTCCGCTACGCCGCCGCGATGCTGCTCAACCTGCCGCTCTCGCTGGCCGGGATCTGGCTGTTCAATGGGCTGATCCGGCTGCCGATGTGGCTGGCCTCGCCGGTGGTGACGGCGCTGCTGTTCGCCTGGAACTACGTCGCCACCCACTGGGCGGTGGTGAGCCGCGTGCTGGCCGGCAAGAAGACGCCTGGGCCGGCGGCGCGCTGAGGCGGGCCCTATCGCAACCGCCGCGTCCCTGGGCTATGGGCTCGCTCTGGCCTTACGTCCGACGGGAGCACGATTTGCCGCGCGCATTGATCACCGGGGTCACCGGTCAGGACGGCGCCTATCTCAGCGAGTTCCTGCTCGAGAAGGGCTACGAGGTGTACGGCATGGTGCGTCGCTCGTCGCACTTCGGCATCGCCGACCACCGGCTGCGCTGGCTGGGCATCGCCGAGCGCGTGCACATGGTCGACGGCAATATGATCGACCTGTCGTCGCTGCTGCGCATCGTCGAGAAGGTGCAGCCCGACGAGATCTACAACCTCGCCGCCATGTCGTTCGTCTACACCTCGTGGGACCAGCCGGTGGTGACCAGCGAGGTGACCGCGGTCGGCGTGGTCAACATCCTGGAGGCGATGCGGGCGGCCGCGCCCAAGGCGAGGTTTTACCAGGCCTCGTCGTCGGAGATGTTCGGCCTGGTCGAGGTCGAGCGCCAGAGCGAGACGACCCCGTTCCACCCGCGCTCGCCCTATGCGGTGGCCAAGCTGTTCGGCCACTGGGCGACGGTGAACTATCGCGAGAGCTTCGGCCTGCACGCCTCGTCCGGCATCCTCTTCAACCACGAGAGCCCGCTGCGAGGGGTCGAGTTCGTCACCCGCAAGGTCACCGACGGGGTGGCGCGCATCAAGACCGGCATGGCCGGCGAGCTGCGGCTCGGCAACATCGACGCCAAGCGCGACTGGGGCCACGCCAAGGACTACGTGCGCGCGATGTGGCTGATGCTGCAGCAGCCGGAGCCCGACGACTACGTGATCGCCACCGGCGTCACCACGACGGTGCGCGACATGTGCAAGATCGCCTTCGATTACGTCGGCCTCGACATGGACGCCTACGTGAAGATCGATCCGAGCCTCTATCGGCCGGCCGAGGTCGACCTGCTGCTGGGCGATCCCACCAAGGCCAAGACCAAGCTCGGCTGGGAGACCACCAAGACGCTCGAGGACGTGATCTGCGAAATGGTCGACGCCGACCTGGCGCGGGTCAGGATGGCGAACCTGCGGGCGGACGGGTAGGGGGCCGCTCGGCTGCGGCGCCCACTGGCGGAGGGTTCATCACGAACCGTTCGCGACTTGTTGGGCTGCATCCGCTCGGGGCGGCGGCTAAAGGGTCCGACCCATGACCCGACAGAAACCGCCAGCCGCCTTGGGCGCGCTTCGCTGGCGCGCGCTTTTCGTCGCGTGCCTCGCCTTCGTGATCGTCGGCGTCGGGCAGGCGGCGGCTGCGCCCGCCTGCCCCATCGATCAGGGATTCCATTATCTGGGCCAGACAGTGCTTCAGCGTGACGCCGGCGAGCCCTGGGCCTTCGCGACCGACGAGAAGGTGGTCGATGCCGACGGCGCCCCGAACGCCTATCACCCGGCCGACGTCGGCGCCGATTGCGGACATGAGGGGGTCGGCCTCGATTGCCCGGTGAGCGCCGGCTATCCCGACGCGCCGTGGTGGCGCTCGGTGCTGGCGACGGACCCTGCCGCGCCCGACCTGCCGTACGTGCAGCAGACTGGCCCCTACAGCGGCTTCTTCGTGTCCATGACCTCGTTGCGCGACGACAACGGCGCGAGCGCGGTCGACCCGATGTCGTATGTCGATGCGAGCCGCGTGCCCTACCTGGTCACGCCTGCGCCGATCCTTGCCGGCAAGGGGATGGGGTCGCTCGGCGACCTCGGATATGCGCTGGACCTGGCGACCGGGCGCGCGACCCCGTTCGTCGTCGCGGACGAAGGCCCGCTGGAGCCGCTCGGCGAGGCCTCGATCGCCTTCTGGGAAGCGCTTGGTGGGCGAGCGCCGAGCGCGCGGGACGGCGCCGGCCTTACGGCGGGGCCGTTCGTGGCCGTCGTCTTCCCCGGCTCGGCGGCGACTGCCGACCTTGGGTGGCCCATAGACGCGGGCCGACTGCAGGCCGCGGCTGACGATTGGCTGTCGCGGTTCGGCGGACTGGAGGCGTTGCGCGATTGCGCTTCCGTCCAGCTTGCCGACGAAGAGCCGCTGCCCTCGGCGCCATCGTCCGCGCCATGATGCTGGCCGCGAGCCTCGCGGTCGCCGCCGCGGTGACGGTCTCCCAGCCGCACGCCGCCGCCGAGTTGTGGGACAGATCCTTCGCCTCGCGGGAGGCCTGCGAGACCGCCCTGAAAGCGGCGATCGGCGAAGCGGGTCATGAACAGCTTCGCCGGCTCTACCAGCACGCCGAATGCTACGCCGTGGGCGCCAGGCGCTACCGCGTTCGACCCAGATGGGTGCGCCGACCGGTCCGCAGGGCGCCGGGTTGAGCCGCCGGCTCGCCGCTCAGGGCGTCATCACCCGATAGCACCCGAGCTTCGCCATCAGTCGACGCAGGCGCGCGCTGTAGAGGCTGCCTTGCCAGGGGACGGTGGGAATGCCCCATGCCCTGGCGCTCTGGCCGTTGAACACCAGCACCTTCTTGGTCGCGCAAAGCTGGCGCACGCCCGCCTCCGACAGCGCGATCAGCCCCATCACCTTCGGCCGGCGCGCGAAGAGGGGATCGTTGCGCGTCAGCGTGCCCATGTCGAAGAGCACGCTCGAATTGTGGTCGATCACCACGACGTCGGCGTCGGCGCCCTGCACGGCGGCGTTGGCGGCGGCGAACGGGCGGACGAAGTCCCAGGCCTGCCAGGCGCGCAGCGGGGTCAGCACCAGCAGCGACACGACGGCGGTGACGGTGAGCGCGCCCGCCGCGGCCGCTCTGGGCTCGGGGCGAAGTCGATCGGTCAGCCGCGCCCAGGCCCACGCGCCGACGAGCGCGGTCGAGCCCAGCAGCCCGTGCAGGTAGCGGTAGCCCCAGCCGTGGGTCTGCGTGGGCGTCGCGATGGCGACGGCAGCCAGCGTCAGGAAAACCCCCATCACCAGCGGGCGCTCGTAGCCCCTGGTGCGGACAGCGGCGAACGCGCCCGCCAGCGCCAGCGGCGCCACGAGCAAATTCTGCCAGGTGGCGAAGCGGAGGATGTTCTCCGCGAAGACGCCCAGGTTGCGCCAATAGAGGTCATCCAGGACGTCGGAGATCCGATCGATCAGGTAGCCGCCGCCGGTCGAGTCGCTGGGGGTGGCGTGAACGCCGCTTAGCCAGCTGGCGAGCGGCCAGTACTCGATCCAGAACAGGCAGATGGCGGCGTAGGCCAGCGTGTAGAGCATCGCCAGCCGCCAGCGCCGCCGCCACCACAGCTGCAGCAGGAAGGGCGCGACGAACAGCGGGTGGAAGATCAGCTGGTGGATGCCGGTCGCCAGGAACCCGACCGCGATCGCGCCGGCGTGGCCGAGCCGCCTGCCGCTCAGGAACAGCCACAGCCACGCGAGGTTGAACGCCAGGTGGGCCGGCATCGCGTAGGCCGTCATCGACGTGACGATCAGCTGCGGCGAGGTCCCGAGCAGGACCGCGGCGATCAGAGCTAGCTGCGGGCGCTCGGGCCAGAGCTGCCGGCCGACCCCCCACACCGCCACGACCGAGAAGGCGCTCAGGGCCGGATTGACCAGCGGCTCGGCGTGCGCGAGGCGGCCCAGCGCCCGCAGCGCGGCGTTGACCGGCAGGTAGCCCGACGCCCAGACGTCGTCCGGCAACGGCAGCATGTACATCGGCTGCAGCGCCGGCGTGAACGCCCGCCAGGCCGGCGGGACCGGCGCCATCAGACGGCCGCTCGCGAAGATTTTCGCGTCGAAGTTGGCCAGGAACTCGTCGAGCGAGAAGGCGTAGCCCTGGAAGACCAGCCGCCAGCCGATCCAGCCGGCCACCAGGCAGGCGATCGCGAGCGCGGCCACGTAAACGCGGGCGGTCCGGTCGCCGGGCCATTTGGCGCGGCTCAGCAGGCGCGCCGGCGCCAGCCACAGGGCGGCGGCGAGCGCCACCGCGGCCGCCAGCACTGGCGCGTCCTGCCGCCAGAAGAAGAAGCGTTCGACGCCCCAGTCCCTCCAGGTCAGCGACCCGGTGACGACGATCGCGGCGCCGAGCGCCAGGGCAAGCCCGATCCAGTAGAGCAGCAGCCGCCCGAACGGGGCGTTGTGGCTGAGGCGTCGTTCCGGAGCGGGACCTGGCGGGACGGGCGGCACGACGCCCGGTCTAGCCGTTCGGCCGCCCGCCGCAAGGCTTCGCTAGGAAACGCGGGCCTAAAAGTCTTCTGGGCCGCTGTTCGCCTGGCAGTCCGCGCCGGCCATGACTGGCGCCGTGCAGCCAGGGCTTGGTTAGGCGACGGGTAACCAGCCTCGGCGACGATGCGGCGCTCATGCGGGGAGGACTGCCCGTGTCCATCGACGTGTCCCCCACAGTGGCGGCCGACCGGCCGGTCGGCTCGCGCCCGCGCGCGGCTGTCCAGAGGCGCACGGGCCTGGCGAGCGCCGCTTGGGCCTGGCCGGCGGCGGCGCTCGCCATCGTGGCGATCTCGCTGGCCCCGTTCCTGGTCGTCGACGCGCCGGCGGTGCTCGACTACCCGAACCATCTGGCCCGGTTCTACATCCTCGCCCATCCGCACGACCCGGTGCTGTCAAGGATGTACGAACCGCACTGGGCGGTGCTGCCCAACGTCGGGGCGGACGTGCTGGGTTGGGCGCTGCTGAGCATCCTGCCGGCGCATGTCGGCGGCCGCATCCTGCTCGCCATGAGCCTGCTGGCGCCGCCGGCGGGGGCCGTGCTCTACGCCCGCGCGGCGTTCGGGCGCTGGACCTGGTGGTCGCTGGGCGCGGGCGTCATCGCCTACAACGGCGTCTTCTTCTGGGGCTTCATGAACTTCGAGCTGGGCGTCGGCGTCGCCTTGGCGGGCGCCGCAGCCTGGCGGGTGCTGCGCCGGCAGGGGCGCAATGGCGTAGCGGTCGCGGCCGGCGCGGTGATCGGCCTCTGCGCCTTCTTCTGCCATCTGGTGGGTTTCGGCTTCTTTGCGCTGCTGATCGGGGCGCAGGAGGTCGAGCCGCTGCTCGGTCAGTGGCGGCGAGGCCGGTTCTCCTGGCGCGAGACCGCCGTCGCCGCCGCGCGGCCGGCGCTCGCGCTGGCGCCTTGCGCGGCGCTCTACTTCCTCGCGCACCGCGCCGGCAACAGCGGCGACGTGTTCGCCTGGGACTGGGGCGCCAAGCTCGTCACCTGGCTGACGCCGTTCATGATCTACAGCACGGCCGCGATCGTCGTCACGGCGGCGCTCGTACTGGGCGCCGTCCTCCTGCTGCGTCGCCACATGCGGCTGGCGACCGGCGTCAGGCTGGCGCTGGTCTGCCTCGTCGCGGCGGTCGTCGTGGCCCCCTTCTACGCGCTCGGCAGCGGCTTCGTGGACGCACGACCCGCTCTGATGGCCGCGCTGCTGCTGTTCGCGGGCGCGGCGCCGCAGCCGCCGCCCGGCCTCGGGCGACGGATGGCTCTCGTCTTCGCCGCGCTGATCCCGCTTCGCGCCGCGATCGTCGCGGCCAACTGGGCCGGCCATGCGCGCGACCTCGCCGAATTGCGCGCACAGCTCGCCTATGTGCCGCCCGGGGCGAAGATACTGCCGGCTTTCACCCAACCGCCGCGAGGAGAGGAGACCAGCGGCCGCGAGCTGTCGCGCATGAGCCGCATCAACGACCACATCGTCGACCTCGCGATCATCGAGCGCCACACCTATTCGCCGGACCTCTTCGCCGACCCCGCGCAACAGCCGCTGGTCGTTCGCGCGCCCTACAAGATGCCGCAGGGCTGGTCCGCGCCTTGGGCGGACCTCTATCCGGAGACGCCCGCCAACCTGGCCAACGAGGGCTACATGGACCACTGGCGGCGGCATTTCGACTTCGTGCTGCTGACCGGACCGCCGCCAGAGGCGCGCCGCTTGCCGGCGGGGCTGGCGCTGGTCCGCGCCGGCGCGGCGACGTCGCTCTACCGCGTCGTGCGCTGAGGGCCCAGCCTGCCCGGATCAGGCGCTCTTCTGCGGGACGATCAGGTACTTCTCGCCGGTCGCCTTCTTGTTGATGGCCGCGAGCGTGCCGGGATCGAGCACGTCGGCGAGGCCGAGCTCGGCCGTGTAGTGGCTCGCGAAGGTGGTCTTCAGCTCGTCGGCGACGCGCTGGCGCAGCCTGGCGGCCTCCGCCGGCCCGACCTTCTGGAGGAAGTACGTCAGCAGCCAGCCGCCGAGCCCCCAGGCCATGCCGAAGGCGCGGTTGAGCGTGGTCGGGCCGGTGTCGAGCCCGCCGTAGATGTAGACCTGCTTGTGGGTGGTCGAGCCGTAGCGCGTGAACGCGCCGCCGCCCTTGCGCGCAGCCACCACCTCCATGGCGGTGAGGATCTGGCCGGCGAGCGCGCCGCCGCCGATGGCGTCGAAGGCCAGCGTCGCGCCGGTGGCGTCGAGCGCGGCGATCAGGTCGCCCATGAAGTCGGCCTGGCTTGAATCGACCACGTGCTCGGCGCCGAGGCCCTTCAGCAGCGCCGCCTGTTCGGGCTTGCGCACGATGTTGACCAGCGGCACGCGGTCGGCGAGGCAGATCTTCACCAGCATCTGCCCGAGGTTGGAGGCGGCGGCGGTGTGGACGAGGCCGGTGTGCCCCTCGAGCCGCATCGTGCCGACCATGCCGAGCGCGGTCAGCGGATTGACGAAGCAGCTGGCGCCGTCCCTGGGCGTCGCATCGTCGTGCAGCACCAGCGCGTCGGCGACCTTCACCACGCGGTGCTGGGCGTACATCGAGCCGCCGAGGATGGCGACGGTCTTGCCCACCAGCTGCTTGGCGGCCGCGCCGGCCTCGATCACCACGCCGGCGCCCTCGTTGCCGACCGGCAGCGACTGCCCTTCGCGCGGGGCTGTCGCCCGCCTCAGCTGCGGCGGGATCCTGGCGGTGACCACCGCGTCCTCGCCGGCGCCGGAAACCTTTGCCGTGGCGAGGTCTGCCGGGCCGAGCAGCAGGCCGAGGTCGGACGGGTTGATCGGCGTCGCCTCGATGCGGACCAGGATCTCGTCGTCGGCCGGCGCCGGGATCGGAACCCGGGCGAGCGACAGCTGCAGCTCCCCGTCCTTCACGAGCGAGCGCAGCTGCAGGCCAAGGCCTCGATTGCTTTCAGACATTTGTGGCTCCCAAAGACCGATGGCTTAGCATCGGCGCCAGCAGGCCCAGCCGCAAGCCTTCTAGCCGCTCTCCCGGCGACGCGCCGACGCCGGCTCAGATCGTGTAGTCCTCGCGGCCGTCCATCTTCTCGACGATCAGCTCGGCGGCGTCGGCGGCCGACATCGCCGTGGTGTCGACATGGATCTCCGGGTGCTCCGGCGGCTCGTAGGGGCTGTCGATGCCGGTGAAGTTCTTCAGCTCCCCGGCCCTGGCCTTCTTGTAGAGCCCCTTGACGTCGCGCTGCTCGGCGACGCTCAGCGGCGTGTCCACATAGACCTCCAGGAACTCGCCCGCGGGCATCAGGTCGCGCGCCAGCCGTCGCTCGGAGCGGAACGGCGAGATGAACGACACCAGCACGATGAGGCCGGCGTCCGCCATCAGCCGCGCGACCTCGGCGACCCGGCGGATGTTCTCCACCCGGTCGGCGTCGGTGAATCCCAAGTCGCGGTTCAGGCCGTGGCGGACGTTGTCGCCGTCGAGCGTGTAGGTGTGGCGGCCCATCGCCTGCAGCTTCTTCTCGACCAGGTTGGCGATGGTCGACTTGCCGGCGCCGGAGAGTCCGGTGAACCACAGCACCGCCGGCTTCTGGCCCTTGGCGGCGGCGCGGGTCGCCTTGGTGACGTCCAACGCCTGCCAGTGGATGTTCTGGGCGCGGCGCAGGGCGAAGCGGATCATCCCGGCGCCGACCGTCCCGTTCGAGATGCGGTCGATGAGGATGAAGCCGCCGGTGTCGTGGTTGTCCGTATAGGGATCGAAGGCGATCGGCTGGTCGAGGCTGATGTTGCAGACCCCGATCTCGTTGAGCTCGAGCTGCTTGGCGGCCAGGTGCTCGAGCGTGTTGACGTTGATCTTGTACTTGAGCTCGGTGACCGTGGCCGACACCGTCTTGGTCCCGGCCTTCAGCCAATAGGGGCGGCCGGAGAGCAACGGCTCCTCGGCCATCCAGACGATGGTGGTCTCGAACTGGTCGGCGACCTCGGGCGGCGCGTGCTTGGCGGCGATCACGTCGCCGCGCGAGCAGTCGATCTCGTCGGCGAGCGTCAGCGTCACTGACTGGCCGGCCACCGCGGTTTCCAGGTCGCCGTCCTTGGTGACGATCCGCGCGATGCGGCTCTCGCGGCCGGACGGCAGGATGCGCACCGGATCGCCCGGCCGCGCCACGCCGGAGGCGATCTCGCCGGCGAAGCCGCGGAAGTCGAGGTTGGGCCGGTTCACCCATTGCACCGGCATGCGCAGCGGCCCGGTCTGCAGGCGCGCCTCGTCGATCTCGACGCTCTCCAGGTGATGCATCAGCGTCGGCCCGCCGTACCAGGGCGTGGATTCGCTGGCAGAGGTGATGTTGTCGCCCTTCAGGCCGGAGATCGGGATCGCCAGGATGTTGGAAAGGCCGATCTCGAAGGCGAACTGGCGGTAGTCGGCGACGATCCGCTCGAAGACGCCGGCGTCGTAGCCCACCAGGTCCATCTTGTTGACCGCCAGCACGATGTGGCGGATCCCGATCAGGCTGACCAGGAACGAGTGGCGGCGCGTCTGGGTGAGCACGCCCTTGCGCGCATCGATGAGGATCACCGCCAGGTCGGCCGTCGAGGCGCCGGTGACCATGTTGCGCGTGTACTGCTCGTGGCCGGGCGTGTCGGCGACGATGAACTTGCGCTTGTCGGTCGAGAAGCAGCGCCAGGCAACGTCGATGCTGATGCCCTGCCCGCGCTCGGCGCCGAGGCCGTCAACCAGCAAGCCGAAGT
>Ga0134125_10007871_pt1 | contig 12012 bp, 7 predicted proteins | sample KB31751_FD_96464 | JGI IMG/M metagenome (GOLD analysis project Ga0134125, IMG submission 96464) | Terrestrial soil microbial communities with excess Nitrogen fertilizer from Kellogg Biological Station, Michigan, USA - KB3-175-1 | ecosystem: Environmental > Terrestrial > Soil > Unclassified ... | reverse complement strand
GGTCGAACTCGGCGGGCGCATCCGCGTCAACGCGGTGGCGCCGCTCACGATGGACACGCCGGCGAACCGCCGCGACATGCCGAACGTCGATCCGAAGAGCTGGACCACGCCGGCGGCGGTGGCCGACGCCATCGTCTTCCTCGCCTCGCCGCAGAGCCGCGCGATCAACGGCGCACTCGTGCCGGTCACCAATCCCGGGGTCTGAGCTCTGGCGACGGCGGACGAGACGGCGAGCGCGCGGGCCGCGGCCCTGCGCGCAGCGGGGGCGGCGCAGCAAGTGAACGGACAGTTCGAAGCCGCGGTCGCGCTCTTCCGCCGGGCGGTCGAAGCCACGCCGAGCGATCCTGACGGCTATGTCGCGCTCGCCGGGTGCCTGCTGCTCGCCCGCCGGCCGCAGGTCGCGTTGCGAGTTTGCGACGTCGGCGAACGCCAGGCCGGCCGGTCGGCGGCGCTGCTCTGCGCCAGGGCGCGCGTGCTGCAAAGCCTCAGCCGCGTGGCGGAGGCGGCGGCAGCCTATGACGCTGTGCTGGCGGCGGACCCGGCCAGCGGCGAGGCCCGTCATGGCCTCGCCTTGCAAGCGGCCGAGGCCGGTAACTGGGACGAAGCCGAGAAGCTGGTGGCCGCGCTGCCAGCAACGCCCGCGCTCGACTGGCTCGCCGCCCGCATCGCGCTCGGCCGGGGCGACTTCCAAAGGGCGCGCGAGCGCGCCGCTGGCGCCGAGCATGGCGCGGCGCGAGCCGACCAGCGGGCGGAAGCCGCGCTGCTGCAGGGCGAGGCGCTCGACGGGCTTGGCCGCCACGCCGAGGCCTTCCAGTCGTTCGCGCGCGGCAAGGCGGCGCTGCGGGCGTTCTACGCCGAGCGCGCCGCGGCCGGCGAGGGCGAGACCGCGAAGCTGAAGCGGCTGGCCGACTGGTTCGGCGCGGCCGACCCGGCGCCCTGGCGCGCCGCACCGGCGGCGCGCAACGACGTCGGCGTGAGCGGGCACGCCTTCCTGCTGGGCTTTCCGCGCTCCGGCACGACGCTGCTGGAGCAGGCGCTGGCCGGCCATCCCGCGCTCGTGGCGCTCGAGGAGGCGCCGACGCTCGCCGACGCCTACGACGCGTTCCTGCGCGATGCGGCGGGGCTCGGTCGCCTCGCCGCGCTCTCGCCGAAGGACGCCGAGACCTGGCGGGCGGCCTACTGGCGGATGGTGGCGGCGCACGGGGTCGATCCGCGCGGCCGCGTCTTCCTCGACAAGGCGCCGGCGGGAACGCTCTACCTGCCGCTGATCGCCAAGCTGTTTCCGCGCGCGAAACTCATCTTCGCCGTCCGCGACCCGCGCGACGTGGTGCTGAGCTGCTTCCGCAGCAGCTTTCAGATGAATGCGCTGACCTACGCCTTCACCGACCTGACCGAGACAGCGCGGTGTTACGCCGCCTGCATGGAGCTGGCGGACGTCTACCGCCGCGTGCTGCCGATCGCGCTGCACGAGGTGCGCTACGAGCGGCTGGTGGACGACTTCGAGGCCGAACTCGGCCGGGCGGCGGCGCATCTCGGGCTCGGCATGGACCCCGCGATGGTCGACGTGGCCGCCACCGCGCGACGCCGGATCGTCCGCACGCCAAGCGCGCCGCAGGTGAGGGCGGGCCTGAACCGGCGAGGGATCGGGCGCTGGCGGCCGTATGCGGACCAATTGGCGCCGGCGGCGGCGCTGCTCGATCCGTGGATCCAGCGGCTGGGCTACGGCGCGTCGGGGTAGCTGTCGAGCGCCGGGCCGAGCGCCGCCTCGAGCGGCGCCAGCCACGGGCCGTAGCTGCGCCACTGGTCGACCGCGGCGGCGGAGATCGGCTGACGCACCTGTTCCGAGCTCGGCGTGGCGATCGGGCGCTCGGTCTCGAAGAAGCGCAGGCAGCGCGCGTCGAACGGCAGCCCGAGATAATCCAGCAAGCGGCGCACCTCGCGCTCGGTGTCCGAGACGAGCGCCTCGTAGATCGTGCGGTGCACATGGCCGGGCTGCACCGCGTCGTGATGCGCCATCAGCTCGACATAGTCGGCGTAATAGCGGCCGAGATCTCCGAGATCGAAGGCGAAGTCGAAGCCGCCGGCGAAGTGCTGGCGGAAGGCCGAGACGCAGGTCGCCAGCGGGTGTCGGCGCACGTCGACGATCTTGGCGTTCGGCAGCATCAGCCTGATGAGGCCGACATGCCGCCAGTTCCAGGGCGCCTTGTCGACGAAGCGCGCCCGGCCGAGGCGTCGGCGCGCCTGGGTGCGGACCAGGTAGTCGCGCCCGAGCTGCCGGATCGCAGCGGCGGGCAGGACGGCCAGCGCGTCCGGATAGCCGGCGCGGGCCTGGGCGGCGGCCCAGTCGGCCATCTGCTGCAGGTCGGGAAGCTCGCGGGTCGCCTCGATGGCGGGGTGGCTGGCGAGGATCTGCTCGACCAGCGTCGAGCCTGACCGCGGCAGGCCGACGACGAAGATCGGGTCGGGCGCCGGCTCGCCCCAACCGGCGCGCGCGGCGAAGAACCCTGGCGTGAAGATCGCCTTCGAGCGCTGGACCGTGGCGGCGACGCGGGCCGGGTCGTAGTTGCGCAAGGCGCGCTGGGCGGCGTTGGCGCGCGCGTAGGCGGCGAACGCGGCGCCGTATCGGCCGTCATCCTCGTGGGCCTTGGCGCGCGCGAAGTCGACAAGGCTCCGGCGCTCGGGGCCGATGTCCGGCGCGTTTGCCAGCCTTTCCATCGTCGCGAGATCGGCGCCCGAAAAGCGGTATGCCTTCAGATTGGCGAGCGACCACCATGCCTCCGCGCAGCCCGGATCGAGCTCGAGCGCGCGCCGCCATGCGGCGATCGCCGCGTCGGCGCGACCGAGGGTGCGCAGGGTGGCCCCGTACACCAGCCAGCCGTTCGGCTGGTCCGGGATGTCGGCAAGCACCGCGGCGGTGGCCTCGGCCGCGCTCGCGTAGTCGCCGAGCTCGGCGAGCAGCGCCGCGCGGGTCATCCGGGCGCGATTGTGGCGCGGCTCGCGGGCGAGCAGCGGCTGCAGCGCCGCCAACGCCTCGGCCGACTTGCCGACGCGTTGCAAGACGAGCGCGAAGGCGAGCCGCGCCAGGTTGAGCGCCGGCGCGCCCTCGACCACGTGCGCCAGCAACGCCTCGGCCGTCGCAAGATCACCCTGCCGCGCCAGCACTTCGCCGAGCAGATGGGCGGCGGGAAGATTCTCCGGGCGCCGCTGCAGGATTCCCCGCAAAGCCTCCTGCGCCGCCTCGAGCCGGCCCTCGGCGAGCGCGAGCGCGGGTGGGCGCAGGTCGGCGCCGGGGATAACCGCCCAGAGCATGCGATCGTAGGCGGCCTGCGCTCCGGGCACATCGCCGGCGACCAGCCTGATGTCGCCGAGCATCCGCCAGGCGGCGCCGAGCGATGGCTCGCTCGCCAGCACCTGCTCCAGCAGCGGTGCAGCCGCCCGGCTCTGGCCGGCCGACAGCAGCGCCGCCGCGTCGCCGAGCGGGCGGCGGACGTCGTCGAGCGCTGGGTCTCGGACGGGATCAGGCAAGGCGCATCATCTCACCAACGGACCATGTGCGTTCGCGTCGCGCAAAGAAAATGGGCGGAGCGGCCGTAGCCGGCTCCGCCCAAGTCGAGGGGGAGGGATGTTTCGAGCCGTCGGCTCAGAACTTCACGTGGACGCCCGCGAAGACCTGCGTCCCGTTCTCGTAGACGGCGCGCACCTGGGTCGGGTTGGCGGCGTAGTACTTCAGGAGAGAGTCGGTGATGTTCAGGGCGTCGACGGTGAACGTGACGTTCTTGGTGATGTTGACGTTGGCCGAGGCGTCCAGCTCGCCGTAGCCCGCCTCGTTCTCGATCGACGACCGGTCGAGCCCGACGAAGTAGTGCGAACGATAGGTGTAGGCGAGTCGGATGCTGAAGCGCGGCGTCTCGTAGTAACCAACGAGATTGTAGGTCACCTTCGATGTGCCGACGAGCGGATTGCCCTGATCGTCCGAGCCGTCCACGTAGGTGAAGTTGCTCTGGAAGCCGAAGTTGTAGGGCAGCGGCTGCTGGAGCTGCAGCTCGACGCCCTTGAGTTTGCCGGAGACGTTGCTGGGCGACGAGATGTTGAACTGCGAGTAGACCAACTGGTCCGGAACGCCCGGGACACCGATCTTCGAGGCTTGCAGGTTCAGGTAGCTGCCGGTCGACACGCCGTAGCCCACGTACGACGACAGGTCGTCGTAGAACAGGCTGATCGCCGCGACGCCGGTGGGCGTGTAGTACCACTCGACGGCGGCGTCGTAGACCGCCGCCCTGATCGGCCGCAGGTTCGGGTTGCCGCCGTTGCCGGTCAAGGTCAGGTCGGTCAGGCTGACCGCCGCGCCGAGCGCGCTATAGTCCGGCCGCGCCATGGTTTCCGCCGCAGAGAAGCGCAGCAGCAGATTCGGCTGGACGTCGAACGTGAGGTTCACGCTCGGCAGGACGTCGAAGTAGCTGTGCTTGATGTCGTTGGCGATGTAGCCGCCGTACGCCGACGAGCAGATCGTGCCGGGCGGCGGCGAGGCGGGCGGCGCCGGACAGGCGCTGGCCGAGTTGACGAACGACTGCTCGTCCGTCTCGACGAGGCGGACGCCGAAGTTGCCGCGCCAGCGCTCGCCGCCGACGTGCGCCATCACGTAGCCGGCGTAGTCGTTCTCCTGCACCTTGAACGACAGGTTCCAGTAGTAGTTCAGCGGCTGCACGATCGACGAGAGCGGGCCGTGCACGCCGTCCTTGATGCTGTCGAGGATGTTGACGACCGTGCCCGGGTTGGCGGCGATCGGGATCAACAGGCCCGGGACGCCCAGCGCCCCGGCGTTGAAGCCGGACGGGTACGGTTGCGGGTTCGCCGCCGAGAACGGCATCGTCGGGCTGCTCCAGCAGGCGCCGTTGGCGCCCAGCGTGCAGCCGCGGTCCCAGCCGTCCACCTGGCGGGTGTGCTCGGAGGCGTGGAAGCCGGCGGCGACATCCTTGAAGACGCCGCCGTCGTCGAAGTCGTACCTGGCGTCGACCTGGCCGTAAATCTCCTTGTCGAGCGAGCGGAACAGCTCGTTCCAGGCCCAATCGTTGGAGAGCCCCGCCGGACTCATCGGGTTGATGTCGGACGGGCTCACCTGCCAGCCGTTTCCCGACGGCGAGACTGAGACGCCCGTCGGCGCGTCGACCTCGAACGAGGGCGAGCCGTTCGTCTCGCCCTGCCCCTGCGTATAGCCGACCTGGCCATGCACGCTGAGCTGGTCGGTGGCCTTATAGACGCCATCCAGGTTGACGTAAGAGGTGTAGGAATTGGAGCCGGGCCGCACGATGGCGTCGACGATCATCCCGTCCACGGGCTGACCACGTTGGCCGGCCGCGACGAACGGAGAGGCCGGCGCATTCGTCGGCCAGACGACGTTCGTCAGGGTGTTGTTTTGGACGCTGAAGCTGGTCGGCAGGTTGTTCGCCAGCTCGTGCGCGCCCCAATACATGTAGTTGTCGTTGACGTTGCTGGCGTCGAGGTGGGAGTAAAATCCGTCGAGATTGAGCTCCAGCCGGTCGTTGGGGCGCCATTGCACGGCGATCTGGCCGCCCTCGCGCGTACGCTCCTGCTGGAAATAGGTCGAGCCGATAAGCGTGGCCGCCTCGACGCCGACCAGGCTGGGATTGGCGGCGCCGATCGGCATCGAGCTGGTGATCGGCGTATAGCCGAGCGTCTCCTGCCCGTATCGGCGCAGGTCGCGGTTCTCGTAGAATCCCAGCACGCTGACGCCGAACGTGTCGTCGGGATTATGCCAACTGAGGATGCCGTTGAGCTGAGGCTTCCAGTCGCCGGTCAGGCTGTTGTAGGCGCCTTCGGCGGCGGCGGAGAGGGTCCACGCGGGCCCGGCGCCCAGCGGACGGGGCGTGCGCAGGTCGACCACGCCGGCAACGCCGCCCTCGAGCAGCGAGGGATCCTGGGTCTTATAGACGACGGCCGACTGCACCATTTCGGCAGGCAGCAGGGTGAAGCTGACGCTGCGGCCCACGGCCTGGTACTGGTCGAGGATGAACCAGTCGCCGGTTGCGATAGAGTGGCCGTCCACCGTCACTTGCGTGAGGCTGGGGGAGGTGCCGCGAATGCTGACCCGATCGTTCTCGTCGAAGCCGCCTTCGCCGCTCGCCGCCGACTCGGTGTTGAGTCCGGGCAACCGCTGCAGGGCGTCGGCGACGTTGCGGTCCGGCAGCTTGCCGATGTCCTGCGCGGTGATCGCGTCGACCTGGTTGATCGAGGTGCGCTTGATGCTGATGGCGCGCTGAAGCGATTCCTTGATGCCGGTCACCACTACTTCGCTGGTCGTGTTGGCCGCCGGACTGGTGTCCGTATCGGTGGCGGCGAGCGCAGGCGCCGCGACGATGAGCGCGGCGAGGCTCGTGGAGCTCACCAGCAGACGCTTGCTAAAGGTCATGGATCCTCTCCCCGCTCGGGCCGCGAGACACGACGGCCCTCCCCTAAGTCCATTTCAATACCAATCCGCGCCGGATAGGCGCCGCGAATGCGGACCAATCCGGCGGGCTGTAGCAAGGCTGTCATGAAGCCCGTGACGAATGCAAGCCCAAAATCGCACCAATTGCGGACCAATAATTTATTGGTATGCAAATGGTCTGGTTGTATGGCAGACGTAACCGAGGCCGGGGGCGGGGCGTAATCGCCGCAGAGGATTTGGAAGAAGGGACGGATCGCTTGTCGTCGTTTTCGGACGTCATCGGCAGCCTGAAGGACCAGGGCCGCGCGCCGCTCTATCAGCAGCTGCAGCGCGCGTTGCGCGACGCGATCACCGAGAACCGTCTTGCGGCGGACGAAGCGCTGCCGCCGGAGCGCGACATGGCCGAGGAGTTCGGGGTCTCGCGGATCACCGTGCGCAAGGCGCTCGATGCGCTGGTGAGCGAGGGGCTGCTCACGCGTCGCCAGGGGGCCGGCACGTTCGTCGCGCCGCGGGTCGAGAAGAGCTTCTCCAAGCTGTCGTCCTTCACCGAGGACATGATCTCGCGAGGCCGGCGTCCCGAGAGCGTGTGGCTCAGCCGCTCGTCGGGCGCGGTGACCCCCGAGGAATCGCTGACGCTCGGCCTCAGCCCCGGCGCCCAGGTCTATCGCTTCAACCGCATCCGCTATGCCGACGGGGCGCCGATGGCGCTGGAGTATTCCACCGTGCCGGGCTTCTGCCTGCCGTCCGAAATGGAGGTCGAGGAGTCGCTCTACGAGGCGCTGGGCAGGCACGGCGCGCGCCCGGCGCGGGCGCTGCAGCGCCTGCGCGCCGTGCTCTTCACGGCCGAGCGCGCGCGGCTGCTGGGCGTGCCGGACGGCTCGCCCGGACTGCTGATCGAGCGACGCAGCTTTCTGCGCGACGGGCGGGTCGTGGAGTTCACCCAGAGCTACTACCGCGGCGACGCCTACGATTTCGTCGCCGAGCTCAACACGTCCGCTTCTTGAGTGAGCCCGGAGAGCGAGATTGCGTCACGGCGGTGACCCTGAGGAAAGCGCGCGGCAGACCCGGCTTTTCCGCGAGGCGGCCGAGGCGCCGGGCGTCGTGCGCGCGCAGCTCGCGGCCAACGAGCCAACGCTGCGACACTTGGCCGAACGGCTGCGCCGTTCGCCCCCGCGCGCCGTGGTCACGCTCGGACGCGGCAGCTCCGATCACGCGGCGACATTCGCGCGCTACCTGATCGAGACGCGGCTCGGCGTGATGACCGCCTCGGCGGCGCCGTCTGTCAGCTCGGTCTACGACACCGCGCCCGGCATGCAGGGCGCGCTCTGCCTGGCGATCTCGCAGTCCGGCCGCAGCCCCGACATCCTGGCGGCCGCACAGGCGGCGCGCGAGGCCGGGGCGTTGGTCGTCGCCATGGTCAACGACGCGGCCTCGCCGCTCGCCGAGGCAGCCGAGGTCACCGCGCCGCTGCGGGCGGGGCCCGAGCTCAGCGTCGCGGCCAGCAAGTCCTACATCGCCGCGCTGAGCGCGACCGTGCAGCTGGTGGCCGCGTGGAGCGGCGATGTGAAGCTGCTCGCCGCGCTCCAGGGCCTGCCCGATCTGCTCGAGCGGGCGTGGGCGCTCGACTGGACCGCTGCGCTGCCGGCGCTGAAGGAGGCGCAGAGCCTATACGTGCTGGGCCGCGGCCTGGGCTTCGGCGTCGCCGAGGAGGCGGCGCTGAAGCTGAAGGAGACCTGCGGCCTGCACGCCGAGGCGTTCAGCGCGGCCGAGGTGCGGCACGGTCCGATGGCGCTGGTCGGCCCCGGCTTCCCGGTGCTGGCGTTCGCGCAAGACGACGAAACGCGAGACGGCGTGGAGGCCGTCGCCGCCGCCGCGGCCGCGCAGGGGGCGCCGGTGATGAAGGCGGGCGGCCGCGAACTCGCCGGCGTCGTTTCCCTGCCGACGGAGCCGGCCTGCGCGGTTCTCGAGCCGATCGCCTACGCGCTCAGCTTCTATCGGCTGGCGAACGCGCTGGCGCTGGCCCGCGGCCGCGATCCCGACCAGCCGCCGCATCTCAGCAAGATCACCGAGACCCGTTGATGGATCTGGCCCTCGTCAACGGCCGGGTGATGACCGAGCGCGGCCTGGTGGAAGGGGTGGCGGTGCGTCTGCACGGCGAGCGCATCGCCGCGCTCGGGCCGCGCGCCGAGGTCGCGGCCAACGCCGAGATTCGTGATCTCCAGGGCGCCCTGCTGCTGCCCGGTTTCATCGACACCCAGGTCAACGGCGGCGACGGGCTGCTCTTCAACGATGCGCCGACCATGGCGACGATCGCCCGGATCGGCGCCGCGCACCGCCGCTTCGGGACGACCGGTTTCCTGCCGACGCTGATCAGCGACGAGCTGGCGACGGTGCGCGCCGCGGTCGATGCGACCCGCGCGGCCATCGCCGCGCGCGCGCCCGGCGTGCTCGGGATCCACATCGAGGGGCCGTACCTGAGCGCGCGTCGTCGCGGCATCCACGAGGCCAGCAAGCTGCGGCGGACCGACGCAAGCTCCGCGGAGCTGCTGAGCTCGCTCGGCGTGGGCCGCACGCTGGTCACGCTGGCGCCCGAGGCGACCAGCCTGGAGACCATCCAGCGGCTCGTGCAGGCAGGGGTGGTGGTCTCGGCAGGCCACACCGACGCCGGCTACGCACTGGTGCGCGCCGCCCTGAGCCGCGGCCTCACCGGCTTCACCCACCTTTTCAACGCGATGTCGCCGCTGACCAGCCGCGCGCCCGGCGTCGTCGGCGCGGCGCTCGAAGACCAGCAGGCCTGGTGCGGGATCATCGTCGATGGCGTCCACGTCGATCCGGTGGTGCTGAAGCTGGCGCTGCGGCTTCGGCCGCACGAGCGCTTCATGCTGGTCACCGACGCGATGCCGTGCGTGGGCGCGGATCAGACCGTCTTCCAGCTGCAGGGCAAGACGATCTCGGTGCGGGACGGCGCCTGCTTCGACGAGGCCGGCACGCTGGCTGGCTCGGCGCTCGACATGGCGAGCGCCGTGCGCAACGCGGTGACCATGCTTGGCGTCGACCTCGTCGACGCCTCGCGCATGGCGAGCCGCAATCCCGCCGAGTTCCTGGGGCTCGACCACGAGCTTGGCCGCATCGCCCGCGGCTGCTTCGCCGACCTCGTGCTTCTGAACGACGATCTGGAGGTGCTGGACACCTGGATCCGCGGCCGCGCCGCCTCCGAGCAGGTGGGCGAACGGCGGGTCGCCGGGCCGTGACGAGGCTGGCCGCGGCGCTCGCCCTCGCGCTCGCCGGCATCGCCGGCGCCGCGCGCGCCGACGTAGTGACGCCCCGCCCGGCCTCGGTCGAGCCCCTGGCCGGTCCGGCGCTGCAGCTGGCGAACGGCGCGATTATCCGGACGCCGCCGGGCGATGCCGGCGCCCGGACGGCGGCCCGCTATCTGCGCGAGATGGCGCTGCGCAGCCGTGGGCTCTCGCTGCGAATGGCGAGCGCGGGCGCCGTCGGCCGCATCGAATTCACCCGCGACCTCGCGCCCGATCTCGGCCCGGAAGGCTACACGGTCGAGATTGCCGATCGCCGCGCGGTGGTGCGGGCGCGGACCGACGCGGGACTGTTCTATGGCGCGGTGACCTTGTGGCGGCTGATGACCGCGGATGGCGGCCACGGCGCTGTCATGCTGTCGCCGGAGACGATCGTCGACCGGCCGCGCTTCGCCTGGCGCGGGCTGCTGCTCGATTCCGCGCGCCACTACCAGTCGCCGGCCTTCATCGAGCAGCTCATCGACCGCATGGCGCGCGACAAGCTGAACGTGCTGCAGTGGCACCTGACCGACGACCAGGGCTGGCGGCTGCAGATCCGCCGCTATCCGCGCCTGACCAGCGTCGGGGCCTGGCGCGCCGCCGTCGATCCGAAGACCGGCCGGACCACCCGCTATGGCGGCTACTATTCGCAGGCCGAGGTTCGCCGCATCGTCGCCTACGCCGCGGCGCGGGGCGTGACGATCGTGCCCGAGATCGAGATGCCGGGGCACTCGCTGTCGGCGATCCTGGCCTACCCGGAGCTCGGCTCCGCCGCCGCCAATCCGCGAACCCAGGGCGACTGGGGCATCTTCCCGGACATCCTCGATCCCGAACAGGCGACGATCGGCTTCATGCAGAACGTGCTGGCCGAGGTGATGCAGCTGTTCCCGGGCCCGTGGATCAGCATCGGCGGCGACGAGGCGGTGAAGGACGAGTGGCGCGCGTCGCCGAAGATCCAGGCCGAGATCAAGCGGCTCGGGCTCGCCGACGAGGAGGCGCTGCAAGGCTGGTACACCACCCAGATCGGCCACTTTGTCTCGGCGCACGGCCGGCGGCTGATCGGCTGGGACGACATCCTGAAGGGCGGCGCGGCCTTGCCGGCCAACGCGGCGGTGCTCTCTTGGCATCTCGAAGGCGCGGCGATGGCCGCCGCCAAGGGTCATGACGCGGTGATCGCCATCGATCCGGTGCTCTATTTCGACCATCGCCAGTCGCCGCTGCCGAGCGAGCCGCCGGGCCGCGGCAGCGTGGTGTCGCTGCAGGACGTGTACGCCCTCGACCCGGCGCCGGCGTCGCTGCCCGCCGATCAACGGGCGCACATCATCGGCGTGCAGGCGAACCTCTGGACCGAGCATATGCCCACGGAGCGGGACACGGCGCTGATGGCCTTTCCGCGCGCCGACGCCGTCGCCGAGCTCGGGTGGACAGAGCCGGCGCGCAAGGACTGGGCCGACTTCCAGGCGCGGCAGCCGGCCGAGCTGGCCCGCGACCGCGTCCTGGGCCTGACGGTCGACGACGAGGCGAGCCAGGCGCGCGAGGATGCGCGGCTGCAGGCCGAACATCCCGCCAGGCTATCCAGCCAACAGCTGACGCTGTGCACCCGGAAGCTGACGCTGAACCTGCAGGCGCCGCTGCTTGGCCAGCAGGGCGAGCGCTACCTCGTCGACATCATGCATCCGTGCTGGATCTATCCGGAGGCGGACCTTTCCAGGTCGCGCGAGCTGCGCGTCGCGGTGACCCGGCTGCCGTTCAACTTCCAGCTGGGCGCCGACGCCGCGAAGATCGTGCTCGAACAGCCAACGACGCCCGCCGGCGAGCTGCTGGTGCGGGCGAACGGCTGTGCGGGGACGCCGATCGCCGTGCTGCCGCTGGCGCGCGCCGCGGCGAGCGCAGGCGTGACCGTGATCTCCGCCAAGCTGCCGGCGCTGGGCGGCCGCGATGACCTCTGCCTCAGCTTCACGCAAAGCAAGCTCGATCCGATGTGGGTGGTCGGTTGGGCCGAGGTGGCCTCGTGACGGGCGCGCTCACCCTCGTAGCGCCGCTGGCCGGCTGGGCCGCACCGCTCGCGGAAACGCCCGACCCGGTGTTCGCCGAGAAGATGCTGGGCGACGGCATCGCCATCGATCCGGCCGTCGGCGAGCTGCGCGCGCCGTGCGACGGCGTCGTCATCGGCCTGCACGACGCCCTGCACGCGGTGACGATCCGCAGCGCCAATGGCGCGGAGGTCCTGCTGCACGTGGGGCTCGAGACGGTGAAGTGCGGCGGCGAGGGCTT
>Ga0134125_10007870_pt1 | contig 12012 bp, 9 predicted proteins | sample KB31751_FD_96464 | JGI IMG/M metagenome (GOLD analysis project Ga0134125, IMG submission 96464) | Terrestrial soil microbial communities with excess Nitrogen fertilizer from Kellogg Biological Station, Michigan, USA - KB3-175-1 | ecosystem: Environmental > Terrestrial > Soil > Unclassified ... | reverse complement strand
GCGGGTATCGCCGCCCTGATGGTCGCAGCAGTCGCGGCTATTCTCGCTTACGCGCAGGCGCCCGCTCCGCAGCAGCAACAACCGCCTGCCGCCCCGGCCCAGGCGCCCGCTGCTGCCGCGCAGCAACCGCAGGGCAACGTTGTCGGAGGGCTCAATTTCCGGAATGGCGCGCCCCTTCTGGATGTTATCGATCTCCTCGCTCAGGAATTGAAGATTACCTACATACTCGACCCCGCCGTGAAGAACGGCAGCACGGTTGTCATGAATACCTATGGGGTCATTCACGATCTCGATCTTCGCCAGCTCCTCGAAACCATCCTGCGCATGAACAATCTCGCGATGGTGCAGGTGGGTAACGTGTATCGCATCGTGCCCGCGGCCAATGTCTCGCAGTTGCCGATCGCGCCCACCACGGAATCCGACGCCTCGAAATTCCCGGAAGACGATCACGCCGTCCTGAACCTCGTCTTCCTTCGCTATATGACGGCCGCGGAAATGGCGAAGGTTCTCGATCCTTTCAAAGGAGAAGGCGCGAAGATCACCTCGTACGACCCGGCCAATCTCCTGATCATTCTGGATAGCAGCCGGAATATGAAGCGCACGCTCGAACTGATCGGCATGTTCGACAGCGATACCTTCGCCGGGCAGCGTGTCCGCGCTTATGAAGTGAAGAACGGCCGCCCCACCGATATTTCGAAAGAACTCGAAAACGTTTTCAAGGCCTATTCGCTTTCCAACACCAAAAACGGGGCGGTCCAGTTCGTTCCGCTCGACCGCATCAACACCATCCTCGCGGTGGCGCCGAATCCGGGCGTCTTTACCGAGGTCGAATCCTGGCTGGCGAAGTTCGATGTGCCCGCCAAAGTCACCGCGGGCTCGGTTTCGAACTACGTCTATCACCTCAAGTACCAGCGCGCCGAAGTTCTCGGCGCCGCCATCGGAGCATTGTATGGCATTCCCGTGAACTATGCCCTGGCCAGCATGTACAACATGGCATCGGCGAGTTCGTCGTATCCGGCTGCGGGCGGAATTGGCGGCCAGGGCGGAATCGGCGGATACGGCATGGGCGGATACGGCGGCGGCTATGGCGGCGCGGGAAGTTTCGGCGGCGCCTATGGCGCTCCCGGCTACGGCGGCGCGCAATACGGCGGCGGCTATGGCGGGCCCCAGTACGGGGGAGGTTACGGAGGAGGTTACGGCGGCGGCTACGGCTCTCCATATAACGTTCAGATGCAGCCGCAAACGCAGGGTGCGTCACCCCTCACCGGTGGCACTCCAACCACCACCAGCGGCGCGGCAGCCACCACACCCGGCGCAACTTCCCTGACCGACCAGACCGGCACGTATCTCGGAGCGCAGACACTGGGCTTCGATAATCCCAACCGCCCGCGCATCGTCCCCAACCCATTCGACAACACGGTGCTGGTCCGCTGCACTCCGGAACAGTGGGACGAAATTCAGGGCTATCTCGATAAGCTCGATATCTCCCCGCGTCAGGTTTTGATCGAAGCAAAGATCTACGAAGTCAATCTCAGCGGCAGCTTTTCCGCGGGGCTCGAAACCTACCTGCGGAAACGCAGCGGGGCGGACCGCACTCTGACCGGATCACTCGCCACGCTGACTGGCGGCAGTGGGCCGTCGCTCTCGCTTTCCGCCGGAACTCTCGTCGGCCAGGCGCGCGAGCTCTTCGCCACTCTGAACGCGCAGGAGCTGAGCTCCCGCACTAAGGTTCTCTCCTCTCCGAACATCATCGCCACCGACAGCATCCCCGCCTCCATCACGGTCGGCGATTCCGTTCCCACGCTGAGTTCACAGAGCGTCAACCCCGGTGTCACCTCCGGCGGCAATTCGTTGTTCACGAACACGGTCACGAATGTGAGCACCGGAACCGGCCTGAATATCCTTGCGCGCGTCAACCCCAGCGGCATTGTCACCATGGTCATCAATCAGACGGTAACCGCCCCGGTCGCCACAGACACCAGCGGTATCGATTCGCCTTCCTTCTCGCAGCGCAATGTCAGCACACAGGTCACCGTGGATGACGGCGACATGATCGCGATCGGCGGCATCATTGACGAAACATCGACCTCGTCCTCACGCGGCATCCCCTATCTCGAACGCATTCCCGGCCTGAACTTTCTTTTCGGCGGTCACTCCAGTTCGAAGCAGCGCACCGAACTGATCGTGTTCCTGACGCCGCACGTCATCTACGACACGCATCACATCTCCGATGCAACCGAAGAACTGAAGGACCAGTTGAAGTCGCTGAAGAAGGAAGTTCGGAAGATACCGCCGTCGACATTCAAAATCGAGCCGCCCCCGAACTCATTGTCCGCGCCTGAATCGAAGCCGGTCACTAATCCGGTACCCGCGCCTGACGCAAAGCCCGCGGCTAATTCGACGACTGCCCCACCAGAACCGAAATAGCCGTGACAATGATAATCCCGACCGCGCCATAAACCAGCCAGAAGCCGACGTTCTTCATCCTGCGCCGCTGTTCATGGCTCGCTTTGCTGGATTTTCGCCGCGAGCGGCGGCGCCGCCGCGGCTGTCCCTCCGGCGTCTGTGAAATCGTATCCATGGTTCTGGTTTCCGGCAATGTACAGTTACAATACCACTAAGTTTCCCCGATGCGCAGCATGGAAACGGATCGGGAGTCCCTGGAAGATCTTCCTCACTGGATCCTGATTCGGGGCGCGCGCCAACTGCTGACGTTGCGTGGCGCCAGCGGGCCCCGTCGTGGACCCGCAATGTCGAATCTGAATATCATACCCGACGGCTCCGTCCTGATTCGCGGGGGCGTTATTGAAGAAGTCGGCACAACGCGCCGCATCGAAAACCTCGCCCCGGCTCGCCAGGCGCGGGAGATCGATGCGGCGGGCAAAGTCGTCATGCCTGCCTTCGTGGACCCCGACACAGCCCTTGCCGCCCCAGGCCCCGGCGGTCAACCGCCCGAGCCTGACATCAGCCGCATGTCCTGGCGCCGTCTCGAAAGCTGCGCCACCAGTACCGCCGCCGATCTTACGCGCTACGGCGTCCTCACCACGGGCGCACATACGCTGGCGGCGGCCGACCTGCAGAACACGGTGCGCGCTCTGCGCCTGCACCACAAGCTGCAATCGAAGCCGCTCCGCATCCGCTCCGTCTTCTCTCCCCCTCCCGATGCGCGCTCGGAGCATCTGAGAAATCTAAAAGACAACTGGATGCCGGCTATCTTCAACCGCAACCTGGCCTCGCTGCTCGAAATTCCGGATGCGCCGCCCGCCGCCCAGACTACGCTGGCCGCGGCCGCTGCGGCGGCGGGCTTCAGCATTCGCATCCGCCTGCCCGAAACGTCTCCGGCGAATACCTGCGAGCTCGCCTGGGCGGCGGGCGCGATTTCACTCGTCGGCGGAGTTCCGGACGTCAGTAACGTCACCCGCAATCTCGCACTCGCCGGATGCGTCACGGTTGAAGCGGGCACCCGCATCCTCGCGGGACGCACATCTTCCGCCCGCAGAGCCATTGACGAAGGAACGCCGCTCGCGCTCGCTTCCGGCTACCGCCCGGATGTCCCCTCATCCCTCAATCCGCAGTTCCTTCTCTATCTGGCCGGTTATGCTCTCGGGATGACGGCCGAAGAAGCCATTGTCGCCGCAACTTACAACGCCGCCTGTTCGCTGCGCTACTCTCACGTGACCGGCTCCGTCGCGCCGGGCAAATCCGCCGATCTCTGTCTCATGGATGTGGACGATTACCACGAGCTCGCCCGCCGCGCCGGCCATCACGATGTCACTCTCGTGATGCGCGCGGGAAAGGTAGTCTACCGCCGCGCCGCCGTTGCGCTGGATTCGAACGATTAGTGGTGATGATGCTGATGATCCGCGGGCGAGGCCGTGATCACGCAGCCACTGTCGGAAATCGAGCAGCTCACGTGCTCGAACTGGATCGTCGTGTGATGGATGTGGAAACGATCCGCCAGCGCATGATTGATGCAGTGAAGAATCTGTCCGCTCCGCGACGGCGGCATGTCTTCGATCAACACATGGCTGCTCAGCGCGTGCGAATCCGATCCCAGACTCCAGATGTGGAGATCGTGGACGTCGAGCACGCCCTCCACCTCCCGAATCGCCGACGCCACCGCGCCCAGTTCCACCCCGCGCGGCTTCCCTTCCAGCAGAATGTTGAGCGACTCCCTGACAATATCGACAGCCGTCCAGACAATCAGCAGCGCGATGATCGCCGAAAGCACCGGATCCGCCGTCGACCAGCCGGTAAACCGGATAATCAGCGCCCCAGCAATGATGCCAATCGCGCCCAGCAAGTCGCCCAGCATGTGAACGTAGGCTCCCCGCAGATTCACGCTCTTATCGCCGGACCGCTGGATCCCCAGCATCACCCCGCCGTTCAGCACCACTGCGCCCAGCGCTACCAGCAGCATCGTGCGATCGTCCACCGGGGTTGGATGCAGCAGGCGTTCCCAGCTCTCCCACAGGATCCAGCCCGAAAGCACCACCAGCGTCAGGGCGTTTATGAATGCCGCCAGAACACCTGCCCGGTGATAGCCGAACGTCCGCGTTTCATCCGGTGGCATCTTCTGGCAGAACACCGCGAACCACGCGAGCAGCAGCGCCAGCGCATCGGTGGCGTTATGTCCCGCATCCGAGACAAGCGCCAGGCTGTGCGCGCGGACACCGGCGATCAGTTCCACCACGACAAACGCCGTCGTCGCGGCCAGCGACCAGATCAGCACCCGGCCGGATTGCGCTCCATGATGATGCGAGTGCGTGTGCAATGCAGGCTCCATTTCTATTGTAGGTCCGGCGTCGCCATCTGATCTGCGCTACTGTAGGAATATCCGCCGGGAAACGGAAGATGTCGGGCACTTACCATCTCGTAAGCCGCTGGCGCATTCGGGCGACCGTCACCGAAGTCCAGGACATCATCGGCCAGCCTCTCGAATACCCCCGCTGGTGGCCGTCGGTCTATCTCGATGCGCGGGAAACCACTCCGCCCGGCAGCGCCGTTCGCCGGGTACAATTCCACACCAGAGGCATCCTTCCCTACACACTGATCTGGGAAGCTTCCGCCGATGCACGAACGCCCAACAGGATCGCCATCGAAGCGTCCGGCGATCTCGAAGGCCGAGGCGTCTGGTCTTTCTTCCAGGACGGCGACTATGTGGATGTCACGTTCGAATGGAATGTTGATGTCAACAAGCCTCTGCTCCGCTTCCTGACTCCCCTGCTGCGGCCCGTCTTTGAGGCCAATCACCGCTGGTCCATGGAGCAGGGCGAGTCCAGCCTGCGAGAGGAGCTGATTCGCTATCGCGCCCGCACTCCGGAAGAAATGCTGGACGCGGCCGACCCGCGCGGACCGCTGGAAGTCCCCGTACGCCTGATCGCGATGGGCGCGCTGGCGGTTTCCGCGATCGCCGGGTTCGCGCTCCTGCGCCGCAAGGTCCGCAACGCACAGTCCGCCTCCTGATTTGAGATAGAATGAGCGGCCATGCGCCCTGCATGTCTCTCGTTTATGTTTGCCAGCCTCCTCCTCGCCACCGCTGCCGCTCAACCGGTTCGCACGAACTTTTATGTGCGGGTGAAGTCGCAGGTGCCGGCCATCTCCGGCGAATTCACTCAAATCTACGTTCGTGAGATCCAACAGCCGGGCACAACGCTGCCGGTGCCCGAAGCCGAACGAGTCGTGCTCTTCGTGCATGGCGCCGGAACTCCCGCCGAAGTCGCGTTTGACGCCGGCTACGGCGATTACAGTTGGGCCGCTTACATCGCCAAAGCCGGCTTCGACGTCTTCACGATGGACCTCACCGGCTATGGACGCTCCACGCGGCCCGCTCCGATGAACGATCCCTGCAATCTCAGCGCAGCCCAGCAGGCGGCGTTCATCCCGGGCCTGATCCCTGCCGCCTGTCCGCCTTCCTACCCGAAGCAGCTCACCACCATCGCTTCTGACTGGGCCGATATCGACGCCGTTGTCGATCACCTCCGCGCCCTCCGTCACGTCGATAAAGTCACGCTGATCGGCTGGTCGCAAGGTGGTCCACGAGCCGGAGGATACGCCGCGCAGCATCCCGACAAAGTCCAGAAGCTCGTCCTTCTCGCGCCTGCCTACGGGCGCAACTCCTCTCCCAGTCCGCCCGAACAGCTTCCTGCAAGCGGCGCGGCTTTCAACACACAGTCGCGCGCCGAATTTTTCGCCAACTGGGACCGCCAGGTCGGTTGCCCGAATCAATACGACAAGGCTGCCGCCGAATCCATCTGGTCCGAAATGCTGGAATCGGATCCCATCGGCGCCACCTGGGGTGAGGGTGTTCGCCGCGCCCCGCAGGAAACCGTCTGGGGATGGAATCAGGCGCTCGCATCGAAGCTCCGGATCCCGGTGCTGCTGGTTTCCGGTGAACACGATAAGCAGGTCAATCCGAACGGCGTTCGCACGCTCTACGGCGATCTCACCGCGCCGAAAAAAGTGTTCGTCGATCTCGCGTGCTCCTCTCATAACGCCGCCTGGGAGCGCAATCATCTCCTGCTGTTCGGCGCGTCGCTCGAATGGCTGACGAAGACCACTGTGGATGGCAAAGACACCGGCATGCTGCAGCGCGGCTACTGACAAATCTACGCCGCCGGTATGCTATCCTCCCCGTTGAAAAAGGAGATTGAACATGGCTGTCGATACAAGCGGACGTAAAAAGGCAAGTGATTTTCCCCAGGAACTGCTGGACATCTTCCACCACTACGTGCACGGCGATCTCGACCGTCGCGGTTTTCTCGAAAGAGCCCAGAAGTTCGCCGTCGGTGGCGTGACCGCGCTCGGCTTGCTCGAAGCCCTGCAGCCGAACTTCGCCTGGGCCGAACAGGTTTCCCCCGAAGATAAACGGATCAAGGCCTCGCGGGAAACGGTGGAGTCGCCGCAGGGCAACGGCTCGATTAAGGGCTACTTCGTGAAGCCGGCCAATGAGACCGGCAAGCTTGCCGCCATCATCGTCTGCCACGAGAATCGCGGCCTCAACCCCTATATCGAAGATGTCGCGCGACGCCTCGCACTGCTGAACTACGTCGCCTTCGCCCCGGATGGACTCACCTCGGTCGGCGGCTACCCCGGCGATGAGCAGAAGGCCGCCCAGATGTTCAACACCGTCGACAAACCGAAGATGCTCCAGGATTTCGTCGCCTCAGCGCACTGGCTCAAGGCGCGCCCGGAATCGAACGGCAAACTCGGCGCCATCGGCTTCTGCTTCGGCGGCGGCATGGTGAACAATCTCGCCGTGCAACTGGGCTCCGATCTGAATGCCGGCGTCGCGTTCTATCCGGCCGCCCAGCCGGCGGATCAGGCGTCAAAAATCAAGGCCCCGATGCTCGAGAACTATGCTTCGCTCGATACCCGTATCACCAGTGCCGGGCCGGCGTTCGAAGAGGCGCTCAAAAATGCAGGCGTCAACGTCACGCGCTACGTTTATGAAGGAGTCAATCATGGATTTCATAACGACACCACTCCGCGTTATGACGAAAACGCCGCCAAACTCGCGTGGCAGCGTTCCGTGGACTTCTTCCATAAGTACCTCCAGAGCTAGTCGTCTGCTCTTCGCCGCGGCCGCGCTGCTTGCGTGGCCGGCCGCGGCCCAGCAGACCTGCGAAAGCCTCGCCAGCCTCAAACTCCCCCACGCCACGGTCACCAGCGCTGTCTCCACGCCTGCCGTAAAGGACGTTCCTCCGCATTGCGACGTGCAGGCCGTCTCGCGCCCCACCAGCGACTCCGCAATCAGGCTCGAGCTCTGGATGCCGCTCACCGGCTGGAACGGCAAGTACGAGCAGGTCGGCAACGGAGGCTGGGCTGGCAGTCTGCCGGTCGGATCGTTCGCTGAACCGCTGCGTCGCGGCTATGCCGTGGCCGGAACGGATGACGGACACACCGGTGGCGGCGCCGATTGGGCAGTCGGACATCCCGAAAAGCTGATCGATTTCGGCTATCGTGCCCTGCATGAAACGCGGATGCAATCGGTCGCAATCATCGACGCGTTCTACGGTAAGAACACCTCGCGCAACTACTTCTTCGGCTGCTCCGATGGCGGCCGTGAAGCCCTCATGGAAGCGCAGCGTTTCGCCGACGATTTCGATGGCATCATCGCCGGCGCGCCCGCGAATAACTGGACGCATCTCCTCGCCACCGCCCTCTGGATCGAGCAGGCGCTGATGGACGATCCGGCTTCGACAATCCCGCAGGCGAAATTACCGATCATTCAGAAGAACGCGATCGAGCAGTGCGATGCGCTCGATGGCGTGAACGACGGCCTGATCGAAGACCCGCGCGCCTGCCACGTCAATCTGAAACCCATCACCTGCAAAGGCGCCGATTCACCGGAATGCCTCACCGCCCCGCAGATCGCCGCGCTCCAGAAAATCTATTCCGGTCCCGTCAATCCGCGCACCGGGGCGAAGATTCATCCCGGCTTCGCGCCCGGCACGGAAGCCGTCGCCGGAACGTGGTCTGACTGGCTGATTCCCGGCAATCCGCGCGGCGGACCGGCCGCCTTCGGCTTCGCCAATACCTTCTATCTCCAGGCAGTCTACGAAAATCTCAAGACCAATTTCCGCGCTCTCAACTTCGATTCCGATGTCGCCTGGGCCGATCAGAAGGCTGCCGCCCTCAATTCCACCAATCCCGATCTGCGATCCTTCCGCGCGCATGGCGGCAAGTTGATCCAGTATCACGGCTGGGGTGACGCCGCCATTCCGGCGCAGGATTCCATCGACTACTACGAAGCTGTCCAGACGTTTCTGTCGAAATTCCCGGATGGCCGAATCCCGTCAAAGGGCGACATAGCCGACTTCTATCGTTTGTTTCTCGTCCCCGGCATGAGCCACTGCGGCGGCGGCCTGGGGCCGAACGTTTTCGGCAACGGATCCGACGCACCCGGCGCGACGGACGATCCCGACCGCGATTTGCTGACGGCGCTCGACCGCTGGGTGGAAAAGAGCATCCCCCCCAATCACTTCATCGGGACCGGAAAATCGATGACGCGGCCGCTCTGCCCTTATCCCAAAGTCGCGAAGTACAACGGGACCGGCGACACCAACCGCGCCGCGAACTTCAGTTGCTACCCGGCTAACTGAAACAGGCTGTCGGGCGCCTGCTCGTCGGAATCGACTTTGCGAAGGCGCTTTTCGATCGCGCGCGTGCGCACCGCGGCGTCCTCCACCGTCTCCGTCGCCTGATGCAGCTTGCGGCGGATATTTTCAAGCACCTGCGAATACTTGCCGAACTCGGTCTTCACTTCGCCCAGTACTTTCCAGACTTCGCCGGACCGCTGCTGGATGGCGAGCGTCCGGAAGCCCATCTGCAGGCTGTTCAGCAGCGCGGCAAAAGTAGTGGGACCTGCGAGGACTACGCGATAGGTTTCCTGAATCGATTCCGCCAGCCCCGGACGCCGCAGCACTTCCGCATAGAGTCCTTCGGTCGCCAGAAACAGAATCCCGAAATCGGTCGTCGCGGGCGGAGCCAGATACTTCGTGCTGAAAGTCTTCGCGCAGGCTCGTACCACCGTCTCCAACTCTTTCGAACAGAGCTCGACCCCGGCCCCATCGCCCCGCTCGGACGCCGCGACCAAACGCTGATAGGCTTCCGCGGGGAACTTCGCATCGATCGGCAGCCAGACCGTGCCGGCTTCCTGCCCCGGCAGTTTAATCGCAAACTCGACGCGCTCACCCATGCCCGTCGGCGAGACATTGCGTTCGAACTGTCCCGGAGCGAGCATCTGGGTCAGCAGGTTTTCAAGCTGCACTTCACCCCACGCACCGCGCGTCGTGACATTGCCGAGTACCCGCTTCAGATCGCCCACGCCCGCCGCCAGAGTCTGCATTTCACCGAGGCCTTTGTGGACTTGTTCCAGCCGCTCGCTCACCAGCCGGAACGATTCACCCAGCCGCGTTTCAAGCGTGGATTGCAGCTTCTCATCCACAGTGAGCCGCATCTGCTCGAGCTTCGCCGCATTGTCTGCCTGGATCGCGGCCAGCCGCTGATCCATCGCCGTGCGAATGGATTCCATCTGCGACGTCACCGCCGTCCGCAGCGATTCCGCTCGCTGATCGGTCTGCATCGCATACCGCTGCAAGCCCGAACCCAGTTCCTCGCGCAACGCGCGCGATTCATCAGCCACTCCCTGCCGCAGCCGCGCAATATCTTCGCGCGAATCCACCGGCCGCGGACGCAGCAACAGAACCAGGAGTAAGATCACGATGAGAGCCAGCAGAACGACGGTAATAACGGAAAACATTTTGGACCTGCTTTGTTCCCTCAGGATACACCCGAGACCGAATCCGGATTCTCCGAAGACGTGAGTGAAGGCGCGCCGTTATGCCGGTGGGTTCAGAAGACAACAATCCTGGACGTGATGCCGCTGGACGAGAAAGTTCTCGGCTTTTCTGATCGCTGGTATTCGGGGCGCGATGGAGACTGCCGTGAAGCAGCACGAAATTATCGATGAATCGCGCCAGCAAATGAAAAAGCTGCGAGACTATTTCCGCTCACATCTGTCGCACTTACTCGCAACGCCGGAATTCGCCGACTCTCTGCCGGAGCATCTCCTCCCGGATCACGCAAGCCAGGCAAGACTGACGACGGTCATCCGCCGCATAAAAGAGCTCGCCTCACTCTAGACGATCTCTTCCGACCAGCTCTCAAGAATCTTCTTCACGCGGCCAGTAAATTGATCCGCCAGAGCGCCATCGATCAGCCGATGGTCGAACGTAAGCGCCAGAAACGCCTGAGACCGGATCGCGATCATGTCATCCACGATCGCCGGCACTTTCTCTACCGCGCCGACACCCAGGATCGCCACCTGCGGCTGATTGATCACCGGCGTCGCGAACACGCTGCCGAAGCTGCCGAAATTCGTGATCGAGAACGTCCCGCCCGCAATGTCGTCGGGTTTCAACTGCTTCGAACGAGCCCGGCCCGCCAGATCCACAATCGACTTCTGGAGCCCGGTTACGTTCTTCTCATCCGCCGACTTGATCACCGGCACGATCAGCCCGCCATCGAGCGCCACCGCAATCCCGATATTGATCTCCTGGTGATAAACGATATTGGTCCCGTCAATCGACGCATTGAGGATCGGGAACTCTGCCACCGCCTGCGCCGCCGCGCGCGTCACGAACGGCAGGAACGTCAGCGACATGCCATGCCGCGCCGCAAACGCATCCTTGTGCTTCGCCCGCATCTTCGCCACCTTCGTCATATCGACGCGGTGCACCGTGGTGACGTGAGCCGAAACGCGCTTGCTCATCACCATGTGCTCGGCGATCTTCTGCCGCATGGTGCTCATCGGTTCAACACGCGTCTTCGCCCCGTCGAAACTGAACTTCGGCGCAGGCGCGGACGCGGCGGCAGGAGCGGCGGCCGGAGCAGCCGCAGCACCGCCCTTCATAAACGCTTCGACATCTTCCTTCGTGATCCGCCCGCCGGCGCCAGTCCCCCGCACCCTCGTCAGGTCGATGTTGTTCTCACGCGCCATACGGCGAACAAGCGGCGACAGCGGACCCGCGGGTGTTGAAACAGCCGCCGGAGCAGGAGCAGCCTGTGGAGGCGCCGCGGGCGCAGGTTCGCTCTTCACCGCCACGGGCTGGGCCACAGGCTCCGGCTCCTTCCTGGGAGACTCGGCTTTCGGAGCTTCCGCCTTCGCCGCAGGCGCCGGAGCAGCCGCGGCCGATCCGTCATCGATCCTCGCCACAACCGCATTGACCTGTACCGTCTGGCCTTCCTGCACCAGAATCTCCTTCAGCACGCCGGACGCAGGCGAGGGAATCTCGGTATCCACCTTATCGGTCGAGATTTCGAACAGCGGCTCATCCGCGCTCACCTTCTCCCCGACCTTCTTCACCCACTTCGTCAGCGTTCCTTCGACAATACTTTCGCCCATCTGGGGCATCACAACGTCTGTCATCTCAAAGCTCCAGTGAATTCGGGCATCTCGGCCCGCATCTCAAATTCGAACAGCCGCCCGAAGTGGCGCGAAAGCGCGCG
>Ga0134125_10007869_pt1 | contig 12012 bp, 12 predicted proteins | sample KB31751_FD_96464 | JGI IMG/M metagenome (GOLD analysis project Ga0134125, IMG submission 96464) | Terrestrial soil microbial communities with excess Nitrogen fertilizer from Kellogg Biological Station, Michigan, USA - KB3-175-1 | ecosystem: Environmental > Terrestrial > Soil > Unclassified ... | reverse complement strand
TACCTTGGCACCGGCCTGATAGCCGGCGTCACGGATGGTTTCGGAAAAGCCCATCAGCCGTCCGACCCAATTTTCCGGCTGGTTCGATTGTAGAAATGTGCCACGGCCGCGGGAGCGGGCGAACATGCCTTCCTCAACCAGCGGAGAAATGGCGTTGCGGATCGTGATGCGGCTAACCCCGAAATGGCGGCCGAGCTCGGCTTCCGTCATCAGGCGGCCGGTCTTGTCGATCAAGCCGCCTTCCCGGACTTCGCGGCGAATGCTCTCGCGCACCTGGATATGCAGCGGCACCGAGCTCTCCGGAACCAGCGGCGAGCTGTTCGGCTTTTCGGGTATCTTCCGTGTGCGGGCGGGCATAGACTTCAAAGCCGTTTTCGTGTCGTCGGATCGAACAGATGGATGTCTTGCGGATGCGCCATGATCGAAATGAGGTCGCCCTCGCGCGGCACGCTTTCGCCGACTCGCATGCGCAGCGTTGTGCCCGCGCAATCGAGATCGAGGACGGCGGTATCGCCGAGATCCTCGACGAGATCGACGTGAGCCTTGAGTCCGTCGGAGGCGAAACGTAGTGCGCTCGGCCGGAGACCGACTATGACGTCGCACTCGCCCGCAGCTCCGGCCATGGTCTTGAAAGGTCGGCCAGCGATGACGACGCTTCCGTCGATGTATCGGGCTGGAATCAGGTTCATCGGGGGATTGCCGATAAACCCGGCGATGTCGACTGAATTGGGCCGTGCGAAAACCTCCGCCGGGGTGCCAACCTGCTGGATTTCGCCGGCCATGAATACGGCCATGCGATCGGCCAGCGTCATCGCTTCTTCCTGGTCGTGCGTCACATAGACGGCGGTGACGCCGAGCGAACGTTGCAGCTTTTTTAGTTCCGCCCGGGTCTCCAGGCGCAATTTGGCGTCGAGATTGGACAGCGGCTCGTCGAGCAGGAACAGGCGCGCCTTGCGCACGATCGCGCGGGCAAGGGCGCAGCGTTGCTGCTGTCCGCCGGATAGCTGTCCCGGCTTACGGTCGAGGAGGTGCTCGATCTTGACCTTGCGCGCTGCATCCTTCACGGCAGGGCCGATTTCGGCCTTTCGGAGATTTGCCATCTCCAACGGGAAAGCGATGTTCTCGGCGACCGTCATGTGCGGGTAGAGTGCATAGCTCTGAAACACCATGGCGATATCGCGGTCGCGCGCGTCAACGGAAGTCACGTCTTTGCCGTCGATGAACACTCGGCCTGCTGTAGGAGCATCGAGACCGGCCAGGATGCGCAGGGTCGTGCTCTTGCCGGACCCCGAGGGACCGAGCAGCGCAAAGAACTCGCCCGGCTCGATTTCGAAATTGACGCGCTTCAAGGCAGCGAAATCGCCGTGCATCTTGACGATGTCTTCAAACCTGACCTGCCCGAAATTCGTCATCGGCGTCCTCCGCCCTTGACGGCGCCGACCGTCAATCCCTTCACGATATGTTTTTGTGCGATCACGCCGAGCACGACGACCGGCAGCATCGCCAGCACCGAGACCGCGGCGAGCTTCGCCCACAGCGTTTGCTCGACGGATATAAAATTGAACATGGCGACGGTCACCGGACGCACTGTGTTGCCGCTGAGCACGACAGCGAACAGGAATTCGTTCCAGGCGTTGAGAAAGACGAACACGACGGTCACGGAAATGCCGCCCTGGACTTGCGGGATGATGATTCGCCACAAGGTACGCCAACGGCTTGCGCCATCGAGGTAGGCGGCCTCTTCCATCTCGAACGGAATGTCCTCGAAGTAGGAGACCAGGAGCCAGATCGCGAACGGTAGCGAGAACGAGAGATAGATCAGGATGATCCCCTGATAGGTATCGATCCAGCCGATGTTTCGCAGCACCAGGAAGTAGGGGATGATGATGCCGACCGGCGGCAGCATCTGCGTCGCCAGCACATAGAACCCCGCGAATTTCTTTCCAGGGAACCGAAGGCGCGCCAGCGCATAGGCGGCCGGCACCGCCAACACCATGGTGATTATGGTCGTGCCGACCGAGATCACGATGCTGCTCATGAGGTTCGGTAGGATCGAGGAGGAGCCGAACAAGACGTCGCGATAGGCGTCGAGCGTAGGCGAGAAAATCAGCTTCGGCGGATAGGCCAGGACGTCCTTGTCGGTCTTGAACGAATTCAGGACGCTCCAGAAAATCGGAAAGGCCCATGCCAGCAGGAACAGCGAGGAAACGGTTACCAGCGCAATGATACGAATGCGTTTTGCGCTCATTTCGCCCTCCGCAGAGCAAACAGGATGGCGGAGATCAGGATGGTGACGACGAGCAGCGCCACGGCGAGCGCTGCGCCGTAACCGATCGACAATTCGGTGAAGGATTTGCGGTAGGCATAGAGGTTGAGAATCTCAGTGGCGGTGCCGGGGCCGCCTGAAGTCACGGTGAAGATCGCTGCGAAGGCGGTCAGCGCTACCATGGTTCGCATGATCACCACCATGACGATCGCGGGGCGCAGCAAGGGAAGGGTGATGCGCCGGAAACGTTGCCAGGCGCTGGCGCGATCGAGTCGCGCCGCTTCGTAGATGTCTTCCGGAAGCGAGGCGAGCGAGGCCAGCAGCACCATGAAGGCGAAAGGCGTCCACTGCCAAGTGTGGATGACGATCACCGAGATCAGCGCAAGCAGAGGATCGCCGAGCCAATTCTTGCTGCCGAGACCGGCATTGATGGCAAGGAAGTCGACGATGCCGAAGTCGGGGGCCAGCATGAAGGTGCGCCAGATCATGCCGACGACGGCAGGCGACAGCACGACAGGCAGGATTGCGATGAGGCGGAACCAGCCCTGTCCGCGCTTCATGTCCATCACAAGCAGCGCCAGCGCCAATCCGATCGCGACCTGCAGCGCCACGGTCGAGCCCGTATAGACAAGGCTGGTCACCAGCGACGACCAGAACCGCTGGTCGGTGAGCAATATGCGGTAGTTCTCGAAGCCGACGAAGCCGTTGGTGAACGGCATCGCCAGATCCATCCGGAATGTGCTGGTCCAGACCAGGAAGATCAACGGGAAGGTCGTTGTGACCAGCAGCGCCGCGAACGCCGGCGCCAGCAGGGCGGCGGCAAACCGGCGCTCCCGTTGCGCCAGCACACGGCTGAAATCGCTCGGCGCGATTCCGGTCGCGGGATCGGTGCCTGCCGCCGCATCCATTGAATCAACCGCGCATCATCGGCGCTATGCGGCCTTGAGCATCGTCGAGCGCCGCCTTGATGGTCGCCTGTCCGGACAGAGCCGACTGTATGGCGGTCGCCATCGTGTCGCCGATGGCCGGCCACTGCGGCGCGCGCGGACGCCAATCGACGTCGGTGTCGTCTTGCAACGATTCCATCGCGGCCTGCACGAAATTGGCGCCGAAGCCGTTCATTAGCTTGACGTATTCGGGGTCATGCCAGATTGAGGTACGGTTGACGCCCGAACGCTTGGTCGGGCCCGCGAAGCGTTGGGCGGTCCGCGCCTGCGTCTCCGCGCTCGCCGCCCATTGGATGAAGAGCCAGGTGGCCTTCTTCTTTTTCTCGGTGAGCGCGGCGTTGATCGGGAAGCCCCAATTCCAGATCGACGTAACCCGTTTTCCGCTTGGGCCTTTCGGCCAGCGCGCATAGGCCACTTTCCCGATAATTTTGGATCTCTCGGGATTGTTGATCACAGAAGCCGAGGAGTGCGCGTCAATGTAGCTTGCCACCGTGCCTTGCGAGAAAGCATCGGCGATGTCCGGCCAATTCCAATTCGCCGCTGCCGTCGGCGCATATTTGCGCATCAGGTCGACATACCAAGCGAGCGCGGCTTCGGCCTCCGGGCCATTGACCGTGATCTTGCCATCCTTGAACCAGTTGCCGCCGAACTCGCGGAAGATCGAGGGGTAGATGTACATGTTCTGGCCGGCGCCGGCGACGCCGCGCAGGGCTGCGCCCCAGATGCGATCGTTCGGCGCATTCAGCGCCGCGGCGTTGGATACATAGGCTTCAAGGGTGTCCGCCGGCTTCAGGCCCTTCGCCTCATAGAGATCTTTGCGATAGACTTGGATCGTTACCTCGCCGTCATAGGGCACGCCGTACAGCTTGCCATCCACGCTGTTGGCTTCGCGCCAAGCCGGAATGATGTCACCGAAATTGAACCAGCCCGCGTCCGTCAGCGAGCTATCGCTGAGATAATGATCGAGGGGCTCGACCCATTTGTTCGCGGCGTAAAGCGAATAATACATGGGATCGGCGGCATGGGTCGCGTAAGTGCCGGTCTTCGAGGTGAGGTCGATGACGCTCTTCTGCCGGATTTGCGCCGGCGGAATTTTCTCGAACCGGACATCGATGCCAGTGAGCGCTTTAAATTGCGGCGCGACTGAAATCAGATTGTCGAAATAGCTCGCGGGAATGACGGCGACAGTGATGTTCTCGCCGGAAGCCTGTTGCCAGTTGAGCTTGGCCGATTTGTACGGGGCGAGGTCCGCGTCCTGCGCGGCGGCTCCGCGAAGCACGGCCGGCCCCAATCCGATCAGCGTAGCGGCGGCGGTGCCGGTTTTGAGAAATGTGCGGCGTGTCGGCCTGAATGATTGCATTTCCTGTCCTCCCTTGGATCCGGCTTTGGACCGGTTAAGTTAGGACTTTTAGCTAAATGTTATAACATGTCAATTCTGCAGTGGATCGGCTGCGCGAGGTGAACACGGTGCCCCTTGCGATTTCCTTCAGCAAGTGCTCCCGCTTCACCGCCCGCGCGGATCGGATCTGTTTCAATGTGAGGCGACATAGCGTGGGCGATCGACAGAGCCGCCGACAACTCAATGTCCGGAGCGTGCCGATCGCATCGTCGTCTTAAGAAGTGAACTCGACGGAGCTCTGCTTCTGACGGCTGTCGTTGCTCGCCCCGCTCCGCCTTTGGATGCACCTGATCGGAGACGCCACACCTGCAGCTCAACCGTCTTCGCTTTCTTCTTCGAAAAGCTTGCGTTTTTGCCGAAACAGATCACTCAGGTAGTCGATAATCGTCCTGACAGGAAGGTCCTTCAAATCTTGCCGCCGCGTCACGACCCAGAGCTCCCGCGGCGGCGGCTTGCGGTCGAGACGGCAGGAGTGCAGACGATTGTCCAGCCGTCCAAGGAATTGCGGAAGCAACGCAATGCCGGCATCTTGCGCGGCGGCTTCGGCTTGGCCAAGCTGATTATTTGTTCGGAAAGGACACGCGCGCGCGCGGAAAGTGTCGCGCCAGCCACGCCGCTTCCGGAAGATAGCTATTGGCCTCGTCAAACCCCACGAACACAGGTTGGACGCCATCATTAATTCGGCCGCACCACTTGGCCGAGGCATAGAAGCCGAAGCCTAATGTCGCGAGAAGCTTGGCGATCACATCGCCGTTCTGAAGGCGTCCGAGCCGTAAAGCGACATCCGTTTCCCGCCGCTCCAGGCTCACGTTTCGCAAGTCCGTTGAGACGTCCAGATCCAACCCAGGATGTTTGACGGAAAGCTTCGCAAGCTCGGCAGCAAGAAAACGTTGTCCCAGAGTCGGGGGAACGCTAACGCGGACTAGCCCCTTCAGACCGTCGTCCGAACTTCCCCGGCTGAGGGTTGCCGCCGCGGTCTCCATGTCGGTTGCCAGCGCGAGGGCTCGCGTTCCCGCAGGCGTCAGCACGTACCCATCCTGCCGCCGATCAATAAGCCTTTCACCGAGCGCTTCTTGCAACGATTCGATGCGTCTCGAGATCGTCGCATGTGTAACCGAAATCGCGCGTGCCGCTGCTGACAAGCTGCCATGACGAGCGAGTGCGACGAAAATGCGAACGTCTTCCCAGTCGAGGCTTGTGCGATTTTTGCCAGCCATTGAGAGAATCTAGAGAATTTATCCGCGCTGCGAGATCCCTTAGTTTAAGATATCAGAACTCCGGCGGAGCTCGCAATGTCCCAACCGACACTTAAGCTGACGTTGATTGGCGGTCCCACAGTGTTAATCGAATCTGGCGGTGCACGACTGCTCACCGATCCCACCTTCGATCCTCCTGGCCTCTACAAGGAAACTCCAGTGCGTTTCGAAAAAACATCGGGGCCGGCTCTCTCGGTGGAGGAGATCGGCAAGCTCGATGCCGTGCTGTTGAGCCACGACCACCACTTTGACAATCTCGACAATAGTGGCCGGGCCATGCTGCCGCGCGCGAAAACGACATACACCACCCAGACAGGCGCCGCCAGATTGGGTGGGAATGCGGTGGGTCTTGCGCCGTTTGAAACGCGAACCCTCGTAGCCGGCAACGGGGTGAAGCTGCTCGTCACTGCGACGCCGGCGCGACACGGGCCCGTCGGCATCGAGCCATTGTCGGGCGATGTTGTCGGCTTTGCCTTGGGTGTCGAGAAGGCTGGCGATTTGCTTTATGTCACCGGGGATACCGTCTGGTTCGAAGGAACAGCAGAGGTTGCGCGCCGGTTCGCTCCCAAAGCCGTGATCGTTTTCGCCGGAGCTGCGGAGCCTCGCGGAAGATTCCACATGACCATGGGAAGCGAAGATGTGCTGGAGGTCGCCAACGCGTTTCCCAAAGCGACCATTGTTTCTGCTCACAATGAAGGTTGGGTTCACTACAGGGAGACACCAGAGCAGCTAGCTGATACTTTCGGAACGTTCGGCGTTGCACCTCGTCTAACACCCTTCGAAAGGGGCAAACCGCTCCTGTTGGGCTAGGAGGCCGTCGAAGCGTAGGTAGGACGCGCAGCGCACCGTCCAGGACAGTTCCTGACGTTGCGCCTGAGGCCGCGGAAGGCGGTACCTCTCGTCAGGACCTATTCGTTGACGAACACATCGAACGGCTCCCGTGCTGAGCATGTTGCGCGCTGCCGTCATCAACGATGGTGTGACCGTTCACGGCACGCGCATAGGCGGCTTGAGTGTACCATCCGGAAGGGTCCGCTGGAGCGCCTTGGTCTGGTCCCACGAAGCGCCGAGCGAGAGGTCGTGCTCCTCGATCGTAACCGAAATCACCGGCAGCCGGCCGGATGGCAGTCAGTTGAAGATGCTGACGAGAGATCCAGCCAGCAACAGCGATAGCGATGCCAGCTCCTTCCAGGCAAGGCCTGGCTGAGCCTGGATCGCGTATGACATCGTCTTTACCGGTGACGAAGGATCCGGCGGCGCCGCCGCTGGCGCAAGAGGCTCGGAGAACCGATGGAAAAATATCTGAACGAGCGTCATTCCGACGAGCAGGCCCGTGAGAAAGCTTACATTGTCGCCGCCAACGTGGTGGAGCGCTCCGACCATCATCGCGCAAAGCAGAAGAAGAGCGTTGTCTGACGTCTTCGTTGTGCTCGATCTGCCTCGATAGCTTTTGTCCAACGCCGCGCGGCGGTGCCTATAGCTTACACGATTATCAAAATGAACCTCAAAGCCTTCTCCGATCAGCTTGCGTCCTCGTCAGTATTCAGCTCCGCCAAGCGGAAGGCGATCGCATCGCGCACGGCGGGCATGGTGCCCGCAAGCTTGATGGCGGCATTCCGGAAAACCCGACCGACACCGGACTTCATCGTGGCCATTCTGGTCAGACGATCGGTCAACCGCACCACGTCCTCTGCAACCTTATGACGCTTCTGAGCCCATGCATCCAAGCGGGCCTCTTTCCCGTCCTTCAGCGTTTCCGCCAACGCTCTCGCGAGCAGGACGGCGTCCTGGATGCCCGTGTTCATTCCCTGTCCGCCGGCTGGACTGTGAACATGCGCCGCGTCGCCGCATAGCAGCACCCGGCCTTTCCGGGGAGTGTCCGAGACCCTATGGTGGATGTGAAACCGGGAACTCCATTCCACGCTGCGGATGCGTCCCGGCGCGGAGCGAGGGCCGCGAGCGTCGAGCACTTTCTGAACGAACGCGGCGTCCGGCGTCTCCGGCGCGACGTCGGCGGTGGCGACGATGCGAAAGCGATCGTCGGGGAGGGGAGCGACGACCACGAGGCCTTCCGGGGAGAAGAACAGGCTCACCTCCTCGCGGCTCAACCGCCAATCCATACGGACGTCGGCAAGAACGAAGGATTCCTGATATTCCGATCCGAGGAATGGGATGCCCGACTGCTCGCGGACAACGCTATGCATCCCGTCGCAGCCGATCAGCCATCGGCAAGCGATCTCCTGGTCTGCGGCGTCCTCGCCGACCGTGACTTGCACGAATTCGGGGGCTGCCCGAAAGCTCCGTAGCACGGCCGGGCGGAAGGCATCTCCACCGAGTTCGTGCAGGCGATCGAGCATGACGCGTTCGGTGCGGTCCTGCGGGCACATCAAAGTGAATGGGTAGTCGCTCGGCAGCTTTTTGAAATCGATGCTTATGAGCGCTTCGTCGCGATCGCGGATGCGAAAGGTCGGAACCTTGACGCCTTCGGCGAGCAGACGGGGCGCCACGCCCGCGGCCTCGAGGACCTCCATGGTCCTGGCGTGAACGACCGCCGCACGGGACGTATTCGCTGCGGCGGTCCGGCGATCGATTAGAACCGGCGATGCGCCCAGCCGTCGCAGTTCAATAGCGAGCGCCAGCCCGGCCGGACCGGCGCCCGCGATCAGGACATCGGCTTGCTTGGGCAATTCTGACATGGAATTCTCCTGCGCGCCATCCGCGCTCAATTCGGACGAAGTCTGGAGAAGCCCATCCCAGACACCAGACTCTCGATGTGCCGGAGCTTGTCCGGGTTGCGCATCGTGTAGAACGCGATGACCTTGCCTGCTGCGATGGCGACCGCGGTCGTCTGCAGCGTGCCGAAGCGGTCGATGGCGATGAATCCGGGTAGGCCGTCGATCGTCGCGGCCTGGATCCACCTCGGTGCATCGCCAGGCTTGGCGGAGAGTCCGGCAACGAGGCGAAGCACCTTGTCGCGACCGTGAATCGGCTGAAGCGTCGAGGGAATCTTTCCGCCTCCGTCCGAATAGGCGACGACATCTTCGGCCAACATCGTCTTGAGGCCATCGAGGTCGTTGCTCGCGATGGCGTCGAAGAACGCGCGGGCGATCTCCTCGCCTTCTTGTCCCTTGAGCGGATAGCGGGGCTTCGCGGCGCGAACATGGGTTCGGGCGCGCGCGGCGAGTTGGCGACACGTCGCTTCCTCGCGTCCGATCGCCGGGGCAATCTCAGAGAACGGCATGCCGAAGACATCGTGAAGCAGGAATGCCGCACGCTCAAGTGGCGACAGGCGTTCGAGCGCCATCATCAGGACCATGGAAACGTCCTCGGCTTCCTCCATGCCCTCATCGGGGCTGCCGCCGATATCGATGAGGGGTTCGGGCAACCAGAATCCCACATAACTTTCTCGCCGTGAGCGAGCGGACTTCAGGTAGTCGAGGCAAAGGCGGGTGACCGTACGCGCAAGGAACGCGGACGGGTTTCCGACCTGCTGGCGGTCGGTGCGGCTCCAGCGCAGCCAGGCGTCCTGGACGATGTCTTCAGACTCGGCAAGCGTACCGAGCATGCGGTAGGCGAGGCGCAGCAGCTTCGGACGGAGCGCCTGGAAGACCAGCGTTTCGTCAGCGTCCGGCCGCATCGGCGCCTCCGAGGTCGGGCACGGAACGGAAGCCGATGGCATCCGGTTCCAGGCGTTGATCGTCGTGATAGCCAAGGTGAGGTTGACCTGCTCTTCTTCCGAGAAGTGCGCCTTCAGTACCTCATAGTCCTCTTCGGGAGCATGCGTGGTGGCGATCAGTGTCAAGGACTCCGTCCAGGCCAAGGCCGCGCGCTCGCGCTCCGTGTAGCACGGCGCCTCGTGCCAAGCGTCGAGGAGGTAGATGCGGTCCTCCGTCTCGCCCGCCGCGCGGGCAGCCTTGCTATGCATATGGATGCAGTAGGCGCAGCCGTTGATCTGGGAGGACCGGACCTTCACGAGTTCGAGCAGCCCTTTCTCAAGGTGCGAATGCGCAATCGTATTGGTCAGATCCAGGAGGCTCTGGAGCGATTTGGGGGCGATGTTCATCAAGTTCAGGCGCGGCGTCATGGTCCTTCTCCCTCGTGCACAATGCTATGACGAGGTCCCAATAGGGGACGTGACACGCAAGTCGCTTTTATTAACCATCATCGCCGCGGAACCCAAAATTCTTCCGGGACCGATGTCACGTCTCAAGTCCGCCCTCGTCTTATCAGCGTCCTTTCGACGGGATAGGACGTCGGCGGGGGAGTAAGGGCTTTGGGCATCCTTCATGAATACAGCGACGGCGACACTGTCTTCGAGGCCTACATCGCCGGCATTGACGACTGTCCTGGTCCGACCGTCCTGCTCGCCCATGATTGGAGCGGGATCAATGCCGGGATGCGCCGCAATGCGGAGCGCATCGCTGAACTCGGCTACACCTGCTTCGCGCTCGACGTCTACGGCAAAGGCCGCCGCGGCGATGAACCGGGCGACAACCACCATCTCATGAATCGTATGCTCGAAGATCGGGCCGAGCTGCGACGTCGTTTACTGGCCGGATTGACGGCAGCCACCGAGCATCCCTCCGTCGATTCCTCGCGGATCGCGGCGCTCGGCTACTGCTTCGGCGGCCTCTGTGTGCTCGACATGGCACGGGCGAACCCGGCGAATTTGAAAGGCGTGATCAGGCGTGCATGGCGTGCTCAAGCCGCCGAGCATCGGCCGGCAGGGGCCGATCGAGGCAAGCGTGATGGTGCTGCATGGCTGGGAAGACCCGATGGCGCCCCGTGAAGACGGGCTTGCGCTTGCGGACGAGATGACCCGGGCCGGGGCGGACTGGCAGCTTCGCGCCTACGGTCACGCGCTGCACGCCTTCACGGCCGAAGGAATACACATGCCGGAACGCGGCATCTCCTACAATGCTGCGGCCGCGCGGCGCTCATGGAAAGCAATTTCCGAGATCCTGATCGAAACGATCGGGCAGCCCGACCGAGATCATTGAGCAAGGACGAATGATGAAGATGCCCGTCCTGTACAGCTTTCCGCTTTCGGCGAACGGCTATCGCGCGCGGCTGGTGCTCGACTTTCTCGGTGTGTCGTTCGAATCGCGGACGATCGATCTCTCCAAAGGCGAGCATGTCGGGCCCGACTTTTTGAAGATCAATCCGCTCGGTCAGGTACCGGTATTCGTCGATGGAGACCTGGTAGTGTCCGATAGCCACGCGATAGCGGCTTATGTCGCGGACCGATACCGGGGCCCGGCGGCCGAGGGGATTTGGCCGAGCGCACCAACAGAGCGCGCACGGATCACGAAGTGGATGTTCTTCGATGCGGTCGAATTGCACTTCGGGATCGGAATTGCGAGAAACCATCACGCCTTCGGAGTGGCGTCGGATATCGGCAGTGCCGAGAAGAGGGCGCTGAAGGCGCTCTCCGTGATCGAGGAGCGCTTGCAGACGAGTGATTGGCTGGAACTCGATCGCGTGACGCTCGCCGATCTGTGCTGCTATCCGCTCGTTTCGGTCGCCGATGAGGCAAAGATCGACCTCTCGCGGTATCCCGCAGTCGGACAGTGGGTCGCGCGCATCGAGCGGTTGTCGATCCCGCCGCGGCCGTCGCTCGCGGCTTATCGCAAGGCGCTGCAACGTGCCACACCGTGAGTATGGCCACGCCTTCCGGTACTGCCGATGCCGAGGCCGTGCGCGTGATTCGATGGAGTGCAGAATCTCGGTCTTTTAAGCGAGTGATGCCATACACGTCGATGAACGAGGACGATCCGTCTTGCGCGGCGTGCGATCACCCGCCGGAGCGGAAATGCCGTGGCGAATGCTTGGTGTCGCGCCGGATCAGCCGGCGCAGCGTCGAGGCTTCGGCATATCCAACCTCGCGCGCGATCTGCTCGACTGAGAACCGTGTGGTCTCAAGCAGGTATCGTGCCTTCTCAATCCTGATCTGTTGCACGAACTGAATTGGCGAGACGCCGCAGATCGACTCGAGGCGTCTAGCGAAAGTTCGCGGCGCTAGTGCGGCGGCGTCGGCAACGTCCTTAATTGTGATGTCGCGGCTGATGTTGTTGCGCAGCCATCTCTCGGCGTTGGCGATCCCGGGGTCCTGACTTGCCAGATAGTTGATGGCCATGAACGGCG